>Ga0137391_10003104_pt1 | contig 12562 bp, 8 predicted proteins | sample 15con2h24BmetaG_FD_101399 | JGI IMG/M metagenome (GOLD analysis project Ga0137391, IMG submission 101399) | Vadose zone soil microbial communities from Angelo Coast Range Reserve, California, USA - 15con2h2.4B metaG | ecosystem: Environmental > Terrestrial > Soil > Vadose zone > Saprolite...
CGGACGTTGCGCTGCCGCGCAGCGTCAATGGCGCACAGAATGTTTCGGCTGTTGCCGCTGGTGGTAATCGCCAGCAAAACGTCTTTCGGGCGAGCGTGCGCCGAGAGTTCCCGAGCGAACACTTGTTCGTATCCGTAATCGTTTCCGATTGCGGTAAGAGCGGAAGTATTGCCATGAAGTGCCATCGCCCGGAACGGTTCGCGCTCCAGGAAGAACCTGCCGGTAAGTTCTGCAACGATATGCTGCGCATCCGCCGCTGAGCCTCCGTTGCCCGCACAAAATAACTGACCGCCCGCAGACAGTGAGACGTAAATCAGATCGACAGCATCCGAAACGGATGCTGCAAGCCCGGTCAGGGTCTTAGCTACCTGCAAATGCTCATCCCAGATTGCTAAAATCTTGTCTGATTGTGTGGTGGGATTTACCAAGTCCGTGGGCTCCTATTTGTGTTTCGTCGGTCTATTCCTGCTCGCGAACTGCCTGGGCCGGCGGCTCTCTTCGCGCTTGTAATTCAAACATCGTCTTGTCCCACTTTCTTTTCAAACGCGCATTCAGCTCTGGCATTACCGTTTGCGCCCAACTTGCAGACTTCCGGCCGAATATGGGTTTCATCCAAGCGTACTTTCGCCGTAATTTAGGCATCTCCAGATGGCCCTGCAGCTGTGCGGCCAGCGCCTGCAGCTCCTCAGCCAGTTCCGGCTGATCAGGATAAAAATTCCCATACCAATTTTGCATATATGTCAGGCAAGCCTTGCGGACGCGTTCGCTATCTTCAAGTGAGCGGATGTACTGAATGTGAAGCTTCATTGAGCGAAGCAGCGACTTTCTCTTCTTCTTTGATTTTCCAATGAAGCTTATACGGTCTGACCCGCTAACCCGATAGAACACCTTGCCCTCGGGTACGAATCTGGTACCTGCAGAGGCTAACAGTACACGCGCGAAATATTCGCCGTCCTGATCATAGTGAAGGCTGGTATCCCAGGGTCCAGCCGCCTCGGCGATTTCCCTGCTCACCAGCCAGGTGGCATTTTGCATATGCAGGTTTTCACCCATTTTCCTCAGAAGCCATTCGACGGGAGAAAGGTCTTGCCAGAGAGAGTTTCGCATAAACTGTGCGGCGCTGGTCCGATAATAGAAATGGGCCCACGGCGAGGAGAGAAGGATTCGCTTGCTGTCAGTTTCCTGTAACGCCGCAAGCTGTCGCTCGATCTTATCCGGTGCCAACAGATCGTCCGCATCCAGCTCTTGGATATAGTCACCTTGACAGAGGCTGTAGGCGTGATTTACGGCTGCCGAAAGACCCTGGTTCGCGGTGGACACGACCGTGACCTGTTTTGTGGCCACCAGCTTGACCACTTCTGGTGTCCGATCGGTGGACCCATCATCGACGACGATGATCTCCTTGCGTTTCCAGGTTTGGTCGATTGCAGATCGAAGTGTGTCTGCAATCGAGTCCTCGGCGTTGTAGGCGGGAATCAAAATCGAGACTAGCGGCATCTTCATTTGTGCACCTGTAAAATTTCGAGCGAGTTCGAGGTACCTAGCCCATCAGGTACGCAGTCGTTTTTCGTGGCGAATTCAGACATAGCAAACCGGAACAAAATCAGAATGTCTTTCACCTTGCATGGGCGGCCGCAGAGGGCAATTTGCCGTAGGCCATACGCTGCGATCTTCGTACACAAACAATTGATACTTCTCCGGGAACGATTCCGAGGCGTGGATTTCTACTCGGCTAAAGTAGTGCTTGTACTTTTCGTAATAATCCAATCCGGGTGCCCGCACATGGCCTGCTTCGTGAGGATTGGCTTCTGGATATTCAATTGTTTTGTTGCAGACCACGGGTACAGGCAGAATCGCGAGTCCGTTGGGCCTCAGTATCCTGCGAATCTCACCTATGGCCTTTTCGTCATCAACAATATGTTCCAATACATGCGAAGCAAAAACAAAATCATACGTTCCATCCGCGAAGGGCAAACTGAGGATGTCCACCTTGTGATCCACGCCACTCATGTATAAATCGGCGGTTTCATATGTGCCGAATCTCTTCGAAAATATTGGTCGAAGAAATTTCTCAGGGGCAAAGTGAAGCATTTTCATTTTGAGACTGTTCATGTCCTTGAGAGCATCTGTTACTGCCAGGTACTGCAAGCGATGCCTTTCCAGCGATCTACATTTCGGACATACAGCGTGTTTTCGAATACCAGCGAAAGAATGGAAGTCTACAAATGGACCCTCGTAGTTACAGATGGGACATCGGAACGTTTCTCCAGAGTGGTTTAAAGCCCTAATGATGAACAAAGGAGGTCGGACTTTATTTTTGAACCTCTGAACCCAATGATCGTAGCCCATCATTTTTTCAATTCTCCGCCAACGTATATGATATTTGCAGATGTCGTTGGCCGTAAAGACGGGTGCTACGTGTAGTGACGTACTTAGAACTTTTGCAGCATTGCATCGCATTGGTTTTAGCCGAATAGCTGGCAAACGGCTCCGCCCGCTCGTAGAAGAGCAAGAGATGAACCTGTGCTAAAACTGAACAAGAGTACAGTAGACTTCGCTTCTATTTCTGAGCAGCATGGAGATGCAGCGCGCCCCAGGAGGGTTCGCTCTTACAGGGGAACGGTGTCGATGACGAGAACGTTTAAAGCGATCAAATGGCTGTTATTTGCAATTTTTCTGAGCGCTCCTCTGGGCGCACAGGCACAAACTGTCAAGGCTGCAAGTTGTTCTAGCAGCGACGTGCAAAGCGCTATCAATTCGGCATCTGCGGGTCAAACCGTAGACGTCCCCGCAGGTAGCTGCTCATGGCCCGGAAACAGTGTAAATCTCAAGAAGGCGATCACCTTGCAAGGCGCGGGCGCTGGCGTCACCAACATTACCTTGACTGCAGACCCATCCTTTGTGGTAGCCAAGCAGGCATCAGGGGTCACACGCATTACCGGATTCACTTTTTCTAACAGCAACAACACTACTTTCCCGGATGCTATCAACGTCCAGGGAACCTGGCCGGGCGGCCAGCCGGTGATTTTTCAAAATAATTCCTTTGTAATGAATAATTCCCGGATGCTGGGCCTTACTGTGGCCGGCGGAGTCATTATTTCTCACAACACTTTCACTGGCGGGTGGAACGACTTCGCCATCACCGTTAAGGACCTCACGAATACAAACTCTTGGACCACCGCGGACAGCATGGGAACGCATGACAGCAGCGGCCTGCTGAACGTTTACGTCGAGGACAACACATTCAAAGGGCAAAGCAATGGTGCATTCGACTGTGACGATAACTGCCGCATGGTAGTGCGCCATAACACTTTTTCCGAGTCGGGCGGTTTCAACAGCCACGGGGAAGACAGTTCCCCGTACGGAATGCGGCACTTCGAGATTTATGGGAACTCGTTTCTATTCCCCGACAAAACTTGCACCGCTGGCAACAGCAGCCTTTCCAACATCAACTTTTACATCTGGATTCGCGGTGCGACTGGCGTGATTTTCGACAACAACTTTGACCATCTCTCCAGTACTTGCTGGGGCACCAAGACCGAGATCAAACTTTCCAATCGTGGTGCGGAGGATGACCGCCCGCAAGGTACCTGCTCGGCAACACATTATCCGACTCCGCATCAACTCGGCCAGAACCACAACGGATCGAATGACTTCACCGATCCCATCTGGTTTTGGAGCAATAACGGTGCCACCATATCAGTTTCAGGGGGATGGGCCTGGGGCAATCCTTGCGGATTCGATTGGAACACATATTTTCAATGGGGACGCGATGGAAGCAATTCCAGCCTCAACCTTTCGCTTCTTAGCCTTTCTGTCAACGGTGTCAGTGTGAGCGGTCTTGGGGGCTCGCCAAAGCCTGGTTATACCTCATACGCTTACCCACACCCGCTGGTGCAAGGATCTACTTCATCAAACGCCCCGGCAGCTCCGTCGAACCTGTCGGCTATCATTCAGTAGTTTGTGCTTGGGCCAGGTTTATTCCTTTGAGCCGTTCTGCCAAGCCGCCTCTTCCGGGATTATCCAGGAAGAGGCGGTGAATCATTTCAAGGGTTAACACCTTGTGGATCTCGTTTGTGTAGTTCCGGTCGCCCCTCAGATGGCCGTTGACGATGGTCTCCAGACCGTTCCGTTCAATATAGGGCCTGCTCAGACTCAGAGGGTCAAGAAGCATTTCCCGAACATATCCAGCAAGAGCATCGCGGTACCATGTTCGGAAATGGAAAACCTTGTGCCGTCCGAGGAACAGCCTCTCGAGTTTGAGGGAAGAAACGGAATGATCTACCTTGGCCACCCACTGCGGCATTCCCATGTCATACGCGTACTCCGCCTTAAACTGGAATTCGAGGACACTGCGCTGCGCCGCCCGCGAAAGCGGCCCTAGCCTTCCCCCCACTCCGCGGTCAGTTGGAATGCGCAGCAGCTCCTGATTCCCGTCTGCAATCAATCGCAGAGAATCGTGGTTACTGGCCAGGGCGGATTGCGGCGCCTGAAATACGGTTCGAACCAAATCGTTGTCGAGGAATGGAGTGCGCAGGGACAGCTGAGTCTGTTCGAGCGCGTGTATCCCGAAGTGGTTCCATGGGCACTGCTTGAAAACGGCAAGCGACACCGGATGCCCCTGCATTAGCCTCGCATAGTCAGCACTCGCTTGCTTCACGTAAGTGAGCATTTCTGAGGAAAACAGTCCAGGCAATGGCTCAACCGGCTTGAAGGTACGAACGCCCCGGAGGAGCTCTCCTCCAAGGTTTCCGGTCATTCTCACCGGAGCGATTTGGCGAGCTCGCTCATTCAGATAAACGTCGGGAGAACGGCTTACGTCCGCGCATCCGTCGGCAAGGTAAACGGCACGCTGAGCATAGTGGGGAAACTGCGACAGAAATTCCCGGCCAGCAGCAATAACCTGAAATGGCTGGTTACACGCCTTGGCCACGCGTCGCGCTACACGCACGTCGTGATTCTCGCGCAGCATGCTGCCGAAGGTATAACAGGGCAAGGATCCGGTTTGCGACTTCTGCCAGGCCATGATCATCCGAGTGTCCAATCCACCCGTCAATGACATGCCGACCTGTTCTTCACCTCTGAAATAACGAGGCAGATTTTGCCTGAAGCGGTCTCGCAGCCTTGAATAATAGGATTCGGCGTCGAGCGTTTCTTGTCCTTCCCACTCTTGCGGGCGGAAATAGCTGGTTTTGTGCTGGAGCGAGCCGTTCTGGAATGTCCAAGCCGAACCCGGGGGCAGAACACTGACGCCCTCAAAAAACGTTCGGTTTTCCATCACTGCGCCGCAGGCGATGAACTCTCCGACCCCATGTGGGTCCATTCTCCTCACTTCAGGGCGCACGGCAAGAATGGCTTTGGCCTCAGCCGCGAAATGGAACCCCTCCTTCGATTCGTGGTAGTAGACGCGCCCCATCCCATAACGGTCGTTGAACAGCATCGCAGTTTTACGGCGTTGGTCGACAAGCAGGCCGTGAAATCTTCCGTTCAAGCCAGCCGGAAAAGATGGATCTTCTTCGTAGGCATGAACGAGATAAGATGGTCCGGCTAGGTCAAAGCCGTGCCCTAGTTCCTTAAGACGCTGGGCCGCCCCGGGTTCGGGAAACTCCTCGCCCGCAAGAACCAGAACAACATTTCTCTGTTCATTCCGCAGCGGCATTCCGTCCGAAAACGAATTTTTCCGAACGACCCACCCAACGTAGACTCCCAGCGATTCGTCGATCCACGTGCCTGTCACATAAAAATCTTCGTGACACAGGGCGGCGAACATCCGCAAAAGCTCTCGCTCCGCTTCCTCCCGCGGCATTCTTGTGATTAATCCGACGATTCCCGGCATTATCGTTGAGTTCGGCGGTGCAATTCAGGCCAGAATACAAAGAGATCGCAAGGCTACAGACAGAACGCTTTTGCCAGTTCATCGTTCCAAATACAGGTTGGAGCCGGCGGGAGGAATTGAACGCTCCATCTGCCGAATACGATTCGGCCACTCTAACGTTGAGCTACGCCGGCTTTGAAAAACCTTTCCGAGTATACCATCTCTCTCGAAGGCTCACGGCCATGGAGATAAGCCCATTGGGAAGAACGCCGATCAAGCCGCGATGAAGGTTCAGCTTAAGGGCAAGCAGGCCCTTGGTAGTCAAAGGCACATAGAAACGCGGCACCTGGAACTCATCAAATCCGTTTCGGATCTTAAATTCCAGAAGAGAGCTATGACGTTTGTTTCCGTAATTATATAGGCCATAAACGATATGGGAAATTCCCTTCGCCTCACAAACCTCAACCATCTTTGCGATCAGAGCGTTAGCGGGCCTCTTGTCCTGCTGACTTGCCTTAGGAAGGAACTGCAGAATCGAGGCAATTTCACCGCTGTAAATGATCTTTGCCAGACCGATTAATTCCTTCTCGGAGTATGCGCAAATGAAGCCGCAGCGGCCAAGAAAAGTGGACTGGTCTTTCTTTACCTGTTCGAAGGTTTTGTCATAGTGGACGAAGCGTTTACCCTGTCGTAGAGGCGAATCCCTGGTGAGTTCGACAATGTCTCGGACCAGATCATCATCGAATTCTTTTAGCTTGACCTCCACGCTGCGCTTTTCCGACCTACGCACGTTCTTACGAGTGACTTGCGGCAGTTTATCCCACCAGTCCTTGAAACTGGTTAGCCGGATCGCAGCAACACTTTCTAACTCCATCGGGTAGGAATATTTAGGGGTAGTCGCGGGCAGCTTCTGCGAGAAAGTGAAGAGATCGGCGGGCAAAGAGTGAGACCCGGGTCTCTTCAGCATCTGCACGCAAAATTCAGGATTTTCCAGCTCCCCCTCCGACCACTCCTCATCGAGGACGGCGGCAATCCTTGGCCATTTTCCCCTCACGATCATGGTGGCACCGTCAATTTGCAGCGCAGGGACTTTGATCCATTCTCCCCTCACACTAATCTCGACAATGGTGCGGGTGGCCACGTGAGGTTCGCAGGAAGCTGGGACCGCAGACGTCATTCGTTATCTCCTGGCGCTATGTTTGGTTTTTGACGCGAGCTACTTCGCTGTTGGCGGAGCCCTCGACTGAATTTCTTCCCGCCAACTTGCTTGCCGGGCGTAGTCGCCTCCGCTGCAAGCCCATTAACGGTCGGCTGCAAAAACGAGGTGATCGCCCTGAGTTGGCGTCTGGTTTCCAAGGGAGGCCGGGGAAATCGCTTTATCGCGCGACCGTTGTTGCCAGGGGCCAGAGCGGGCTCGCGATCCTCGGCGCGCACCGGAATCGTCATTGCGCCAAGAAGAAATGCCAACCACAGCAAACCACCCTTGAAGGCAACTTCAGTCACATTGTAAAAGAGCATTGCCGTCCAAACACCTAAACTAAGCGCAGCTAAGGCATGTGACGCAGGGAACTTTTTCCAGATCGTTCCATAACTGGCGATCAGAAATGCCACCAGAAAAACGACTCCGATGAGCCCCAAATTCAGGTACATGTCCAGATATCCGTTATGCGCTTCGTTGATGCCGCCGACGACTTCCCATATCCTGTGAAGCCTTGGGCCTAGCCAGAAACTCTCATATCCTGTGCCAATTAAAGAATTAGTGTGCAAACTGAGAAGAGTGTTCCAAATGATGGTTCTGTCGGTCAGTGTCGGATCGCGTCCGAGCTGAGCTGCCAATTGCCCGCTCAAGCCCAAGCCGAACGCCAGGATCAGGTACAGGCAAAAAATTGTGGGAATCGAAACCTTGAGTAAAGCCGGATGCCGTCTGACCACTCCACTGTAGGCCGCAATGATCACCAGGCAGCCGATCACCAAGCAAACTTTAGAAGTCGCGCTACTGGAAAGATTTAACAGCCAGAGCGTCATCAGAACAAAGGCGGCGTTTAGTCGGATGATCCATTTGTTGCGGCGCTCCTTGCGATCCGACCAGCGGGCCACGGTATCCCAGAAAAAAAAGATCCCGCTGATCAGACACACGGCACCCAGCATGTTCTTGCTGGTGGCAGCCCCAACGAACTGCGCATTACCTGACCATACCTCATACTGCCGGGCAAGATAAGGGAAGTACTTGATAAGCAAAATCGAAAGCGGGATGAGCAAATAACAGAAGCGCCGAAGCAATGTACGCGCCGCTTCCAATGGATTAGGATCGGAAACCACCACGAGAATCACAAGGTAGTTGCCCAGATCTCGAAACCACCGCTTGAATGACACGAACGGAAAGTCGGACCAAAGAACGCTCAGCAAAGCAAAAAACAAGAACGCTACGAGGAAAATATTGCGTGCAAAAAATCCGCCCCAATTGAATCCCCGGACGACCAGAACGGCAATTGCCAGGACGATTAGAAGAAAAAAGATAGTGCGGTCTAATGGATTCCCGTTTTCCAGGGCCTGGTTGGCAGATCCCACCTGCAGTCCGAGCCACTGCGAGGGTAGCCGCGATCCGACTATGAATATCCAGATCAGCGGCACCCACAAAGCGAGAGAGCTCCCCGGATATTTGGCGGGATCAAAGCGAAAGAGCAGCGCCAGAAGCACAAACCACACCAGGAGTGCTATAGAAGGAGGCATAGGTCAATTTGCGCGCGTCAATTTATTTTCATGACTCGAAAAGGTGCCCTTTAATTCTCGACCCTGCACCCGACGTCGGTCGTCTTGCATTCTTCGATAGCGCTATCTACGTAGTCCTCGGAACGATGAAATCCCAATGAACCCATATTTCCTGCCTTGTGCGTTCTCAGCCGCAAACCAGGCAGATTATCGCCGAGTCCGTCGCCGGCTACTGCCCGCACTTTGCCAGGCTCGCTTGCATCGCTCTCGAAGGCCACTGTTCGGCGCTTTCCGAACCAGGAGACTGCCTGTCCGGCCGTCGAAAACCAGGCACCTCTGGCGCTTAAGTCCTTGATCAAGTCACGATAACATCCGCTCCACAATCTCTCTGGCGCAATGCTGCGATCATGCCAGTTAATCGTTAACGTGCCGCCAAAACGGACCACGTTATCGCCCAACTGGCGGAGCCGCATCTTGGCCTGATCAATAGAAAGATTGAGATAGCTCGAATAGAACATCGCTGTGTCCATGGCATGCAATGGCAGTTCCAGCAGCCGATTCGCATCGAGCGGTTTGTAAACCTGCGTTGTTCCGGCGCGATATCCTATCGTATCGTTGTAGCCAATCGTGGAGTCGTAAGCCGCGCCAGCAGCCTCCACCTGCGCAGCGGACTGTCGGCTATAGTAAAGCCAATGCATCCGGACACCAATCGGGAACGCTCCGGCAAGGCGTCGCACTTCTTCCAGTTCCTGGCGCCCTAGGGCGCTGTCGAGCCAACCATCAATCCCGTGCAAGCCAATTTCGCAGTTCGCAGACTGCAATTTTTCGAGCGTATCAGCCAGATACTGTGCGCCGTATCGACTGGCGCGCAGCGCGGGCGCGGAACTGTCGGGAGTTCTACCAGCTCGGCCGGCGAAAGGAATCACGAAAAAAGTCGAGGGATTGCCCCCTTCCAGTTCCAGGTAGCGATCAGCGAAATCGCGCCAGAAGTCTTTTACCCAGCCCAAATGAACCAACGGCAGCTGCAAAGCCGCCGTCCAATTCCGGAGCAGATCGCGAATCGACAATTGTCCGCGAAAAACTCTCAGCACAGATGCAAAGAGAGCCCGCGATAAGAACCCAAACATGGTGTGATCCCATTTGTGCTGGCGGATCGAGGGATGGTCAACATCGTGCGTCAAGCAAACCACGAATTGATGCCCGTCCGGGATCGGGGGAACTTCGACCAGGGAAACTCCGCATGCGATGATCAGATCCCGCAACAACGCAATGTGCAGTTCGAGCGCCGGCAGGCTCGCATTCGCGGCTGGCTGGCCCACAGTCAGCAGCGAGCGAATCTCGGCGAACAGGTCATAGCCGATACGCGCCGTAACCCTGCCTTGCGATTCGCTCAGGTAGGCCGCGCACTCCTTGGAGTCTTCTCTGGTGAGGAGATGACTCGCTTGCGCCGGAAACGTGACCGACTCCCCGTAAATTGGAATTCGGCTTTCCAGGTAAGAAAGAATGCAGGGGTGGGACGAGTCGCGACCGTACCGTATCTGCAGCTCCTGGTCAAAGCTTACTTTCCGGCCAGCATAAACTAGAACCAGTTTGCCGGTTGCTTCGGGCAGGCCATCTCCGGCATGCAGCAGCACTTCGTAGTGGCGATCCCTGCGAGCAAACTCCCAAGGAGTCTTGAAAAGCTCAAAAAACTCGCAGACCACGCTGCGATCTGCGGCTTCGGCCTCGACACCTATCATCACCTAAATTCCTCAGCTGAACGCGGCAACAGGTTCCTCATGTACTCGCAGCCATTCTTCAAAGAGGACCAGACTGAATAAAATCTTGTGGTTGTCTTGCCGCCCTGAGGCATGCTGTTCGAAGAGTTCTTTCACGGCGGTCGGACGGAGGTACTGATAGATTTTTGAGTCGTCGTCGCGCAAAGCGTCGGCCATCTTGTTATCGATCGCGCCTTTAAACCAATCATCGACCACATTGACCCCGAAACCCCGTTTCGGCCGCTTAAGAATCGATTCGGGAAGGAAATCGCTACAAACCTGGCGATGCAACCACTTGCGAGATCCATTCCACACTTTAAAATTGGCTGGCAGCCTCTCGACATACTCGACAATTTCTTTATCGACGAAAGGCACACGCAATTCCAGGCCATGCGCCATGGATAATTTATCCGCATACATGAGCAGTTCGTCGGGAAGGGTGGACCGCATCTCTAGAAACTGCAGCCCGCCTAACTCGTCTGTTGATTCCATGAGTCCGACCATGTCTTGCCAGGAATTCAGGATGGTATCACCGGAGCCTCGAGGCAGAAGTCCGTCTTGAAAAAGTCCTTCCACCTGGCCTTCGGGCAGTAGCGACAGGACGTATTGATAGCGGCGCATCCGATCGGAAATCGCCAGCGAGTTGACTCCGCGCTTAAGCATTTCATTCCTTGGTAGCGCTGCTACTGTCGAAGAAATCGGAGTCCGCATCCAACCGGGCAATTTAGCCCACATCGCGCCATAACGGACGCCCAGGTGACGTTTATATCCGCCAAACAGTTCGTCCGGTCCCTGGCCGACCATCGCAACTTTCACGTCTTGCCGGGCTCGCTGGCAAACGAAATACATCGGAACAATTGAGGAAGCGGCAATGGGCTCTTCCAACGCCAAGACTATCTTTGCCAGGGCCTCCTGAAAAATAGACTTGGTGATGGTGATGCTGGAGTGCTTGGACCCGAGCAAGCGAGCGGTTTCCGCTGCATCTGTCAATTCATCGTCGGCGTAAGTCGAACCGTACCCCACCGTGTAGGTTGGCCAGGACTTTCCATTGAGGTTCATCAAGCCGAGCAACAATCCAGAATCGATGCCGCCACTTAAGAGCAAACCTAGAGGCACATCGCTGATCAGCTGCCGTCGCACTGCGTCCTTGTAAATGGCGAGCAGTTCTTCTCTGGCTTCCGCAGTAGACTTTGCAGGTGAAAATGGTTCGGGCTTGAAGTTATACCAGCGGCTGACCTGGCAAGAACCATTCTGAACGGTAAGCTTTGTTCCGGGAGCGAGTTTGCGTACTCCCTTGAGTATGGTGTGCGGAGAAGGCGTAAAGCGGTAGCGCAGGAAAAGATTCAGCGAAGTGGGATCGATCTCCGCCTTACCCGGCATGGTTGCGCGGACAGCGCGCATCTCTGAGCCGAAATACAGGCGCTCTCCAGCAATTCTGTAATAAATCAGTTTGATCCCGAATGGATCTCGTGCCACAACCAGTCGCCGCTGGCGAACGTCCCAGATGGCCAGTCCAAACATGCCATTCAGTCGATTCAGTACCTCATCGCCCCACTGTTTGTAGCCATGAATGATGACCTCGGTATCACAATTGGTTTTAAAAACGTGGCCGTGGCTTTGCAGTTCGCTGCGAAGTTCTTGGAAGTTATAAATCTCTCCGTTAAACACTACCCAAACCGATTCTTCCTGATCCGCCATGGGTTGATGGCCAAGTGCTAAATCGATGATAGAGAGCCGGCGAAATCCGAAACCAAGCGGTCCCGCAGTGTAGTGCCCCTGGTCATCAGGGCCGCGGTGAGCGATCGAATCCATCATCGCCTTGATGTCCGCAAGCCGGACCGGCGACTGATCTCCGAAATTATATTGTCCGCAGATCCCACACATAATTGTTCTTTTCCTACTTGGTGCTGCTCGACTGCACAGGCTGCTGCAGCGGCTCCGTCAGCGGCTCGCCGTGCGCATTTTGATCCGCAATCTTGCTCGATCTTTGCTTCAGAAGGAGGCACAGACTTCGGAATAATTGTGACTGCGCCCAGCGATGCATGGGCACATTGTCCCAGCCGACCATAAGTTCACGCGCCCGGAACGAGCCATCGCGCTTTTGCCACCGGCTAAAGACATCGGCAAGAACCAACGATAAGATCTTATCCAGCTCCGGAAAGCGGCCGTGCAAAAGCGCAGCCAGGTTTATACATTCTGCGTAATCGTAAAGCTCCCGCTTATAAACCGTCAGCCGGGGCGGCTTCGAAAAGGGTTTTGGCAGGCGGTGCTCATCGAACAG
>Ga0137391_10003121_pt1 | contig 12530 bp, 13 predicted proteins | sample 15con2h24BmetaG_FD_101399 | JGI IMG/M metagenome (GOLD analysis project Ga0137391, IMG submission 101399) | Vadose zone soil microbial communities from Angelo Coast Range Reserve, California, USA - 15con2h2.4B metaG | ecosystem: Environmental > Terrestrial > Soil > Vadose zone > Saprolite...
ATGCCGCCCTCCCCGTCATTGTCGACGCTCATCGCGACAGACACGTATTTGATCGTTGTCACTACGATCAGGGTCCAGATCACGAGCGAGAGCACGCCGAGCGTTACCGATGGGTCGGGAGTGCCGCCGGTAAGACCCAGAACCGTCTTGAGCGTGTAGAGAGGGCTCGTCCCGATATCGCCGAAGACGACCCCCAAGGCAGAGAGTCCGAGCGTAGATAGGCTGGCTACCTTGGCTGGGCGCGCTATGGCGTCATCAGCGGTATCGGGCACGGGGTCAATTCCGGCAATCGCCGCCGCACTTTCTCGCGGGCTCCGCAAGAGAAGCGTCAGGAAGGTTCGAGGCCATCTCGCCGAGGATTTCCCTGGGCGTCATCAAGGTAATTTCCGTCGGCAGGATCAACGGCTCTCTGTCCCGCCGGGGAATGGGCGGTGCCTGATCCGCATCCTATCCAAACTGCTCCTTGTGGCTGTCCTAGTTGATATCGGCAGGGTGCGCCTACGTGGCCTGCTCGCTCGGGGAAGGCGCACGCGCCCCCCGGATGAGAAAATCCCCCCATCTTAACCGTTTATGGGTGAGCCCAGTCTAGTCTTCGCGGTGATACCGGAGATCGAGGCCAGGGCCAAACTTGAGCGGTGATTGACATAGTGATACTCTGCTCTCCAAAAAATGGCACTACGCAACTTGGGCGAGCGGGGCGTCGAGGGCGGTATCCACTCCTGGGCAAGGCGGCAAGAAGGTTGCCGCGGAAGCGCGCGACACATCGCCATCCGGAAAGCCTTGGCTGTCACGCAAAGACTGGGCGTCGGGTATCATCACAACGGCGGGCTGCATCTCAAAGTCTACGTTGTCGGGGTTCTCGGGATGGTCTTGCTTGCCCTTTCCTTCCTCTTCCTCCGCGAGCTTCCGCTGTTCGAACCGGGAGGTGGATATGGCCCGTTCATTCCCCTGCTGATCTGGGGCCTGCTCGGCGCGGGCCTGACCCTCAGGGCCATCCATCTCCTCTCGCGGTGGCTCAAATATGGCGGCTCGCAGCTCCGGCTCCAGACGGTGCCGGTTCCGCTTGGGGGCGCTATGCGCGCCGAACTCATCATGTCGAAGCGAATTCGAGCTGGGCGACCGGTGCGCGTCAGACTGCAATGCATGAGTGCAGTCGTGAAGCAGAGTTTGCCGCTGACCCGCACTGTTTCCAGAGTTGAGGATCGGTTTACGGACTACAGCGTCGTTTGGGAAGATGAGGACAGGCTCCAGGCCGACGGCAGCGGCAGATTGCAGATCGCCTTTGCACTGCCCCCCAGACCCACCCAGCACGACCCTACCGAATGGCCGCGACTGGCGCTTCTGGCGCCTCGTGGCAGAGGAGGCTAGCGGGCGGGCCAAGGGCTATCATGCCGAATTCGAGCTTCCCGTGTTCCGCACGCCTGAACGTCGATCCAGACCGGCGCACCTGCAGTGGCCAGAGGCTCGATGCCGCTTGCATGCGGGCACGGCGTGGTCTTATCGGCGATCAGTCGGACATCAACCCCGCGTTTCTCGGCACAAACCAGCGCCTCGAGGATCCCGGAACCGGTCGTCAGGCCGTAGGCACTGACCAGGATCTCGCTCGGCGTTATCTATCGCGCGGACTGCGAAGGCGGCGCAGTCTTCCTCGGGGGTGAAGCAAACAGCGATTGCTGCGGCCGATATGATTGAAGCGGCCGGCGCAGCCGGGGAGAGCGCGGCGAGAGCGAGCGGTAGAGCGGCAGAGAACACGCAAAAGTTATGACGTATAAGCCTTAACTCTCTCTTTCCGTCCCAGGCGCTCATCAAATCGTCGCATGCGCAATTGTCAACATCTCGGGATCGATTGTGCCATCGACGCCCGTGAACCGCGGCGTGCGATTCTGTATAGGTAGCAACGTTCCTCGCGCGGCTGTGATGGCGAAATCGATGACTGATAGGTCGCGCGGCGATCGGACCGGTTTTCCAAGGTGGGTCAAGCCGCGGCTCTGCAAGCTGGTCGATACGCCTCCCCAGGGCTCGGAATGGTTCCACGAGATCAAGTTCGATGGATATCGCATGCACGCCCGCCTGGACCGCGGCAGAGCGCAGCTGTTGACGCGCACGGGCCTCGACTGGACGCAGAAATATCCTCCCATAGCCGCGGCCCTGACGGCTCTGCCAGGAAAGCAAGCGTATCTGGATGGCGAGCTTTGCGGCATTACCCGAGATGGGAAGACGTCGTTCAGCTTGATCCAGACGGCTTCGGATTCCGGCAATGCCGATGCCCTCGTCTTCTTCCTTTCCGACCTCCTCTACCTCGATGGCGAGGTGATCAGCGTGGCGCCCCTGCGCGAGAGAAAGGAGCGCCTTCGAGATTTGCTGTCGAATGCTGGCGCGCCGTTGCAATACAGCGATCACCAGATCGGACGAGGCCCGGAGTTCTATGCGAGGGCCTGTGAGTTGTCGCTGGAGGTATCATCTGCAAGCGCGCGGATGCGCCCTATTTGCCTGGCGATCGTGGGTTGTGGCTGAAGGTCAAGTGCCAGAACCGCGAGGAGTTCGTGGTGGTCGGCCGGACCGATCCCGAAGATGCGCGTCCGTGGCTCGGTGCGCTGCTCTTGGCATATTACGATCTGGACGGGCGGCTTGTTTATGCTGGCCGGGTCGGGACCGGAATTGGCCAGGCCGAACTCGGCCGGCTATGGCGTGATCGTGTCCCAGGCTGTGGTGTAAGAGCGGCGTCGACGTGGTGCACTCCGGCGGGTTTGGCCGGTTTTCTCAGGCTGCCACAGCGGGCAGCGTGAGGATTGGATCCTCGCTCAATGGAGCGATGGTTTCCAGGGTCATGTAGCGGGCGCGCTGCACCGCCCATTCATCGTTCTGCTCGAGCAGGATGGCACCGACCAGGCGGGTGATGGCGTCCTCATTGGGGGAGATGCCAACGACGTCGGTACGGCGCTTGAGCTCGCCATTAAGGCGTTCCAAGGGATTAGTGCTGTGGATCTTGGGTCTGTGATCCTTGGGGAAGCTCATAAAGGCGAGCACATCGGCTTCGGCATCGTACATCAGTGCCGCCAGCTTTGCGACCTTGGGCCTGAGCTGATCGGCGACCTGGCGCCACTGCAGGCGGGCCATTTCGGCGTGCTCCTGGGCAAAGGCGGTGGCAATGAAGGCGGCGACGACGCGGCGGCCTTGCTTGCCGGCATGAGACAGGACATTGCGCATAAAGTGCACCCGGCAGCGCTGCCAGGAAGCGTGCAGCACCCTGGCGACCGCGGCCTTCAACCCTTCATGCGCGTCCGAGATCACCAGCTTGACCCCGCGCAAGCCGCGCCGAGCGAGCGAGCGCAGAAAGTCCGTCCAGAACGTCTCGGCCTCCGAGGCACCGATCGCCATGCCCAGCACCTCGCGCCGACCGTCACTGTTGACGGCGACCGCGACGATCACTGCCACCGAGACGATGCGACCATTGGCGCGGACCTTGACGTAGGTCGCATCGAGCCAGAGATACGGCCAGTCCTTCAAGCGGTCGGTTGAGAAAAGCGTCGATCTTGTCGTCGATCTCGGCACACAAGCGGCTCACCTGGCTCTTTGAGATGCCGGTCATGCCCATCGCCTTGACCAGCTCGTCGACCGCGCGGGTCGAGACGCCCTGGACGTAGGCTTCCTGGATGACCGCAGCCAGCGCCTTCTCGGCCACGCGCCGCGGTTCCAGAAAGGCCGGAAAATAACTGCTCTTGCGCAGCTTCGGGATGCGCAGCTCAACCGCGCCGGCGCGGGTCTCCCCGATCCGATCTCGGTACCCATTGCGGTGATTGACCCTGTCGGGGCTGCGCTCGCCATGCGCCGCGCCGGTCCGGCTCTCGACTTCCAACTCCATCAGGCGCTGCGCGGCAAAACCCACCATCTCGCGTAGCAGGTCGGCATCCGAGCTCTTCTCCAGCAGCGTGCGAAGGCTCATCATCTCGTCGGTCATCGTTGGTCCTCGGTTCGCGTGAAGGTTTGGCAACCAAACCCTACCGAAGATCCGCGATGACCACCGCCGTGGGTAAGTAGCCCGCCGCCGCCAGACTCTTGGCAGTCGCTGCAGCGGGCTACTTACCCGCAGCTCCTACACCACCCCAAGGGACACGACCCCGACGTCTCTGATTTGGGCGACTTTGCATCAGACGCCGAGGGAGAGGAAGGCAGCGTCGCCTCTGTTTGCGCTTGCTGTTCCTCGTCGACCGCCATGGTCGGCGATATTGAGCGCGCCGGTCGTAGAAAGGTGGCAGCTCTTCGAACTAGTTTTCGAGCTCCGCGATCGGCCGTTGGAAATCCAGGAAGTGGCGCCTCAGCGCGCGCGCAGGCTCATCCGATCGGGCGATTCGGTGCTAGTTGCACCGCGGTTTTCGGTTTGCGGATTTTGAAGATCAGTACTTCCGCCTGGCAGGTCGTCGACAGGAGTTCGAGCCCGGCGTGGTAGCAGTAATAGGGAAAGTCGATCCTCGCCACCGGATCCGTCGCCAGCACCGTCAGCGTCCCACCAGGCTCGACGCCGCGCATTGCTCTTGCCGTTCGCAACACCGGCTGCGGACAAACGAGCCCGCGTGCATCGAGAACGGTGGCCGATCCTAACCGTGCCACGTCCGTTTCTCCAAGTGAGCCGCTGCCGTCGCGATCGCCGGTGCGTAGGCGCAAAAGACGGGCGCGTGGTGGGGTTCGGCATCGAGACAGCGGGCGAAATTCCCGACAAGACGGGTCTTGACCCTTCTTCGGGGCGGAGGGTTGCCCAGTTCCTCACAAAATGTCGTCAAGCGCCGATCGAGCAGGCGGCGCAGTCTGGTGCGGAACGCGACCGACGGAGCCTTGAGACAGCAGACCATCCGAGCGCTATCAAAGTTGAAGAGGAATGTGCCGCCGACCACTACAGCGTCGCCGATCTCGGCTCCGGCGGCGCCCGCGATCTTGCGGCCTCCGACGAGAACGTCGCTCGGATCGCGCAACCTGACGGCGAGGCCAAAATCGCGAACCGTCTCGATCATCGCAGTGACGAGCCGCGGCATTATCCGAGCTGTCGGCCGCGGCGCGAGCGATACCGGCACGATGACATGAAAGATCAGCTGGTCGCGATCGATGTAAATGGCACGCCCGCCGATCCGGCGCCGCAGGACAGGGATGCCCTCGGCCCGGCAGAACGAAAGATCGATCCTCTGTTCGATGTCCTCGTTGGCGCCGGCACAGAGAAACGGCTCGATCGGGTCGGCAAGAACCAGAACGGGATCGCCATCGGGGCCCAGCCGTGAAGCGATGCCATAGGCGACCGCCAGCGTATCGACTGCCGATGCCGATCCGACGTCGATCACTTGCAGCCACGTCTTGTCACCGGTGGGAGAACGGCTCATGATTGCGGCCATGCCCCGGAACCTGCTGATAGTGCTTTCAAATACCGACCCGCGCAACCACGCCGAGCTGGGTTCCCCGTTTTTTCAGGCGGCTGTCGCAGCTGCGATGGATTTCGCGGTCGAGGTTGTTTGCGCCGGTGCGGCGGGGTGCCTTATGAAGCGGGGCGTGGCCGAGGCTCTGACCGTCAAGCCGGGCGCCGACAAATCGGTGTACGACTTTATCAAGGACGCGCACGGGCTCGGGGCCAAGTTTTATGCATGCGCCGGCAATCTCGAGTTGTTCGACATGGATCAGACTGACCTGATCCCGGAATGCGCCGGCATCGTCGGCACTGCATATCTGATCGATCGGGTGATGAGCGACGAGTATCGCGTCTTGAGCTACTGAGAACGAGTCCCGATGCCGGTGGTTAACGGGTGTGCGCTACCTGACGAGCTGTTCTACGACGTCGAACGGCAAGTGTGGTATCGGGAAGTTGCCGACGGGCTGGTCGAGGTCGGCGTAACTTCCGTCGCCGTGGCTATGGCGGGGACCGTCGTCGCCGTGACGCCGAAGCGCGCGGGCCGCCGCCTCGCCGTCGGGAACGCGTGCGCCGTCTTCGAATCCGGAAAGTTCGTCGGGCCGGCAAAAGTCGCGTTCCCGGCCGAAATCGTCCGCAGCAACGACGCCATCATGGAACAGCCCGGGCTGGCGCATACCGATCCCTACGGGGCTGCTTGGCTCGTCGTCTTGCGGCCGGACGACTGGCATGCCGCCAAAGCGCTGTTGACTCCGGGTCACAAAGTCGGCGAGCCCTACCTCAAATTGATGCGGCTGGCAAACTTCACGGGTTGCGGCGCCGGCTGCTGACGTCCTGGGCCGACCAACTTCCGGGCGGCCGCGCGCCGGCCATCCCATTCAGAAATCCACGAGCGGCTGGAAGACGTTCGTCTCGCGCGGGTGCAGCACCGGGAATTCCGTGCCGAAGCGCTCGCGATACCAGTTCTCGAACGCCGCCAGCACCGCCACCACCATCGACGATACGTCGCCGGGCTCGCCGTGCAGATCGGCGTGCACAAGCGCCGCCACACGGCCGAGCTGCTCGCTCACCTCTTCATAGCCGCCGTCGCTCTCCGACCAACCAGCTTGGGCGAGAACGCAACCGATCTGGGCCGCGATACATTCAGTCAGTGCCGCCACCGGCAACGCACTCTCGATCATATCGCCGACCATCTGACAGCGCCGATAAGCGCGGACGCGCTCGGCGCTCATCGTTTCGAGCCGACACTCTGCATATCGCCGGAACTCTGCCTCCGCGTGCTCGGAAGCCTGCGCGACGGCGCGCAGCTGATCGAGATAAGGACGTGTCATGGCATACTCCGATCACTTCCCCGGCTCGCCGAAAATCGTCAGCCGGTCGTTCCTGATCCGCCTCAAATCTCCCTCGCGCACGGTGATGCCGGTCCGGTCGAAGAACTCGAGGATCTGGATCGCAAGTTTACGTCCCGTACCGATGCGATCGCGGAACGCCGCCGCGGTGATATCGCCGTCCGAGGTTCCGTTGGCGAGCCATCGCGCGGATGCGGCCAGTTCCGCCACGGTTGCCCGCGGATAGAAGTGGTCGTGGGCAACCTCGACGAGCTTCCCCATGCGGGCGAGGCGACGGAGGAGCTGCCGCACCTCATCCTCACCCGCACCAAGCTCTCGGGAGAAGTCCCGCACCCGCGGCGGCTGAAAGCGGCTGCGTTCCATCACAGGGCGGATGCACGCCCACAGCCGCTCATCCGCCGGTGTCAGTCGTACGGAGTGGGAGGCGAGCTTGAGCCATGGCCCATCACGCTGCAGAGTGCCGTCGCGGACCATCTCGGCAATTGCAGCAGCGAAAACATCGGATGGCAGCCGGATGTCGACTGCGAGGCGGAGGCGGTGCGTCTCAAGGCCTGGGCTGTCGCCGGCGTTCTCATGGTGGCCAGCCAACGCTGCGACGGTCGCCTGCGCCAGAAGCTGCCAATGCTTGCGGCCGAAACCGAACGCGGCCCCGCCTGATTCGACACACACGATGTCCGTGACGCGCCAGAGCTCCACAGCCTGCTCCGCGGTCAGATTGCGCGCGCGGGCGAAGCGTCCGAGATTGACCCAGCCCGGATCAGCGGAAGCGAGACGCGAGAGGGCTTGGCCCGGATCCAGTTCGCCCATCGCGGCCAGTGTCGCCAGGCGCTGCGGCCGCCGTCGTCCGCGCTCGGGCGGCCACGGGTCGAGGACCGTGCCGCCGCCCATGGTTCGTCGCGCCGCATGATCGCGGAACACGATCCGGTCACCGTGGAGCGCAGCGACAGGACGATCGAGCACGATCTGGGCGAGGGCCTCTTCGCCCGGCGGCAGGCTGCCGCGATCGAGGACGAGAATCCGCGCCGGAACGCGGGCGGCGCCGATGTGGAGGTGGACTGGGCACCCCTGCCGCAGCGGTCGCTTCTCGTTTGGCAATAGGCGGATTCGCGCGTCGATGCGGTCCGACGGCAGATGAAGCACCTCGTCGAGCACCCAATCGCCGCGGTGGATCCTGTCCTTGTCGATGTCTGCACCGACGAGATTGAGCGCGCAGCGTTGGCCCGCAACCCCTTGCGCCGCAGCCGCGTTCTGGGCGTGCAGGCCGCGCACACGCGCTGCGAGACCTGACGGCGAGAGGAGAACCTTGTCTCCGGCCCGGACCGCGCCCGCGAACACCGTGCCGGTGACGACCGTGCCGATGCCGGGCAGCGAGAAGCAGCGGTCGACCCCAAGGCGAAAGCGGCCACCTGGGCGCCCCAACGGCATGGCTCGCGCGGCGTTCAGAAGACTCGCTGCGAGCGCGGCAATCCCTTCACCGGTGACAATCGAGACCGGTACGATCTCGGCCGTGGCCAGGCTCGTCCGGCCGAGCAACTGGCGAACCTCGGCGGCGACCGTGGCGGTCCGTTCAGTGGTAACGAGGTCGCTTTTACTCAACACGACGACGCCGCGCTCGATACCGAGCAGATCGATGATCTGCAGGTGCTCGCGGGTCTGCGGCATCGGTCCGTCATCAGCGGCGACGACCAGCAGCACAAAGTCGATCCCGATCGCGCCTGCCAGCATGTTGTGGATAAAGTTCTCATGACCTGGGACATCGACGAAGCCCAAGGTTTCAGCCCCTGGCACCGGGCGATAGGCGAAGCCGAGATCGATCGTGATGCCGCGAGCCTTCTCCGCGGGCAGCCGGTCGGTATCTACGCCAGTCAGCGCGCGAACCAATGCCGTCTTGCCGTGATCGATGTGGCCGGCGGTGCCGATAATCATGTGAGAAGCCGGCTGTTAGCCGCCGCCGGGAAGAAGAAAGGGGTTGGGGTTAGCTCGGTTCCAGCCGGCTTCGTCGACCAGCACGTCGAGCCCTAAACTCGCCAGATCGTCGGCAAAGGGCTCGGCCCTGGGATCTTTTTCCGTGTAGACGATTTTCGTATAGCTCCGGCACTGCTCGCAGGTCTCCGCCTTGACCAGTCCGCCGGCGCCTTCGATCTCGAGATAGGCGATGCCCCCGGTCGAGGCGCAGGTAGCACATTTGATGCGCACCAAGTGCCATTCTGCCGCACAAAGCGAACAGACGAGGAAGCGAACGCCCGCCAGCGATCCGGCCGAGTGCACGACGCTGGCGACCGGCGGCGAGCCGCATACGGGGCAGGCGACGCCCCCCTCCGGGAGGTTGACATCCTCGGGAGCAAGCAGGCTCGCCATGCGTGTCCAACAGACCTGCAGCGCGGCGAAGGCGAGGCAGGCCTGGGCCGGCTCCGCCTCGCCGCTTTCGAAGCGCACGGTCTTCTCGGCAAGCATATCGAGGGCATCGGCGTCCTGCCCAACAAGGCATTCGAGCGCGGCGCGAGTCTCCTCGCTGAGCGCCGTTGCGCGGAGCCGGTCGAGAAGTACCCCAAGGGCGTGCTGCCAAGAGCGGTCCGGCCGCCATTTCGCACGATCGAGGGGTGCCGTGCCCTGCCTCGGAAAAGCCTGCGATGGGATGTTGGCCGTCAGCGTTTTGAGCGCAGCCGCCTGGGCGCCGACGATCGCCGCCATGAAGGAGAGAAAATCGGCCATCGCGCTGCCGGCGGCGAGGCGGGCGAAACGGTCGCCACGGCGGGCAAACACCACTTTCGGATCAGGCAGGAGGATCAGCGGCGGCTTTGGGACCTTGCCGATGTCGATCGGATCGGAGATCGTTCTCGGCGGGGTCATCTCGGTTCTTTGGCGACCTCTTCGCGAAGCCATTTGCGGTGGTGTTTCCAAGCCCATCCGCCGGTGACCGAGCCCTGCGTCATCGCGCGAACCGTGCCTTTGATCCAGATCGCCGCATAGACATGGACGATCCACAGCCCGATTGTGAGAACCGCCGCCGCGGCGTGAGCGACGGCCGCGACGCGTTTCTGCTCGATTGTGAAATAGTGGCCGAACCGCGCATCCCACATGACGATGCCGCTCGCGGCGAGGATCAGGATTAGGACCGTCATGCCCCAGAACAGGATCTTCTGGCCGGCGTTGTAACGGCCGACCTCAGGAATGTTCTCGTCGTCCTTGGCGACCACGTCGCCGATGTGCTGCATCCACAGGCTGTCGTCGCGCACCCACAGATTGTACCGCCAGAAACGGAAGAACAGACCGGAGAAGGTCAACACCAGGGCGATCCCCATCCACGGATGAAGGATGCGAGTCCAGGTCCCGCCGCCGAACAAATCGGTCAGGAAAAACAGCGCCGGATGGAACAGCGACATCCCGCTCAACGCGAGGAGAACGAGGATAATCGCATTCAGCCAATGATTGGCACGAGCGGCCGGTGTGTAACGGCCCACGGTGCCGTGCTTACGCTCGATCATCGGCCGTCTCGCCGATCGCCTCGCTCGTCGATCGTCTTCTTCGCCTGCTCCTCGTCCGTCTCGTCGACCTCGTTCGGGCCGGCGGTGACATAGTGCAAAAAGCCAAACAAGGCGGTGAGTCCCAGTCCGACCAAGGCAAGCGGCTTGGCGGCTCCCTTCCAAGCCTCGACCAGCGGGCTGATTTTCGGATCCTTGGGGAGGTCCGCGTAAAGCTCCGGCCGGTCGGCATGCTGAAGGACATACATGACGTGGGTGCCGCCGACTCCGGGCGGATCATAGAGTCCGGCCTTGTCGTAGCCACGCTCGTTGAGGTCGACGATGCGAGATTGGGCGAACTCGATCATGTCGTTCTTGGTGCCGAACGAGATCGCCTGGGTCGGGCAGGCTTTGGCGCAGGCCGGTTCGAGGCCGACCGAGACGCGGTCGGAACACAAGGTGCACTTGTAGGCCTTCTGGTCCTTCTTGGAGATGCGCGGGATATTGAACGGGCAACCCTTGACGCAATAACCGCAGCCGATGCAGTTCTCGGAGATAAAGTCTACGATGCCGTTCGAATATTGGACGATCGCACCCGGCGCCGGGCAGGCCTTCAGACAGCCGGGATCGGCGCAATGCATGCAGCCGTCCTTGCGGATCAGCCATTCGAGGTTGCCGTCCTCTTCGACCTCGGTGAAGCGCATCAAGGTCCAGCTGTTATCGGTCAGGTCGGGCGGATTATCGTAGACCCCGACATTGACCCCGATCTCGTCGCGCAAATCGTTCCACTCGTAGCAAGCCGCCTGACAAGCCTTGCAGCCGATGCATTTCGAGATGTCGATCAGCTTGGCGACCTCTTCGGTCTCGCGCACGCTCGGCGATGGGCTCGTAGTGGCCGAGCGGCGAGTGATGTCGAGGGACTGCAAGGTTGACATCGTTATGTCTCCCTAGACCGAGGGCGCCGCTTTTTCGACGTCGACCAGAAACGCCTTGTATTCGGGCGTCTCAATGTTCGCATCGCCGACATAGGGCGTCAGCATGTTGGCGGCGTAACCCTTCTTCGTCTGACCCGTGAAACCCCAATGGATCGGGATGCCGACCGTGTGGATCGTCTTGCCGTCGACTTTGAGCGGGCGGATGCGCTTGGTCACCACCGCCACCGCGACGATCTGGCCGCGGTTGCTGCGGACTTTTATCTGGTCCCCGTTATTGATGCCCTTCTCCTTGGCGAGCGCCTCGCCAATCTCGACGAACTGCTGCGGCTGCAAGGTCGCATTGATATGGCAGTGTTTGGACCAGTAATGGAAATGCTCGGTCAGACGGTAGGTCGTCGCGACATAGGGATAGTCGTCCGCCGTGCCAAAGACCTCGAGATCGCCCTTGAACACGCGGGCGACCGGGTTGGCATTGACTTTCGGGTGCAGCGCATTGGCGACCGGCGCTTCGAAGGGCTCGTAATGCTCGGGGAACGGGCCGTCTCGCATCATGCCGAGGGTGAACAAGCGCGCGACACCCTCCGGATTCATGATGAACGGGTTCATCCCCGCTTCGGGCTTCGTCGCCGGCGGGTAATCCGGGACGTCGGCGCCGGCCCATGCCTTGCCGTTCCACTCGATGACTTTGTGCCGCGGGTTCCACGGCCTTCCGTCGGCATCGCAAGAGGCGCGGTTGTAGAGGATCCGGCGATTGACCGGCCACGCCCAGGCCCAGCCCGGCGCGAGGCCCGAATCGTACGGGTCCGAATTGTCGCGCCGTGCCATCTGATTTCCCTTCTCAGTGAAAGAACCGGAGTAGATCCAGCAGCCGCACGCCGTCTTGCCGTCGTCGCGCAGCTGCGCGAAACCGTCGAGCTGCTGCCCCGCCCGCAACTGTACGACCGAAGCGTCCTTCGGATCGGTTATGTCTTCAACGACGTAGCCGTTGACCTCGCGCGCGATTTCTTCCGGGCTCGGCGTGTCGACGAGCTTGTAGGGCCAGTGCAAGCCGAGGACCGGCTCGGGGAAGGCGCCGCCCTCCTTGCGGTACATGTCGCGCAAGCGCAGGAACAGGTCGGTCATGATGACGATGTCGCTGCGGCTTTCCCCAGGGCCGTCGGCGCCTTTCCAATGCCACTGCAGCCAGCGGCCGGAATTGGTCAGCGAGCCGTCCTCCTCGGCAAAGCAGGTCGTCGGCAGCCGGAACACCTCGGTCTGGATCTTCGACGGATCGACGTCGTTGTACTGCCCGTGGTTCTCCCAGAAGCTGGCCGTCTCGGTGGCCAGCGGGTCCATCACCACGAGGAACTTGAGCTGGCTCAGGGCGTTGATCAGCTTCTTCTTGTTGGGGAACGCCATC
>Ga0137391_10003128_pt1 | contig 12519 bp, 10 predicted proteins | sample 15con2h24BmetaG_FD_101399 | JGI IMG/M metagenome (GOLD analysis project Ga0137391, IMG submission 101399) | Vadose zone soil microbial communities from Angelo Coast Range Reserve, California, USA - 15con2h2.4B metaG | ecosystem: Environmental > Terrestrial > Soil > Vadose zone > Saprolite...
CATCCACGCAATAGTCACTGGAGAGCCACGTGCCGGGAAACTGGCCCGCGTGGTTCGGACCGGGGGTCGCTGGAAAAGGACCTGTCACTACGGCAGGCACCTCGCCAGCGGCCTACCGGTGTGGATCGGGCTGTGCCAGCGCCTCGACTGGCTGGCCCGGCACTGGCAGGAGCCGGACGAGGGCATCTGGGAGATCCGCGGCCCGCGCCAGCGTTTCACCTACTCGGCGCTGATGACCTGGGTGGCCTACGACCGGGCCGGCCGCCTGGCCCGTGACCGCGGCCTGCCCGCACCGGTCGAGCGGTGGCGCAAGCTTGCCGCGGCGGCCCACCGGTTCGTGCAGGACTCGTGCTGGGACCCTGAGCTGCGGAGCTACGTCATGCATCCGGGCAGCAAGCTGCTCGACGCGTCGGTGCTGGTGATGCCGCTGGTGAAGTTCGCCGGGCCGACCGACCCCCGGTTCCTGTCTACCCTCGACCGGATCACCGCGGAACTCAACTCCGACAGCCTGGTCTACCGGTACGCGAGCACGGGACACGATGGGATCGCCGACGGCGAGGGCACGTTCAACCTGTGCTCGTTCTGGTATGTCGAGGCGCTCACCCGGGCCGGCCGAGTCAGGGAGGCTCGGATGATCTTCGAAAAGATGCTCACCTACGCCAACCATCTCGGGCTCTACGCCGAGCAGATTGGCGCGTCGGGAGAGGCGCTGGGAAACTTCCCGCAGGCCTTCACCCACCTGGCGCTGATCAGCGCGGCTGTCAACCTCGACCGTGCGCTGGACCGCTGACGCCAGGGTGCCCGAGGGGCCGGCAAACCGCAGGCATCGCCCGTTAAGCTCGATCCCGTGAAAAGAGCATCAGGAAAAGTCACCCGAACTGGTGGTCGTCCTGCCGGTCAAGGACTGGGACTGCGCCGAGTGCGGGGGCACCGGTGACTTGCTGATCAAGGACGACCGGGGACCGCTCTGCACGACCTGCGCTGACCTGGATCACCTGGTGTTCCTCGGCGCGGGCGACGCCGCGCTGACCCGCCGGGCCAAGAAGGCCAGCGTGCTTTCGGCCGTGGTGATGCGGTGGAGCCGCAGCCGCAAGCGGTACGAGCGGCAGGGCATCCTGGTCGAGGAAGCGGCGCTCGAGCAAGCCGAACAGGAGTGCCTTGCCGACGAGGACGCGAGGCTGCGCCGTCGTGAACGGGACCGTGAGCGCCATGCCGAGGAGGACGTTGAGCTGCAGGCCCGCATGGCGGCGCAAATCGCACGGCTGTTTCCCCGTTGTCCGGCCGAACGTGTCGAGGCGATCGCCCGCCATACCGCTCTGCGCGGCAGCGGCCGGGTAGGCCGTTCGGCGGCCGGCCGCGCTCTCGATGAGCAGGCGATCAACCTGGCCGTGGTCGCCTCGGTCCGCCACCAGGACACCGACTACGACTCCTTGCTGATGTCCGGCGTCCCGCGCGACGTCGCCCGCGACCGCATCCGCCCCGACATCGACCGCATCCTCGCGGCCTGGGGGTGACCGGCCTGGCCATGACTCGTTGGCCGTGGTGAAGTAGAATCACGCTCTCGCGGAAGGCGCCGGGTCATGGACATTGCCGAGATAGACCTGTCGGACACCGAGTTCTGGGCCCTGCCGCTCGCCGAACGGGCGGCCGCCTTCGCCCTGCTGCGGGCGGAAGAGCGGTCGCGGTTCTTCGCCGAGCCCGAGGTTCCGTTCACCGAGAAGGGCCCGGGATACTACGCCCTGGTGCGGTACGCGGACGTGGTCGAGGCGAGCCGGCATCCCGAGGTGTTCTGCTCAGGGAAGGGCGCGACGAACATCCCCGATCTGCCGGCCGAGTTCAACGAGTACTTCGGGTCGATGATCAACATGGATGACCCCAGGCACGCCCGGCTGCGGCGGATCGTCTCCCGCGCGTTCAGCCCGCGGCTGATCGCCAAGTTCGAAGATGACGTGCGCCGGGCGGCTACCGCGATCGTCGATGGCCTGCTGGTGACCGGGCCATGCGACTTCGTGCCGCAGGTCGCGGCCAGGCTGCCGCTGAAGATCATCTGCGAAATGATGGGCATCCCCGGCGACCAGTACGACACGGTGCTGGCCAACACCAACATCATCTTGTCCGGCGCGGATCCGGAATTCCTCAGCGAGGACCTCGACGAGGCGGTGATCCGGCTGCTCGGCGCCGGGCAGGCGCTCACCGACCTGGTCACCGGCCTGGCCGCTGGCCGCGCGCAGGCACCCGCCGAGGACCTGGTTTCCGCGCTGGTGACCGCGAACATCGACGGCGAGCAGCTGACCAGCGCCGAGCTCGCCTCGTTCTTCATCCTGCTGGTGGTGGCCGGCAACGAGACCACCCGCACCGCGCTGTCGCACGCGCTGATGCTGTTCACGGAATTCCCGGACCAGCGCGCCCTGCTTCTCGCCGACCTGGAGAACCGGATCGAGGGGGCGGTCGATGAGATCGTGCGCTACGCCTCCCCGGTCACTTTCATGCGACGAACCCTCACTCGGGACTACACCATGAACGGGCAGGACTACCGCGAGGGCGACAAGGTGGTGCTGTACTACTACTCGGCGAACCGCGACGAGGCGGTGTTCGCCGATCCCGGGCGGTTCGACATCACCCGCTCGCCGAACCCGCACGTCGGGTTCGGCGCGGCCGGACCGCACTTCTGCCTGGGCGCCCACCTGGCCCGCCGGGAGCTCACCGTCATGCTGCGCGAACTGCTCGCCCGTGTTCCCGACATCACGGCCGGGGAGCCGGACCGGCTGCTGTCCAGTTTCGTCAACGGCATCAAGCGCCTGCCCTGTCAGTTCGGCGGCTGAGCCAGCAACCCCCTGATCAGGTCCGCGAGCCCGGCGGGCCAGATCACCTCATCGGTCGCGTCCATTTCCGCCAGCGTCCACCAGTGCCACGCCGCGATCCCGTCCGAGACGTGCATGTCCGCCACCTCGCCGAACTCGCGGCGGGCCACCTCGACCCGCCCCAGGAAGAACCGCTCGTGCTGCCGGACGATCGCGTCCGCGTACTCCATGGTCAGCGTCCGCTCGTGCACCTCTGCGCCCAGCGGCACATCGGTCCAGCCCGTCTCCTCGGCCAGTTCCCGCCGCGCCCCCACCGGGTAGTCCTCCCCGTCGTTCAGCCCGCCTCCCGGCGTGCACCAGTGCCGTCCGTTAGGCGGCCCGTCGTCATACCGGAACAGCAAGACACGATCGTCTGGATCAAGCACGATCACCCGCCCGGCCCGCCGCCGCAGCGCGTCCGCGGCTCGGTCGCCGGTTTCCTCCATAAGCCTCATTGTCCCCGGTTGGCGGGAGCCATCGCTGACGGTTACCCGATCACCTCATCGGCCGAAAAGACCTTAGCCGGGAATCCCTGTACTACAGTCCGGGTTTGTTACCTGACGGCTGGGTGATCCTGGTGTGTCCGGCGCGGTGTCTTGATGCGGGTGACGGCCACCCCATGATCATGCTTCGTGACAAGACTGAACAACGAGGTGGCCGCCGGGGTCATCGTAGAAGACGGCAGGTGGCTGGGGAAACTCCAGGATGATCTGCGAGGCCGGGCCCACTGCCGGTAGGCAGCAATCCATTCCCAGCCAGCCGGAGGGGGTTCCGGTAGCGGCAGGTCGAGGATGGGTATCGCCTGCCGGTGCTTGCCGCGGACACAGGTCGCCGTGATCCCGCTTGACGTGAGGCCGATGGCCTCGACGGTCACCGCGACACCCAGCACCGTTGTCTTGAACGGCACCGCCAGCTCGTCCTCGATGATGTTGTAGAACCCGGATACCTGCTCGTCTTCGTCGTGGGCATCGACGATGGCCTCGGCGACCATCTCGTTCAGTTCGGCCTTGCCTAGCTTCGTCACGGCCGCAAGCGTAGAACACCCGGGCAGTCCGACCGCCCGCAAAATATGCGGTCCGGTCGAAGGTCCCGAACCTAGCGACGCCACTGGCAGCTGCGAGGGTCCTCCGGCTGTGCCGTGGAGCGTCCACCGCGTCCTCGCTGCCTGGGATAATGTCCGCCCGGGAGTTCTACCTCGATGCCGCCACCTATCAGTACCGGTTGGAAACGCTCATAGAGCACGGCGTGGTACTGACGTACCCGAGCTCAGCTCGACTACGCTTATTATAACTGTAGTCGAGCTAGTAGGGGCAGGAGCTGTGGGGAAGCCGGCGGATGTCTTCGACCGGGACGAGGAGTGGGCAGACCTAGCGGAATTCGCAGGCTCATCGTTGCCGGGCCTCCGAATCGCCGTGGTCTACGGGAGGCGCAGGCAAGGCAAGTCGTACTTGCTGCGTCGGGTCGCCGATGCTGTAGGCGGCCTCTACCATCTCGCGACGGAGCAGGCAGAAGCGATCTCGCTGCGCAGGTTCGGCGACTCGCTCGCCTCCTGGGCGGGGCTGTCCGCGGGAGCGTTCGGATTCAGCGGCTGGGAACAGGCGCTGGGGACCGCTGCGGAGGTGATAGCCGCTGCGCCTTCGCGCGAAGCCCCCCCGCTGCTCGTGATCGACGAGTTCCCCTATCTGGCGCAGGAGACCTCTGGGCTTCCCTCCATCGTGCAAGGACTCTATGACAGGCTCGGGCCGGCCGCAGGGTCCCGGACCGTGCCGCTGCGCCTGATCCTGTGCGGGTCCGCGATCTCCGTTATGGGGGATCTGCTGTCCGGGACCAAGGCGCTGCGCGGCCGGGGAGCGCTGGAACTGCGGATCCGGCCATTCGGCTACCGGAACGCCCGCGAATACTGGGAAATCGAAAACCCTGCCGCAGCCTTTACGCACAATGCGGTCGTCGGCGGCACGCCCGGGTACCGGGAACTCGTGCCCGATCCGAAGGTTCCCGATGACGCTGGCCAGATCGGCAACTGGCTGGTCCGGAATGTCATGCGACCGAGCATGCCGCTGTTCGACGAGGCGTGGCGCGTGGTACACGAGGATCCGCGCATCCGTGATGTCGCTACCTACAGCTCAGTCCTGACGGTGGTGGCGGCTGGGGAAAGTTCACCGACCAAGATCGGGGCCCTGCTTGGTCGGCCAGCCACCTCTCTCGCGCACCAGCTCGGCATGCTGGCAGCGGCTGGATTCATTGAGCGTCGGCATGACCTGCTCCTTGAGCGTCGGCCCGTGGTTACGGTCGCCGACCAGCTTGTGCGCATGCATAAGCTTGTCATCGAGCCATTCCTGGCTGATCTCGAGGCGGGTCGTGCCCGTCGGGTCTGGGCCGAGTCGAGGCACACGGTCGAATCGAAGATCCTCGGCCCGCACTTTGAAGCGCTGGCCGCCGACTGGGTCGGACGTTACGCCTACGACGAGGCGGGATTGGCAGTAGGTCCGGTCGGCCAGAGTGTCATCGCGTGCCGCGAGCATAAGACCGGGCACGAAATCGACGTCCTGGCCCTCGGGCGGGGATGTCGGCCGCGAACCCCGGGCGCGCCGATCGCGTTCATCGGCGAGTCCAAGTACCGTGACCGCAGGCCGGGCCTGGCCGAGTTGCGCAGGCTTGAGCACGTCCGCGACCTGCTGATCGCGGCTGGGCACGATGCTAGTGCAGCTACGTTCGGCCTGTTCAGCGGGACGGGCTTCACCGAGGACCTGGGCGCCGAGGCCGCGCGCAGCCGCGGCCGGATCCTGCTCGTCGGACTCGATATGCTCTACGGCCTGATCTGATGCCCCGCCACGGCTCTGCCCGCTCGCGGCCAACTTCGACCGAGCGATATAACGCAATAAAATGGCAACGCATTGTCATTTATTAATTCAGTTGCGCCACTTGGTCGCTAAAGGGCACGGGGACCATCACGGACGCGATCGCCCGCAGGGACGTGCTGAAGCTGCGGCACAGTGTTATCTCGGCTGCCGCGGACGCCGCTCTGCCTGGGCGCCCACCTGGCCCGCCGGGAGCTCACCGTCATGCTGCGCGAACTCCTTACCCGCGTCCCCGACATCACGGCCGGCGAGCCGGACCGGCTGCTGTCCAGCTTCGTCAACGGCATCAAGCGCCTGCCCTGTGCCTTCAGCGGCTAAGTGCCTCCCTGACCAGGTCGGCCAGACCCTCTGGCCAGATCACCTCGTTGGTGGAATCCATCTCCGCCAGCGTCCACCAGTGCCACGCCGCGATCCCGTCCGAGACGTGCATGTCCGCCACCTCGCCGAGCTCGCGGCGGGCCACCTCCACCCGTCCCAGGAAGAACCGCTCGTGCTGCCGGACGATCGCATCCGCGTACTCCATGGTCAGCGTCCGCTCATACGCCGTTGTGCCCAGCGGCACATCGGTCCACCCCGTCTCCTCGGCCAGTTCCCGCCGCGCCCCCGCCGCGTAATCCTCCCCGTCGTTCAGCCCGCCCCCCGGCGTGCACCAGTGCCGTCCGTTAGGCGGCCCGTCGTCGTACTGGAACAGCAAGACGCGATCGTCCGGATCAAGCACGATCACCCGCCCGGCCCGCCGCAGCCACAGCGCGTCCGCGGTTCGGTCGCCGGTTTCCTCCATAAGACTCATTGTCCACTGAGCGTCGGGAGCGGCACCGCTTTCCGGCTTTGCCTTCGGTGTGGCGCTGGGCGGGTAGCGCCGCTTGGTGACATCATGGGTGTCCGTCGGACACGCGGAGGAGGGTCGGCGTGGCGGATATCGGGACGGGACAACCAGGTGAACACGAGGCCGGGCTGCGGGATGTTTTCGCGCTGTACGCGTCGCTGCTCGCCGGGCTTCGCGCGGCGGCTCCCGTCGACCGGCAGGTGTCGCTGCTGGTCGACGAGGCTGTAGGGGTATGGAGCAGGCCGGGATTCGACACGTTTCTTTCTGTGGCGTCGCTCCGGTTCGATCCGTTCGACTACCAGCTGCAGGCGGCGCGCGGCGCGCTGCGCCGGATGCGGGGCCGGGCGATCCTCGCCGACGAGGTCGGGCTCGGCAAGACCATCGAGGCCGGCCTGATCCTCGCCGAGCTGCGGCTGCGCGGGCTGGCCGACCGCACCCTGGTCATTGCCCCGGCCGGGCTGGTGACCCAGTGGCAGGAGGAGCTGGAGCGCAAGTTTGGCGTCCCGACGGTACTGGCAGGCCGGGACCGTGATGCGCCGGGCGGTGAGCGCGATGCCCCGGGACGGGAGCGGCGAGCCGGGAGCACTGACCGGCCGGTCGCGGTTGCCTCGCTGGCGGCCGCGCGCCGCGAACCGCTCAAGTCCGCGCTGACCTGTGACCAGTGGGACCTGATCATCGTGGACGAGGCGCACCGGGTGCGGGCGCCGCGCAGCGCCTCGGGGAAGCTGATTCGCGAGCTCCGGTCGCGGCATCTGCTGCTGCTGACCGCCACGCCGGTGGAGAACCGGCTGCAGGACCTGTATGAGATGGTGAGCCTGGTCGCGCCCGGGCTGCTGGGGACCGCGGCGCAGTTCCGTGCGGCGCACAGCGCGGGCTCGGCCGCACCGGGCCAGGAACCGAGGAACGTCACGGCGCTGCGGAAACGGACCGCCGAGGTGATGATTAGGCACCGGCGCAGCGAGGTAAGCGTATTGCTGCCGCGGCGCCTGGCGGAGACACTCCGGGTCGAGCCGTCCGGGCCGGAACGCGACTGGTACTCCGACCTCACCGCGCGGGTGCGCGCCGAGGGCAGGGCGGCCACGCCGGCCCGGCGGCTCACGCTACGTAGCGTGGCGAAGCTGGCTGGGTCGAGTCCGGCCGCCGCCGCGCCCACGCTGGCCAAGATCGGCTGGGATGACCTGGCCGGCCGGGCCGCGGCGCTGGCGGCCCCGGCCAAGACCGCGGTGCTGCTCGACCAGCTCCGGCGGTACGCGGGGACCGGGGAGAAGGTTCTGGTCTTCACCGCGTTCCGGCAGACCCTTGATCAGATGGCCGGGCACCTGGTGGCGGCCGGCATCCCGGCCGCGATTTATCACGGCAGCCTGCCGCGCGCGGACAAGGAACGAGTCATCGCCGCGTTCCGCGAGCAGGCCCCGGTCCTGCTCTCCACCGAGTCCGCGGGAGAGGGGCGCAACCTGCAGTTCTGCCACGCGATGGTGAACATGGACCTGCCATGGAACCCGATGCAGATCGAGCAGCGGCTTGGCCGCCTGCACCGGGTCGGCCAGGATCATGAGGTGCTGCTGACCAACCTGGTCGCCAGCGGCACCATCGAGGAGCGGGTACTGGGCGTCCTTGAGGCGAAGATCAACCTGTTCGAGCTGGTGGTCGGGGAACTCGACATGATTCTCGGGCGGGTGGACGACGACTTCGACTTCGAGTCCACGGTTTTCGACGCGTTCGTGGCCTCCGGCGACGATGCGGAGTTCGGCGAGCGGATGGCGGTCATCGGGGACGACCTGGCCAGCGCCAGAACCGACTACCTGGCCAGCCGGATCGCGATCGACAACCTCGTCGGCGAGCAGCCCGGGGAGCGGGCATGACTGCCGTCACCGATCCGGCGCTCGGATTCTGGTTGCGGCACGTGGCCGCGGCCGGAGGCCTCTGGGAACCGGACGGGGACGCCACGTACGTGGTCCTTCCGCTGCCGTTGCGGGACGCCTACCGGTTGCCGGAGGAGTTGCGGGTCACGGCCGATCCCGACATCGCGCGGGAAGACGGGGCCACGTTGCTGGCCGCTGGTCACTCCGTCCTCACCGAGGCCGCCGAACGGGTGCTGGCCTCGGGTGACACCGGGCACCTGGTCCTGGCCAGGCCGGCTTCCGCACCCCCCGGACATGACGCGCTGCTCGCCGCGGCACGGGACGCTTTCCCCGTCGACCACGGCCGGATTGACCTGTCCGGCGAGCCCGCGGTGGTGCTGCACCCGGTCATCCGGGTTGGCGCGCTGGTTACCTATGAGCTGTCGGCCGAGGACCGGTTCCAGGAAGAGGCGCATCGCTGGGTGGACGTACCATCCAGGTGCGAACTGCCCGCGGATCTGCCCAGCAGGCTGGGCCGTGCCGAGGTGGACGAGCAGGCCCGGCCGGCACGGCCGGAGGGCCTGCTGTCGGCCGTCGGCGCCGCGCACCGGCTCATGGATGCTGCCGCTGCCGCGCGCCGCCAGGCGCTCGCCGCGGAGGTCAGCGGCGCGTGCCAGTCCGAACGTGGTCGTGCCGCCGCCTATTACGCGGACGCGATTACCGCGATCGAGCGCCGGCTGGAGACCGCCCAGCCCGATCGCCGGGCAGTGCTCGAGCAGCGGCTGCGCAGCACCCGTGAGGAAGAGGCCAGGCGGCTGGCCGAGATAGCCGAGAAGTACGAAGCGCGCCACGTAATCAGGCCTTACCGGCTGCACGTGATTTTTGTCCCCGCGTTGCGGGTACCTGCGGACGTCTTGCGGGGGACGCGGCGATACCTGATGTCCTTCGACTGGCTGCTGCCCGCAGGGGCCTACGCGCCGGTGCGGTGCCCGTCCTGCGACGGCGAGGCGCCGCTGGTGGCCGGCAAGCTGAAGCTCGGCTGCGAGACGTGCCTGCCCCCGAAGCAGTCCGGCGCGCCGAAGCTGTCCGCCGCGGTCAGGATACGACCTGCCGCGCCGGAACCGGCTGGGTCCGTGCCGTCGGCGTCCGGTGCGCCACGGGGTGCCCCGCCCGCACCAGCGCCCAAGCCGGTCCCGCCGCAGGCGAAACGGCGAGCCGTCGTCCCGCCGAAGGTGCGCAAAGAGCAGCAGAAGGCTACCGCGACCTTGGCCGAACGGCTGTGGTGCGCGGTCGCGGCCGGTGACCGCCGCGCGGTCAGCCGGATTCTTCACCCCGGTTCGCCGGCCGCGTCGCTCGACCGGGTACTCGGCCCCGCCGGGCTTTGCCGGGTCCTCGGGATGCCCGTGACCGAGGCACCGGAGAGGTTCATCGCGGAGACAGACGGTGATGTCATCACCGGCGCGCTGCTCGGTGCCGCCGGTACCGAGTGCCGGTATCACATCTACTGCCGAGACGGTCAGGCGGCCGAGGTGCTGCCCTTCCCTGTCGGCGACGACGGGGCCTTTTGGGGGTTCTACTGGTGGGGTCAGCGTACGGGCGGCAGGTGGGCGGCGGACCGGATCGTTCCGGCCAAGGGGCTGGATCCAGTCGAAGACGCGCTGGCCGTCACCGGTTCGGCGTGGAACGGCATGCCGGTCGCCGCCCGCGCCCTAGCCGCGTGGGGGCGGCTTGCCGCCCATCGGGAGCGGCTGCTTTCCGCGCACGCGGCGCGGTCGCTGGCCGCGGCGGTGAACCGCCTCGTCGCCTGCCGTGCCGGCGGCCGGGCGAACTTCGCCGAGGCGGCAGCTGAGTTCCGCGTGCCTGAGCAGGATGTGCGGCGGGCCGACCGCGCCGTGCGCGTGCCGCTAGCCCTCGGCCCCGGTCAGCCCTGGTAGCCCTCGATGGTCACTGCAGTGGTTCGACCCCCACCGAGGGGTGGCGGGCTCGCAGCCTGCCGTCGCGCGGCCGGTGGCGGCGACCGCCAGCGCACCGGCGGCGTGCCGATCGTGCCGGCCAGCGCGTTCGGCCCCGTACCAGCAGGCTCTTGCCCTGAATCTTAGTTGTGGCCGAACGCCGCGCCGGTGTGACACTTCCGGACATGGACACTCTCAGCAACTCAATGGCCACTGAACCTGAACCCCCGCTTACCGAAGCCGGTCAGGTTGCCCTCCGTGACGAGGTGCTGGCCCACCTCGGGACTCTGCCGTTCCCAGCTGGGGCGCTTATCAGCCGCAGCCTATGGCTGATCTTCATATGCTCCTGGGGAGTACAAACCCGAGCGATCATCCCGGTCGATGACAAGCTCGACCTGCCGGAACCCGACAACATCGCAGGCCTGTGCGACCTTGTCGCGCAATGCATGGAACGTCCCATGCACGATGAAACGGCGCTGGTCGTGTTGCGGAGGCCGGGACCGACCGAAATCAGCGGAGCGGACCAGTACATCTTCCGCGCGATGTGCGAGGCCGCCGCCGGGTGCAAGACCGTGCCCTGGGTCTTCTACGTGACCGGACCAGGCGGGGCACAGGAGGTGACGGAATACGACGCCGACCTGCTGAGCCGTGGGGCCGCCGCCGGGCTGGAACGACTCCACTCGCCATCATGAGCCAGAGCAGCGGGGAATTCAGGATTGTTGCGGCCGGCGGGGAGGCGGTGGGCTGCCAGGGGTTCGTCACGCCCATCGACGTGTGTCTTCCCTCTCGGCTACCCTCGCCACCCGCGCGGCGTTCGCGGGATGACCGCGACCCCCACCGCTGCGGTCCCGGGCGCTACCATCGGGTCCCATGCCGCCTAAGCCGAAGCGGATGAACCGGGAAGAGTTCTTCGCCAAGCTGTCCCCGATGGATGCCGAACAGCTGCGGAAGGCTCTGTGGAATCTCTACTGGCGCGGGTCCGCGCCGTTGCGCGAGCGCATCGAAAACGAGCTGGACCCGGCCGAGGATCACCGCCGCGAGAACGCGGCGAATAAGCCGCCTGATCCAGACGAGGTGCTGGCGGACGTGACCGAGTTCGCGGAGCTGGCGCGCTCGGGGGCCTATGTAGCCGGGGACCGCCGGGTCACGCGCAATCAGCGGACCAAATGGAGGGTGACCTTTCGACAGCTGGCCACCAACGCGCAGTCGGCACTGCACGCGGAGGACACGGGTCCTGCCGAGCAGGCGATGGAGCTGATGATCGACCTCGCCTGCGAGGCGAGCCGCGGCGGCTACTTCCGCTCCGAGGACCCGCTCGTGGCGGCCAGGTTCGTGGTCTCGCACGCGGCGGCGGCGCTCTGGCAGACGATGCTTGACCAGCACGGCTTCGGCGCCTTCGCGGAGAGGGCAGCACCGCAGCTGATCCGCTGGGAGTCGCGTTACGGCTGGACCCAGGGGTACGGCAAGGTCAGCGGGCACGAGACCTCACTCGCCGAGGTGCTGGAGCCGATGCTGACCACCCCGGACATGTGGGCCGGGTTCGCCGGTACCTACCTGACTGCGCTGGATGCCATCGCCCGCACCGGGTCAGCGCGGAGGATCGTAGGTTCCTGGGGGGTCGGCGACGCGGACTGGACGCGTCGCCAGCGGACGGAGAACCTCGCGGCGTGGAACGGTCGGCTCCTCGACAAGCTGGAAGGAGACATACTCGACCGTCTGGTGAAACACCCAGCGTTCAGCGGAAATGAACTGATCTTTCTTCAGGCGCGGCTGGCGCGCAAGCGAGGCGACCTGGACCGTACTCGGAAACTGATCCAGGAGTGTCTCGGGAAGCTGCCCGGGCACCAGGGTTTCCTCGGCTTTGCGCTGGAGGTGGACGCCGAATTGCCGCCCGCCTCCCGGGAAAAGCTCGAGGAACAGGCACGGCTGGAAGCCATGATGAGGGGCAGCGGCGAGACTAGCGTTGCCGTGTCATCCTCACCATTCCCTCGTCACCCCTGAGTTCCGGACCAGAGACACCAGAGAGGCTCCGCCTCGGACCGCCGAGGTGCAAGGTTCCCTGCGTGATCCCGTTTCGGAGCAAGCTCACGCAGGGACCTGCGGTCATGATCGGCCGACCGCCGCCAGCCCGCTGCGCCTAGTCCGACCGGTCCTCGCGTCGGTTATGCCACCCAAAGTGGCTGGTCAGGGCTCTGCCTGCAA
>Ga0137391_10003133_pt1 | contig 12508 bp, 8 predicted proteins | sample 15con2h24BmetaG_FD_101399 | JGI IMG/M metagenome (GOLD analysis project Ga0137391, IMG submission 101399) | Vadose zone soil microbial communities from Angelo Coast Range Reserve, California, USA - 15con2h2.4B metaG | ecosystem: Environmental > Terrestrial > Soil > Vadose zone > Saprolite...
AATCGCATGAGTGACATGTGACCGTGTGAGCTGGTTTCAGGGGTACCGTGTTTTCTACATCCCGTGATGTCGCGATGTGCTAACGTCGTAATTTCGCAAACAAGAATCTGCGTGGGCCGCGCGCTAATATTTCCGCGGATTGAGGGAGTTCGACTGTGAGTTTGTCCATCAGTCTTTTTGGTCTGGGATACGTCGGGTCGGTGAGCGCAGCCTGCTTCGCCCACATGGGACATAAAGTTACCGGCGTGGACATCAGCCCGGCCAAAGTTGAAATGCTGGACTCCGGTCGCAGCCCGATCATCGAGGCCCGCATGGAAGAACTGGTCGCCGAGGCCCACAAGTCATGCCGTCTGCACGCGACGACCGATTCGATCGCCGCCGTCCTCGCCAGTGATATTTCTTTTGTCTGCGTTGGTACTCCCAGCCTGCGCAGCGGCAAACTGGATTTGAGTCACGTCGAGCATGTCTCGCGCGAGATCGGCGCCGCGCTCAAACAGAAGTCCACGCTTCACACCATCGTTCTGCGAAGCACCGTCCTGCCCGGCACCACAGAAACTCTGATGATTCCCACTATCGAGAGCGCCAGCAGCAAGCGCGCCGGCGTGGACTTTGCGGTTTGCTACAACCCGGAATTCATGCGCGAAGGCAGCGCGGTCGGCGACTTCCTGCAGCCCCCCTACACCATTTTGGGATCGCAGAATCCCGAGCACCTTGCGCCGTTGCGCGAACTCTATGGCAGCCTTCCCGCCGCAACGTTTGAAACTTCCATCCGCGTCGCCGAGATGGTGAAGTATGTTTCCAATCTCTACCATGCCGTGAAAGTCGGCTTTGCCAATGAAGTCGGCACGCTGTGCAAACATCTCAACGTGGAAGCCGATCAGGTAACGAAGATTTTCATGTCCGACACCAAGCTGAACATTTCGTCCGCATATCTCGCGCCCGGCTTCGCCTTTGGCGGATCGTGCCTGCCCAAGGATTTGCGTGCCATCACGCACCGCGCCAAAGAATTGGACCTCGATCTGCCGCTTCTGCAGTCTCTGATGCCGAGCAATGAAGAGCACGTGGATCGCGGCGTGGAAGCAGTCCTCCGCACCGGCAAACGCAAGATCGCGATGCTGGGATTGAGCTTCAAAGCCGGCACCGACGACTTGCGAGAAAGTCCTCAGGTGCAGCTCATCAAGCGCCTGATCGGAGAAGGTTGCCAAGTGAAAGTTTGGGACAAAGACGTATCGCTGGGCCGCCTGGCCGGTTCGAATCGTCAGTACATCGAAGACGTAATCCCGCACATCGGCTCTCTGCTCTCCGCCGATATGCCCGAAGTCGTGCGCGACGCAGAAGTCGTAGTTGTAGGGACCAAAGTCGAAAAAGAGGAACTGGCCAAACTTCTCACGCCCGCGCAGATGGTAATTGATTTAGTCAATCTCGATCCCGCCCGCCGTCCGCAGGCTGCTTCTTACCAGGGGATTTGCTGGTAAGGCTTATCGGCTGCGATGAGGCTTCAGAAACTCCATCAACTCATCTTTAAGCAGCGGCCCGCAGGCGATCAGGCCGGAGATGAGTGGATTTTTTTGATTGCAGACTAACTCGGTATCCGTAAGCGTGCGAACACACCCGCCAGCACTTGCGATCAAAGCCGCGCCCCCCGCGACGTCCCACTCATGCTTCGGAGTCAGAGTGAACGTAATGTCCTCCAACCCGGCCGCCACCCGCGCCAACTTATAAGCCACTGATCCCATCTTCTGAACTTTGAACGGCGCATTCTGAAAGCACTGCCATTCCCCGCGCTTGCCTTCGCTGCGGCTGGCGAGCACCACCGCGCCTTCGAGCGTACTGCGCTGGCTGGCCCGCGCCGGAGAGCCATTGAACTCCAAGCCGCCGTCAATCGATCCCAGGAAGACTTCGTTGGTGGCAGGATTGCAAATGCCTCCAGCCACCGGCCGTCCGCGCTCCACCATCGCAATCGAGACGCAGAACTCCCGAATGCCTTCGACAAACTCGCGCGTTCCATCCAGCGGATCCACTACCCAAACGCATTCGTAACTGAGCCGCGAAAGATCGTCTGCGGTTTCCTCAGAAAGCCAGCCCTCGCCATCGCGCAACAGCGTCTTCCGCAGCACCGCGTCCAGCGCATGATCGGCTTCCGTCACCGGATCATGCCCCGACTTGTATTCCGCGGCAATCTCCCCCGGCGTGAAGCGGGCAAACACCCCCTGGGCCAGTTCAATGGCGGCACGGATTCTTTCCAGCACGTCGGAGTAGAAGTTTTCTGCCATGAAAGATGAAAGAACGGGCTCAGGCCCAGAGCATTCTCGCGCCTGTAGCCAGAAGAATCACGCACAGGATCCGCCGTAGCCACAGCACCGGGACCCGCGTGCTGAGATACGAACCGATCAATCCCCCGGGGATTGACCCAATCAGTAGATATCCCACCAGCGGCAGATTCACGTTGCCCAGCCGGAAATGCAGAAGACTGGTAACCCCGGTCAGAATCACCGCATGCGTAATATCGGTGCCCACCATCACTTTCGGAGGATAGCTGTAGAAAAGCAGAAGAAGCATCATGATGATGCTGCCCGACCCCACCGAAGTCATACCCACCAGGAATCCCGCGACCAGTCCGATCACCGCCATCCCGGCAAAAGACTTGGCGGTGGGACGGCGGTTCGCCATGTGGTCTTCGATCCTGCGCTGCAACAGCAGAAGCACCGGAATGACAATTAGCAGTATCCCAATTGCGGTCTTGATGAAGTCGTTCACCCCCGCCCCATACAGAACCCGCAGGTGTTGCAACAACCTTACTCCAGCGATGGATCCCGGCACGCTCCCTACCGCCATCGCCAGCACCACCTTGCGGCGTACGTTGCCTTTATACAAATGCACAGCGCTGGAGGGAATCTTGGTGATGAAGTTGAACAGCGCATCGGAACCGACCGCGATGATCGCCGGAACCTTCAATCCAAAGATCAGCAGTGGCAGCAGCAGCACCCCCCCGCCGAGCCCGGTCAGGCCGATCAGCGTGCCCACCACCAGGCCGATCAGGATCTTGAGAGCGATCAGTTCCATTCGTCTGGCTAGGCGCCCGTCGAAAGCTCCGGGCTCACTCCGATGAATCCCTGTTGTTCCAAGTGCAAAATGATTTCCTGGGCTGCTTCCTCCGCGCTCAGCTCCGCAGTGTTGATTACCACCTCTGCGTCGGCTGGCACTTCGTAAGGATCGGAAATTCCGGTAAACTCCTTTACGATTCCCGCTCGCGCCTTGGCATACAGTCCCTTCCGGTCGCGCCCTTCGCAGGTTTCGATCGGCGTTGCAATGTGCACCAGAATAAAGCCTCCGTAAGGCTCAATCATCTGTCGCACATGCTTGCGTGTCGCATCGTACGGAGCAATGGGCGCACAAATAGCAATTCCGCCATTCTTCGTAATTTCCGATGCCACGTAACCAATGCGCCGGATGTTGATGTCGCGGTGTTCTTTGGAGAATCCAAGTTCCGAAGAAAGATGCTTGCGCACCAGGTCGCCGTCAAGAATGGTTACCGGACGCCCGCCCGTTTCCAGGAACTTCGTCAACAAAACGTTGGCGATGGTGGATTTGCCGGAGCCCGAGAGCCCGGTAAAGAAAATCGTCACGCCCTGTTTGTGCCGCGGTGGATAGCTGCGGCGCAACTCGCGCACCACCTCGGGATACGTGAACCACGCGGGAATCTCCCGGCCTTCATTCAACCGGTCGCGCAGGTCGGTGCCCGAAAGATTCAGCACCCGCGCGCCTGCTGGAACTTCGTTGTCCGGCACATAGGTATCCTGATTCTCCAGGTACACCATCATGCTGAACGGCACCATGGTGACGCCAATATCTTTCTCGTGGTTCTTGAAGAGCTCCTGAGCTTCGTAAGGCCCGTAGAACGGCTTGCCATCGGAGTCCTTGCCCGGCCCAGCATGGTCGCGGCCAACAATAAAATGCGTGACTCCATGGTTCTTGCGGATCAGCGCGTGCCAGATCGCCTCTCGCGGCCCGCCCATGCGCATCGCAAGCGGCAGCAGCGAGAGCTTTGCCGTTCCAGCAGGATATTTCGACAGCAATAGCTGATAGCAGCGCACTCGGGTGAAATAATCCACGTCGCCCGGTTTCGTCATTCCGACTGAGGGATGAATCAGCAAATTCGCTTCTACCATCTTCGCCGCGCGGAAAGTCAGCTCCACGTGCGCGCGATGCATAGGATTTCGCGTCTGGAACGCAACCACGCGACGCCATCCCATGCGGGCAAACTCCGCGCGCAATTCTGCCGGCGTCTGCCGAATCGCCTTGAAATCGTAATGCGACGGATCCTGTACCCCTTCGAGCTTTCCTCCCACATACCAGGGATTGCCTCGGTTGAGCAGATAATCCACGCCGGGATGGACCGCGCTCGCGGTGCCGAAAACCGACTCTGCCTCAGCCTTGCGGTCCGGCTGCCAGACTTCTTCCACGTGTATTACGGCCAGCATCACGCCTTCGGGATCGCGCAACGCAATCTTGCCACTGCCCGGCTGCAGCTTCTTGGCAAACTCTTCCGTGACGTCGAGAGTGATCGGCATCGGCCAAAGCACGCCGCTGGCCAGCCGCATGTTATGACAGACGCCTTCGTAGTTTGCCTTCGTCATAAAGCCGCGCAGCGGAGAGAAGCCTCCGCTCAACAAAAGCTCCAGATCGCAGAGCTGGCGGCCGGTCAGGTCCCAGGAAGGCCACTCGCGGGAATGGGATTTCAGCTCCGCGCCGCGCTCCTCTGCAGCGATCAGTTGCACCAGTTCGCCGCCGTGGGCCGGGATAAGATGGCTCGTCGAAGTTGTCAAATGCGAAAACCTCCGTAGATTCTTTAGTTTCCTGGATATCCAGCCAGGGGCACAGCCCAAAAATGTGGGATTTGGAAGACGGTATTCCTGACAGCTAGTTCTAATCTAACAGTTGATTCGGTGTTCTCAATCTTACCAAAAGTAACCTGCTCCGACCTGCTCACTCACCCCCAACTCTTGTCATCATCTCGAGCGCACCAGAATGATGGGTCACTCTGCGGAGTCGAGGGACCTTGCGTTTCTTGAGTCTTGAGCCGAAGCTCGCCTCCCTATATCTCTTGCGAGTAATTATCGACCACAACCCCCGCAGCCGCCGACGCCTCCAGCATCGCTTCGGCCGAGCTTAGGTTGCCAATTTTCACGGCCCGTTTGGAAGCGAATGCCCACAACAGAGCAAGTCCATAAACCGTCCCCGCTACCCCCAGATGCGCCGCCAGTTGTAGATAATTGTGCGGCACGAACCACTGCTTCATTAGCAGCAACCCAATCACCACCGGCGTGCAAACCATCACCGGTAGCAGATACGCCTCCCGCAAGTACAAGCTCATCCGGATTTGCAATTGCCGGCACACATGCCAGGGCAAAAAGAAGATCATGGTGGCGGCGAGCGGTGCCGCGGTGCCGATTGCGTCCCCGATGATTCCATACGGCCGAACCAGCAAAACGCTGAGCACAATATTGACCACGCCTTCGATGAACATCACGATCGCCCAGGTCCCGTGCCGGCTCATCCCCATGAGCACGCGCCCGGACGCTGCTTGCGCCAGCATCAGAGTGGTTGAGATCAGCAGGATCAGAAGCACTGGATAGCTTTGGGCTACGTACCTTTCACCTACCCAAGCCTCAATCACCGAGCGCCCGAGAATGATCAAAATCGCACAAATGGGAAAGATTGTGAACGCGCAGAAACGATTCCCCGCAACGAAAATCTTTCTCAACCGGTCCACATCGCCCAGCGAGTAGGCATGGCTCGCCATGGGAACGAAGGTCTGCGCCAGGCTCTCCACCACTTCGCCCGCATAGTCCACAATGCGCGAGCCAATATTGAAGTACGTGATTGCTGCAGGAGAGAGAATCGCGCCAATGATGACGGAATCGCTCTTAAACCGCAGGCGAGCAGAAACGATCATAATCAGCATCGGAGCGCTATAGCCCGCCATTTCACGGAAGGTCTCGCGGTCCACTCGAGACCAGCGAAGCCGAATCGGCAGCAGCCGGAAAGCCACCATAGCCGCGACTGTGGACGCGAGGATCGGCAATATTACGGTGATGAACGCTACCACCAACAGACCGTGGCCGTGCTGGAGAGCGATCACGATCAACAGAGCCCTGAGCAGGGCTGACGCGATGCTGGTGAAGCTCGTGATATCGAATCGCTGCAGGCCTTCCAGCATGCCGCCGGAGATACCGAGCGGGAAGCCGAGGGAAACCGCCGAGCCAACCATGAACAAAAGCCAGCGCGCAGTAGTATGAAACTCCGGCTCAATGCGGAAGAACGCGTCAACATGCGCCGTTAAAGTAAGGGTGATTAGGAAGGTGACGATGCCGATACAGCTATAGGCGAACAGGCTCGTGCTGATGACTCTGCTGGCGTAATCCGGGTCTCCGGTAGCCTTGGCCTTGGAGACGTAGCGGACTACGGACGACCGGATTCCCAGATCGAACAGGCCGTAGTAGCCGGTGATGGAGAAAATCAGGACCCAGATGCCAAACGCGGTGTCTCCCAGCCGGTGGAGAATAAAAGGGGAGAGAAAAATTCCAACCAGTACGTTCACTACCAACGCAACCCAATTGGAGCTTACGTTCTTTACGAGCTGAAGTTTTTCCAGTTTGCGCATCGGCTACGGATACAGATCGCAGGTCTTAAAGTTGTGGGGATACATGCTGCGCGGACGGGATCTGCCCACTCCATAGTACTCGGGCATCTGGTTAGTAGGGTACCGGGGAACTGGAAGCCAACTGGCCGTCAGGAACGCGATCTGTCACCAGAGGGTATCCTAGAGAAATCATCAAGTCTCCCCAAGCTGCTTCGACCTGCTGCACCGAGCGTTCCGGGAGATCGGTCCTCCAGTTTCGTTTCGCCACGCGCACGAAGGGGATGTCTTTGCGGTGCTTTTTTGTGGCTATCCACTGGTCCTGCTGCTCCTTTTCCAATTGCTGCATGTGGCCGGAAGAACTGTTGGCGATGGCACGCTGCAGCTTCTCTGCCGTGACTGAACCCCCCAAAAACTGGGCAATGCGAGCCAGTTCGAGCGAGGTGTCCTTGAGCATGTCCTCGAAACGAAGCAGAAGAAATCTATCGCTGCGCTCCCGTGTCGAAACCCAACTGGCCACGTTCTCACCCCAAGTCCCCCAACTGGCCGAAACAAGTCTCCCATTCACATAATCATCGACGTATTTTTCCAGCGGATATGCGTCCTCGACCTGCCGGTACTTTCTTTGAAAATCGTAATATGAAAGCGCCACGTCCCGCGGATCTCGCACAATATAGATCACCTTAGGATAGCGGTGATCGAAATACTCGTGACTCTTGATCACTCGCGGGCGCGGAATGCGCTTAAGCGCGCGGTTGGAAATCGACGAGGTATCCGGAATCAGCCTTTCGATATTTGCGAAAGTAACCTCTTCACCGGGATGCAGCAAATTGGCCACCAGGAACCTGGTCCAGGTATTTCCCGAGCGGGGGTAGGAAACAACCATGGTGTCATCAGGGAACACGGCGAAATTGCGGCCGGCTTGGTCGCGCCCCACCAGATACTTGAAGACTACCTTTATGCCGTAAAGCATAGAAACTCAGCCCCGCGCCTCCCACTCACAATCCCTTCTCCCCCGTGCTCTGATGGACCGAATAAGCCGGGTCATGGTCATCCTCGTGGTTCCCTGTGCCGGGGAAGTGATCTTCCGCGTCTGCGAACCGTTTGCCGCTCCGGTCGCCAAGCATGCGTGCACGGAGAAGGTAAAGTTGACCGAAGAGCTGCGGCGCCGCGCGCAAGGCGAACAGCGATGTTGCGAGCTTCCAGTTGCTCTTAATTGCTTTTGCCCGGTTTCCTGAATCCAGGGCCGCTTGGTAGTTGCCTTCTTCCAGGGCGTATTTCATCTCGTCCACATAGCAATCTGCCTTGATGTGAGCCACCAGTCTGGAGATGGTTTCCCGCTGTTCAATCGTAACCGGAAGCGTGGCCGCCATCTTCTCATAGACACGAATGCGGTCCCTTTTCATCGATAACCGGTCGGCAGATAATCCTGCTTCGTTCATGCGATGAAAGACCTGCGTGTCGGAGTGGTATGTCATGCGTGCGCCACCGAAGGCCAATCGCAGCCACATGTCAAAATCCTCGCAGCGACGGAAACTCTCATCGAACAGGCCGGCTTTCAGGATGGACTCACGCGCCACGACGGCGCTGGAAGTGCTGATCGCGCAGTTTTCCACCAGCAGCGAGTCAAAATTCACGACACTGGATTGCGGCTCGATGCTGAAAGCATTCGCGAAGGGCTTTTCCCCTTTCAGCAACATGCAATCGCAGTAAGCCAGGTCGAGCGCATTCTCCCCTTGAAACAGTGCCATTAGCCTTACTAAGTGGTCTGGAAGCCAGTAATCGTCTCCGTCGAGAAAAGCCAGGTACTTGCCGCGTGCCTGCAAAATGCCTGTGTTACGCGCGCCACTCGGTCCACGCGTCGCCTGCTTGAGGTAGCGAATTTTCCCCCAGAAGGGAAGCAGGGCGGCTTCGAGCAGCGGTGTGTCCGGAGAGCCGTCATTAACAACGATGATTTCAAGGTCAGAGAAAGACTGCTGGAGAACTGACTCGACCGCCTGAGCAATGTACTGGGTGCACCTGAACGCTGGAATAACTACGCTGACCATCGCCGCCCCCTGGCCGCCATTGCCGTTATTGCTCACAGGGGACCTCGCAGCCAGCCGCGGCCTTCCCGTCACCGTTCTTGCCCGGCTTTGTCAAAACCCGCACCAGTTCCCGCCGAAGGCCACCAAATATCCCGAGGGACTGTCCTCAGTGGGCCCAGCGCAAAGTGTAAGTCGAACTAGCAAACCGATGTTGCCGCCCTGACAACGCTCTCGTGCCAGAAGGCCAGGATTGAGAAACGACGGACGGCGGGGCGCTTTGAAAGTGGCTCTGCCAAACCAGGTTTCCCGGAAAAACAATCCAACCCTTCCCAGTTACGGACGACCCATAGGTCAGCAATTGCTCCAAACGCGAAACCGGCTCACTGTATTCTGCATCATCCGTCGCCCGGGGTGCAAGGTATAGATAGGTCCCGTTGCCGTCCGTGGTAATGCTCCGCTGGGTGCTGTTGGGGTGCAAATCCGTCCTCATCCGAGTAACCATGCCTTGCGTTACCGAAGTGGCATTGCGCCGGATGAAGGCCGCAAGTATGCTCCCCGGGTTAAGCGCGAACCGGGCGAGTGTCTCTTCTGGCCGCCGCCTGCCGCCGTCACCTTGCAATCTTTTTCAGCCCAGAGCGTCCATGCCGCCCCAACCCACGTCTCGCAAAACGAACGGCCGCTGGGTTGACGCCCTGCTCCTCGGCATGGTGTTGGTGTCCGTCGTGGGCCTGATTTACACGTTGATGCACCATTAGGACCATCCGTTTGCCTCACCGCCCGAGTCAGACTGGGGCGAACTTGCTACCGCCACCGCAGCGGCGCAACCCTCGGGCGCAGGCGCCTGCAGAATCTGCCAGCGCTGCGCTTCCGCCGGATCTGGACGGGTGGTAAGCCTGACCTCCGTCTCTCCGGCGCCGATGGATACATCGAACCGTTCCAGCGGGAACGAAAGCCCGTGCCCTCGCGCCTTCAGAAATGCCTCCTTGCGCGTCCAGCAACGAAAGAATGCCGGCGCGCGGAATTCGCGGGGCAAGTCCATCAGCGCTTCGCGTTCTGCCATCGAGAAGAACTGCGCCGCAATTTCCTCCGCCTCGACATCTTCCCGTACTCTCTCGATATCAACCCCAACCTCGCGGTCTCGGCAAATCGCCATAAGCACGGAACCCTGGGTGTGCGAGAGATTGAATCGCAGAGCCGCTTCCGCATATACACAGGCGAGAGCAGGTTTGCCGTGCTCGGAATAAGAGAAGTCGATGTCTTCGGGATCCGCGCCGAGATAAGATCCGAGCACAACCCGCATCATTCCTCGCGCGAAGCCAAAGTCATTCCTGTCCGGGTCAAAATGGAACCGCACGGCTCGGGCCTTCTCGTCGGCGGAGAGCAGATGCGTAAACTGCTCCGCTTCCGCCTGGCGCGAGTCACCCGTCCACAGGTGGACTTGCGATTCGGCAATTTGCGAGCGGGTGAGGGTTCCGAGGGCGTCCGGAAACTTGAACGAAAGCAGCTGCACTCTTCCTTTGGAAGACATCCCAGTCGTTTCTACGACCATACGGACCCCGGCATTCATCGCGAGGCAGCCACGATTTCTGCCGATTCGGAGTGCCTTGCCGCGGAATTGTCAAGCGGATCAGCTTCAGGCTTTAGGCGCTTGAGAGCGTCCGCAAGCGCACCGGCCAACTCGCGCACATGAGGCTCACGCAGTAACAACCCGTGCCTGCCGTTCGGCACGGTCTGGGTGTTGACGCCGGATTCGGTTCTTGCTCCCCAGCCCAATAAGGGATCGGGCTGGTAGTAAAACGGCTGCTTGGGAACTCTGAATACGGTGATCCTGCACTGCACCCGCCAGGGCACAAAATCCTCTCCCGGCCAGTAGGTCTCCATCCACTCGCTCTTGGGAGGTGCGGATTTCGAGCCCATCCACCACCGCAACCGGTTGATCGCGGCTCGGCGGACGGCGTTCATCCGCGAAGCCCACGAAAGCCGCCGCAACTGCTGGAAGCGGCGAGAGTAATAGTGTATCCGCCATAGATGAGGGTTCTGTGTGTTCTCGAGCGCCCAGGTATCAAAAATCGCCAGCAGATTCACTTTCTGCCCCTGCGCTTCCAGTAACCTCGCCATCTCAAACACAATGCGGGCGCCTTCGCACATGCCTCCAATATGATACGGGCCCTGAGGTTGCACGGTACGCATCGCGCGAATGTACTCCGAAGCTACCTTTTCATATTCCTGCGCCGTGTAGGGACGCCGCGCAGCTCGCGGCCCCGGCCCCGCGGCCTGCAGCATATAGAAAGGCTGGTCTGGGCCCAGATGCTTCGACAAGTTCAGGTATCCCAGAGCATTTACCCCCGGCAACACTCCGGCAAAGAATGCTGGCAAACTGCCGCCTGGCTGAATCTCTCTCAGGATCGACTTGTCAACGCTCTCCTCCCCTTGCAGAAGGTGCGCCAAATACTCGACGGTGGCACCCTGGAAAAGCGAGGCCAGCGGGATCTCTTTTCCCATGTCTTTCTTGATCTCTCCCATTAGCTGCACAGCCATGAGTGAATGGCCGCCCAGTTCAAAGAAGTTATCTGTAACGCCGACTTGCTGCTTATTCAGCACCCGTTGCCAGACCTTCAGCAGCGCCTGCTCAATCTCGTTGCGAGGTCCAACTATCTCCCGCGCGGTCTGTGCCTGTTCCGGCTCCGGCAGTGCCTGGCGATCGATTTTCCCGTTGGCATTCAGCGGCAGCTTCCCGAGCACCATCACTGCCTGCGGCACCATGTAGTCCGGCAGTTGTTGCTTCAGATAAGCGCGCAGGTCTTCTCCCGTAACGGGTTGGCTAGTGCTCGAGGACTCGCGGCTGGGCACCACATAGGCCAGCAACCGCTTCTCGCCCTGTGCGTCTTCTCTCGCCAGCACCACCACCTGCTTCACCCCGGCGTGCCGCGCCAGCACCGCTTCGATCTCGCCCAACTCGATGCGGAACCCCCGCACCTTGACCTGATCGTCGCCCCGCCCCAGAAACTCCACGTTCCTGCCCGCCCCGTACCGCGCCAGATCCCCAGTGCGATACAGCGTTGCTCCGGCCTCGGAGCCGGCGTCCGTCGCGAACGGGTTCTTCACGAAGCGTTCGGAACTTTTCTCCGCCTGCCCCAGATATCCCGCCGTCACCCCCGCCCCCGCAATGTACAACTCGCCCACCACTCCCAGCGGCACCGGCTCCAGGTTCGCGTCCAGAATGTATAACTGCGTGTTCTGAATCGGCCGCCCAATCGGAATACTCGCCAGCTTCGCCTTTCTCCAGTCGTAGTCTTTGAGTTTCAGCGTCAACGACCCCACCGTGGTTTCCGTCGGCCCGTAGTGATTTAGAATCTCGCAGCTCGAAGCCAGGGCCTCAATTTTCTCCACCAGCTTCGGGGTCAGCGTCTCTCCGCCAAAGATCAGGTATTTCCGCGGCAGCAGTTTCGCCGCGTCTTCGGAACTTACCAGCGCCTGCAGGTGCGAAGGCACGATCTTCAGCACATCAATCGGATGTTTCTTCACGTACTCCGCGAACCGCCGCGGATCGGTCGCCACCTCATACCCAACAATGTGCACCGTGCCACCCGAAATCAGCCCCGGATAAATGCAGGTGTTCCCCAAATCCGCGCCCAAAGTCGAGACCGTCGCAAACTGCAAGCCGTCAGGATATTTCTCCAGCTCTAACCTTTTCGTGATGAAGTCCGCGTAGTTCACCAGATTGCGGTGCCGCACCGCCACCCCCTTCGGCACTCCCGTCGAGCCCGAAGTGTAGATCACATACACCAGGTTCTCCGCCGTGGTGTTGATTTCCGGATTCGTCTTCGCTTCCTGCGCCCAC
>Ga0137391_10003137_pt1 | contig 12501 bp, 15 predicted proteins | sample 15con2h24BmetaG_FD_101399 | JGI IMG/M metagenome (GOLD analysis project Ga0137391, IMG submission 101399) | Vadose zone soil microbial communities from Angelo Coast Range Reserve, California, USA - 15con2h2.4B metaG | ecosystem: Environmental > Terrestrial > Soil > Vadose zone > Saprolite...
GGCCGGATCTAAAGAGCGCGAGCATGGATCAACTGCTCGCGGTGAAATACCACGGGAATGCCGCATTCACCCGTTTAACCGATGGTTGGATGGTGCAGACGGACCTCGTTCGTTATCACGCCACCGACTACATCGGCGCTGGCCAATTACCCGACCCGATTAGTCAGCTCATCGAGAATCAGCGAGAGCGTCATTACCGGGCGCAAGGCAGCCATCTCGAGACCGCGCTAAGCATGTCGCTGACCTATCGGCCCCCCTCCGAGCGTGAGAACCGGGCGCGGCGCCTGTTTTTCACTGACCCAAGTCCCGACGATGAGCGAAATCTTGAATATTTCCTCGAAACCACTGACGCGATCGCACACGACCTCAGCGCTTATCTGCGGCTGGAGGCGAAGAACAGTGACGAGGCGCTGTCATTCATCGAGAGCTGCATCATCGGCGAGCCGGTCCAGGTTCGCGCGCCAAAGCTGCCGAATTATCTGGACACCTTTGTCGGCCGCCATCGGCTGGTGGTAAGCCGGCGCCCAACGATTGGCGGACGTGCTCTGCGCGTCGTGGTTCCCACAGGCCTACCGCTGGAATCACACGTCGAGGTAGTCGATTTCCTGTGCGAGCTTCCATTTCCGTACCGTTACAGCGTTAGAGCGATTGTGCTTGGCACGCAGAGCGCCGGGCGCGTGGTGTCAAACATCCGCATGAAGCATCACCAGAAGACGCGCCGCAAGTGGGACTTCCTGGTCGAGACGACTGGCAAGGAGAGCACACCCACCTATCTGAATGAGCACGCGGTGGACATGGCGCGCGACGCGACCGCAGCTGCGGCCGAGGCCGAATCAAATGTTGTGCGCGAAGTTTATCTATCGTTCGGGGTGGTCATCACCGATCGGGATGCCCGCCAGGCGCACGAAAAGGCCGAATACGTGAGGGCCCAGTTTTCGCACCATCGTTTCTACGCGCGGATTGAGGATTTTAACACAGTCGAGGCCTGGCGGAGCTTCCTACCCGGCGATGGCTTCAGCAACCGCCGCAAGCCGGTGGTGTCGACCATGAATCTGTCGGATCTCACCCCGATGCGGACTACCTGGACGGGCGACTTATACAACCCTAATCCAATGTATCCGCCGAAGACGCCGCCACTCTTCTATGCCACTACGGACGGCCTTACGCCGTTCAGATTTCACTTGCACGAGAGCGACGTTGGACACGGGCTCGGCCTCGGACCGATCGGCGCGGGAAAGAGCACCCTGGCGGCTTATATTATCGCGCAGAGCTTCAAGATCCCAAATATGCAGGTGTTCGTGTTCGACAAGGGGCTCAGTTCCTTCATCCTGACGAAAGCGTGTGGCGGCGAACATTGGAATTTGGGCAATGACGTCATTCACGCGGCGCCGCTCATCAACATCGATCAGCTGGTCGAACGGGAATGGGCGCACTGGTACGTCTGCACGCTTCTGCGGCTGGCGCTCGGCCGCAACCTCGACCCGCTCGAAGACGAAGCTGTCTGGCGTGCGCTCGAATTGCTCGCTAAGAGCCCTCGACAATTCCGCACCATAACCGGACTTCAGGGAACTCTCCAAGACAACACGCTGAAAGCCGCGCTAGCGCGCTACACCCTCAAAGGCGCGATGGGCCAGTACATCGATGCGAATGAAGATGAGTTCCTGGCGGCGCGGTTCATCACCTTCGAACTGGAGACCCTACAGAATAACGAGGCCCTCGTGCCGGTCCTGCTCTATCTCTTTCACCGCGTTGAGCAGCGGCTCGACGGGCGCCCTACTCTGCTCGTTATCGACGAAGCCGCGTGGGTGCTTCTAAAGAAAGGCATTTTCGGCGAGAAGCTCGAGGAGTGGTTGCGGACGCTGCGCAAACAGAACGCGGCCTGCTGGCTTCTATCTCAAAGCTTGGATGACGTCGGCCGGTCTGAGTACCGAAGCGTCATCCTGCAAGGCTGCCCCTCGAAGATATTCCTGCACGATCCGGATGCTCAGACACCGAACATGGCGGAGATCTATCACAGCTTCGGCCTGACAGATCGCCAGATCGAGATAATCGCCCAGGACCTAATCCCGAAGCGGACCTATCTGCTGATCAGCCCGAAGGGCACACGTTTGTTCGACCTCGCGCTGGACCCGGTGACGCTATCGTTCGTCGGCGCCTCATCAAAGGAGGACATATACCGCGCTCGCCAGCTCATTGAGCAGTACGGCACTGCGTGGCCCGCGTACTGGCTACGGGAGCGAGGCTTGCCCGAGGCGGCCGAGGAATTCGAGCGCCTAGCCGGGCAGCACGCCGCGCCGATAGCCGCAATCAGCGGTGCGACGTATCGCAATGGGAACACGGCGGAGGCCCGGATATGAAATCCCGCGCGGTGCTCACTCTCGGTTGTCTCATCGCACTCTCGTCCCCCGTGCTGGCTCAGAGTATTCTCGGCGGCTCAATACCGATGAGTGCGCTGGGCGCGATGCCGACTGGTCCCGGTTTCCCCGTTTCCGACGCCGCCACCGAAATGAATACCTACATAACTGCTATCTCGGTCGCGACCGGCGGTGTAGCGGGCGGGTTTGACCCCAATCTAGAACTGGCCGGTGACCTGGAACAGGAAGTATCGGGCGCTGGCGGGCTACCCCTCATGTTGGCCGCGCTTAATCAGTATACGACCTTTTGGCCCGGCTACTCGGATGCTTCCTATAACCAAACCCCGATGCCCGGCTCGCCCGAGGGCGACATGTCCACCACCCTCGGAACCCTGCAGGGTGCCCTGGTAGCAGGGGCCAATCAACAAGCCACCCAGCCCGCCGAGCTTCAGCGTTTAGAACAACTGGAACTCGAAAACGCCACCGCTGCAGGCGTACTACAAGCACAGGAAGTCAGCAACGAAATAGGGTTATTCCAGGCTGAACAGGACATGAAGCTCCGCAACGCAACCAACGCGCAGCTCAACGCCCTGGTGGTGGCGGAGAGCAACCGGCAAAACAAGCAGGCCCAAGACCAGCTAGAGAGCCTCGCGATTGTCAGCCAACACACCGATTGGAACCTGGGCGACGGCAGCATGACGGAAGAGGACCCGCAGATACCCAACCAATGAGAAGACGCCGGCATTTCAAGTGGCAGCTGGGGCGCCCCTATTTTTATCACCCCTGGCACGATGGGCTGCCGACCTTCCGCGACTGGCTCGCGTTACTCTTCGGGCTGCTCGTAATGGCTTTCGCCTTCAAGCAATACATCAAGCTCGGCGAGGCAGGCTGGATGGGAAGTCGCCGCCGGCGCTTTTGCGGTCGAGGCATGGAAAGAAATTAAGGAGGCATGGCACGGATGATTACTCGAAGACACATATTGATTATCGGCGCGGCGCTATTCGTCGGCGCCTGTTCGAAACCCGCGAAACCCAGCGCGATCGGCCCTCATTCAGTATTCATCAATCAACCTGATGGGCGCGCCCTGATCTACAACCCAGACAACGGCGCCACAGAAATGGAACCGAACCGAGACGCAGCACAGGCGAAAGTGCCCTGGAGTTTGGGCAGCGAAGTGAATCCCCCCTGCCGTGGCGGAGTTTGCTGAGGAAAGCATGAGCCCAACCAACATTTTCACCGCGTTCTATGACCAGGGCGGCAATCTCGCCGCGCTGATTACGCCATACGCACTGCACCTGCTCTATCTGCTGCTTTTCGTCGAGGTGGGCACGACCTCTATCACCTGGATGCGCGGTAACGACGATATTCCCGACCTGCTGTGGCGGCTGGTTTATCTGGTGTTTTCGACTGCGTTCGCATTCTGGTGGATAACCGACTCCTGGACACTTGGAAAAATTGTGCTCGGCAGTTTTCATATGATCGGACAAAACATCAGCGGAGCGCCCGACTTAACGCCGAGTACATTTCTCGACGTGGCGGGCCAAATTTTTCAGATCCTATGGAACGCGCCCAGCTCAGACCGAATGATACCCAACGTCGCACTCGCCATTGCTGAATGCGGGATGGCAATCGTTATTTTCTTCTTCCTGGCCCTCGTCGCAGTTGCCGCCATGTTCACAGTTGCCACGGCGCTGCTGCTCATCGGTCCAGGCAGCCTTTTTGTGGCGTTCCTGCCTTGTCGGTTCACCACGGCCCTGAGCGAAAATTATTTCAACTGGCTCATACGTACCGGGGCCGCCATCCTCGGGTTCTTCATCGTGCTGTCGACCTGTCAGCACTTCGCAGTGCAGTGGACAACGACGCTGGCTAACCAGTGCGGTGCGGTGCTGACCACCCTACCCTCGCCTATCCTCGGCGCACCTCCGAAAATGGTCAGCGCAACCCCATGCACGGCGGCCATCCCGACTGACAATCTGTCCGTGCTTTTTGTCGACTCCCTCCTGGTCGCCATTATGGGGCTCGGCATTCCGACCTTAATGGCCGCCTTCGCCGGGAGCGGTATCCATCTCGCGCTCGAACATCTCGCCGCTGCGCGCTATCTCGGTGGCGGCGCGATGCGCACCATAGCCGGCGGGTTTAAGTCCTTGAGCCATCAGATTTCGCGTATGCGCCAGGAAAACAACAATCAAAACACCTTGCAGCAGCGCATGAAGGCCGGCGCGGATGCTGATGCGCGGGTAGCATCAAGCCAGCCGCAAACGCCGCCGCCAGTTAACTCGTTCGGCGTGCAGCCAACCCAAGGGCTCAACGGCGGCACCAAGCCGACCACGAAAATAGGCAATGTGTAGATCACTAGACCGCCACACAGGAGCAACAAATGAATGAGCAACGCCACATTGTATGGGATAACCATCAACGGGATCGTTGACCTCGTGTTTGTCTTCCCGCGCGAGCAGGTGGACTGGTCGCCGACCATAAAGGAAACCGTATCTGCGGTGCAAAACTATTATTTTGCTCACATCGAACCACGCCACCTCGCGCTTTTTGTCTGCGAGTGCGATAACCCAAACAGCCACAAGGACAGAGTTGGACGCAGGAAACAATAATTTACTTTTGCCCGAATATGGCCTTATAGCGGAATCCAAGCAGGAACATCCGGAAGCTTGAATTCATCAAATGAGCGGCACGCCTCTTCCGCAACCGCGCCATCGAAGACGAGTCACTGAATAATGTGCGGCGAGAAGAGATGCAGGCAACCGCGCCAGTCCTTCAGGCACGACTAAGAGGCCTGGTCACGGTCGCGCTGGCAGGTCCTATCTCGCCTATTTCAGATCCCCCGTCCATCGATCTTTTAGGGGGATGGCCGGGGAATAGGGTTTCTGAATTAGGAGGCAATTTCCGATGGAAGTGAAGCACTGTTGCGGGGATTGCGGCGAGGTTATCGCGGTGCACGAGCACAATTCGTGGCAACAAATCAAAGACTGTCAGGCGGGTATGCGCGCGCTGTGCGCGTCGTGCGCGAGCTGGCCAGGATGCCCACTTCCGCCAGAGCGGACGCGCGGGCAGGAGGAACAACGATGAGTAAGCACGATGATAATGAGATGTTCGACGAGACCGTTGAGGAACTGGACGAGCTACCACCGGGCGTGTGCCCAGCGTGCGACGGCCTTTCGCCAGGGATCAGTATCGACGGCGAGACGATTATGCATTGTCGCGTTTGCAATGACACCGGTAAGGTGACGCCCGAAGAGAGTAAGCGCTTCTGGGAGGCCGTCCGGGAGCGCCAAAAGGCACGGTGGTCCCAAGATTAGCCGCCCTACCCTGTTGATTCGCGCACAACCTCGGGCGCATCTTTGTCGCTGCGAATGCCAGCGAAACGCGGATGCCGAAGTCGGTTTTCTGGCGTCCATTCCAGAAATTCGATACGTGCAACCAGGAACGGGTCAAGCCAGCGACACGCGCTCATCTTACCTGCCGTGAGACCTTCACCCCAGCGGCCTTCGGTGCGGTCGGGCAGATTCCAAAATGGACAGTGGGGGATCTGAAACTTCTCAAAATGCGGTAGCAGCGCCCGCCGAAACTCAGTGGGAAGGCCGGCGCGAACGGTGGCAGCGTACATAAGGTGGCGCCTCTCGTAGTAGCCGACCAGCATTGATTCGAGCGCGTCGCCATTTGGGACATACCCACCAATAACGAACTCCTGGCCTCGATTGGCGCGCCACTTGAGCCAGTCGCTGCAACGTTCACCCGAACGGTAAGGACTCCCCGCGCGCTTGGCGAGTATTCCTTCAAGCTGATGCTCTGTCACGGCGCGTTCTAGATCTGCGAGGGGGACGTTGAACGTTTCCGAAAAGCGGATAAGGTCTGACAATTCTTTTATAACTCGATGCAGTTGGTGGCGCCGTTCCTCTACGCTGATACGCGAGAGTCTCATCCGGCAGCTCGACGGGCGCCGTTGCCGCGTAAGCTGCGACTGGCCGCACAAGGCAGCGGTCGCTCGCACGGCCCGGCGAGTAGGGGAGTGCTGGTATCCCGAACACTCGACCGACCATGCCAGTCACAACCTGTTCATCTCGCCGGTACTGCAGAATCCTGTCGAAGTGTTGGAGACGCTCGCGCACGAGCTGATTCATGTGGCGGCAGGTCCGAACGTCGGCCACAAAGGCGCGTTCGTCCGGATCGCGAAGTCCATCGGCTTCAAGGCGCCCTGGACCAGCACCCCAGCCACCCCGGCACTTATCGAGCGTTTAAACGGGCTGCTTGTAAACCTCGGACCTTATCCGCACGCGGCTATCGACAAGAGCAGACGGAAAAAGCAGGGAACACGGCTGCTCAAGGTCGTCTGCGGCGATTGCGGATATACGATCCGGACTACGCGGCAGTGGATTGATACCGGACTGCCGACTTGTGCCTGCGGTTCAGAAATGGAAGTCGCGAATTGAACGGGGGAGGCGAACAGATGGAATCAACGAACATCGAACCGCGTCGCGCTCCATGGAGAATGATCAGTTTGGGGTCTACGTGCTGGGCGCCTTTTGGCGAACACGGCTGGCGCGCATCGACGGTTATCGGGCTTGGCAAGAATCGCGGATATCGCACCGTTGTCCACCTCGCGTTCGAAACCGGCGGGAAGGGCAGGCGTGTCGCTGGCGAGTTTGGCGCAAGCCCGAGCTCAAGGGCAAGGACAAGCCGCAGACAATGCCGATCACGGCATGAGCTGTCGCCAGATTTAAGATTAGTCGAACAATGAATTCCCGACATGCCGCTGCCTTCGCTATGGCGATTGTTACCATTGCCGCGGGCTGCGATGTCCATCATCTTGCCCCGACCAGCTTCCGGACCATGTCTAACGGCCCAAGTTCAGCGCCTACGAGCGCAGAATCGAGGGTGATTCACTACGATCCCGCTCACGCTGTCTTGCCGGACCCAAAGTTAACTCCGGGCGACACGTTCCCAGGCGTGACGGCCCAGGATGTGTGCACGCTGGAATGGGCGAGTGAGCACCGGCACGTGACCGAAGAAATGCGCAGGGAAGTCTACCAACTATACGGCCGCAGCGACGAACCGCCTTACGCGGAGACCGATCATTTAATTCCACTGGTGTTGGGCGGCACTAACTCAATCCTCAATTTATGGCCAGAGCCTTACGAACCGCATCCTGGCGCTGGTGAAAAGGACTCGCTCGAGGACAACCTTCACCAACTAGTTTGTACCCACAAGATGACTCTCGCCGACGCCCAGCACTGTATCGCCTCGAATTGGGTCCAGTGTTGGGAGAAATACGTTGTACCCGAATACGGAGCCCAATGGGCAGCGCAGAACCGTCATGGATGGTGACCGGCCGACCTCTGCTCGCACGGGAAGGCGCCTGGTTCGAGCTGCTCATGCGCCTCACCCGGCACCGTTGCGACCACCGGGAAGGCGTCGACAGCGAGGCAATAACCATCATGCCAAGCGCGCACGCGAGCTGCGAAACTGATTCGGCCATGAACAAAACCAAAATCCGCTGGACGAATCTCACGCTCAATCTCTGGTCCGGTTGCACCCGCATCTCTCCTGCTTGCCGCTGGTGCTACGCCGAGACCTTCGCCGAGCGCTTGCGCGGCACCCGAGGTTTCCCCAACGGCTTCGAGCTCACCTATCGTCCGCACAAGCTGCACGAGCCCCTCAGAATTAAAGAGCCGGCCTTGGTGTTCGTAAATTCTATGTCTGATTTTTTCGACGAGAACGTTCCCGATGACTGGCGCGATCGCTTGCTCGAAATCATGCGCGCAACCCCACATGTGCAATATCAGGTCTTAACCAAACGGCCTAAAGTCATGCTCGATTACTGCGAGCACCGCGAGCTCCCCGACAATCTATGGCTGGGCGTCTCCGTCGAGCTACCAATCTACCTCTCGCGCGTCGACCTGCTCCGTAAGGCACGAGCAAGCGGTCCCAAATTCATCAGCGCTGAGCCGCTCCTCGCGGACCTCGGCACCGCTCTCGACCCTTTCAGGCATCAGCCAAATCATCGCAGGCGGGGAAAGCGGTCCACATCTCCACCATCTCGCCCTCCGGACGCGACGGGGCATGGCCATACCGCTAGCGGGCAATGCTCGCACCATAAAAGGATGGCAACCACGAGCGGACCGAATCGATTGGGCGCGGCACCTTCGCAATGCGTGCCTCACAGCTGGCGTGCGTTTTTCTGGAAACAATGGGGCGGCCCAACACCCGATTCCGCCGGCCACGTGCTTGATGGGCGCACCTGGGACGAGCAGCCGCGAGTGCTTGGCGAAGATGGTCGGTGGCACGATTGGCCGACGACGTAAAAGCAATCGAGCTCTGGCCGTGCGGCTACCAGGCGCCGTGCAAGGTCTGAACTGCAGGGCTAGGGCAACCACGATCGCGCGGGCGGTCGATTCGGGCGGTCGGCCTATTCGCCAATATGAGCTTTGCGCGGTACATGCTGACCCACGTTATTTATGCGTTCGAGCTCTGGCTCGATAAGAATGAGCACCAGCGTGTCCTCTGGCCGTCGACCATCAGGCTATCGCATGAATATTTCGACAGCCTCAAGAAGCACGCCGTGCCCCTCAATGAAGCGGACTTCGCGGCGCTCGCACACACGGCTATGGGCTCGACATTTACGCCTGGCTGGCGCGACGGCTACACCGCATAGGTCCCCCGGAAACCCGCCATTATTGCGTGGGCGGCGCTCAAGGACCAGTTCGGCCCGGATTACGAGCGCATGGACAATTTCAAACGTTTCTTTCGAAAGACGCTTGGCAGCGGCGCTGGGCGAAACCCGACGCACTCTTGCTCTGCGGCGTCTGTCTGGCCGAACATAAGCAACTGCAAGTTATACTCGCTGAACTCCGCAGCGGAATGACATCCTCCTCCCCCGGAAAGGAAGGAGGCACACGGCCCGACCGAAAGCCGATGAGGCAAACACATCGAAGTTCGATTCCTGAAAAGGAAGCACCAATGGACACCCCCGACCCTCACCGCATGACACGCCGCAAGAAGTTCGACGCGTTCGAGCAAGGCATCACTGGTGGTCACCATATCGGCCATCTGCCGGTCTACGTTCTCGAAATCGAGGGCTGGACTTTCCGCCGGTGCCGGTGTGGCTTCAGCCTGGCCCTCACGCCAAGCGGGGCCATCTGGTGGTTGAGAACCACCAAAGAGGCCATGGAGATCAACAGCTTCAAGTCCTTACTTCGAGCGCTGAGGTCCGATTGTTGGGCGCACCCGCGGCCCAAGCCACTGACGAATGCGGTTATTGCTGCACCCGCAATTGCCGAAATCGCGGCAGAACCCCCCAATCCTCCCGCTTCAGACACCGGAATCAGTACCGCAGCAATCAGTACCGCATCTCGACCAGCGTCATTGGAAAAGCAAAGCGAGCCGAAAGCGAAGAGCAACGACGTGCCGGCGCCGATGCCGCCGGTGGAAAAACCGGCACCCGCCAAACAGCGGCGGACCTACGTTCCCAACAACACCGCGCGCACAATGCGTGTGCGGCAAAATCCACCTGGTCGATGACAACCTCCTGAAAACCCGGTCCAAGAGGATACGCCGTTCTGCGACTTCCGTTGGCAATTTACCTGTCACTTTGCAAATTAGTTGGCGCAGAAGTTTGCACGCTATTTGGCGTAGATTCTATTCACCTTATGGAATGAAGCCGAGGTGAAAGTTTTTCGTTGCGCCCGAACCGGTGTCGGTGCGAATCTTGATCGGGAATCAGAACAGAAATTCCGGCTGACAAATGGCAGAAGAAAAGAAACTGAGCGGACCCGACTTTGCCCAGGGAGTTTCTCTCAGCGAGTTTACCGACGGCGGCATGCTGCAGGGTCACGCCAAGGGTGAGCCGGTCCTGGTGGCTCGGCGCGGCGATAATTTCTTCGCCATCGGCGCCTCCTGCACGCACTACGGCGCCCCGCTGGCCGAAGGCCTTGTGGTGGGCGATACCGTCCGATGCGCCTGGCATCACGCGTGTTTCAGCCTTCGCACCGGTGAAGCGCTTCGCGCTCCGGCGCTTGACCCGGTCATCTGTTGGAAGGTTGAAACACGCGGCGGCGAGCTCTTCGTGGGCGAGAAATTGCCGGAGAGGAAGCGGCCGGCCGGTTCCGCGAAGGTGCCGGCGAACGTCATCATCGTGGGAGGCGGCGCCGCAGGCAACGCCGCCGCGGAAATGTTGCGGCGTGAAGGATATTCCGGCGGCGTCACGATGATTAGCGCGGATGATGCCGTTCCCTATGACCGGCCAAATCTATCGAAGGACTTTCTCGCCGGTAACGCGAGCGAGGAATGGCTTCCGCTACGCTCGCAGGCCTTTTACCGCGAGCACGAGATCGAACTGCTCCTGGATACGCGAGTTGCGGCGATCGATCCGCCCAAGAAGAGCGTCCAGCTTGCCGACGGCAGCCAGCACAAATTTGAAGCGTTGCTCCTCGCGACGGGCGCCGAGCCGTTAAAGCTCGCGGTCCCCGGCGCGGACTCGCCGCAGGTTTGCTATCTGCGCTCGCAGCGTGATTGCCGCGCGATTATCGCGAAGGCCGGCCAGGCTAAGCGCGTCGTCCTGATAGGCGCGAGCTTCATTGCGATGGAGGTTGCGTCTTCCCTGATTCACAGAAAGCTCCAGGTTGACGTCGTCGCGCCGGAAGCAGTGCCGCTGGAAAGAATTGTGGGCCCGCAAGTGGGCGAATACCTGCGCCATCTGCACGAACGCAACGGTGTGGTGTTCCACCTGCAACAGAGTGTTGCAGCGATTGGCGAAGGCAAGGTCACACTCAAAGATGGCCACGCGATCGAGGCCGACCTGGTCGTGATCGGGATCGGAGTCAAACCGCTGATCGACCTTGCCGAGCAAGCGGGGATCAAGACCGATAGGGGCGTGTCGGTGAATGAGTATCTCGAGACCAGCGTTCCTCAGATCTTCGCGGCAGGAGACATCGCGCGCTGGCCCGATCCGCGGACAGGCGACAATATTCGCGTCGAGCACTGGATAGTCGCCGAACGTCAGGGACAGACGGCGGCGCGGAACATACTCGGGCGTCGCGAACGGTTCGACGCGGTCCCGTTCTTCTGGACGAGCCAGTACGATTTTACGCTCAACTACGTCGGTCATGCCGAGACCTGGGACACGCTGGATTTGGACGGGAGTATCGAAGAACACAACTGCAAACTCTCATTTCGGCGCGGCGGAGCGACACTCGCGGTGGCCACCATAGGGCGCGACCGCGAGAGCCTCGAAAACGAACTCGCGATGGAGAGAGCTATGCGGGCAAATTCTGGTCCCCCGGCCACGAACTGACAATCATTGCCGCATCCACCAGGTCGCGTTCGCCAAGCGGCAAGGAGGCCCACAATGTCAGGATCTGCCGCACCCGGAACGGTCAGTGCTCAACTCGTCGATACCATGCGGGCGCTTGCCGGCTCGCATCCCGGCTTCCGCCCCGTTCACGCTAAGGGCATCGTATGCCTGGGCACATTTCGCGCTGTACCAGATGCTCTCCGCGTGAGCCGGGCGTTGCATCTGCGAGGGCAAGCGGTCTCAACCGTCATTCGCTTTTCCAATGCGAGCGGGGATCCAGAGGTGCACGATGGCCTCGCCAACCCGCGTGCGCTGGCGGTGAAATTTCAGTTACCCGATGGCAAGAACGCCGACATCCTGGCGCTCTCTATTGAAGGGTTCCCCGCGCGGACGCCTGAGGACTTCCTCGCGTTCCTACGGGCGCAGCTCCCGGACCCGATCACCGGCAAGCCTGCTCCCGATGCGGTCCCTCGTTTTCTGGAACGTCACCCTGGCGCTCGTGAGTTCCTTGAGCGCCTGATGCAGAAATCGGTGCCGGCCAGCTACGGCCAGGCCAGCTACTATGCGGAGCACGCCTTTAAATTTACTGCCGCGGATGGCACCAGCCGGTTCGGCCGCTACCACTGGACGCCCGAGGCGGCGGAAGCCCATCTCTCACCTGACGATGCGAGCACGCGCAGCCCTAACTTCCTGCGCGAGGAGCTGGAGGGCCGTCTGCGAAACGGTCCGGTCGTGTTCCGCCTGCTCTTGCAATTGGCTGCGCAGAACGATCCGACGGACGATGTCACCGCCTTGTGGCCGGCAGACCGGCCCCTGGTCGAGCTGGGGCGGCTCGAGGTGACCGCC
>Ga0137391_10003141_pt1 | contig 12498 bp, 7 predicted proteins | sample 15con2h24BmetaG_FD_101399 | JGI IMG/M metagenome (GOLD analysis project Ga0137391, IMG submission 101399) | Vadose zone soil microbial communities from Angelo Coast Range Reserve, California, USA - 15con2h2.4B metaG | ecosystem: Environmental > Terrestrial > Soil > Vadose zone > Saprolite...
CAGTTCGCGCATTCGATCCGGCGCGGCGTCAACATGACCTATATCGTCGAGAACAACGGCGTCTACGGCCTCACCAAGGGCCAGTTCTCGGCCACCGCCGACCGCGGCTCGAAGTCCAAGAAGGGCGTGCTGAACACCGATAACGCCATCGATCTCGTGGCGATCGCGCTGCAATTGGGCGCGAGCTATGTGGCGCGGAGCTTCTCCGGCGACAAGAGCCAGCTCGTGCCGCTGATCGCAGGCGCGATCCAGCACAAGGGGGCGGCCTTCATCGACGTCATCAGCCCCTGCGTGGCCTTCAACAACCACGCCGGCTCGACCAAGAGCTTCGATTACGTCCGCGAACATAATGACGCGGTCAACCGGCTCGACGTCATCACCGGGCGCGACCCGATCACGGTCGATTACGCGCCGGGCACCGTGCAGGTGGTCGAGCAGCATGACGGGACGAGGCTCGCGCTGCGCAAGCTCGACGCGGATTACGATGCCCATGACCGTGTCGGGGCCCTGTCGTTCCTGCAGAAGCACGCGGCCAAGGGCCAGATCGTCACCGGACTGCTCTACGTCGATCCAGATTCCGACGACCTGCACACCCACCTCAACACGGTGGAGACGCCGCTCAACGTGCTGGACGCGAACGATCTGTGCCCGGGCTCCACGGTGCTGGACAAGATCAACGCCAGCCTGCGTTAAGCGATCACAACAGTCTCGCCCACGCAGTCTCGAGGCGCGTCAGCGCATCGGGAAGCGGGGGTGCGGAGAAACCGCCGCTGGCTTCGCAAAGGAGATCGAGGTCTTTAAGCCGCGCCAGCGCGCCGTCGACCTCGAAAGCGACCCTCATGCCAAACGCTTTCACGAGCAGTTCCTCGATGCGCGCGCCGAGCGCCTCGCGGGTGAGCGGCGCCTTGGCGGTTAGAAGGCCGTAATAGGCCAGTAGCGCTTCCTTCCAATCCTGCTCCTCGGCCTCTCCGATGATGTAGTTGAAGATCCCGGAATTGTTGTTGACGTTGCGATAATAGATGTTGTCGGTGATCTGCTTCTGATGGATCAGCGACTGGCGGTGGAAATTTCCCCATTGCCGCAACACAAAGGCGCCGAGCGCGAACAAACCGCTGAGCGCGGCCAGCGCCTGCTGGGTGTCGTTGTCGTGCATCGTGCCGTTGAGGCCGAGATAGAAACCGGCCACGACGAACAGGACCGTCAGCGTCGAGGCGAGCTTGAGCAGGATCGGCACGCCGCCGACGATCGCCGGCACGCCGAGCGCAAGCTGGTCGAACAGGCTCATCACCACGCGCGCGTTGGGAAACAGGGCTTCGAGATCGCCGCGCGCGATGTGGCGGAAATATTTGAACAGCACCGCGCCGCCACGGATCGTTTGTCTGCCTCCCCTGCCGCGCGCGCCTGCCTTGCGGGGCTTGGCAGACGGCACGCCGTCCGGCCGGGTCGCCACCATCAGCACCACGTCGTCATAGACTTCGAACTCGAGCGGACGCCGGCTCAAGCCGAACCAGACGGGAACGTCAACGGTCTCCTTATGGCGGCCGCGCCGGAACATGCGGACATCGCGATAATCCTCGACCTTCACCTTGATCTTGACGCGCACCAGGGCATGCTCGGCAAAGGCGCGGATGATCTCGTCATGCGGGATTTCGCTGAAATTGGCTTCCGTGACGACACGGACGAATTCGTCGCTGAGGGTGCGATAGGCCGCGTCGAGATCGTTCGCGGGGCGGCAAGCCTTCGAATCGACCTCCGGATCGAAGTCGAAATACGCTTCCCGCAGCCGGTCGAGCTCTTCGAAATAGCGATAGTGAAAGATCGCGCTCAGTGCGCGGGCCAACCGCCGAAAGCTTGCCTGCTGGGCATCGTCGAGGCCGCCGTCGGCGATGAGCCCGCCGACAATATCCGACTTCCGCAGCGGAATGAAACGATCCCGCGGCTCGGGCGCGGCCGTTCCGCCATGCGCCTCGTTCACGACGCTATCGCCAACGCTACCAGTACCATCGTCCGATGGTTTAGCCCGCAAACCCCAAGCCGACAATAAGAGGCCGACGATAACCCGTGTCGCCGGATGCGTCCGTCAGGCCGCCGCGGCGGTGCCGCGCGGGTGCAGCACGTATTCCTTCAACACCTTGTCTGACGTGTCGACCTCGGCCAGCGACACGTCATAGGTCCAGAGATCGGCGAGATGCTGAAGCACGCGCTTGGTATCGACCTCGTTGAGCTGCGCGCCCTTCACCACGGTGTGGCGCAGCATCAGACGGCGGTCGCCGGCCAGATCGACATCGACGACTTCGATATTGGCGTCGATGAAGCCGACGTCGTGCTGCTTGGCCAATTCGCGGCGGACGCGGCGGAACCCGCGCTCATCGTGGATGGCGTCGACCTTGATGCCGGCCCGCTCCTCCGGATCGTCATGCAGATGGAACATCCGGAACTGCCGCATCAGCCGCGGGCTCAAGAACTGGCTGATGAAGCTTTCATCGCGATAATTCGACCAGACATCGCGAAGCACCCCCATCGCATCGCCTTTGCCGGCGATGTCCGGAAACCACTCGCGATCCTCGTCCTGCGGATTGGTCACGATGCGCTCGATGTCCTGCATCACCGCAAAACCCAGCGCATAGGGATTGAAGCCCGAGAAACGGGGATCGTCGAAATCGGGCTGGAACACCACATTGGTGTGCGACTGCAGGAACTCGAGGAAATTGCCGTCGGAGATCCGTCCCTGCCCGTGCAGCCGGGTCATGATGCGGTAATGCACGTAGGTCGCGGTGCCCTCGTTCATCACCTTGGTCTGGCTCTGCGGATAGAAATATTGCGCGATATGGCGCACGATGCGCAGCAGCTCGCGCTGCCAGGGCTGCAGCCGCGGCGCCGACTTTTCCAGGAAGTACAGCAGATTTTCCTGCGGCAGTCCGAGCAATCTGCGGCGGCGTTCGACGCTCAGGATCGCGGCGCTCTTGGCGGGTCCGGTCGGGACGGTTCGCCATAGATCGTTGAACGCGGCTTCCTCATGCACGCGGCGCTGTCCGGCCCGCTTCTCCTCGGCGCGCAGGTCGAGCTTCTTCTTGCCGGGGTAACGGTCGATGCCGTGCGACATCAGGGCATGCGCGGCGTCGAGCGTCTGCTCGACCGCGAGCCGGCCGTGGCGCTCCTCGCATTGCGAGACATAGGTCTTGGCGAATTCGAGATAATCGAGAATCCCGTCCGCATCGGTCCATTGCTTGAACAAATAGTTGTTCTTGAAGAAATGGTTATGGCCGAATGCGGCGTGCGCGATCACCAGTGCCTGCATCGTCGCGGAGTTTTCCTCCATCAGGTAGGAAATGCAGGGCGAGGAATTGATGACGATCTCGTAGGCGAGCCCCATCAGCCCCCTGCGGTAGGACGCTTCGTGGAACGCGAAATGCTTGCCGAACGACCAGTGCTTGTAGAACAAGGGCATCCCGACCGACGAATACGCGTCGAGCATCTGCTCGGCGGTGATCACCTCGATCTGGTTGGGATAGACGTCAAGCCCGAGATCGGACAGCGCGACATCCTCGCAGGCATCGTGGATGCGCTGCAACGTCAGGAAATCCCAGTCCGCTCCCTCGAACAGTCGGCCGGCTGTTGCGGTCATGGCGCCACCTTTTCCTGTTTCCCACGGCGCTGGAACAGGTCGTGAAACACCGGGAAAATCTGGCTGCGGTCGCTCACCTTGCGCATCGACAACGGCGCGCCGTGGGCACGCAGCCGCTCGTACAGCGTCCAGAGCGAGGAATCCGGCATTTCGAAGCTGTGCCCGCCGGTTTCGCCGACCTCGAGATAGGCGAAGAACTGGCTGACCGGCAAGATCATGTCGGTCAGGATGCGCCCCGCAAGCTCGCCGTCCGCGATCGAGTTGTCGCCGTCGGAGGCCTGCGCGGCATAGATGTTCCAGTCGGCGGGACGGAATCGCGCCCGCACGATCTCGTGCATCGCCTGCAGCGCGCTCGACACCAGCGTGCCGCCGGACGCCGGCCCGTGGAAGAAGGTCTCCTCGTCGACCTCCTCGGCACGGTCGGTGTGCCGGATGAAGACGATCTCGACATGGCGGTAGCGCCGCTTCAGGAACACGTAGAGCAGCATGTAGAACCGCTTCGCGAGATCCTTCATGTGCTCGGACATCGAGCCGGACACGTCCATCAGGCAGAACATCACGGCCTGCGCGACCGGCTTGGGCACGGTCTCGAAGCGGCGATAGCGAATGTCGATCGGGTCGATGAAGGGAATTCGCTTGGCCTTTGCCTTGAGCGCCTCGAGCTCGGCCAGCAATTCGGCGCGCCGCGCCTCGTCGCAGCTCTCCGCCAGTTCCGCCTCTAGTTCGGCGATCGTTTCAGCCCGCGGCCGCCGCAACGCGACCCTGCGCGCCAGCGCCCGGCTCACGGTGCGGCTGATTGAAATATTGGCAGGCGATCCGGAGGTCGTATAGCCCGCCCGCTGCAGCCCCTCGCTTTCCGCCTCGGCAAGCTTGCGCTTGGCGAGATCGGGCAGCTCCAGGTCGTCGAGGAACAAATCGACGAATTCGTCGCGGCTCAAAACGAAGCGGAAGGCGTCCTCGCTGTCACCCGTCCCCGGCGCGCTCCGCCGTCCTCCGCCGCCTTCGCCCGAACGCGGCAGGATGTCGCCTTCGATGAACTTCTTGTTGCCGGGCAGCACCATGTCGCGGGTGCCGCCCTCGCGGCGAAAACGTGGCTCATGCATCCCATCGAGTGGGATCGTGACCTCGCCCCCCTCCAGCACGTCCTTGATGTCCCGGTCTTCCGAGGATTTCTTGACCGCACCCTGAACCAACGCCTTCGCACGACGCAAGAACCGCTGCCGGTTCTCGAGACTCTTGCTGCCCGGATTCAGGCGCCGGTCAACGATGTGATTGGCCACGTTTTCATCCGTCTCATCCGGCCTGTTTTACGCGCATATACCACTCGACGAGCCGCCGGACCTGACGCTCGGTGTAGCCCCGCTCAACCATGCGCGCGACGAATTCGCCGTGCTTCTTTTCGGTCTCCCCGTCCTTCTTGGAACCGAACGAAATCACCGGCAAAAGATCCTCGACCTGCGAGAAGATGCGCTTCTCGATGACCTCACGGATCTTTTCGTAAGAGGTCCAGCCTGGGTTCTTTCCACCATTCTGAGCCCGCGATCGCAGCGAGAATTTGACGACCTCGTTGCGGAAGTCCTTCGGATTGGCGATGCCGGCGGGCTTCTCGATCTTGGTGAGCTCCTGATTGAGGAGCTCGCGATTCATCATCTGGCCGGTGTCGGGATCCTTGAAATCTTGGTCTTCGATCCAGGCATCGGCGTAGTCGACATAGCGGTCGAACAGGTTCTGGCCGTAGTCCGCGTAGGATTCCAGATAGGCCTTCTGAATCTCGTGGCCGATGAACTCGGCATAGCGCGGCGCAAGCTCGGCCTTGATGAATTCGAGATAGCGCTTTTCGACCTCGTCCGGAAGCTGCTCGCGCCGGATCGACTGCTCCAGCACATACATCATGTGCACCGCGTCGGCGGCAAGCTCGTTGGTGTCGTGATTGAAGGTCGCGGCCAGCACCTTGAACGCGAACCGCGTCGAGATGCCATCCATGCCCTCGTCCACGCCGGCAGCGTCCTTGTATTCCTGGACGCTGCGCGCCTTGGGATCGGATTCCTTCAGGCTTTCACCGTCGTAGACCCGCATCTTGGCAAATATCGTGGAATTGTCGTGCTTGCGCAAGCGCGACATCACCGAAAAGCGCGCCAGGGTCTCCAATGTCGAGGGCGCGCACGGCGCGGTCGAAAGCTCGGAGCCGGAGATCAGCTTCTCGTAGATCTTCTGCTCCTCGGTCACCCGCAGGCAATACGGAACCTTGATGACGCAGATACGGTCGATGAAGGCCTCGTTGTTCTTGTTGGCCTTGAAGCTCTGCCATTCGGCCTCGTTCGAGTGCGCCAGCACGACGCCGGTGAACGGGATCGCGCCGATATTCTCGGTGCCGATATAGTTGCCTTCCTGCGTCGCGGTCAGTAGCGGATGCAGCATCTTGATCGGCGCCTTGAACATCTCGACGAATTCGAGGATGCCCTGGTTGGCCCGGTTCAGTCCGCCGGAATAGGTGTAGGCGTCGGGATCGTTCTGCGCGAACGTCTCGAGCTTGCGGATGTCGACCTTGCCGACCAGCGAGGAGATGTCCTGATTGTTTTCGTCGCCGGGCTCGGTCTTTGCGATCGCGATCTGGCGCAGCTTGGACGGCTGGATCTTGGCGACGCGGAACTGCGAGATATCGCCGCCAAACGCCTCGAGCCGCTTGTAGCACCAGGGGCTCATGAGTCCGGAAAGCCGACGGCGCGGAATGCCGTATTTCTCCTCGATCATCGGCCCGAGATGCTCGGGGTCGAACAGGCTGAGCGGGCTCTCGAACACCGGGCTCAATTCGTCGCCGGCCTTGAGCACGTAGATCGGGTGGACTTCCATCAGCGATTTGAGCCGCTCGGCGAGCGAGGATTTGCCGCCGCCCACCGGGCCGAGCAGATAGAGGATCTGCTTGCGCTCTTCGAGACCCTGCGCGGCGTGGCGGAAGAATCCGACAATGCGCTCAATGGTTTCTTCCATGCCGTGGAAGCCGGTGAAGGCCGGGTAGGTCCGCACCGTCCGGTTGGAAAAAATACGGCCAAGGCGTGAGTCCTTGGCCGTATCGATCATCTGGGGCTCGCCGATCGCCGCTAGCAATCGCTCGGCGCCGTTGGCATATCGCATCGGGTCGCTTCGGCACGACTCCAGATATTCTGTCATCGACACGTCGCTCTGGCTTCGAGCTTCGAAGGACCGGGCGAACGCGTTGAACAGAGAATCGTTATACATGCTCTCTCTCCGCATCAGGTCGGCTCCGCTGTCGAAACGGATCGTGATATCGTAAGCCGCTGCGTCCGATATCGAATCAGCGTAAGCAAATTAGGTCGATTGGACACTCGCCGTACTCCTTTGCGCAATGCACAATCGAGGCACCAAACGAGTTACGAACAGGCATTTGCCTAATTCTTGAGCGAAACGGCGCAACGTCGCGCCGAATCTTGTCCGATGTAGCCATGAGGCCACAACATCGTGGCATTGGGAATTACGGACGGTACCGGTAAGTAAATAACCGGAGTACCGCGTCGTTCCCGCGATGGAACTCGCTTGAGCCCCTCTCCCGCCCACAAGCCCACTTGCGAAGCCGGTCGGACAGCTATGCTGCCCGATATTGCGACCAAAAGCCACGCGAATCTCAAATACCAACTGACACCCACCTAGAAGGCCGTGCGCGACGGCGACGGGCCGTCCGCACCGCGCTCCCGTCCAACAGGCAACATCGCCTGCTTTTATTTAGTTGCACCAAGCAGCTTCTGAACCAGCTTGGCCGCAAACACGACTTGTTGAACGTGACCTTGGTCTCCCGCGACCAAAGTGTCGGATCGCCAACACATCACAAGATAAGCCGTTCTCTGCTGAACGCGCGCTGAACGCGCATCGGCGTAGCGCGGGCTTGGCTCAGCGGACGGGAACATGAAATGATCAAGCACCTTTGCATGACGGTACTCGCCGTCATGCTGGCCGGATCGACTGCCCTCAGCCACGCGCAGGAAGCGACCATCGACAAGGCGGCGGCCGATGCCTTTGACGCAAAACTATTCACGGGGCCGCCTGGAAAGAAGGCCTATGCCTGCTTCGTGCGGCACTACGACGCGGATCATCTCGCCCGGCACCCGAAGCAGAAGGTGTCCGCCATGCAACTCCTGATCACGGCCGAAATCCCGCCTGAGGAAAAAACGATGAGCTATTCGTTCCGGCTTGGCGTCAAATATCGCCACCGGCCGGGCGATTTCGACTCCAGCGGTTATTGCAATCACACCCTGGCCGAGGATGCCGGCAAGGAACTACGGTTCGGGTGCGGCGTCGATTGCGAGGGCGGCGGCATCAATGTGGCGCTGTCCAAGGACGACAAGTCGGCGATCGTCCGGCTCGAGCGGATCACGATCTGGCAGCGCAACAAGCCGGACGAAGAGGCAGGCGATGCGTTGCTTGCCGGCGCCGACGACAAGATCTTCCGGCTGGATCGCGCCGACACGCGCGACTGCGCGGCTTTGGTGACCGACCGCAAAGAACTCGCGGCCATCAGGCACAAGTGATACACTTATAGGCTGTGGCGCAAAGGCCTAGCCTTGAAAGGCCTAGCCTTGGAGGACACAATGTATCGGCGTAACATCCTGTGGGGCGCGTTGTCCGCGCTCGGCATGGCCTTCACGGCGTCGCGCGCAACGGCTGCCAGCGAGGCCGACCCGCCGCCGGGCAAGCTCAAGGTCGTCTATCACCTGGCTGATATCGACAAGGTTCATTTCGTTCTCGGCAATATTCAAAATCACATCGATGGCGTCGGCGGACCCGACAAGGTCACGATCGCGCTCGTGGTGCACGGGCCCGCGCTACGGGCATTTCACGCGGAATCGGCCAACTGGGACATCGCCCACCGGGTCGGCGCGTTTTCGAAGGTGGGAGTCGAGCTCGACGCCTGCGGCAACACCATGAAATCGCAGAACATCACGCTGAGGGATCTGCTGCCGGGTTTTGTCAGTGCCGAGAGCGGGGGTGTCGTGCGTCTCGCCGAGTTGCAGTCCCGCGGATATCTTTACCTGAGGCCTTGAACGGCGCCGCTGACAAATCCCCGCGAGAATCGCTGCCTCCGGCAGACGTCGCCGGGATCGTTCTGATATGAATGGCGTTATCCCACTCCATATTCACATCGGGATGCTCATATTCCTGCCATCGTTCCGCGGCGGGTCGCGTTGATAAGATTCAGCGTCCTGCCGAATGCTGGAACCCGAACAATAAACCTCTGAACAGAAAACAGGCATCATGAATCCCGTCAAAGCGCTCGAAAATCATGGCCAGGCGGTCTGGCTGGACTTCCTGGCCCGCGGCTTCGTCGCCAAGGGCGACTTGAAGAAGCTGATCGACAGCGACGGCGTCAAAGGCGTCACCTCCAATCCGTCCATTTTCGAGAAGGCGATCGGAAGCTCGGACGAATATGACGCCCCGATCGGCAAGGCGCTGAAAACCGGCGACCGCCCGGTCGCCGACCTGTTCGAACAACTCGCCATCGAAGACATCCAGCACGCGGCGGACGTCCTGCGCCCGGTCTACGATGCGCTGGACGGCAAGGATGGGTTCGTCAGCCTGGAAGTGTCGCCCTATCTCGCGATGGACACCAAGGGCACGATCTCCGAGGCCGAACGGCTCTGGGAGCACGTCAAGCGCAAGAACCTGATGGTCAAGGTGCCGGCGACCCCGGAAGGCCTGCCTGCGATCGAGCACCTGATCGGCGAAGGCATCAGCATCAACATCACGCTGTTGTTCTCGCAAAAAGTCTATCTGCAGGTCGCGGAAGCCTATCTGGCGGGGCTCGAAAAATTCGTCCGCAAGGACGGCGACCCCTCTGATATCGCAAGCGTCGCCAGCTTCTTCGTCAGCCGCATCGACACCATGGTCGACAAGGAGCTTGACGAGAAGATCGCGAAAGCCAACGACCCGACCGAGAAGGAGCGCCTCGCCGCGCTGAAGGGCAAGGTCGCGATCGCCAATGCCAAGCTCGCCTATCAGGACTATAAGCGGCTGTTTTCCGGCGCGCGCTGGGACAAGCTCGCGGCCAAGGGCGCCAAGCCGCAGCGGCTGTTGTGGGCCTCGACCGGCACCAAGAACAAGGACTACAGCGACGTGCTCTATGTCGAGGAGTTGATCGGCCCCGACACCGTCAACACCGTGCCGCCGGCAACGCTGGATGCCTTCCGCGACCACGGCAAGGTGCGCGACAGCCTCGAGGAAAATATCGAGGAGGCCAAACACGTTCTGGCGGAACTGGAGAAATCCGGCATCTCGCTCGATGCGATCACCGCCGAGCTGGTCAAGGACGGCGTCAAGCAATTCGCCGACGCGGCCGACAAGCTTTACGGCGCGGTCGCGCATAAGCGTGCAGCCGTGCTCGCTGGCGGCATCGATCGGCAGACATTGGTGCTCGGCGCCAGCATCGAGAAAGCGGTCGAAAAAAGCACCGAGCAGTGGCGCGCGTCGGCCAGGATCCGAAAGCTCTGGCAGAAGGACAAGTCGGTCTGGACCGGCGACGATGAAGACAAATGGCTCGGCTGGCTGAACAGCCCGGCCAAGGCCGACGTCGCCGATTACGAGGATTTCGCGCGGCGGGTGAACGGACAGAAATTCACCGACGCGGTCGTGCTCGGCATGGGCGGATCTAGTCTTGGGCCCGAGGTGCTGGCGGAGACCTTTCCGAAGAAATCCGGCTTCCCGAAACTGCACGTCCTGGATTCCACCGATCCCGCGCAAGTGCGCGCGACGGAAGACGCGGTCGATCTCGGCAGGACGCTGTTCATCGTCTCCAGCAAGTCCGGCGGCACCACCGAGCCGAACGCGATGAAGGACTATTTCCTCGATCGCGTGGCCAAGACGATCGGCGCCGATAAAGCGGGCCACCGCTTCATCGCCGTCACCGATCCCGGTTCGTCGCTGGAGAAAGTTGCGACCAAGCAGGGCTTTGCGCGCATCTTTTACGGCGAACCCTCGATCGGCGGACGCTATTCGGTGCTGTCGCCGTTCGGGCTCGTGCCCGCCGCGGCCGCCGGCATCGACGTCCGCGCGCTCATTGATCATGCGCTCGCGATGGTGCGCTCGTGCGGACCGGACGTGCCGCCGCACGAAAACCCGGGCGTCCAGCTCGGGCTCGCGATGGGTCTTGCCGGCCTCGAAGGCCGCGACAAGGTGACGATTTTCTCGTCGAAGGCCATCGCCGATTTCGGCGCCTGGGCCGAGCAATTGATCGCGGAATCGACCGGCAAGGAAGGCAAAGGCCTGATTCCGATCGAGGGCGAGCCGCTGGACGAGGTGTCGGTCTATGGCAACGACCGCTTCTTCATCGACATCCGCACCGAGGGCGATGACGACGCGGACCATGATGACAAGCTCGCTGCGCTGGAACGGGCCGGTCATCCCGTCGTGCGGATCGTGATGAAATCCGTCGACCATGTCGGCCAGGAATTCTTCCGTTTCGAGATGGCGACCGCGGTGGCAGGCGCGATCCTGGGCATCAATCCATTCAACCAGCCCGACGTCGAATCCGCCAAGATCAAGACCCGTGAACTGACGGCGGCGTTCGAGAAGACCGGTGCGCTGCCCACCGAGGAACCCGCGATGTCGTCCGAAGAGGCCGATATCTATACGGACGATTCCAATGCCGCGGCCTTGCGAACAGCGGGCGCGAATGGCGACCTCGGCTCCTGGCTCAAGGCCCACCTGTCCCGCATCCACCCGGACGACTACGTCGCCCTGCTCGCCTATATCGAACGCGACGCCGATCATATGGCGGCCCTGCAGGACATGCGGCTGAAACTGCGTGACAGCCGCCATGTCGCAACCTGCGCCGGTTTCGGTCCGCGTTTCCTGCATTCCACCGGACAGGCCTACAAGGGCGGACCAGACAGCGGCGTGTTCCTGCAGATCACCGCCGACGACGCCAAGGACCTTCCGGTGCCCGGCCAGAAGGCGAGCTTCGGCGTGATCAAGGCGGCGCAGGCGCGGGGCGATTTCGACGTGCTCACCGAGCGCGGCCGGCGCGCGCTGCGGGTACATCTGAAGGGCGATCTGAAATCCGGCCTGAAGATGCTCGATGCCGCGATCACGGAAGCGTTGAGTTAGAGCATGATCCCGACCCGAAGGGCGCGCGCCAGCGCAAAGTGGAAACCGGTTTTCGGATCAGATCATGCTCAAAACTAACAAGGAAAAAGAACAATGCAGCTCGGGATGATCGGCTTGGGCCGGATGGGCGGCAATATCGTCCGCCGGCTGATGAAGGGCGGACATACGGCCGTCGTCTACGACAAAAACGAAAATGCCGTCGCGGCGCTCGCCGCCGACGGCGCGGCCGGCGCCAAGGCCTTGGAGGATTTTGTCGCCAGGCTTACGACGCCGCGCACCGCCTGGGTGATGCTGCCGGCCGGAAAGATCACCGAGGCGACGATCGAGGCGCTGGCGAAACTGATGCAGCCCGGCGATGTCATCATCGACGGCGGCAACACTTTCTGGCAGGACGACGTCCGCCGCGGCAAGGCGCTGAAGGAGCACGGCATCCATTATCTCGATGTCGGCACCTCCGGCGGCGTCTGGGGCATCGAGCGCGGCTATTGCATGATGATCGGCGGCGACAAGGCCGTGGTCGACCGGCTCGATCCGATCTTCGCGTGCCTTGCACCGGGGATCGGCGACATCCCCCACACACAAGGACGCGAGGGCCGCGATCCGCGCATCGAGCAGGGCTACATCCACGCCGGCCCGGCCGGCGCCGGACATTTCGTCAAGATGATCCACAACGGCATCGAATACGGCCTGATGCAGGCCTATGCGGAAGGATTCGACATCCTGAAGAACGCCAATATCGAGGCGTTGCCGCCGGATCACCG
>Ga0137391_10003143_pt1 | contig 12494 bp, 12 predicted proteins | sample 15con2h24BmetaG_FD_101399 | JGI IMG/M metagenome (GOLD analysis project Ga0137391, IMG submission 101399) | Vadose zone soil microbial communities from Angelo Coast Range Reserve, California, USA - 15con2h2.4B metaG | ecosystem: Environmental > Terrestrial > Soil > Vadose zone > Saprolite...
CTCGCCAGTCTCCTCACGCTCGCCGGCTGCATCTTCGATAGTGACAGGGTCCGAGTTGAGAACTTCACCGCGGAAACGCCTCTGACCTTCACCTACGGCGCGCAGACCAATACCGTGATGACGGCGAACGACGACGGCGCGGCGGAGCGCATCCGGCGCGACTGGCTCGCAGAGGTGCTCACCGCACATGCGATGTGCGGTGCCGGCTACGTCATCGAGACGCGCCGCTTCGCGCAGCCGTCGGACGGACCCTTTGGCAATGGTGGGGACGTCGTCTACACCGGCCGCTGCCTTTAGCGAAACTAACCGACGCCAGCCGGTGTCTCGTCAGCCGCGTGCGGCAGCGCGCCAGCGCTCGAGCAGTGGCGCCGATGCGCCGTAGACCGGGTCGCGGACGGGCAGCGGAACCGCGGCAACCCGCGCTGCGGCGTGCTCGTGATCGGGCGCGCCGGGTGTGCACATATCCGGGCTCTGCCCGTGCGGATAGGCACCGACGGCCACCAGATCCGGACTCGCTCTCTCGCTCCTGTGAGCAACGCCGGCCGGGATCGCGACAACGTCACCGCCGCCCAGCTCGACCGTCTTGCCACCCGCGCCCCCCGAGCCGGACGCGCACCGATCCAGCGGCTATCCCGAGCAGTTCGTGCGCAGTGCTGTGGTGGTGATGGTGCACATAGATACCGTTGCGCCAGGCGCCGCCCCAACCGTTGCCCTCGAACAGCGCCATACAGATCTCGGCGGCCGCGCTGCCGGTTTGAAGCGCACCGGGTAGACGATCAGCGGCAGCCGAGGGTTGTTCGGCACGCTGCCGTCATCAACCAACAACATTCCTCCGATCGCCAAAGCGCGGGGTGTCATTGGCATTCCGGAACTCCCTCTCAGAGTGTTTCTGAGGTCGGATGCGACTCTAGACGTAAATCGGAGACGGTAAACGCGGCTCACCGCCAGCCACGCAGCCTGCCTATCTTTTCCAAGTCGTCAGACAATCTGCGTCGCCTTTGCATTTTCTTTGGCGGCCTCAGCCAAGAATTCTTAACCAGTTGACGGTACACACCCATAACAACGCTCGGCGCGGCCACGCACTTGCCACGATGATCTTTCTCGCGTATCGATGACGCAAAAAAACGCCAGCTGCGATATTCCGAGCCGAGCAACGGATTACTTTTTAGGCGCGTCGATCGATGGACTACCCGATTAGGACCGTATGCGTCGTCGGTCTGGGCTATATCGGCCTGCCGACGGCGGCGACTTTGGCCAGCCGGGGCGTCGAGGTGATCGGCGTCGACGTCAACCCGCAAGTCGTCAAAGCCGTCAACGCTGGGCAGCCCTATTTCTCCGAGCCCGATCTCGACATGCTGCTGCGCGCAGCGACGACTTTGGGCAAGCTGCGCGCCACCTCGCAGCCGGAGCCCGCCGACGCATTCTTGATCGCCGTTCCAACCCCGTTCCACGCTGACCGCTCGCCCAATCTCACCTACATTGATGCGGCGGCGGACGCAATCGCGCCGGTCCTCGTTTCCGGCAACGTGGTGATCCTCGAATCCACCTCGCCGGTTGGCACGACCGAACGGCTGGCCATTCAGCTAGCCCGGCTGCGGCCCGACCTCTGCTTCCCCCCGGGGCGCCATGCGGAACCGCTCGATGTGCACGTCGCCCATTGCCCGGAGCGGGTGCTGCCCGGCCGCATGGTTCGTGAGCTGATCGAGAACGACCGGATCATCGGCGGTATGACCGAAGCCTGTGCCGAGCACGCGGAGGCGGTCTACCGGATTTTCTTGCAAGGGAAACTGTTTCGCACGGATGCGCCGACGGCGGAGCTGGTCAAGCTGGCCGAGAATGCATTCCGCGACGTCAACATTGCTTTTGCCAACGAAATGTCACTGATTTGTGACCAGCTCGGCCTCAATGTCTGGAAGGTCATCGAACTCGCTAACCGTCACCCCCGGGTCGGCATACTTCAGCCTGGACCGGGTGTGGGCGGGCACTGCATCGCCGTCGATCCGTGGTTCATTGTCGCATCGGCACCGGAGCGCACGCGTCTGATCCGTACCGCCCGTGAGATTAACGACGCCAAACCGAAATTCGTCGCCGCGCAGATCCGTGAACGCGCCGAACGGTTCAAACGGCCCGTCATTGCCTGCCTCGGACTGACTTATAAGCCCGATGTCGACGATCTGCGGGAGAGTCCGGCGGTCGAGATCGCCATGGACCTGGCGCTTACTGGCCGGGAGCAGATCTTGATCGCCGATCCGAATTTGAGCGCGTTGCCGATAGAACTCGCAGCGCTGTCGAACGTCTCGTTCTGCGACACTCTGGAGGCGGTTCGGCACGCGGACATCGTCGCCCTGCTCGTGGCTCACTCACGGTTCCGGAAAATTCCGCGCGAAGAGTTGATGCGCCGTGTCGTCATCGACGTGACCGGTCTGACCCACGCATCTGGTTAGGCCGCGCGACCCGGCGGAGTGAACCGAAGACGGGAGACCGAAAAGGCTGTGGACCTCGCCCGTGGCCAAAACAGGATGGGGCATTCGGGATGAAGCTTCTTTTCGTTTTCGGGACGCGGCCGGAAGCGATCAAGCTTGCGCCGGTGATCAAGGACTTGTCGGTTCGACCGAATTTCCATTGCAAGGTGTGCGTCACCGGTCAACACCGTGAACTGCTGGCCCAGGTCCTTGAGTTGTTCGCGCTCCGGCCGGATTGGAATCTCGAGATCATGCGTCCGGATCAGAACTTGGCGTATCTGACCGGAGCCGCGTTGTCTGGGATCGGGGAGATCCTCGGTTCCTTTCGGCCCGATCGGGTAATTGTGCAGGGCGACACAACCACGACCTTCGCCGGGGCACTGGCGGCCTTCTACCACAAAGTTCCGGTCGCGCATGTCGAGGCTGGACTTCGTACCGACAACATCTACGCGCCGTGGCCCGAGGAGGTGAACCGCCGGCTCGTCAGCCATGTGGCCGATCTGCACTTCGCCCCGACGGCACGGGCACGCGATAACCTGCTGCGTGAAGGCATCGGTGGCGAACGAATCGTCGTCACCGGCAATACCGGGATCGACGCGCTGCTCTGGGTGTCTGCTTTGCTGGAGGAGAGCAAAGAGCTGCGAGCGCGCACCGAGAAGATGTTTGCCGAGCATTGCGGGGACAGACGACTGATCCTGATGACGGGTCACCGCCGCGAAAGTTTTGACGGCGGGCTCACGCGGATTTGCCGTGCGATGGCCCGGATCGCTCAGCGGAGGGACGTCGCCATCGTCTTCCCAGTTCATCCAAACCCCAATGTCCAGCGGGCGATCGAACCCCTTCGCCAGCACCGAAACATCCTCCTCGTCGAGCCGGTCGATTATCCCGAACTCGTCTTCCTACTGAAGAGGTGTCATTTTGTCGTGACCGATTCCGGCGGGATCCAGGAGGAAGCCCCGTCGTTTGGCAAGCCGGCGCTAGTCACGCGAGACACCACCGAGCGGCCGGAAGCGATGGAGCTCGGCCTGGCCAAGCTGGTCGGAACCGACGAGCGCCTCATATTCGACGAAATGGTGGCGCTGCTCGACGATCCCCAGGCGTACCAGCGGATGAGCCGCGTCGAAAACCCCTATGGCGACGGGCTTGCGAGCGCCCGGATCGCGGCGCGGTTGGCGGCAGACGAGAGCGGAGGCGGTTCGCCTTCCCTCCCATTGCTGGCCCCGAGCCCGATCGCAGGAAGAAACCGCGGCAGCGTCGGCTAAACGGTTGCGCGATCGTATTTGGCGGGGTCGACTGGATCTGCGAGCCGACCGCTACCCCAATGCAGCCGACGCCAATGAGGCCAGAGCCGCCCAGATCGCAGCCCACAGGCCGAGCGACAGCGCTAGGAGCACGGTTAGGGCTACCCGTCTGGGCAGCTGAAAGGTTGCCTCATGCGGCGACTGGTCGAACGACAGTGGCCGATCTTGAAATCTCCTCAGATCAGCGAGATGAGTAGGCTCGTAGATGTTATTGGGGTGCATCGGCTTCTCTTCTCCCGCCTCGCTCGCCCCTAGATTAACTATATCTCGTCAGCCAGCTGTCCCCGCCGACGTCAAAAAGATGTCCTCCGGGGTTATTTGATCGAGCTGCCGCAGCCCCCGAACGAAAGGCTGCGGCGTATTTCTGCGGTAGAGGCACAGATGGCGTGCGCTAGTGCACTGACTGAACAGATGGTACGGGGAGGCGGTCAAGTTTGGCCAGGATAGCCTCAGGGGATTGCCATCCATAAAATTGCCTAATTAGCATAATATATGAAGGCTGATCGCGGCGGGTCTCCAGATAGCACAGGCCGCCCAGACCCAGCACCCGGGGCGCCAGCCCACGGTCTGACCGCATTCGAGCTTTACAACCTGAAGACGAACTCCCGGCGCAGACCCGCTGCAGGTGCAGCCGGGCGTCATATATGAAACAACCACAAGTCGCAGGATCCTCAAGCCTGCATAAGGCGATTCAGAGGGAGCCGAAAACTTGTCACACCGGCCCCGGGATCCGGCCTTGGGCCGTAGACCTTCAGCCCACGGACTCAGACCCGTGGGCCGAGGACAGGTTCCGGTCGATGCCCATGGCGGACATGGGTCCCGGCTTTTCCCGACGGAACTTGTCCGTGTGCCGAAGGCCCACGGGACGAGGAAGGGAGGCGCGGCGCCGGGCGCACTATCTGGCCGGGCGCACTATCTGAATGCATCTGAATCTAGTCGATTGAGAGGCGATATCCCCAGGCGCGAATTTTCGCTATTCCCGCCTGATACCCTTTCGCCGTCAAACTGAAGCTGAATGATCCTCTTTCGGTATATACGTCGATCAGAATAAGCGACCCGACCTTCAGTTGCTTGACGGCAGCGATGGCTTGAGCGCTGGGAAAAATGCAGTATCGCGCTTGTCTGCACTCCATAGGCGGGTTTTTGTCGACGCGTAGCACTGCCTTTACCGGAAACGGCTGGCCGACAATTCCAATGTTCCCGGTCTGGAGCATGACGACCAATGCAAATGAACCGCCACGGTCGCCTTGGGCTTGCCAAAAGGGCACGGTGATCGAGCAATCGGACGCGCCGGCACATTCCGTGATCCATTCGTCCGATCTGAACGTCTGCTCTTCAGCTGCCGGCGAAAGCGCGATGAATTGGACGGAAAGACCGAGGAATGAAAGTGCCGCCCTACGAAAACGCCCTATTTGCATTCCACGAATCTCGACAACGTACGGATTCCGGCCGCGGCGAGGATCACAGACCCCGCTCAGTCCGACAAGACGGTCGCAGCGGCCCGCCGGTACCTCGCGCCATACGCCGCACCAACCAAAACTCAGCGCCGGAATGACCGCACAAGCACCGCGATCGTCGCAAGAGCGGGACGGTCTTGTCATTTACGACCGTCCCCGGGGCTGGGCTAGGCCGAGATTTGGGACGTTCGGGTTACTCACGTAATGTCAGAGATTACCGGATAACGAATATTAACAGAAGTTAAGGCTTTATATCAGACTTTGGTTAACGGGAGCGGTTTTCACTCTCTTAACGTTGATTCTGCTTCCCACAAGGCTAAAACAGCGGTATGCGTGACCTACCGAGGTCGCAGCACTCCTAGGTGGCGGACGCTCTGCTTTCACCGCACATGAACGCATATGGTACGGTTCTCGCCGGGATCTGGACGCGCCGCCGATGTTTTCGGGCCCAGCCGCAGTTCGCAACGGCCGGCAGCATCACGAGGAATCGTACCGGTTCTGTCGGACGTTACCAGGTTCTGCTCTCGTAACTGCTTCAGGGATATCGGATGGCTCGTTTTCTCGTGACCGGCGGGGCCGGGTTCATCGGCTCGCATTTGGTTGAAGCGTTGCTACACGAGGGTCATTCGGTCCGGGTTCTTGACGATCTCTCGAGCGGGCATCGCAAAAACTTGCCGCGGCAAGCCGAGTTCACGGAAGGCGATGTGACCGATCCGGAGGCGGTCGATCGGGCGTTTGACGGTATCGACGGTTGCTTTCATCTGGCGGCGGTTGCTTCCGTGGGGCGTTCGCACTGCGAGTGGTTGCGGACCCACAAAATCAATCTCACGGGGACGATCAATGTGTTCGATCAAGCACGGCCGTCGCGTCGTCGGCGAGAGGTTCCTGTCGTCTACGCCTCGACCGCGGCAGTATATGGGAATTGCCGGAACGTACCAGTCGACGAGGAAAGTCCCGCGGCGCCGCTGAGCGCATATGGCGCCGACAAGCACGCCTGCGAACTCCATGCCCGCATCGCCAGCGCCATACACGGCATCCCGACGGTCGGGCTACGTTTCTTTAACCTTTATGGGCCGCGCCAGGACCCGCTTTCCCCGTATTCTGGGGTGATCTCCATTTTTGGCGCGCGGCTACTCCGCGGCGAACCGGTGGAGATTTTCGGCGATGGCGAACAGGCCCGCGATTTCACCTACATCAGCGATGCGATCCGCGCTCTGTGCCAAGCGATGCGAGTGGCGACCACCAAGGCTCTAGTCTTTAACGTGTGCACCGGCAAAGCGACGAGCGTTGGTGGTCTCTCCCAGATTATGGCTGGGTTGTGCCGAACCGAGCTCGTCGTGCATCGTCGGCCGTCACGCTGCGGCGAGGTGCGGATCTCGGTCGGGGACCCGCGCCGCGCGGCCGAACAGCTCGGTTTCACTGCACAAACCACGCTGGGTGACGGTCTTGCGATGATGCTGGATGTGCTCGGACGCAGCGCTGAGATCAGGGAGCGAGTCGTCGCCTGAACGGCGGATCGGTCTGCTCCGTCCGAGAACGAAGAGCAAACTCGGCGCAACTGTCCCCCGTAATCAAATGCCTGGACTGCCAAGCCGTCGCCAAGTGCTATAATACCGGGCTCAGCGTTATCGCCCGAGAGCTGCGGGCGCCGGAGGAGCACGAAGATGGGCGAGATTATCGGACTTGGTTGCACGCACTATCCCGGCCTGACGGTGACCGATGAGAGGTTGCCGGCAGGCTTCCATCGTTTGCTGACGGCCCCAGTGGTCCCAGCCGACTACAAGGATCGGGCACACTGGCCGGTCGAGCTCATCGCTGAGCTTGGCAACGACGAAGGCCACTCGGCCGCACAGCGCTACAGCGCGCGCATGGCCGACGACTTTCGCGCCATCCGCGCGGCCCTCGATGCGTTCAACCCCGATCTGGTGCTTATCTGGGGCGATGACCAATATCCGGCATAAGCCGGACGGCCGGCGGCATAAGGGGCGTCGCCTCTAACACTCCGGCGGGGAACCCATGCGAAGATACCCGGCCATACTGGTCAAGCGGGCGGCCTCCGTTACGCTTGTCGCGCGTTTGGCACGCGACTTCATGCGCCCGCATGCCAAGCGCATCGCGCTCGCCTTTCTGCTGATGGGCTTGGCGGCCGCCAGCACAGCGCTGCGCGCATGGCTGATGCAGCCGGTACTCGACAACATCTTCCTCGCCCGCGACGGATCGCTGCTGCTTCTGCTCGCCGGCGGCGCCCTCGCCCTTGCCGTCGTTAAGGGACTCTCCGATTACGGCGATGCCGTGCTGATGACCCGGGTCGGCCAGCGGATTATCGCCGATGTACAGAAGGCACTGTTCGCGCGGCTGATGCGCGCCGATCTCGCCTATTTTCACGCCCATCCGACCGGCACCCTGATATCGCGCTTCACCAGCGACGCAGTTCTTCTGCGCGGTGCTGCAGCAAACGTTCTCGGTGGGATGGGCAAGGACGCGGTCACGGTCGCCTTCCTCATCGCGGTGATGTTCTACCAGGACTGGCTCCTCGGCCTCGTCTCTTTTTTCGTCTTTCCGCTGGCGATCCATCCGATCGTCGGCATCGGCCGCCGTATCCGCCGGGTCGCTGCCAACACCCAGGCCGAGATCGGCCAGCTAACCACATTGTTGAGCCAGACCTTTCAGGGTGCCCGCCACGTCAAAGCCTACGGCATGGAGGCTTACGAGGAGCGCCGCGCCGCTGGGCTCTTCGAGCGCCTGTTTGCGCTGATCGTCCGCGCCGGCCGGACGCGCTCGCGCGCCTCGCCGATGATGGAGGCTCTCGGTGGCGCCGCAATTGCTGCCGTCATCCTCTACGGTGGTCATCAGGTCATCGCCGGCACTCGCACCCCGGGCGCCCTCTTCTCGTTCATCACGGCGCTGCTGCTCGCCTATCAGCCGTTGAAGAATCTCGCAAATCTGAACTCATCGCTGCAGGAGGGTCTCGCAGCCGCCGAACGGATCTTCGAGGTGCTCGACATCGAACCGACGATCCGCGACAAGCCCGGCGCGAGGCCCTTGCGCATCGCCGGCGGCGAGATCCGCTTCGATTCGGTGCGCTTTGGGTACGCCTCCGGCGCCGTCGCACTCGACGGTCTCTCGCTGGTGGTCCCGGCGGGCTACACGGTCGCCCTCGTCGGGCGCTCGGGAGCGGGGAAATCTACCATTCTCAACCTGATCCTGCGGTTTTTCGACGTCGATGCGGGAAGCATTGCGATCGACGGGCAAGACGTCCGCTCGGTGACACTCGCCTCGTTGCGCGGCGCGATTGCGCTCGTCGCCCAGGAGGTCAGCCTGTTCGACGACACGGTGCACGCCAACATTGCCTATGGCCGATTCGATGCTCCGGGGGCCGAGGTCGAGGCAGCGGCGCGGGCAGCCGCCGCCGACGCGTTCATCCGCGAACTTCCCAATGGGTACGACACGCCGGTCGGCGAGCATGGCGTGCGCCTTTCCGGCGGGCAACGCCAGCGTATCGCGATAGCGCGGGCGATGCTCAAGGACGCCCCGATCTTATTGCTCGACGAAGCGACCTCGGCCCTCGACAGCGAATCGGAACGACAGGTTCAAGCGGCGCTGCGGGCGCTGATGCGCGGGCGCACGACCTTGGTGATCGCGCACCGGCTGTCTACCGTGCAAGGCGCCGATCTGATTTGCGTGGTCGATCGCGGGCACATCGTCGAGATCGGCCGGCATGCGGAGCTGCTCGCCCACGACGGCCGCTACGCTCGGCTTCACGCGACGCAATTCGCCGATGAGCTCGGCCTGACGACGGCGGCCGCCGATCCAGTAACGGCATGGCGCTGAAATTGACCGGGCCGCACGCTTGGCGGCGTTTTCTCCGCAGCGAGCCGGTGCGGCGGATCGCGTGCTGGGTCACCCATTGCTATATCCGGTTCGTCTATCTGACCAACCGATGGAGCGTCGAGGGTGGCGAGTGGCCGCGCCGGCTCACGCGCGAGGGTCGGACGTTCATTGTCGCCTTCTGGCACGGCCGGCTGTTGATGATGCCTCCGGCATGGCACCAGTTGACGTCGTTTCACATGCTAATCTCGGCCCATCGCGACGGGCGGATCATCGCCGGGGCAATGACGTATTTTGGCATCGACACGATCGCTGGCTCGACCAGCCGCGGCGGGTCGTCGGCATTGCGCGCAATGCTGAAACAACTGAAAGAAGGAGGCTGCGTCGGCATCACGCCCGATGGCCCGCGCGGCCCGGCGATGACCGTGAGCGTCGGCACCGTCAACATCGCCCGGCTCGCTCGGGTGCCGATCGTGCCGTTGACCTACGCGACGAGCCGCCGGCGCCTGCTCGCGACCTGGGACCGCTTCCACCTTGCATTGCCGTTCGGACGCGGAGTGTACCTGTGGGGCGAGCCGATCGAGATTGCGGGGCGGCTTGACGAGGCGGGGCTCGAGCGCGCCCGAAGCCTCGTGGAGACGCGCATGGTCGAGATGCTCGGCGACGCCGATCGCCGAGTGGGCCACGGAATGTCGACATCGCCGATCGCCCCTGAGACCGACAGGTCGGCAGGCCGAGTTGAGGGCGGATGATGCTTCCTTTTCTCTATCGCGGACTGACGCGGCCGCTTGCCCCGCTCGTGATCGTCTACCTGAAACGGCGGCGCCAACAAGGCAAGGAGGACACCTTGCGCTTTCACGAGCGCCGGGGGATTCCAGGCAAAACCCGGCCGCGCGGACCGCTCGTTTGGATTCATGCGGCGAGTGTCGGAGAAGCGACGGCGATGCTAACGCTAATCGAGCGACTGCTCCAGGCGCGGCACGGGCTCGAAATTCTCATCACGACAGGAACCGTTGCCTCGGCCGATCTTCTGGAAAAGCGGCTCCCGGCACGGGCGCGGCATCAGTACGTCCCGGTCGATCTGCCGCACTGGATATCGCGTTTTCTCGATCATTGGCATCCTGATCTGGCGCTCTGGGTCGAATCGGAACTATGGCCCAATCTCGTCCTGGCGACGCGCGCCCGCGGCATCCCGATGGTGCTGATCAATGCTCGTCTTTCTGCCGGCTCCTACGCGCGCTGGCGATGGTGTGGCGGACTGATCGGCCCGGTGCTCGGCGCCTTCGCGATGTGCTTCGCACAAGACGAGGTTCAGGCCAAACGCCTCCGCCGACTCGGTGTTCGAGAAGTCGCCATGGTCGGCGACCTCAAAGCTGCGGCCGCCGTCTTGCCGGTCGAGCGATCGCGGCTGGTGCAGCTGCGCGGTCAGGTCGGGTCACGTCCGCTTTGGCTTGCGGCCAGCACGCATGCGGGCGAGGAGGAGGTCGTCGCTCGCGTTCATCGGCAACTCGCGGCCGAGCATCCCGGTCTCCTGACGATCATTGCGCCGCGTCATTCGGCGCGCGGCGGCACCATCGAAGCAATGCTGGCTGCACGCGGCCTGCGCACCGCCCGGAGGACCCGGGGTGAGCCGGTCACCAGCGAGACGGATGTCTATCTCGCCGACACGATGGGCGAACTCGGGCTCTTCTACAGTATCGCTGGAATCGCCTTCGTCGGAGGATCGCTGGTTGCCAAGGGCGGCCACAACCCGTTCGAGGCGGCCCGACTCGACTGCGCCGTTCTGCATGGGCCCGACATCAGCAATTGCGCCGGCATGGTAGCCGATCTGGCAGCCGTCGGTGCGGCCGAGACCGTGTCCGACGCCAACTCGCTTGCGCGCGCAGTGTCGGCACTGCTCGCCGATCGCCAACTCAGGGCTGAGCGCGCCGCTGCGGGAAGGCGGGTTGCCGCCGCTGGCCTCGGCGTCCTCGATGCCGTATTGCTGCGGCTTGCTCCATGGCTCGATCCGCTCGCGCCGGTGGCGAGCGCTGATGATCCGCGGCAATGCTTGCGCGCCTGACGCGCACGGCCCCTGCCTTCTGGGAACGGCCCCCTGGCCTCCTCGCCGATCTGCTGCTGCCGATCGGGGGGGCTTGGGATGCCGTCGGTCGTTTGCGCCGTACGCTGTCCCGTCCTTATCGCGCTCCGGTCCCGGTGGTATGCGTCGGCAATCTCGTGGCAGGCGGCGCCGGAAAGACCCCAGTTGCGCTCGCATTGTCTGCTTGGCTGCTGGAGCACGGCGTCCCGGTGCATGTAGTGACGCGCGGTTACGGCGGTTATTTGCGTGGGCCCATTCGGGTCGATCCCTCTCGTCATGACGCGCTAGCGGTCGGAGACGAGGCGCTACTGCTCGCGGCGCGCGCACCCTGCTGGGTCGCTCGCGACCGCGTCGCCGGCGCCCGCGCCGCAGTCGCGGCCGGCGCCCACGCGATCCTGCTCGATGACGGATTTCAAAATCCGACAATCAGCAAGACACTTGCGCTGATCGTCCTCGATGCCGATTACGGCTTTGGCAACAGCCGGGTGATTCCCGCCGGTCCGCTTCGCGAGAACCTTCGGAGTGGCCTCGCCCGCGCCGACGCTGTAGTCCTGCTCGCCGGCGAGGCCGAGGTGAGCCGCCCCGAGCGGCTCCGCGCCAACATTGCGCCGCCGGTAATTCGCGCCGCGCTTGCCCCGGTGGCCGGGAAGCGCCTGGCCCGCTCGCGCCTTTTGGCGTTCGCCGGGATCGCGCGCCCGCAAAAATTCTTCACCGCGTTGCGGGAGCTCGACGTCATCCTCGTCGACACGCGAGCATTCCCGGATCATCACCCGTTCCGCAGTGCGGAGATCAACGCGCTCCGCAGCGACGCTGAGCGCTTGGACGCGCGTCTAATCACGACGGCAAAGGACATCGTTCGGCTGCCGCCCGAGTTGCGCGCCGGGATCGAGGTCCTCGAGGTCGAAATACGCTGGCCCGATCCGGTTGCGCTCGCTCGGCTTATGGCGCCTGTGGTGCTCGCGGGCGGCGATGGAAGCGACCGAGCAGATTAAACCTGCTCCGGCGCCGCGGGCGAGGGCCGGTCGGACGCGGCTCGCCCATCGCCTACAGGCCTGGGGAGCAGGGTTGTTGTTCGGCACCTTCCGATTGTTGCCGATAGGCTGGGCCTCCGCCCTGGGTGGCGCGCTGGCACGCCATATCGGTCCCTCTCTCGGCGTCTCCAAACGCGCGCGCGACAACCTGCAGCGCGCGTTCCCCGAGCTTTCCGAGACCGCGATCGGGTCCATCGTCGCCGGCATGTGGGACAATCTCGGCCGGGTTGCCGTCGAATACCCACACTTGCGCAAGATCCGTGTCTTCGAGCCGGGCGGGCGGGTCGAAACGCACGGCTTGGAGCATGTGGATCAGGCGGTTGCGGCCGGGCGGC
>Ga0137391_10003150_pt1 | contig 12486 bp, 8 predicted proteins | sample 15con2h24BmetaG_FD_101399 | JGI IMG/M metagenome (GOLD analysis project Ga0137391, IMG submission 101399) | Vadose zone soil microbial communities from Angelo Coast Range Reserve, California, USA - 15con2h2.4B metaG | ecosystem: Environmental > Terrestrial > Soil > Vadose zone > Saprolite...
ATGGGTGCGGCTCTTTTGAGGTGAGCTGGTTACGCTGCGAGAATGTAGGTTTCGCGGTATTTGGCGTGGTGGATACGCTGGTGTTCGCGGCGGAGGTGGTAGCGCCAGTAGGCGGCGAAGTCGCCGCTGGCGATGAGGGCGCGGAGCCTGAGAACGGCCTCGGCGCCTTCCAACCCCCATCGTGCGCCCGTTATGTCCATTCTGTCCTTGACGATGTGCCTGCACGCGCCTTCGATGATCCCGGTGGCGATGGGCCAGCCGTTCTTCAGCGCCGTGGCGTAATCCAGGTGGTCCTTCTTGTTGTCCAGGTAGCGGGCGCATTCGTCGGCACCGGCGCGCTCGGCGGGTGAGTAGCCGTAGGTGGTGGCGCGGCGGCGGATCCCGGCCGCGACCTGGCGGGCGGTGCCGGCCAGGATCGTGCGGGCCTGGTCAGCGACCCATTCCTCGGCTGCCGGCTCGCCCTTGTCGTAGAAGGACCAGGCGGCGTTCCACAGGTATTCGAGCACGTGGATGAAGTCGATGACGATCGTGACGGTGATGCCCCGGCTCGCGGCCTCCGCGGTGACGGCCTCGATCTGCGTGTTGTTACCGTCGATCAGGATGACCCATTCGCGCTGGTGACCGGGGTCGCGGCGTTCTGCCTCGCCGAAGGCGGCCGCGATGACGGCCGGGATGTCGTCGGTGACCGAGGCGGTCAGCCACTTGCCCCTGGCCTGCGGCTCCCGCGGTTTTCCCTTGCCTTCCGCCGTCCCGGCCTGCGCTTTCTTCTTCTTTCTCCGCTTCTGCGCCGGGGTGCTGATGATGTCCTCCGGCGCGCGCGGGACCGGGACGGCGTCGTAGACGCAGGCCAGCTCGGCCATCCGCTTGCGGCCGTGTTTTTCCCCTGGTGACAGGCGGGTGGCGAGCTTGCCTTCCGCCGCGGCGGCGGCTTTCGCCGTGGCGGGCCGCAGCGCCTCCGGCCGCATCACGATGCCCTTGCCGTCGAAGGTCAGTACCAGCGGGTGCCCGTCCGGGGCCGGCTTGATCACGCGGGACAGGTAAAACGCCTCCACGTGCGCGGCAGCGCGGCGGACCATCTCCTCCAGCTGCCGTTTCCCTATCCGCACGCCGGTCGCGCGGGTGATCGCGGCACCCGCCGCGTCGACCGAGCCGCGGGCGGCCTCGATCGCGGTGAGCTTCCGCAGCCCGTGGGAGTGCTTCTCCCCGGGCAGGTTCAGCGCCGCGTCCAGCGGGTGCACATTGCTCCTGCCCGGCGACCGGTAGGCGATCCGCGACACGCTGACCTGCCCGAACCTCGTCACCAGCGGCCGGGCCCGGCCCTTCTCCGCGCGCGTGCGGACGACGCCGTCCTCCCCCCTCACGTCATGCCGCCGTTCTTCCCGCGCGGCCGTCAGGTCCAGCCGGTCCTGGAACAACCGCCGCAGCAGCTCCCGGCCCCGCACGTCCAGCTGATCCTCCAGCTCAGCGTGCTGCAGCCCCGCCGCCTCTTCCGACGCCATCCAGTCCTCAAGCTCACGGAAGCACTTCCTGGACTCCGCGAACGCCCTGTCCTGGACAGCCACGTACCCTTGCATCGGGCTCCTTCTTTTGCGATCCGGTCGTCAGACAACCGGGACCGTAACGGGAAGGAGCCCTTTACGCACGCACCGACACCGCCAAACCGGACACATCACCACCGGGTGCAGTAAAACGCTTCACGCCACATCACCTCAGAAGAGCCGCACCCTTCAATGATGCCAGCTTCCTGATCCACCCTGTTCATTACATTGTCGATGAGAGCGGCGGCTATCCGATCTTTAAGAGAACCGCAGGGGTTATACCCCTCGAGCTTGAGCCCAAGCAGGCGCTTAACACCGTTGACTTTGAGATGAAGTTGGACGATTGGAGTGCTCCCTATGGGCAGCGAGATCCGATGTCGGATCGTTGTAACATCCATGATGAACGACCCGATCTCCTGATCGTCGCAGCTATCTGGCTGGCGGATCTTAGCATTCCTGTTCGCCTGGGTGCCCGTCAAGGCTTGTAACGGTCATGTCGCGACAGGTGCGGTTCGAGCGGCGCCGGGTATTGTATTCAATATCGTCGCCACGCATTCATGCCGATCGAGCGTTCAACCGAAGATGTGCCGCAGTCAAGCAGGCGGTGCAAGAATCCGCTCGATATAGCGGCCTCGATTTTACTAGATGTTAGCTTCGCTCGCGCGGCAAGGCAATCAAGGGCCACAAGATCTGTGCTGCGATGATCGCGATGAAACGAGCAGTCGCTGCTCGCAGCGGCAACCGGCGAATGACTCTGTTCGTGGTGCCCGTGCTGTCAGATGCTCCAGAGCGCCTGAGTGGGGGACAAGCGGGCGGCGCGGATGGCGGGCAGCAGCCCGGCCAGGGCGCCGATGACGACGGCGGCGGCCAGCCCACCGGCCCAGGCTTCGGCCGGGATATAGATGAGCTCGCGGTGGCCGTGGGCGTAGATGGCGGTGGCGGCGGCGCCGATGGCGACTCCCGCGGCGCCGCCGGCCAGGGACAGCAGGATCGCCTCGGACAGGAACTGGATGCGGATCTGGCCGCGGGTGGCGCCCAGCGCCCGGCGCAGCCCGATCTCGGAGCGGCGTTCCAGGACGGAGATGACCATGATGTTGGCGACCCCGATCGCGCCGACCAGCAGCGCGACCGCGCCCAGTCCGAGGAACAGGGTGTCGAGCGCGCCCTCGGTCTCGGCCCGGGCGGTGAGCACGTCCGAGGGCCGGGAGACGTCGACCTGGTTCGGGTTTTCCGGGTTGGCCTGGTCGCCGAGCAGGCTGTCCACGCGTGTGGTGGCGGCCTGGGTGTCGACGGTGCGGACGTAGATCTGCGACGGGTGCCCGTCGAATTGCAGGTACTGCTCGGCGGCGGGGAACCCGATCAGAACCGTGGAGTCGATCTCCGGCGCTAGGACGGCGTGGCTCAGGATGCCGGTGACGTAGAACCACTGGCCGCCGACCCAGATCCGCATCCCGGGCCGGATCCGGTCGATGCCCAGCCTTTGGGCGGCGGTGGCGCCGAGCACAGCGACCGGCTCGCGGGCGGTGGCGGCGTTCAGGTAGCGGCCCTGCGCCAGCGAGGTGCCGACCGCGGCGGGCAGGCCCAGGGTGGCGGCATCCACGCTCAGGGCGTTGGTTTGACCCGAGGGGATGTACGGGGACTTGTAGACATCAAGGCCGCCGACCGTGCCTGTGTCCTGCACGTTGGTGACGTCGGGCAGCTGGGCGATCATGCCGGGCGCCTTAGTCGGCAGCTCGGCGGCCTGGCCGGTGAAGGTCTGGCCGTTGGTGACGGTCAGCAGGTTGGTCCCGAGCTGGCTGATCTCGTTCAGCAGCGCGGCTTTGGAGGAGGCGGCCAGGCCCAGCACCGCGACGATTGCCGCGACCCCGATCGCGATGCCCAGCGCCGACAGCCCGGCGCGCAGCTTGCGGGTCAACAACCCGACCGCGGCCAGCCCGGCCAGGTCACCGAGCCTCAGCCGGGCCGGGAACGGGGCCGCCCAGACGGCCGTCCCGGCGGGGTGCCCGGAAGTCATGGTCATGAGGTTTCCTCCTGAACGTGCCGGAACCCGCCGCCGGCGGCGGTCCCGGTGTCCGCTCCGGTATCGGTGATGATGTGCCCGTCAAGCATCTCGATGCGGCGCCGCGTCCGGGCGGCGACCGCGTGGTCATGGGTGATGATGATGACCGTGGTGCCCTGCTGGTTGAGTTCTTCCAGCAGGGCCAGGATCGCGGCGCCCGTCGCGGAGTCGAGGTTTCCGGTCGGCTCGTCGGCCAGCACCACCGGCGGACGGCCGACGATCGCCCTGGCGATCGCGACCCGCTGGCGCTCGCCCCCCGACAGCTGGGTCGGCCGGGCGGCGGTCCGGTGCCCGAGCCCGACCCGGCCCAGCGCGTCGGCCGCCAGCCGCCGCCGCTCGCCGCGCCGGATGCCGGCGTACAGCAGCCCGTCGGCCACGTTGCCCAGCACGGTCTGGTGCTCGGCGAGGAAGAACTGCTGGAACACGAACCCGATCCGGGAGGCCCGGAGCCCGGCCAGTTCGCTGTCCTTCATCCGGGCCACGTCCAGGCCGGTGATCCGCACCGTCCCGCTGGCCGGTTTGTCCAGGGTGCCCATCAGGTGCAGCAGCGTGGACTTGCCCGACCCCGATGGGCCGGCCACCGCCGCCAGCTCCCCGGCCGCCACCGCCAGGCTCACGTGGTCCAGCGCCCGCACCGGCGGCGACCCGGGATACACCTTCGACACCCGCTCCAGCTCCAGCACCGGCACGCCCCCCGCCGACCGGCCGACGAGGTCCCCGGTCGTCTGCGCCGCGGTCACGACGCCGACACCACGACATGCTCCCCGGGCGTCAGGTTCCCGGTCACCTGCACCAGCCCGGAGTTGTCGTCGAAGATCCCCGGCGTCACCGGCACCCAGCGCCGCGTGTTCCCCGGACCGACCACCTCCACGACGTACTCGCCCGACGACTGGGCCACCAGCGCCGTCACCGGCACCGCGAGCACCGGGCCGGGGCTGCGTTGGGTGGTGATGTACGCCGTCACCGGCGCCTGGTCCAGGGTCCCCGCCGCCCCCGGATCGGTCAACTCCACGTACACCGGGATCGTCGTGCTCGGGCCCTGCCCCTGCCCCTGCCCGGACGTGGTGGTCGCCACAGTGCCGACCGAGGACACCACGCCCGGCGTGGCCGCCCCGTGCGGCAGCGTGATACTCACCGTGTCACCCGCCTTGACCTCCGTCTGCATGGAGGCATCCAGCGGGACCGTTACCACGTGCCGGTCCGAGGTCGCCGTCAGCACCGGCCCCGAGGCCGGGCCGCCCAGGCTCCCGGGCACCTGGCTGACCCGCAGCGCCTCCGGCTCGAACACCACTTGGCCCAACGACAGGCTCCCCGGCGGGTAGGACACCCCCACGTGCTCTTCAAGCTGCTGCACGCCGTACGCCGTCTCCCAGGAGTAGTAATCCCAGCCCAGCGAGACCATATCCGCGCGGTCGGCGTAGCCGAGGTCCACCAGGTCGTGGTTGAGCTGGGACACGTCCGCTCCGGTGATCCCCTCATCCATGGCCCGCCAGTCCGGGACACTGCCGTACAGCAGCACCACCGGGGAGCCGTTATCGGTCTTGTACAGCACCTGCCCCTGCCGGATCACCTTCCCCGGCGACGGCAGCCAGGTCAGCGTCCCGGGGCCCTGCCCGGTCACCGTGTAGGACCCGGCATACCCCAGCGTCGCGGTCACCGGCGTCGTCTGCGACAGGTCCTGCCGGGTCACCGCCGCCGTCACCGCCGCCGTCGCCGGCGGCGGCGCCCCCTGCCCGGTCCCGGACGAGGCGGCCGGGGAAAACACCCCGGCCCGCCACGCCGACACCGCGCCGGCCGCCATCACCACCACGATGCCCAAGGCCACCCAGCCGCCCCGGCGACGCCGCCGCTCGCCCCGCGGCCCCGGCGGCACGCCCCCCTGAGCCGGGAAACCCTGCCGACCACCGGGAACCTGCTGGCCACCGGGAACCTGCTGGCCACCGGGAACCTGCTGGCCACCGGGAACGTGCTGGTCCCGGGAAGCCGTCTCACTCACGATCCACCTCCGTCGTTTCCGTTTCCTCGAATTCCGCTTCCGCTATGAGCCGCGCGGCGCCATCCGTGCTGCCGGTGCTGCACCGCGAGGACCTGCCCGCGGATCGTGTCCGGCCCCGCGCCAGCCGCAGCTCCAGCCCGCTGTCCCTGACCCGCCAGGAGTCCGGGGATCCTGGAGATGCAGGACGTTACCGCCGCCTAACCCGCAAAGATGCGGGAGATGGGCTAGGTGCAGCAGCCCGCCGACGCGGCTGGCGCGGCCCCGTATGCTGCGCGGCGACCCGGACCACCTCCTGCTGCCCCGCTTCCCCGCCACGAGGAAACCCTCCCGCTCACGACCCGCCACCTGACCCACTGAAGGGGAGTCCTGCGGGGATGAGTCTTTCGCAGATCTGCCTGGCCTGGCTGAACTGCGGTGAGCTGGTAGCGATGCTCGAGGGGAGGGTCAAGTTGACGTTTCCGCCGGAGAAGGTCGGGTCGGGGAAGTTGGAGATGCCGTGTGAGCGCATGCAGGCGGCAGCCCTCAGGTAGTCCTGCTGGTCTTGGGCCGTGAGAGAACCCGTCCCGGCGGGAAGCAGGCTTTGACAGGCATCCTGCGCCGCCCGGAGCTGGGAATCGCTGACTCCGAGATGCAACTTCCGCTTATCGAACTGTCCGTTGCTCCCGGGGTCGGGGTAGTTCGGCACCCCGTGGGAGCGGACGCAGCCCGAGTAGGCGAGCAGCGACTGGGAGCTCGCTGACCCTCCCGCGTTCGGTGAGCCCGCGTTCGGTGAGCCGCCGGTGGATGACGGGCTGCTGCTGCATGCCGCCGTCAGCAGGGCGGCGGCCGTGACGGTGATGACGGCTGCGACTCGCGCCCGCCGGGGCCAGGGGAGTCGCGGGCCGGGTACGCGGACGGGGCAGTTGTTCATCTCGCGCTCCTCGCAGCTGAACAGGGTGACTGTAGGTTCATGGCAGCCAGCATCCCGGCCTGTCGCGGCGGGCGCATCACGCGCCGGAGGTAGCGCGGGTCCATCCCTGGAGGGATACGCCGGAGGGTTGCGCGGAGGTAGCGTGCAGGTGTGCTGGACCGCATGCGACGCAGGGCGTGGGGGCTATCGGGCCGGCTGATCGCCTCCTATATTCTCGTCACGCTTGCCGTGGTGGTGCTGGTGGAGGCGGTCGTGCTCGGCTTCCAGGTACCCTCGCTGGTGAACGGCGCTCAGCTGCACGCCCAGGTGGACGCCGCGGCGAAGAGCTACGCCCAGAGCTATTCCGGCGGCATGGCGGCCGGGACCGTGCTCGGTGACCCCGGCCAGCCGGCGCGCCCGGGCCTGGCCCAGACGGCCCCTGACGGCACGCTGATCGTTCCTGCGATCACCGGCCCGGTCCCCAGCGGTCAGCCGGTCACCGCGGTCGTGGCGATCGCCGCTGACGGCACGGTCGTCGCGTCATCCGCGCCATCGCTGTATCCGCCCGGGCGAGCTGCGGCCAGCGAACTCCCCGCCCAGGCGATCTCGGCCATCGCAGCCGGCTACATGACCAAAGGCGGCGACGTGACCACCACGTACGGCGGCGTGCTCTGGACGGTGGAGCCGACAGGCCGGGCCGGCATCAGCAAGCCGCCGGCCAGCGCGCCGGGACAGGTCGCCTACTTCTATGTCCAGGCGCCATGGTCGCCGGGGTTCATCAGCCCCATCCGTGCCTGGAGCGAGCTGGGCCAGCTCGGCCAGACCGACCAGCTGCTGGCGGCCCCCTACGCGCTGCTCATCGCCATCGTGCCGGTCGGCGTGCTGTTCGGGCTGCTGGCCTCACGCCGCCTCGTCCGCCGGGTACGCCGCCTGGAACGAGCCACCCTCGCGGTCGCCGACGGCGACTACACCGTCACCCTGCCCGTCTCCGGCCGGGACGAGGTCGGCCGGCTGGAGGCGAACTTCACCGCCATGACCCGCCAGCTCGGCTCCGCGCTGGCCGCCGAACGGCAACGCGCCAGCGGAGACGCGCGCGATGCCGAACGCGCCCGGATCGCGCGGGAGGTCCACGACGCGATCTCCCAGCATCTGTTCGGCCTGCGGATGATCGCCGCCGGAATGCGCCGGGCCGATCCGGGCAATCAGCAAGTCCGCGCGATCGAGCGCATCAGCGAGGAGGCACTGCGCGACATGCAGGCGCTCTTGATGGAGCTGCGCCCGGCCAGCCTGGACGGTGCCGGGCTCGCCCCGGCCCTCCGGGAGATCTGCGCGGTCTACCGCGACCGGCTCGGCGTCGCCGTCGACGCCAGCCTGGACGACGTCACCGTCCCCACGCCCGTCGAGCACGCCCTGCTGCGCATCACCCAGGAGGCATGCGCCAACGCCGTCCGGCACGGCAACGCCCGCCAGCTCACGGTGTCCATGACCCGCCAGGACGGGCACATAGAGCTGGCCGTGCGCGACACCGGCACCGGCTTCGACCCGGCCGCCCCGCACGCCGGCTCCGGACTGGCCCACATCGGTGACCGGGCCGCCGAACTTGGCGGCACCGTGGACATCGACAGCGCACCCGGGCGCGGCGCGGCGCTCACCGTCCGGGTGCCGGTGCCATGACGATCCGGGTAGTGATCGCCGACGACCACCGCGTCGTCCGGGACGGGCTGTGCTACCTGCTCGGCCAGGAACCAGACATCGAGGTCGCCGGCGAAGCCGGAGACGGCCGGCAGGCGGTAGACGTCGTCACCGCCACCCGCCCCGACGTGCTGCTGCTCGACCTGTACATGCCCGGATTGGACGGGCACGCCGTGCTCGCCGCACTGCACGACGCGCAGCACCGGCCCGCCGTCGTCGTGCTCACCTCCGCCACCGACGACGAGCACCTCGTCCGCGCCGTGCGCGCCGGCGCGACCTCTTACCTGCTCAAGACCGCCCCGGCTGAGGACGTCATCGCCGCCGTCCGCGACGCCGCCGCCGGCACCGCCAGCCTCAGCCCCGAGCTGCTGACCCGGCTCACGCAAGCGCTCCACCGGCCACCCCCGCCGGACCCGCTACAGCCGCTCTCGCCGCGCGAACGCGAAGTGCTCCGGCTGATCGCCCGCGGTCACAGCAACCGGCAGATCGCCCGGGACCTGGCGATCGGCGAGCAGACCGTCAAGACCCACGTCCGCGCCATCCTCACCAAGCTCGGCCTGCAAGACCGCGTCCAGGCAGCGATCTTCGCCCTCCGCCACCAAGCCGATAGCAGCGAGCACCGGCCGTAAACTCACACCGGCGGCACGATCGGAAACCAGGGAACCCCAGATCACCATCCTCATCAACCGGCGGACCTACTCGCCGATCCTCCGGCAGGTCACCGTCCCCGAAACGATCACCGTCCCCTGGCGGCAAGACCGCACCCTTCGTTACGAGTACGCCTGACGCCGACTGGGCCGATTCGCTTTGTTAAAATCGGCGCTAATCCGATCCCCCCAGGCCGAGATGCGCGGATATCGCAGACCAGACCTGGGCTAGCATATCCGGCCTGACCATGTCTAGATGGGCGCACGGAAGTCGGATTTCCGTGATTGCGCCGGACACGTAACTTGCCCATCGCTCAATGGTCGGCATGCCGTCATCCTTGCCCTCTGCGGCGGTGACCAGCAGCGCGTCCCCGTCGAACCGGCCGGGATCGTGGCCGTTTCCCAATTCCGCGTTCCTCCGGAACGTCTGCGCAAGGACCATGACCTCATCGTCTGAGATCGCACCGAGGAATTCGCCTGTTTCCTGGCGTATCCACTCGATCAGCCGGACCATCCTGGCGTCCCCGGCTTCAGTATCCGGTTCGGGCTCGTCCGGATTTTCGGCGGGCACGCTCTCCTGGTCGGCGGCCCCAGGTTCTGGCCTGCGGTTCGCCGGGTAAGCGTCCATGAGGATCAGGGCGGCGACTTCTTCGCCGGCGGCCTGCAGCTGGACGGCGATCTCGTGCGCGGGAACCCCGCCAGCGGACCAGCCGAGCAGGTAGTAGGGGCCCGTTTCCTGGACAGTGCGGATCAGCCCGATGTAGTCGGCCGCCATTTCGCGGACCGAGCAGGGAGGCTCGCCGGTGCCGTCGAGGCCGCGGGACTGCAGCCCGTAGATGCGGAAGTCTTCCGTGACGTACCTGGCCAGGGGCATGTAGCACCAGCTCAGCCCGCCCGCGGGATGTATGCAGAACAGGGACGGCCCGCTTCCCTTGCTCCGTATCGGAAGCAGCGCGCTGAACGCGCCGTGCACGGAGGACAGGCTCATCTGGCCGATAAGCCCGGCGACGGTGGGCGCGACGATCACGTCACGTACCGAGACTGACACCCCCCGTTCCTTCAGCCGCGTCACTAGCTTGACCGCCAGCAGAGAGTGGCCGCCCATCCGGAAGAAGTCGTCGTCGGTCCCGATGCTTTCCATGCCGAGCACCCCGGCGAATTCCTCGCACAGCATTTCCTCGAACTGCGAGGCCGCCGCGCTGCGGGCAGCGGCCGTTCCCGCGGGCGTGCGGTCTGGGGCGGGCAGCGCGGCCTTGTCCAGCTTGCCGTTGGCGGTCAGCGGCAGCGCCTCCAGGATCAGCACGGCTGAGGGCACCATGTAGTCCGGCAGCCGGGCGGCGGCGTGCTCCCGCGCAGCGGCGGCCAGCCCCGCGGTGCCGTCGTCGTGGCCGGAGGCGGGCACGAGGTAGCCGACGATGCGCTTGTCGCCCGGGGTGTCCTCGCGGGCGATCACCGCGACCTGCGCCACCCCCGGGCAGCCGACCAGCACCGCCTCGACCTCGCCTGGCTCGATCCGGAACCCGCGGATCTTGACCTGCTCGTCAGCCCGCCCGCAGAACATCAGCTGCCCGTCCGGCGTCCACCGCGCCAGGTCCCCGGTCCGGTACATCCGCTCCCCGCCCGCCCCGAACGGGCACGCGATGAACCGCTCGCCGGTCAGCCCAGGACGGCCCAGGTAACCCCGCGCCAGCCCCGCCCCAGCCACGTACAGCTCCCCGGCCACCCCCGCTGGCAACGGGCACAGCCGCTCGTCAAGCACATAGCAGCGGGTATTCACGATTGCCCTGCCGATCAGGACCATGTCCGCATTCGGGTGGCACCGCCACACCGCCGCGTCCACCGTCGTCTCCGTCGGCCCGTAGGAGTTGAACAGCACCCGCCCGGCCGACCAGCGCACGGCCACCTCCGGCGGACACGCCTCGCCCCCAACGTCAAGGACAACGTCCGCCCCAACCGAGCCCTCGTCCAAGGTCGCCAGCGCCGTCGGCGGCAGCATCGCGTGCGTGATCCCAGCCGCCGTGACGAACTCCGCCAGCGCTCCGCCCAGTCGCCGCTCCGCCGGGACTACCACCAAGGCAGCCCCGGACACCAGCGCGGTCGACCACTCCGTCCCGAAGTTGTCGAAACTCACGGACGTGAACTGCGCCACCCGGTGCGCGGGCCCGGCCCCGAACCGCCGGTTGGCCGCTATCAGGTTCACAAACCCGGCGTGCGTGGCGGTCACGCCTTTCGGCCGACCGGTTGACCCGGACGTGTAGATGACGTACGCCGCATTCTCCGGCAGCAGCGGCGCCAGCCGGTCCCCGTCACCCAAGTCAGCGTCATCCATCCCGGCCAGCTCCGCGCCCAGCGCAGGATTGTCGATCGCCAGCACCGGCACGGCCGCGGACCCGGGCAAGGTCCCCGCCAACTCAGTCCCCGTGATCACGCAGACCGGCCCAGCATCAGTCAGCATGAACGCGATCCGGTCCGCCGGGTACACCGGATCCACCGGCAGATACGCGGCGCCAGCCTTCAGCACCGCCAGCAGCCCGGCAATGAGTTGCGGAGAACGTTCCAGCACCACGGCCACGACCGACTCCGGCCCTGCCCCATGCCTGGCCAGCAGCCGCGCCAGCCGGTTCGCCTGCCCGTTCAGCTCCCCATACGTCACCGCGGCGTCCCCGCACGCCACCGCGATCCCGTCCGGGGTCCGGGCCGCTTGCGCCTCGAACAATCCCGGCAGCGTGGCCGCCGCCACCTCCGCCGCGGTGTCATTCCACTCCCGCAGCACCTGCGCCCGCTCAGCCGCATCCAGCACCTGGACCTGGCGCAGCGGGGTGGCGGGGCGTCCTGCAGCGCGGCGGCCAGGTTCGCCAGGCACGTGTGCAGCAGCGCGCACACTTGCTGCGGGCTGGCCGGCGCGGTCGCGTCGGCCGTGATGAAGAATCCGTCCCCGGTGTCGTCGACGGAGACGTCTAGCGGGTAGTTGGTGACGTCGGTCAGCGGGTAGTTGGTGGCGTCGCGGGAGTGCACCTGGGTGATGCCGGGGGTGTGCGGGCGGTCCTCGCGGCGGGTGCTGTGCCGGTAGTTGAACAAGGCGGTGAACAGCGGCGCGTGCGGCGGGACCCCGCTGGCCTGCTGGGCCAGGGCCAGCGGGGCGTGCTCATGGGCCAGCAGCCCGGCCAGCTGCGAGCGCATGCCGGCCACCGCCGCGGCCACGGTGTCCGCGCCGGTCCGGACCCGCACCGGCAGCGTGTTCATGAACGGCCCCGGCACCCGGTCCGCGCCCGGCCCGGCATCCATCCGGCCCAGCAGCACGGTGCCGAACACCACGTCATCACGGCCGGCCACCACGGCCAGCACCCGCGCCCAGGCCAGGTGGAAGACCGTGGCCGGGGACGTCCCCAGCGCCCGGGCCAGCTCCCGCACCCGCCCGGCCAGGCCCGCATCCACCGGCCGGCCGACCCGCTGTGCCGCGGTCCCGCCGCCGCGGGCATCCAGCAGCCCGAACGGGGCGGTCGGCTCGGTCACGTCGCCCAGCAGGGCGGCGAAGTACCGCCGGTGCTCTTCCTGCGGCACCCCCAGCCGGGCCTGCGCGACGAAGTCCCGGAACGGCAGCGGCTCCGGCAGCCGGTCGCCGTGCCCGGCCAGCAGCGCCGCGACCTCCCCATACACCACCGCCA
>Ga0137391_10003151_pt1 | contig 12482 bp, 14 predicted proteins | sample 15con2h24BmetaG_FD_101399 | JGI IMG/M metagenome (GOLD analysis project Ga0137391, IMG submission 101399) | Vadose zone soil microbial communities from Angelo Coast Range Reserve, California, USA - 15con2h2.4B metaG | ecosystem: Environmental > Terrestrial > Soil > Vadose zone > Saprolite...
CGCCATTCCTGCAACTCTTCAATGCGATCGGCAAAGACGGGGCAGATCTCCACCAGTGCCTGGCGGAAGTTTTCCAGCGAGGCCCCGCGTACTTCCTGATACTTCCCCTTGGGGATAACATAGCCGATCTGCCAGTGGTCAGAGCGATCCAGGAGAGCCACAACACGCTGCTTGCCAAAACGTAACAGACCCTCTGTAGGATCTTCGGCTTTGCGTGAGAGACGAAACCAGAGCACATCGAGCGACGAGGAAATTTTCTCTGGTTTCAAGCCAGTCAGCTTGCGCACGCGAGAAAAGCGACCATCCGCTCCGACGACCAGATCTGCTTGTACTTCTCCCCACCCCCCTGGAGTACGATAACGCACGCCACACACTTTATCCTGTTCTTTGAGCAACTCCTCCATCCGCGCTCCCATAAGCACGCGGAAAGCAGGATATTTCTGAGCCTCAGCGATAACGAGTTCTAGCAGCTCGGCCTGGTTGAGCATGGCGATAAAGGGATAACGGGTTTTCAAATGGGAAAGATCGGCCATGACCATAGACTTATCGCCCATTTCGTAGATAATCTGCGAGCGTTTGGTATGATGGAGCTGCAAGACTCGTTCGATCAGGCCCAATTCCTCCAGAATGGTCAGGGTCGACGGGTAAATAACGTCGCCGCGAAAAGCCCGGTCGAAATCCATATGCGATTCCAGGAGTGTGACCGCGATGCCGCGTCGTGCCAGGGCGAGGGCCAGGACCGCGCCACCTGGCCCCCCTCCCACAATACAGCAGGTGGTGGTGGTCTGCTCTACCTGGTTTTCTAATTCGGGAGCTGTGCTATTTTGCATGAGCCTTTTCCTGCTTTTCTCTTTGTTTGGTTTGCCCACATGTGTATCACAACCATGATGGTGGTAGCCCTGGTGCAAAGACACTGGACCTTTTCGGCTTTCCTATGGACCCTTCCCCAAGGCGTGAGCGGTCTGACTGAGACGGGATGTCGATTCTCTTGAGGAGACTGAAACTATCTGCCAGTCAAACGAGCGATGATCGGGGCAAACGCATCTATGGACTCTTCCAGAATGACAATGTAGGAGATACCATAGCGTTCTCTGCGCTGCCAGAGCGTTTCCGTCACCTGATCAACTGTCCCAATCAAGAGTTGCATCGAGTCAAGTGCCTGGACCGGAGAAACTCCGAAACGGCCTCCAATCTGCTGCGCCACCTGATCACGCTGATTGGTTATAACCACACGGAAGGCCATACTACTCAATTCAAGCTGGCTAAAGCGTTCACCCGCGGCCGAGCGGACCCAGGCGATTTTTTGGGCAGTAGGCTCTCCAGTCGTATTGGCCAGATCCATGCCGTGTGCTCCGTTCTTATGGGCAATCCCCACAATAGTCGCCTCACGGGCCGCAAAGGAGAGCACACGTTTCCCGCCTCCGCCAATATAGAGAGGAGGAAAGGGTCTTTGAGCTGGCCTGGGTAAAGCCTGCGCATCGGTGATGGTGTAGTATTTCCCGTGGAAATTGACCATTTCTTCGGAAAAGAGCTGCTTATAAAGGTGAATTGCCTCCTCAAAGCGCTCAAGACGAGTGCCTACACTGTCCTGGGCCAGGCCTGATTGCTGATAATCCGAGGAGAGATAGCCCGCACCCAGCCCAAACTCAAAACGGCCCTCCGAGAGAAGATCGAGCGTCGCCAGCTCCTTGGCCAGGAAAGCGGGATGGCGGAAATCATTGCAGAGCACAAATGTACCCAGTTTGATCTTTGTCGTCACCTCAGCAGCAACCGCCAGGGAGACGAGCGGACCAAGGCCGGTGGTGATATGATCAACCACCAGGAGTGTGTCGTAGCCAAGATCCTCTGCCTTCTGTACTCTGGAGATCCAATCAGCGCGCGACTGGATGTGAGCTGCTACGACGCCAAAACGAAACGGCCTTTGTGTTGTGCTCACGTTTGTTATCCTTTAGTCTGAGCCTGGACAGGAGTCCAGCGATAGATTTCGCGGGCCACGCCTGGATACAGTTCTGGCGAAAGCGGCTTGACATACGTGTCCAGTTCCGCTTTGACATCTTTAAACAGGGGATCTTTCGCATGCTCTTTGAGGATTTCCGGCAGGGCAGACTGGCCCTCAACAAAGTGCATGTAAATGTCACCAAGCACCCAGACGTGGCGAGATTTGACTCCCAGAAGAGCGGGCAATTCAGTCTCGTCAGAACGTTGGAAGGCATTGGCAATCGCATCCTCGCTCCCCTGCTGATAGCGACCGATAATCACGCCACGATACACAGACTCTTCATCGGTGGCCATCTCCGCTGTGCCATTTCTGCTAGCAGTCTCATTTTTCCCATCCCCATTCTTTTCATCCGTTTTTAGCGGCTCACTATACATTTTCTCGATATATTCTTTAATTACCTGCTGTTGGATTTTTGTATGTTTATTCAGATAGTTGGTAGCCTCTTGCTCACTTACCGGGGCTCCGGCCCTGATGGTGAACTCCTGCTCCCAGGTCATCAGCGCGGTCGTGGGACTCAGGCTATCGTACCACCAGCGAAGTTCCATTTTTGCGAAAGGACCAGAGTCAGGTTCGCGCTCGGAGTACGTAGATTTGCGTTCAAAGTTCGTCTGGCGGCGAGCTATCCAACTCCAGCTCTGGCCAGTCTCGTCGGGATGGGTGGTGAGTCGGAAAGTAACATCGCCCGGACTCTCCTCAAGGACCTCACTGCTCTTGTACTCCGTGAAAAGATCTGGCCAGGTGCGCACGTCGTTCGTTAAGCGCAAAACTTCATCTACTGGTGCTTCAATCACCACGGCATTGCGAGTATATCCCATGCACTTGTCTCCTTAGTTACAGCTGTTAATCAACGCAACAAGTTCCTGAACATTCTGAGTTTGTAACGCCTCCTCGTGAAGAACCTGAAAACCCAGGTTTAACTCCAGGCTGGCAAAGGTTTCAGAAAGTCCAAGGGAATCTACACCAAGCACTTCCCAGGTGGCAGTCTCAATGCCTGGTGTATTCGCCGGAACGCCGACTTTTGTTTGTAAGATGTCAATGACTATTGCGGGAGTACACCTCTGCGTCATATGCTCTTTTCTCCTTCGAGTTTGCCAGAAGACATAGATGTCGATGTTTTTCATAGTAGCGCTTACGCTTACCTTTTGATGGCTGATCTGGTAACTCTCTGGTCATCTCTTCCAACTTCAATAGAGACAAGAATCAACCAATCATGGCACTTTGTTGTGCGGAAGGGAAACAGTATGAAGCGCGTTGTTGTTACTGGCATCGGCGTGGTTGCCCCAGGAGGCATTGGTCGAGAGCCATTTTGGGACACGCTTACGACAGGCCGATCAGCGTGCAACCTGGCGACGAATATCGAACATCTCGAACTTTTCCGCTCGCATATGGTTGGCGAAATCGTCGATTGGAATCCTGGAGCAAACGGGCTGAGCGCAGAAGAGATGACTCACTTTGATCGGCATATCCAGTTCGCCCTGGTTGCTGTGTCGGAGGCCTGGGCTGACAGTGGCCTGGACTCCTCACAACTCGACACTACTCGTGTGGGCGTCTCAGCGGGCACTGCGATTGGCTCGACTCCTCGACTGGAGCAAGAGTATCTTGCTGTCAGTTCTCAGGCGACCGAGTTTAATGTGAACCCACTGCTTGCTACCCCCTATCTTTACCACGCCGTCTCTCCAGCGACCGTCAGTGCTATTCTGGCTTCCAAATTTGAGGTGCGCGGTCCTGTCGTGACCGTCTCTTCTGGCTGCACTGCCGGAATCGATGCCGTGGCCCAGGCCTTTGAGTGGATTCGCGATGGTGAAGTAGAGATTGCTCTCGCAGGCGCCTCAGAAGCAGGTATCTGCCCCATTAACATGGCCTCTTTTGATGCTATTAAAGGGACTTCCCCGCGTAATAGCGAGCCTACAACCGCCTCGCGGCCTTTCGATGGGAGCCGCAATGGCTTTGTTCTAGGCGAAGGGGGCGCTTTTCTTGTGCTTGAAGAGTGGGAGTTCGCACGCAGACGCCATGCTCATATCTATGCTGAGATTACCGGTTATGGCAGCGCGCTCAATGCGTATCACATGACTGGCCTTCAACGCGATGGCCTCGATATGGCGCAGGCTATCGTTGCCGCTTTGGAGGAAGCAGGGATTGAGAAGAATAACGTGCAGTATATCAACTCGCATGGTTCCTCGACCGTTCAGAACGATCTCCACGAAACAAATGCCTTTAAAGCAGTCTGGGGTCAGCAAGCTTATACGATTCCGATTAGCTCCATTAAGTCAATGATAGGACATTCGCTTGGTGCCATTGGAGCTATTGAAATCGCTGCCTGCGCTCTCATTATTGAGCGCGGGATTATACCACCGACGATTAACTATCAAACGCCCGATCCGCAGTGCGACCTGGACTATGTTCCCAATCATGCCCGCAAGCAACCAGTTGATGTCCTGGTCTCGACTGGCAGTGGTTTTGGGGGCTTCCAGTCGGCGTTAGTGCTGACAACTGCGCAGAAACGAGAGGAAGTGCGTCATGTCTAAAGGGGCTGTTATTACGGGGTTTGGCGTTGTTGCCCCTGCAGGCATCGGGGCCAACGCTTTCTGGCAGGGGGTAAGCAGTGGACAATCATTTATCTCACCGCTTACACGCTTCGACACCACACGTTTTGCCAGTAAAATGGCCGGAGTTGTCCAGAATTTTGACGCAGTTGAGTACATAAATCCTCGCGTTGTCGCCCAGACCGATCGCTGGACGCATTTTGACCTGACCTGCGCTCATGAGGCCATTTCCCAGGCGGGTCTGGATATCGGGCAAGAGGACCCGGCTCGTGTTGGGGCAGTCTTCGCAGCAGGTACCGGTGGCAACGCTTTTGGTCAACAGCAGCTCCATTTGTGCTGGGAAAAAGGCCCCAAATATGTCAGTGCCTATGAGTCCATTGCCTGGTTCTATGCTGCCAGCATTGGTCAGGTTTCTATCCGACATGGTATTCGGGGCTATGGTCGCAACATTTGTGCTGAGGCCGCTGGAGGCTTGATTGCGCTCGCCCACGCCGCAAAAGTTATTGATCAGGGAATCTGTGATGTCGTGATTGCAGGCGGCTCGGAAGCATCGATTGCTCCCTACGCCTTTGCGTGCCATCAAGCCTCTGGCCTCATTTCATCCGAGACAACTCCTTATCCCTATCGTCCATTCGACCTGACTCGCTCGGGTCCCATTGTGGGCGAAGGCGGAGCTGTCTTCTGCATCGAAAGTAAGGAACATGCCAGGCGGCGTGGTGCAACGATTCTGGGCGAGATTGTAGGTGGCGGGCAATCTTTCGATGGGCAGGCGGAACGTGAGCCTGCTGTAGACGGGAAAGAGTATGCACGGGCCATTCAACAGGCTCTCAATACTGCCCAACTCAAACCATCCGAGATCGATTGGATGGTTTGCGATGGGCTGGGCACACAAGGAAGCGACATCGCTGAATTCAGGGCACTGGAGCATGTTTTTGCCAACGCGCTCCAAAATATTCCCGCCTCTGCGCCTAAATCTCTGTTCGGTCGCCTTTTCAATGGAGCTTCTCCTGTCGATGTGGCTATGGCTTTGCTCGGCATGAAATATGATACCGTTCTGCCAACCGTTGGCAGCAAACAGCAGGACCCCCGCTGTCCACTCGATATTGTTCCCAATAGAGCCCGCCACAAGAAATTGCGCCATGTGCTCATCGGTGCGCGTGGCTTTGGCGGCTTTAATGCGGCCCTTATTCTGAGGAATGCGTGACGGTATCCAGAAACTATGACAAATCTGCCACAGATCTCTAGTTTAGACAGCAAGCCGTCTGGGCCGAACTGCGGTGGCCTCTATCCCTAGTGTAGGTTCAAGAGACCTGTAGGTGAATGGAGCGGGGCAGCTTGCCTGCCGCGTGGTTGGCAGCCGGGCCGCTCGGCGAGCACGCGGCAGGCAAGCTGCCCCGCTCCATTCACCAGAAGGTTCGTTGAATGCACTTAGCAAGATCGACAGAAACGCGGCCAACAGGAATCAGTTCCCAAAGGCCGCGTTTTTGTCGTTGGCAGGATTATGCATACAGAAGGGACTGCCCCTCTTTTCTTTTCGCGGTTTCCCAATCCAGAACATCGGCCAGGTCGGCAGCCAGAGCCACCAGAGACGCCTCGCGGCACGCCGGATCAGGCATCACCGAACCGCGCCAGACCAGCACCAGATCGATCTCGTCGGGATCATCCTGATTGAGTATCACGTACCGCGCCGATGTCCCGAAAAAGAGATGCTTTTCTGACCCATGAATCTCTATAAGCCTGCTCTCAAGCGCTTCGCCCTGCCCTGGCCGCATGCGAACCGTGACCATGGTCACATACTGGCGATTGAGCTTGGGCGGGATATGCCAGGATGCAGCTAAAGAGCGCGGGCGACCAGGAGGATTGAGCTCGAAGGTAGAAACATCCTGCGCCTTCACCATCATGCGCTCCCCAATACGCGTTATAGGCAACTTCCCTTTGGCAATATAGCCATAGACACTACGCGCAGAAACACCCAGACTGACCGCAGCCTCTTGCACCGTGAGATAATCGGAGTCATAGAACAAGACCATTTCTCACCTTCTCCATGATGAATTCTTCCATTTGGATGAGACAATTTTGAAAATGGCCTCATCTGGAAAGTCACATCTGTTGCGGCTCTGGCCCAAACAGGACATCGTTGGGGAAGGCTACCATCGTGATGCTCTTCTCCACATGAGGCAGCGAGACCACGACGTACTTCGTGAGCCGCTGGCCGGAAGGGAGGCAAATGATCGTGTGGTGCGTCCATTGAGTAGATCGGCCTGCATACACATTCTCTGTAGTCCCTGCGGGAAACTGGATCTGATATTCTCCTGGCCTTCCCTGATACGTTACCTTGCACCCCAGATGCTCCAGATACCATATGATGCGTGAGATATATTGCTGATCGACCTGGCTGATGACCACCTCGCTGATCGGCTTTGAGCGCAGGCATGCCCCTTGATCCATCATCAAAAGACCCTCCTAAAGATAGACATATGGCACACAAATCCCATTCCCCCCATCTGGTTTGACGCTCCACCAGAGCATGCCACCCTTTGGAAATCTGACCTCATAGGCGTATTTGGCCTGCTTGGAGACCGTCCCATCAGGAAAGTCGAGATGGACGGAGAGCAGTTGATCCCCTTCGCGTTGCTCCGACCAGCTACAGCCTTGCTTTTCGAGATACTTTTTCGTGGCCTCATAGAATTGCCCGTCCAGGTAGTGGACATCCAGGCTGCTGATGGGCGTTCCCTTCATCCGTAACCTCCACCATTCATCCTTTTTGGCACCAAAACACGAAGAAGCGGATGTGTGATCGGTAGGACCTCCACTCATCAGGAAGTTGGAGAAGCAGGCGGTCAAATTCCTCTGCGCTTCCCCGCGCCAGATACAAGGCTTTAAGACCACCAAGCGCACTGATCAGATTGGTTTCCATCATCGTTCCAATCCGACCGCCCCAATTGCCCATCGGAACATCGTAAGACTGCATCCCGACATGTATCCCGCCGGCCTCGGTTAAGTAGCGATCAATCCTGGGGATTTCCCTGGGAGACAAGCCACGTGGTTTGCTGGCCTCGATTCCCCATTCAAAGAACTGTCGGGTGAGTGGGCCGAGCGGGTTGACCTCTACGCCAACCTCTGGCAGTTCGAGCCAGCCGCCTGGGCGCGTCACTCGCAGGAGTTCCTTGAAGACATCCATCCAGCGCTCGAACGGCACCGCAGACGCCAGAACCAGGCGTTGATGGACGAAATCGAACACATTATCACGGAACGGCAGGCGCTCAAGCAGGTTGCCCCTCACAAACTCGTAGTTGGCCGGAATTGGCCCGCTCGCCTTGAGATTTTCGAGATCTAATCCCACCACACGAGCCTGCGGAAACTGCTGCGCCATCTCCTTGCCCCAGATGCCAGTACCCGCCGCGACATCTAAAATGGCCGTAGGATCGGCCAGTGGCACCAGGAAGTTTCCCCGTAAGACATTGCGATAGATATAATGCTGAAAATCTAATCTATTGACCTCTTTGTCGTCCTTGGGAAGTGCGTAGGGCACACCAGTCACATGCCGCCGGCCAGCTAGCATCGCTGTGGCTACTCGTGGAGCCGTTGGTTGAGGCACACACGACTGTTTGCCAGTCTCACCCGTTGGCTTGCGTCTACGTCTGCGAAAGAGTTTGAATGCCACGCTAGATCCCCCGTTCCATGTGTTCTGCCAGTATCTTCACGGCAGATTCCTCGCCGATCTGGTTTGTTAACTGCTCCAGGCACAGGGCCAACGCCTCATAGTGATGGGTGATGACCTCGTGCCGGGCAACCGCTGCATATCCGTGCTTCGCCTGATTCATCGAGGCTATTTCGGCATCGATACGTTGCCGAAGTTGTAGGACTTCACTTATGCTCATTAATTACTCCCTTTCAACAAAATGACTCCATGCTCTACAAACCCTCTCTATCAGTTATCCTGGTTCCGAAAAGAATCAGCCTGGTCTCCCCTCCGCCTGTGGAGCGGATTTAGACTAAATGGGTCGCACGATCAAAAAGGCTTAACGTGATTTACTCCAAGGATAACTCATTGGCAGGGATAAGAGTACCGCGTACTCCCGGCATCATGCCTTCATCTTCCCTGAATTCCGCATCATGCCTTCATCTTCTTTGTTCGTTTGCTGCAACTCGTCATACTGGTTGGACAAAACGCAATAGAGCGGTTATAATTCCATTGATATACGTGCGTAGGATCGACAAGAACGGGGGTGTTATGGAACGGAAGAAGCTGATCCGGGCTAGAACTCGGAAACATTGGACACAAGCAGAGGTAGCAGCGAAAATTGGAGTTGATGATAATACCGTGTACCGATGGGAACATGGTTTAAGCATACCCTACGGGTATAATTTGAGGCAACTCTGCGAGATTTATGAAATGACTGTTGCAGAATTGGACCTGGATCAGGGCGAGGATGAAGCGAAGCATGGGGAAGGAGCACCACCAATTGCAGCAGAAACACATGATTTGATCGGTAACGACCTCACCATGCGTCTTCTGGCTCTTGCATTTATCCCTCACCGCAATTTGTTGGAATTGCAAGACAGATTAACGCTGATTATTGAGGAACACGACATGAATACAAGCGATGACGCTCAAATTTCCCGACGAGATGCATTACGACGCCTCGCAACGCTGCCTTTGTTGACGTTGAAACTCAATGCATCACAACCTGTTTTGCATAGTCCAGTCAGAGATATTCTTACACAGTGCGCGGCCAGCATCGGAGCTTGTTGGGAACTCTCGAAGGGCGATGATGAAGCCGATCTCACGCTCGCGTTCAAAGGTGTATCCGTATACATGCCGACGCTGAAAGCTATCGTCAAAGACTCGTTACAGCATCATAAAGAAGCTGCAAGCCTCGCCGGACAGGGCAGCCTCTTGAAAACCATGCTTGGCTGGCATCTTGAAGGTCTGAACGAGGCTGCTGTCTATGCTCAGGACGCCGTGACGTATGCGAGAGAGGCGGAGGATGGTGCTCTGCTTCTCAGTTCCCTCGACTACCAGGCGTGGCTACATTATTACAGCAATCGTAGCAAACAAGCGCAGAGTACTATCGAGCAAGCTTTACCTTTGCTCAAAGAGTTTAAGACTCCCCTTCCACCACGACTGCTCGGAGGTATTTACAGTACGATCGCGTTGATGCGGGCGAAGAACGGTCTGCGTGCCATAGTGCCATTACGCCAGGCGGCTGAAGCCTTCTTCGGTGCGCAAGAAGAAGAACATCGTTTTGTTTATATGGATTACACGAAAGGCGATCTAGTACTCAATGATGGGATGGTGCATTATCAGCAAGGCGACCATGACAAAGCTCTAGACTCGTTGAGTCAGCTTATCGATCCTGAGACTTTGGCCTTAAAAATAGCACTACCTGAGCGTTCACGCATAGAGGGGCTTAATATTATGACTCTGGCCTCGTTGAAAAGCTCAAAGAAAGACATGGAGCGAACACTACACTTCTGGAAAACGGCAGTCCAGGGGTCTAGAGCGCTCCAAAGCGAGCAACGTTTCAAGGAAAGCCTGGTTGGCTACGAGATTATGGAGAGCGTGTGGTCTGGTGAAAGACGTATCATCGAGCTACGAGACTTAGCTATACATTGGTAACGCGAAATTAGGTAGTTTAACAGTAATGCCCAGATTAACTCCTTGGACTCGAACCAGGGACAAACCCGTTAACAGTGGGCTTCTTTCTGCAAGAAACGGACAAAAAGCAGCGCAAAAAATCGACGGAGCAGATTTTTGCGCTGCTTTACGGATTACTGGAGAGCCTGACACTTGCATCGCCCTTGCTATTGACGGCTTACAGCTCGCACGAATGCTTGGAAGCGCTGGTAATAGGAATTGGGCAAGTGAGATACATGAGAAGCTTCTTGCTTCTCCGTGGAAAAATGAACCTATGATAAGAAAGCTAGGGGCGGCGATAGTAATGAAGTAACGTTTATGGAACCAATCATGACGACACTGGGAAAAGAATTTCTGCAAGCCAGTCGTGTAGGGATCGGAACGTGGGCCATTGGTGGCGGCTGGGGACCACAACCGGAGGAGCAATCCTCGGCGGCTCTTCACGAAGCTATCGAGCAGGGCTGTCTCCTCATTGATACTGCTTCGCTTTACGGCAACGGACGAGCAGAAAGGCTTGTTGCTCGTGCGCTCAAAGGGCAACAAGAGCATATAACCGTCTTTACCAAAGTCTATCCTCTCGCTTATCAATGGGCACCAGCATCAGGCACGCCCATTGAGAATGTCTTTCCACCGGAGCATATTATTGCCCAGGTTGAAGAAAGCCTGGCCAGACTGCAAGTAGAGAGTATCGATTGTCTTCTCCTGCAAACCTGGTGCCCTACTTGGGCGAGTGATCTGTCCTGGTATCACACCATGATCAGGCTCCAACAACAGGGAAAGATCCGTTCGTATGGTATTGCAGTGAGCGATCATCGACCTGATGAGGCCAACGGCGTGATTGAAGCTGGCCGAGTCAGCATTCTTGAGGTTCCCTATTCCATTCTCGATCAGCGAGCAGCAGAACGACTTTTCCCTCTTGCTCAACAATATAGAACAAGTATCATTGCTCGTTCTCCATTGGCATCTGGAGCATTAGCGGAAGAGTGGTTTGAGGGCATGCGCTTTCATCGTCAGGATTGGCGGCGACGGGTTTTTCGCGATGATCTTTTCCAGCAAACCATACGCCGTGTTGCTCTGGTTAAGGCTCTCGCTGATCCTTCAGTTCCCCTGGCTCAATTTGCATTACGTTTCTGCCTCAGCCATCCGGCAATCTCGGCGGTTATTCCTGGAATACGCAACGCGGATCAGGCACGATGCAACTTAGCGGTGCTCGAACAAGGTGGGCTCCCCCAGGAAATGTTAAACCAGATTACTCACCTTTGGAATGAGCTGTTTCGCTTCAATGTGAGAATCAGTATAGGCGAGGAAGGAGAGGGAGACCATGCAAGCTACAACAAACGTTGATTATGGGGCAACTATTCGAGAAGCACCCATGGCCAAAGGGTGGTCAAGGGCAGATTTAGCAGAAGTGTATGGTCATTTTTTCACGATGATTCTATCAGCAAAGCAGCCATTAGAATGTGGAAGGTCACAACAAAATACCAAAGAAAGCGAAACGCCGCTAATTAATAATATATTGCGCCTTTTTCCTAGAGTATAAAACGACAGGAGATCCTTTTATGTACGACCAAGCAGACGTGATACGACTTGCTCAGTATCTTCAAGAGTACCCGAAAAAGTATCTGATCTTTGATTTTGATGACACATTAGTCACCCTCCGACTGCCCTGGCACTCCTATACAACGGGAATCAAAGCGATCATCCATGAGGTTGATCCTGATCTGGTCGCACGTTATCCTGGCGAAGAAATGAAATATCTCATTCATGAGGCACTCATCAAACATGGGCAGCGAATACGACCACGCATTAATCGTTATAGACAACAGTTTGAGCAAGACAATTTGCAGGGAATTCTTCGCAATGACTGGCTGCTCGCCTTTCTCCAAGAAAATGCTGCAAACTACCAATTTTTTATCTGGTCATCGAATGACACACACACTATTCTCCCTGTTCTCCAAGGCTCCCAGCTGGAAGCGCTTTTCCAAAAGATTGTTGGAGCCAATGACGTAAACTATACCAAACCGTCTCCTGATGGGTTTTATGCGTTGTTCGATCCGAGTACGCAGAAAAAAGCGGATTTTCTATTTGTGGGGGACAGTAATTCGGACGAGGAGGCAAGTAGGAATGCGGGAATTGATTTTTTCAAGATCTAAAAACCGTAGAGCACAATTGGAGTGTGGTTGAGTTAGCTATTCAACTGGCAATACCGTCGCCCACCCCGAATGGTGGGTCAAGGATTTTTGAAGCCGCCTTGCAGGTGGCTTCAGAAATCCTTGACCCACCATTCGGGGTGGGCATC
>Ga0137391_10003167_pt1 | contig 12451 bp, 12 predicted proteins | sample 15con2h24BmetaG_FD_101399 | JGI IMG/M metagenome (GOLD analysis project Ga0137391, IMG submission 101399) | Vadose zone soil microbial communities from Angelo Coast Range Reserve, California, USA - 15con2h2.4B metaG | ecosystem: Environmental > Terrestrial > Soil > Vadose zone > Saprolite...
CAGCGAGGTGCTGGACAGCCAGTTCCGCGGCATGCGGCAGGTGCTGAGCAATCCCGATCCGGGGGCGATGCAGCGGGTCAAGGACATGCTCGGCGACCTGAACGAGATGCTGGCCGCGGACGCGCGCGGCGAGCACACCCAGGCCGATTTCGACCGCTTCATGGACCGCCACGGCGACTTGTTCCCTGACCATCCGCAGAGCCTCGACGACCTCGTCGACTCCCTGATCAGCCGGATGGCCGCGGCGGAACGCCTGCTGCGGTCGCTCAGCGACGAGCAGCGTGAGGAGCTCGCCGGGCTGATGGCCAGCGCGCTCGACGACGCCGGGCTGGCGGCCGAGATGGCCCGGCTCGCCGATGCGCTCCGGGCCAGGCGCCCGGAGCTCGACCGGGCCGGCATGAGCGGCGGCGTCCAGATGTCAGGCGAGGAGCCGCTCGGCCTCGGCGACGCCACCACGGCCCTGGCCGAGCTCGCCGACCTGGCCGAGCTGGAAACGGCGCTTGGCCAGGACTACCCGGGTGCGAGCCTGGACGACATCGACGAGGAAGCGGTCCGGCGGGCGTTCGGGCGGCAGGCCGTGGACGACGTCGAAGCACTGCGCCGCATCGAGCGTGAGCTCGAACGGCAGGGCTACCTGACGCGCAACGGCGGGCACCTCGAGCTCACCCCCAAGGCCGTGCGCAGGCTCGGGGACACCGCGCTACGCCAGATCTTCTCCGGCTTGAACTTCGGCAGCAGGTCCGGCGACCACGACCGGCGCGACGCCGGCCAGGCGGGCGAGCTCACCGGCACCACACGCGCCTGGGAGTTCGGTGACGAGCAGCCCCTAGACGTCCCCGCGACGGTCCGGAACGCGCTGCTCAGGGAGGCCAGAGGCGCCCGGGGGGGCGGGCAGCCCTCCCCCCGGGGGGTACGGGGGGGCGGGCAGCCCCCCCGTGATCGGGGGGGGTTTGGGGGGGGTCGTCCCCCCCGGGTAACACTTTCGGCGCGCGACTTCGAGGTGGCCGAGACCGAGCGGCGCAGCGCGGCGGTCGTGTCCTTGCTTGTCGACCTGTCCTACTCGATGCAGCTGCGCGGGACCTGGGCGGCGGCCAAGCAGACGGCGCTCGCGCTGCACGCGCTGCTGCGCAGCAGGTTCCCGCAGGACGCCATCCAGGTCATAGGCTTCTCCAACTACGCGCGCGAACTGCGCGAGACCGAACTCGCCGGGCTTGGCTGGGACATGGTGCAGGGCACCAACCTGCATCATGCGCTGCTGCTGGCCGGCCGCCATATCGACAGGCACCCGGAGCACGAGCCGGTCGTCCTGGTGGTGACGGACGGCGAGCCGACGGCTCACCTGCAGCGCGACGGGCGATCCTGGTTCGACTGGCCGCCGTCTTCCGAGACGCTGGAACTCACTCTCGCGGAGGTGGATAAGATGACTCGCCGGCATGCCGCGCTGAATATTTTCATGCTGGCGGATGACGCCAGGCTCAGCGCGTTCGTTGACAATGTAGCGAGGAGGAACGGCGGACGCGTGCTGCAGGCGGCGCCCGAACGTCTCGGTGAGTATGTCATCCGTGACTTCCTACGCACCCGCGGCGCCAGTCGAAGGTAGATTTTCCTAGTCGGCTGAGGACCCTCGGCTTGCCGCAGCCGGCCGGCACCCCCCGGACGGGCGTGACTGGCCGGCACCTAACACAGCTTTACCGCATGCCTGCACAAGGAGGAATCGTGAGTTCTACCAGCGGATCAGTCGAGAGGTCGTCGGGCCGGACGATACTCGCGGTGATTCTGGGCATCATCGCCCTGCTGTTCATCGTGGTCGCCATCATCTATCTAGCCGAGCCGGCCAAGTCGCTGCCCAGTTTCATTCCCGGGCACATCAAAGGCTCAACCGGGCACCACCCGCTGAAGGCCACCGGCTCGCTCGTCGTCGGTATCGTCTTCGCGATCGGGGCCTGGTTCGCCCTCGCCTACAAGCCCAAGCCGCGGGCCGCGTCCCAGGACAACAGGGAAAGCTCGCCCGCGGGGCGGAACTGACCCGCTGCGGCCGGCATGTTAGCGCCCGCGGCCCGCTGACGCGGGACGCGGGCGCTCTTGCCTGGTTCGACCGGCGTTGTTCTACCGTTGCCTCACAGCGCCTGGCGCAGGTCATCGAGGAGGTCGTCACAGTCCTCGATGCCGACTGACAGCCTGATCAGGTCGCCTGGGACCTCGAGGGCCGAACCGGTGACCGACGCGTGCGTCATCCGGCCCGGATGCTCGATGAGCGACTCCACTCCGCCGAGCGACTCGCCCAGCGTGAACAGGCGGGTCCGGCCGCACGTCCGCACCGCGGCTTCCTCGCCGGCCGCCATCCGGAACGACACCACACCGCCGAACGCCCGCATCTGCTCCTGGGCGGTCTTGTGGCCGGGATGCGAGGGCAGTCCGGGATAGAGGACCTCGGCAACCGCCGGATGCTCGGCCAGCATCTGCGCTACTCGCATCGCGTTGCGGCAGTGCCGGTCCATCCGGACCGCCAGCGTCTTGATACCGCGCAGCGTCAGCCACGAGTCGAACGGCCCGGCGACACCGCCGGTGGCGTTCTGAGTGAAGGCGATCCGCTCGGCGAGCTTATCGTCGGCGACGACCACGGCCCCGCCGACGACGTCGGAATGCCCGCCCAGGTACTTGGTCGTCGAGTGCACCACGGCATCGGCTCCCAGCATGAGCGGCTGCTGCAGGTACGGCGACGCGAACGTGTTGTCCACCACGAGCATCGCGCCCGCCTCGTGCGCGGCCCGGGCCAGGGCGCGGATATCAGCGATGTTCAGCAGCGGATTCGTCGGCGTCTCAACCCAGACCATCGTGACCGCCCTGGCGGCGAGCTGCTCGCGCACAGCGGAAAGATCCGAAATCGGGACCACGCCGTGGCTCAGCCCCCAGCCGGCGAAGACCCGGGCGAACAGCCGGTACGTCCCGCCGTACGCGTCGTCCGGGACGAGCACGTGATCGCCGGGCGAGCAGACCGTCCTGATCAGGCAATCCTCCGCCGCCAGGCCGGAGGCGAAGGCGAGCGCGCGGGAACCTGCCTCGAGTGCGGCCAGGCACTGCTCGAGCGCCGTCCTGGTCGGGTTGGCCGATCTCGAGTACTCGTAGCCGCCGCGCAGCCCGCCGACCCCGTCCTGCTTGAACGTGGACACCTGGTAGATGGGCGGCACGACCGCCCCGGTCACCGGATCGGGCTCCTGGCCCGCGTGAATGGCCAGGGTCTCGAAGCCGTGTTGCCTCGGGGGGACGACCCCCCCAGACCCCCCCGCGACCGGGGGGACCCATCCCCCCGGACCCCCCTTGGACCCCCCCGCGATGCTATGGCTGGTCATGAAGATTGCCTCCGTAATTTCAGGTATTCGCGGCGAGGAAAGTCAGCACGTCCTGCCGGGTGATCAGCCCGGAGGGCTTGCCGTTCACGTGCACGAGCGCCGCTCCGGCCTTCTCGAGCGCGAGGACCGCCCGGGAGACCGGCTCGCCCAAGCCAACGGTCGGCAGCGGCGGCGACATGTGCGGGCCGACCGGATCGGACGGCTTCGCCCGGCCGGCCACCAGGGCATCGAGCAGGTCGCGCTCCACCACGGACCCGACCACCTCGGCGGCCATCACCGGCGGCTCCTCCTTCACCACGGGCAGCTGGGACACGTCGTATTCACGCAGCAGCGCGATGGCCGCGCCGACGTTCTCTTCCGGGTGGACGTGGACGAACTCGGGCAGGCTACGCTCTTTCCTGGCCATAACGTCGGCGACCAGCGGCTCCGAAGTCTGCGCGGCGAGGAAGCCGTAGTCGGCCATCCATTCGTCGTTGAAGATCTTCGACAGGTAGCCCCGGCCGCCGTCAGGCAGCAGCACGACGATCACGGCGTCAGGACCGGCCGCCTCGGCCACCCGCAGCGCGGCGGCCACCGCCAGCCCGGACGAGCCGCCGGTGAGCAGCGCTTCCTCTCGCGCCAGCCGCCTGGTCATGCCGAACGACTCAGCGTCGCTGATCGCGATGATCTCATCGCAGACGGACGGATCGTAGGTGGCGGGCCAGATGTCCTCGCCCACGCCCTCGACCAGGTACGGACGCCCGGATCCGCCGGAGTAGACCGAGCCTTCCGGATCGGCGCCGATCACCCGCACCGCGCCGCCCGATACCTCTTTCAGGTACCGCCCGGCGCCCGTGATGGTGCCTCCGGTGCCGATTCCGGCGACGAAGTGGGTGACCGTCCCGTCCGTCTGCGCCCAGATCTCCGGGCCGGTGGTGGCGTGGTGCGAGGCCGGGTTTTCCGGGTTGGCGTACTGGTCGGGCTGCCAGCCGCCCGGTGTCTCCGCGGCCAGCCGGCGCGCGACGCTGTAGTAAGAGTCCGGGTGATCGGGCGCGACCGTCCCGGGACACACCACCACCTCGGCGCCGTAAGCCCGCAGCACGCTGATCTTGTCCTGCGCCACCTTGTCCGGGCAGACGAAGACGCACCTGTATCCGCGCTCCGCCGCGACTATCGCGAGCCCGACTCCGGTGTTGCCCGAGGTGGGTTCCACGATCGTGCCGCCCGGCTGCAGGTCTCCGTTCGCCTCGGCCGCCGCCACCATCCGCAACGCGATGCGGTCCTTGACCGAGCCACCCGGATTGAAATACTCCACCTTGGCGAGCACGGTGGACCCGGGGATCCCCCGGGTCACCGATCGCAGCCGGACCAGGGGGGTGTTCCCCACCAGTCCGCTCAGTGAGTCATACACCTGCATGGTTGTTCCTTCCAGGCCATTGGCCGGGGACATAATCTGGATGCACCCTATGCGAGGAGGCCGGACCATGCCCGAAGCAGTGATCGTCGCCACCGCGCGGTCACCCATTGGCCGTGCGGGCAAGGGCTCGCTCACTAGCATCCGCCCGGACGACCTGGCCGCGCAGATCATAGCCGCGGCGCTGGCCAAAGTGCCGCAGCTCGACCCCGCCGACATCGGCGACCTGATGCTCGGCTGCGGGCTGCCCGGCGGCGAGCAGGGATTCAACATGGCCCGCGTGGTCGCGGTGCTGCTCGGTCACGATCACCTGCCAGGCACCACCGTCAACCGGTATTGCTCCTCGTCGCTGCAGACCACCCGGATGGCCTTCCATGCGATCAAGGCCGGCGAGGGGGACGTGTACATCTCGGCCGGAGTCGAGTGCGTCAGCAGGTTCGCCAAGGGCAGCAGCGATTCGTGGCCCGATACCCAGAATCCGGCCTTCGCCGGCGCCCAGGGACGTACCGAACGAGCCCGGGCCGGGAGCACCGACCGATGGCACGACCCACGCGAGGACGGGCTCATGCCCAACATCTACATCGCGATGGGCGAGACCGCGGAAAATGTCGCCGGGCTGCGCGGCATCACCCGCGAGCAGCAGGACGAGTTCGGCGTGCGCTCGCAGAACCTGGCCGAGAAGGCCATCGCCAACGGCTTCTGGCAGCGGGAGATCACGCCGGTCACGCTGCCGGACGGCTCGGTGGTCGCGGCCGACGACGGTCCGCGGCCGGGCACCACGATCGAGAAGCTCGCCGCGCTGAAGCCTGTCTTCCGCCCCGACGGCACCGTGACCGCGGGGAACTGCTGCCCGCTCAACGACGGGGCCGCGGCGGTCATCGTGATGAGCGACGTCAAGGCGGCCGAACTCGGCATCACGCCGCTGGCGCGGATCGTTTCCTCCGGGGTGACCGCGTTGTCCCCCGAGATCATGGGCCTGGGACCGGTGGAGGCGTCACGGCAGGCGCTCTCGCGGGCCGGGATGGCCATCGCCGACATCGACCTGGTGGAGATCAACGAGGCGTTCGCGGCTCAGGTCATCCCGTCGTACACCGATCTCGGCGTGGACCTGGCCAAGCTCAATGTGAACGGGGGCGCCATCGCAGTCGGGCACCCGTTCGGCATGACCGGGGCACGCATTACCACTACCCTGCTGAACAGCCTGCAGTTCCACGACGCGACCCTGGGACTGGAGACCATGTGCGTGGGCGGCGGCCAGGGTATGGCGATGATCTTCGAGCGGCTTAGCTGAACATTTGGTTGCCATCAGGGGGTTGCCAGGCGGCTTTTGATGAGGCACTCTCAGCACAAGAGGAGCTTCCATGGAGGTGCCCGTTGTCCCTGATCCACTCACCGAATCTGCACAGTAGCCTCATCGCACGCATTCCGGTCGTAACCGGCCGCGACCTCGCTGAGTGGTTCCATCGCCTCGAATCTGGCCCCGCGTTCCTGCGCCGCGAAGAGCGCGCGCACTGGCTGGCCGACGACGCCGGCATCTCCTGCGGCTACGCCTACGCGATCGTGCACGAATACGAGATGCGTAGACGCCTGCGCCTCAACGGAGCCTAACTAGCTCACCCGCCACAGGACACCCTCTCCGTCCCGGCGAGGGTACTTGTGGCATGCCTCGCTGAGACCTGTCTGGCCGCGCGTACGGCTCCCTGACCGCCGCGCGACGCCTGCCTTGTAGCTGTACCGCAAGTGCGATAACCGCCTTGTAGCTGATCAGTGCTCACGGTATACCGGGTAGGAATGTCAGGATTTAATGGCATAAATATTTACCGGAGCGAGCCTCGCAATCGTTTGCATCCTCGCCTTTTCTGATCATTAGAGGTTATTGTTTCCGGTGAGGCTGCATTGGCAATTGAGAGCTGCGCAGCGCATCGTCAATGAGTGCCCCCGGTCGGAGTCGAACCGACACTGGGGACCCTTTTAGGGGGCCGGCCTCTTCCCTTGGGCTACGGGGGCGGCATCATAATACCGCTCGCGCAATTGCCCAGCCGAGGAGTAACAAAGACCTCTTGAAATTATTTTGCCCACGCTAGGCGCCGTTTTCGTATACAAATGCAGAGCGTAACTAATTGCATGATCGACATTAGCGCTAAGTAACCGGGCCTTCGGTTTCCGGGCCAGGATACGCACGGGCGCGGGCGAATATGGCGTCTAGCATTGCCGGCGTGACACGACCGGTGAATGTGTTCTGCTGACTCGGGTGATAACAGCCGATGAGCAGCACTTCGTCCGGTGCCTGGCGGTTTTTCAGCCGGACCTCGGCGCCGTGGCGGAACGCCGGGCGCGGGCGCGGCAGCGCAAATCCGCACCGGCCGAGCGCCGGCCATATCGCCTGCCAGGCAAATCCACCAAGGCAAACGATGACCCGCAGGTCAGCGGCTACCAGACTGAGCTCGGCCGCGAGCCACGGCGCGCACGCGTCCCGTTCTGCGGGTTCCGGCTTATTGTCCGGCGGGGCACACCGGACTGCGGCTACCATGCGGGCGTCCACCAAGCGCTGGCCATCCCCTATCGCCACGCTGGTCGGCTTTTCCGCCAGTCCGCACCGGTATAGCGACGCGAAAAGAAAGTCTCCGCTGCGGTCACCGGTGAAGATCCGGCCGGTACGGTTCCCGCCATGTGCCGCCGGTGCAAGGCCGACGATCAGCAGGCGCGGTCTCGCCGATCCCCAGCCGGGAATGGGACGACCCCAGTAACGCTCATCGCGGAACGAACGACGGCGGACAATTGCTACCTCTTCGCGCCAGCTGACCAGACGCGGGCAGGCGCGGCATACCGACTGACGCGCAACGAGTTCGCCGAGCGTGGCCGCCCCGCCGGCTAGCTCGGCCACCTCCGCCGCACTGCCCGCGACAGGCGTCTGCGGGCCGGCGGGATCGCACGGCCAGCCGCCTGGCGGGACCAGCGGACCCGCGGAGCCCTCTCCGGCCGCCACCGGATCCTCAGCCGTTCGAGTCCCTGGCCAGCGACCAGGCCATCCCGTCGAGGATGTCGTGCTCGCTCACCAGCACCTCGCCGAAGCCGAACCGCTGCATAAGCCGGTCAAGCACCAGCGCGCCGCCGCCGATCACGTCGACGCGGCCGGGATGCATCACGCCGATGCCGACGCGGGCGGTCCGGGTCTGGGCCAGCAGGGCGCGGGTCACGGCGTGCACGTCCGCCGCGGACACGCGCGCATGGTGGATCCGGGCGGCGTCGTAGGCGGGCAGCCCCATTGCGATGGCCGCCACCGTGGTGACCGAGCCCGCCAGGCCGATTAGCGTCCTGGCCTGCCGCACTGGCACCGCAGCAGCCACCGCGTCCAGGGCCGCGTCTATGTCGGCGGTGGCCGCCGCGACTTCCTGGCCGGTCGGCGGGTCACCGTGCAGATGCCGCTCCGTGATCCTGACGCAGCCGACGTTGACCGAGATGGCGTGCACCGGGAGCCGTGGGGTCTCGGCCGGCCCGGCGGAACCGCCGACGGCGGCGGCCGTCGCCGCCGCGCCGAGCACGAATTCGGTCGAGCCACCGCCGATGTCCGCGACGAGGAAAGGGCCGCCATCAGGCCCGGCGGCGAGTTCCGCGGTGGCCCCGGTGAACGACAGCACCGCTTCCTCGGCTCCGGTAAGGACCTCAGGCGCGACGCCGAGCACCTCCTTGACCAGGTGGACGAACTCGGCCGCATTATCGGCGTCCCTGGTGGCGCTCGTCGCCACCATACGCACCGCCTGCGCGCCCGAACCGGCGATGATGTCCGCGTAATCGCGCAGCACGGCGATGGTCCGGGCGAGCGCCTCCGGCGCCAGCCTCCCGGTCTTGTCCACACCCTGCCCGAGGCGGACGATCTCCATCCGGCGGGCCACGTCGGTCAGCCCGGCGCGGTCGGGATCTACGTCCGCCAGCAACAGCCGCAGCGAGTTCGTTCCGCAGTCTACGGCGGCTACCCGGCAGGTCATCAGGCATCCCCGCAGACACACGGCCCCGGTAGCCACCACTCGCCCACGGCGTCAAGCGCCTCACGGCCGAACGGATTCACGCCTCCTGCCACGAGCTCGTGAGCGACCAGGGCATGCAGGCACTTTACCCGCCCGGGCATTCCCCCGGCCGATTGAGTGCCCGGCGGCAGCGGCTCGACTCCCGCCGTTCGCTCGGCCATCTCCCGTCGTGCGAGGTAATCGAGGTGCGCCGATTCGTAGCGGTGTCGCAGCGCGTGGTCGGCCAGCCTCGCGGTCATGTCCCGCATCAGCCCGGTGGCTTCCAGCTTGCTGACCGCCGCATTCGCCCGCGGGCAGGTCAGGTAGTAAAGCGTGGGAAACGGGCTGCCGTCGGGCAGTCTCGGCGCCGTCTCCGCGACATCGGGTAGCCCGCACGGGCACCGGTGGGCGACAGCGAGCAGCCCGCGTGGCGGACGGCCGAGCTGAACGGCGATAACCGCCTCATCGCGCGTTGTCATCACTTCGCCGGGCTCTTCGCGTCCGCCTGCTGGACTGATCGCCAGAGCTTGTCGTACCAGGGCGCCGGCCCAGGCCGAGGCGTATGAGCCGCGCTGATCAACGACTGGCCGCCCTCGACGATGTAGCACCGCGTGCCGGGGAAGCACATGTCAAGCTCCTGCCGGGCCAGTTGCTCGATGTAGGACCGGCTGGAGAGCTTGGCTTGCTGCGCTTCCAGGCTCTTCACCTGGGCCAGCATGATCTGTTGTTGCGCTACCAGCGAATCGATCTGCCGGCGCTGGGTCACGTACTCACGTACTGGGTACGCCAGGCTCAGCGCGATCGCGCAGATCACCACCGCAAGCACCGCAGCCCGGCCGGTCAGCCGGGTTGTCCGGGGAGCGGCGGCGGGCGGCGACATTAACCTTTGCTAATCCGCGCCGCGAAGCGAGGGTAAGCCCCCGAGCCCGCGTAGGTCGCTGCATCGCCGAGCAGTTCCTCGATCCTGAGCAACTGGTTGTATTTCGCGACGCGCTCACCTCGAGCAGGCGCGCCGGTCTTGATCTGGCCGCAGTTGGTGGCGACGGCCAGATCCGAGATCGTGGTGTCGTCAGTCTCGCCGGAGCGGTGGCTGATCACGCAGCTGAAACCGGCGCGGTGGGCTAGGCTCACTGCGTCCAGGGTCTCGGTTACCGAGCCGATCTGGTTCAGCTTGACCAGCAGCGAATTCGCCGAACGCTCGGCGATGCCGCGACGGAGCCGTTCCGGGTTGGTGACAAAGATGTCATCACCAACCACCTGCACCCGGTCACCGACGCTGGCCGTGAGCTCATGCCAGCCTGGCCAGTCTTCCTCGGCGAGCGGATCCTCCATGGACACGATGGGATACGCATCCAGCCATTCCGCGTATACAGCCGCCATCTCCGCCGACGTCCGCGGCTTGCCTTCGAAGTTGTAAACGCCTTCGGCGTAGAACTCCGATGCGGCCGCGTCAATCGCCAGCGCGACGTCCTGACCGGGGGTGAAGCCCGCCTTGCCGATCGCATCGACGATGAGGTCGAGCGCGGCCCTGTTGTGCTCAAGGTCCGGGGCGAACCCGCCCTCGTCACCCACTCCGGTGGACAGCCCCCGCTGCTTGGTCACCGACTTCAGCGCGTGGTATACCTCAGCCCCCCAGCGCAGCGCCTCGGCGAAGGTCGCAGCTCCGATCGGGGTGATCATGAACTCCTGGATATCCACGTTGTTGTCCGCGTGCGCGCCGCCGTTCAGGATGTTCATCATCGGGACTGGCAGCACATGCGCGTTCGGCCCGCCCAGATAGCGGAACAGCGGAAGGCCGCTGGAATCCGCGGCGGCACGAGCGACGGCCATGCTGACGCCGACGATGGCGTTCGCTCCAAGCCTCGACTTGTCCGGCGTCCTGTCGAGATCGATAAGCGCCTGGTCCACCAGCCGCTGGTCGTCGGCCTCATGGCCGAGCAGTTCAGGCTGGATTTCGTCGATGACGCCCTGAACCGCCCGGGTTACCGCCTTGCCGCCGTATTCAGAGCCGCCGTCCCTGAGCTCGACCGCCTCGAACGCGCCTGTCGAGGCACCGCTTGGTACTCCCGCGCGCCCGACGGTCCCGTCGTCCAGCGCTACTTCGACTTCAAGAGTCGGATTGCCGCGGGAGTCCAGGATCTGCCTGGCATGGATCGCTTCAATGGAGGCCACCGCCGGCTCCTTGCCTCTGCTCGTGTCGCGCGACTATAGGGGGCTGAACGCAAGCTCGCCCATAGTGGAGCCTAGTGGAGCGGCAGTACTTCGATGCGCGGGCCACGCCGTTAAGCCAGCGGCGAGGTCGGCGTGATCGTGGAGTGCCTCGCAGGCCGTGGCAGTGATCTCGCACCAGATCTGGTCCTGCGCGAACCCGTGCAGGAGCAGGTTGCCTAGGCCGGTGTCCTTGGTGGCCCGGATCCTTCTCCAGGCGTCCTCAACCTGCGGCATGACGTTGCCCGAAGCAGTCTTGTGGCGGGGTTTCGCGGCGTGTCTCCCTGGGTGTGGCGCTAGTAGCTGATAGTAGTTCAGGCAGCCCAACGAGATCGGGGGGATCGGGATGCGGGCGTTTTTCACGTCAGGGGATCAGCCGGGCCAATCCCACACGAAAGCCCGAAGCTATGGGGATGGAAGCATAGGGTGGCTGCGCCCCAGGCCGGTGGCTGCCTGAGGTTTCCTAGACGCTTCCCGCTGCCGAAGGCGATGAGGTAGCTGACGAAGTGCGACACGGGCTGGTCGACGGACTCGGCGATGGGGTGACTGACGGGGTCGCCGAGGGAGTGGCTGACGGGCTGGGAGTGGGCTGAACCGCCCAGTACCACAGGGTCTCGCCAGAGAACCAGCATTGATGCGGCAACGGCTTCCTGAATTCGAGGTAATCGATCTTGCCGCTCTTGTTGACGCAAGCGAACACATAGTTCCCGCCGGGCTGTACAGCTGGGCTGTTGCTGCTGCCGCTGGCTGCGCTAGCCATAGTCGCGCCCACGCCTATGCCCGCGACGGCCAGAGTTGCCGTCACCATGACGGACTTGGTCCTGGTTTGCATGGTCACCCTTTCTTTAGTTCCAGGGCAGTTATCGCTCATTACGGTTCGGCCGCGGCCCGGCCCGCGTACGGCGTCGGCGCAGGCCGGCCGACGGCCCGAAGCGCCGGAGCGGGGAGCGCTTCTTGGTAGATCGATCGCTTCCGCAGCCCTTGGTGGCAGGTCGCCTGCGTACGGACAGATGGCCGGTCGCGAACAGCTTGGTCGTCGCGAGTGAGATGACGAGCGCAAGGACGATCAGACCAAGCACCTCGGCAGTCGCCGCCGGCATCACCAGGGTGAAGTCGCCCGCGACCGGTTCGGCGGCCTTCGTGGCCAGGCCTGGCCGGACGTCAGCGGCGGAGCTCGGCAGAGCACCCAGAGCGGGACTGGGAGACGGGGCGATCTCAGGCAGGATGCCGGAGATGTTGCCTGGACTGACAACTGAGCTAGTGGTGGTGACCGCCGCAGGTATGGGTTCGAGCGTCGGCGCCGCGGCCAGCGACGTCGCCGAAGCGATCGCGGAGCGGGTCGGGGACGGGGACGGTGACGGGCTGGCCGACGCCGGGCGTGCGCTGACCGTAACCGATCCGGTCGCGGCAGGCAAGGTGGTCATCGGCGGGCTGGCGGCGGCGTCGGCCGTGGCGATCAGCGTCACCAAGGTGCCTGAAGCGGCGCTCGACCCGAC
>Ga0137391_10003173_pt1 | contig 12447 bp, 9 predicted proteins | sample 15con2h24BmetaG_FD_101399 | JGI IMG/M metagenome (GOLD analysis project Ga0137391, IMG submission 101399) | Vadose zone soil microbial communities from Angelo Coast Range Reserve, California, USA - 15con2h2.4B metaG | ecosystem: Environmental > Terrestrial > Soil > Vadose zone > Saprolite...
GCCCGCCTCGTTCTTGACGGAGGCGTAGCTCAGGCCGGAGGCCTTAGCAGTGGCGTAGTCCACGTACCCGATGGCCCCGGGGGTGCTCCTGACGATCGACGCCACCCCGCCGTTGCCGCTGCCGCCCCGGCTGGTGGCGGGCCATTTGATGGTCGAGCTGGAGCCGAGCGTCCAGACGCTCGGCGCGGCCTCCAGGAGGAACTTGGAGAAGTTGGCGGTGGTGCCCGAGGAGTCCGAGCGGCGGGCGATGGTGATCGGGGTGCTGGGCAGGGTGACACCCGGGTTATCCGCCGCGATCTGGGAGTTGTTCCAGGTCGTGATCTTGCCCTCGAAGATGCCTGCGATGACCGGCGCCGACAGCTGCAGCTTGCTGACGCCCGACAGGTTGTACGCGACCGTGATCGGGCCGATCACGACGGGGAAGTAGAGCACCGTCTTGCCCTTGAAGTTCGCCAGCTCGGCGGCGGGGATCGCAGAGTCCGAGCCCGCGAAGTTGACCACCCCCGCGGCCAGGTCCGTCCGCCCCTTGCCCGAGCCGCCGCCGCCGTAGTTGACCGTGACGTTGGCCTGGACCTGCTTGAAGGCCGGGATGGCCGTCTGCTGGAAGGTGAGCTGGAACGTCGATCCGCTCCCGTTGAGCGTGCCACTGAGGGCGGCGCTGCTCGACGAGGATGCACTGCTGCTCGACGACGAGCCGCTGCCCGACGGGGTGGACGAGGAGCTCGACGAGGAGCATGCGGCGAGGGACAGAGCCGTCGCCACGACGGCGACCCCCATCGTCGTGACCTGCTGTCTGCGTCGAAGTTGCATATCAGGTACTCCTTATGGATTTTTATATTTCCTCGGCCGCGATGAGCAGGCCCCAGCCAGCCGGTCAGCGCGCAAACCGTGGTGTGCGAGTACAGTTTGGCGGCGCAGCCGGTACCCGCGGGTAAACGGGCAGTGGACAAATGGGGACCAGAAGGTTAAGTTCTGGTGTCCAGGATCAGCGGCCGGCTGATCCGGCGAGGGACAGAGCCGTCGCCACCAGCGCGCCCCTGCCGTCGTGACCTCAGTGGATGCGCAGACGACCCCGAGCCCGCCGGCCATGCGGTGGGCTCCATGATCTCGTGACTTGCCGGCTTACTATTCGGCCTGTGGTAACCCTGCCGTCGCCGGTCTCGTGGCCGACGCACACCCTGGCGAGCCGCCTTGTTCACCTATATGACATCAAGTGGCCGTCTGCTCGTTCCTTTTGTATTTAATTTCTGTTCATCTGAGGTGAATATCAATGGGCGTGGACAGGCAGGTTATCGCCGTCCGCGCTTTGTTCGAGGACGAGTGAGTTGTCCGATGCCCAGATTGCCAAGATTAAGGGCTGATACATGACCGCGGCCGCACCCATGGTGCGGTCTGCGGGAGAAGCGGGCCGCGGCCCGCTCCCCCGCAGGCTGGGTACCGCGCTACGCTCCGGAGTGCCGAATCGCCAGTTCACCCGCTGGCTCGGTGGCGTCGGCGCCAGATGGCGATATGCCGAATGACCGCTGGCGCCGCCGGACGTGACCATCCGGTCCCCTCGCAGCCGGCATCGCCGCCCACAGAGGCGTCGTCGCCGCGGGGTGAAGCTGGCATGGCAGCAGCGCGCGCACCGGTCAGGGCCGTGGCTGTGCTTGCCGACCGGATGGCGGCGGCGCTCGTGCACCGCGAACCGGGCTGGCGGCTGCCCCGGCGCAGCGCGCTGGCCAGGAGATACAACGTCAGCCTGACCGAGATCGACGCCGCCCTCGATGATCTCGCCCGCCGGTCTCTTGTCCGCAGGCTGGCCGACGGGCAGCTGTACCGGGCCAGCCCGGCCGACTACTGGATTCCCGTCGAGGGCGCAGCCGGGCTCGGCACGCGACTGGATCCGATGGGCGGGGCGATCGCCTGCCAGACCCGGCACGTCTCACGTCGTGAGGCGCCGCAGGATGTCGCCTGGGCGCTGCGGCTTCCGTCTGGCGCGCTCATTCAAGTCGTCCGGTGCGTCTGGGTGTCCGAAGGCGAACCCGCCGCCGTTTCCACCGCCTACCTGAACGGACCGCTCGCTGACGAGGACACCGAGCCCGACCAGGAGACGGACCAGGCATTCTCGTCGTTCGGCTCCGTGCTGAGCGCCCTGCCGGCTGCCGCGGTGAGCGTGGAAATGAGCCCGCCTCAGCCGTCCATTGCCCGCAGCCTGCGACTGTCACCGGGGCAGCCGGTGATTACGGTAACGGTCAGGTTCGACGACGCCGCCACCGGTGAACCGGCCGGGCTCACCGTGGTCATGCTGAAACCGGAGCTGTTCAGGATCGCGATTGACACGACTGAGGCGCCGGTCGGTACCTGAGGCTCGCACACAACACCGATCCTGGCGCCCGTCCGTTTCTGGGCTAGCATGGAGATCGCGAAGGGGAGTAGCTCCATCGCCGGGAGGCCGACAATCTCGGCCCGGGATACCGGGCCCGGTCCCCGGGGGACCCATGTGGTCCGAGTGAGACCTTCGGCCGCAGTGACCAGCTGCCGTGCCGGAGGTTCCAGGCCACCGGTTAGGCCCGACTCGATGGGTCCCGATGAATCCAGCTGCCGCAGCAACGTCCTTTCTGATCATTCTGCCTGCCGAGCTGCCGGATAAGACCGTACTGGCCTGCCTGGTCATGGGGAGTCGGTACCGGCCGGTTTTCGTGTTCGCCGGTGCCGCGGCCGCGTTCGCGGGGGCCAGTATCGTGACTGCCTTGTCCTGAGCATCGGCGCCGCCGAAACCGGGGATGCTTATGATCGGGATAGACATTACTGAGGCGCCGGTCAGAACGTCCTTATTACGTCTAGCCGCCGGAACGGGTAACCGCCTGGACACGCGCGCGTTGCACCTGCCACGCTGGAGCCGAGACGCCGGCCGAGGTCGTGACAGAGGCGGAATAGGAATAGATGCCACGGCGTGCCCGATACCTAGTCCCCAGGGGACTTCCCCGCCGTGACGAGTTCCTCGCTGTCTGCGTGGTACTCGCCATCCTGGCGCATCTGCTGTTCGCCCAGCTGACCATCATCCTCGCCGCCGTGTTCTACCTGATCGCCAAGCTGACCCGGTGGCGCCTGTCGTGGCTGACGGTCCCGGCGGCGGCCGGCCTGGCGTGGACCGCGGCGGCTGGTCCCCGGGTCGCGGCCGCCGGGTACGCCGCAGGGCCCGCCCAGATCGCGGACTACCTGGGCGCCGGCGGTCACCAGGCCGCCCATCTGCTGCACTTCGCCGCCGCGTTCACCGGGATCGGGGCCTGGCTGCCCCGCCAGTTTCCGCTCGCTATCCTGGTCGGCGCCGCCGAGGCCGCCCTGGCCGGCTGGCTGAGCTGGCTGCACACCGACGAGTGGAACTTGCCGCCGACCCGGCCCGGCCTGATCGTGGCCGCCCGGCGCGCCGCTACCGTGCGGGCGATCCGCGCTGGCGGCGTCGTGACCAGGGACGGCAGCTGCCTGGGGGTGGCGGCCGGATCGGGCGCACGGGTCACCTTGTCGTGGGCTGAAGCGGCCGGAGGCATATCCGTGTGCGGTTCGGCCGGGCAGGACGTGCTGACCACCAGCTTCCAGCTGATCCACGCCGCGGTCCGGCGGCGCAAGCCGGTGCTCGCCGTCGACCTCACGTCCGATCCCGGACTGCCGGGAAGGCTGGCCGCGGTCTGCGCCGCGGCCGGCGCGCCGCTGCAGGTGTTCGGTGCCGCCCGGGGCCACCGGGCCGGACCCGCGGACGCCTGGGCCCGGTGGGCCTGCTACGAGCCGTTCCGTCACGGCGATCCCGGACGGCGGGCCGCGCTGATCACGGCCATGCTCAGCTGGGATGGACCTGGCCGCCAGTACCGGCGCAGCTGTGTCGCCTACCTCGAGGACGTCTTCGAACTGCTCGACGCGGCGCCCGGCGACCCGCGGGTTCCCGTGCTCGATGACGTCATCCACCTGCTCAACCCGGTGGCGATGCGGGCCCGGATGGAGTACGTGCCCGCGGTGTACCCCCGGCGTAACGTGCTGGCCGAGCGGACGCGGGGATCGATGAGCCTCATCACCGCCGAGCCCGCCACCACCGCGGAACTCGCGCGGCAGCTGCGTGAACTCCGCGCGTCGGCGCTCGGCCGCTGGCTGCGCCCGTCGGCCGAGGGCCCGGCGGCGGAAATCGACCTCAGCCGCGCGGTCGCCGAGCGCGCCGTGGTGCTCTTCCGCCTCGGCGGGCCAGTTCCGGGGTCCCTGACGGAGAGCTCCGCGATGCTCACCCGCCTGGTCTGCCAGGACCTGCTGGCCGCCGGCGCGGCCCTGGACGGGATCGGCGTCGACGGCGACGGGATCGTATGGCTGGCCGAGTGCGGCTCGCTGCCGAGGCACTCCGTCACCGACATGATCGCCCGCGGCCAGGCCACCGGGCTGCCCGTGCTCGCCGCAACGACGTCCGCGCCGATCGCAGCCGATCTCGCGGATCTGGTTAACGTCGTGGTGGCCCACCGGATGGATGACGCCGCTGCGGCGCGGCGCCTGTCTGCGGTCGCGGGTGCCGCTGGTCCGGCGGCTCCGGGACGGCCGCCGGACCCTGATGAGGCCGCGAATCCCGGCACCGGGCCCGCGACGGACAGGAGCGACCTGTCTGCGCTGCGCGATGGCGAATTCCTCCTCACGGTGAAGGACCCGCGACGGTTCGTCCCGCGCGGGCTCCTGGTCCGGGCCCGGGTACCCCAGTTCACCCGGGACGGCCGGCCTGCCGCGCCCCGGCGAGCATGGGAGGGTCCGTGACCTCTTCCCGCGCCGACCGGCTGCGCCTTGGATACCAGTACGCGACGCCGTACCCAGAGCCCGGGTCGCCGCCGCGCCGGCCCACCCCGCCGGAGCAAGAACGGCTCAATCCCGACTGGGCAGCGGCCCAGCGTCGTGAGGAGAGCCTGCTCAACCGTCCGCTCAAGGCGGCGTTCGCCGTCGCCATCGTTATCGGCCTGACGGCGTTCGCGCTCGGCGCCGTTGGCTGGCTCGACGTCCTCCTGGCTGGGCTCGCGGCGATCTGCTGCGCACTGATCGTGGCGGTCAGCGGATACGCCATCTGGCAAGGTGAGCGCGCGCTGCGGTCGAGGCTGGCCGACGAGCGGGCGAGGGTCGGCAAGATACGGGCTGCTCAGGAGAGCCGGCTCTACGCCTGGCAGGCCGAGCACGCCGCCCGGGTCCTCCAGTGGCAGGCCCTCCGGGTCGCATACGAGCATCAGAAACGCTGGTACGCGGTCTGCGCGCCGGACGGCGTGCACCGCGTGGACGTCGTGGGGGGCACGCTCTCCGGCTGGTCCGCGATGCTCACCACGGCCGGCGCGAACCGGCTGGCCGCGGGCGGCGAGATCACGGTGCTGGACCTGTCCGAGGGCTCGGTCGCCCTGGACCTGCTCGGCTTCGCCCGGGCCTCGGGCGTCGATCCGCTGGTCTGGGTGCTGCCCGATGACCTGCCCAGGCTCGACCTGGGCACCGGGCTCGGCAAGGAGGCCCTGGCCGACCTGCTGTCCCTGGTGGCCAGCGTGACCGAAGAGCAGGGTTCCGCCCGTGACCTCTCGCTCGACAACGCCATACTCGAGCGGGTGATCGACGCGCTCGGCGGCCAGGCCACGGTCGCCAGCGTCGTGGCCGCGCTGCGGGCACTGGCCCAGGTCGGCGACCCGCGCGACGATGTGGCCGCCGGGCTGATCACCGCCGGGCAGGCGGACATGCTCACCGCCATGTTCGGCCGCGGCGCCACCGACCGTGTGGTCCTCGACCGGGCCTGGGTCCTGGAATCCCAGCTGCGCAAGCTCGCGCCCGTGGGCACCGCGCTGGTACCGCTGCCGCGCAGCGCAGTGCGCGTAGTGGCCCTGGGCAAGCGCGTGGGCGCGGTAGGGAGCAAGGTGCTCGGGACCTACCTGACGGTCGCGCTGACCCACGCACTGGGCGATACGCAACCGGGGTCGCCGTGGCAGCACACGCTGTTCGTGCTCGGCGCGGACAAGCTGCGCGGCGATACGCTCGACCGGCTCAGCGATGTCTGCGAGCGAACGGCGACCGGGCTCGTGCTGGCCTATCGCGGCATCCCCCCGCACGTCCGGCAGCGGCTAGGGCGGGGGAACGCCGCCGTCGCCTTCATGCGGCTGGGAAACGCCGAAGACGCCAAGGCCGCGAGCGAGCAGCTTGGCACCGAGCACCGGTTCGTGCTGTCGCAGCTCACCGAGACGATCGGCGTTTCTGTCACCGACACCACCAGCAGCGCGTACACCAGCACCACCGGGTCGGTGACTTCGGTCGCCGCCTCGTGGTCAGCCAGCGAAGGATTGTCCCGCAGCACTGGGCATGGCCGCAGTGACGGCAGCCTGCTGCTGCCGTCACGGGCGAGCTTCTCGCGCAGCATCCAGACCAGCGATTCGCGGAGCACCAGTGAAAGCGAGTCGGTGAGCGCGGGTGTCAGCGCGAGCACGGCGTGGGGGATGACCACCTCCAAGGCGACAGGTGACAGCGAATCGCTCGCCCTGGCCCTGCAGCGTTCCCGTGAATTCCTGGTCGAGCAGCACGAACTACAGCAGCTTCCGGCCAGCGCGATGATCATTACCTATGCGGGTCCGGCCGGCCGGCAGGTGGTCATGGCCGACGCCAATCCGGGCATCGGCGGACTCAGTGCCGCCACCCCGCTGACCCTTGAGGAGTTCCGCGCCATGCCGGCTGCAGCCACAGCGCCGCCGGCCGCCGGATCCGGGGCGGCGCAGGTAGCCAGCGGAGGCGGCGACGCGCCGGCCAGCCCGGCGGGCTGGCGTTCGGGTAACGACCGGCCGCCGCCTAATCTCGGGCCGCCGCCACCGCGTCTGGACTGGCGCAAGCGGCGCTCCTGACCGCGATGGCCGTGGCCGGACGCGGACCGCCATGGCCCGCGCGGCCAAGGCCCGCCCGGGGACGCGCCGGGGCTCTGTGCCGATAACGGTGGCGTATCTGACGGTGAACTGATATTCACTCAAGGTGACCATGGCGCAAGACGCCGACACGGTGCTGGCCGAGCTCAGCTCGGCACGGACGCCGTGGCTCGCGCTGAGCCTGTCCGGGCCGGCCAGCCCGGAACGTCTCGCCTCGGCGGGCGGCGAGGTCACGGTCATCGACATCGCGGACCCGCAGGCGGTGCCGGTGACGGTCAACCCGCTCGAACCCGGGCCCGGGTATCCCGTCCAGGCCCACGCCGACCGGGTGGCCGGACTGTTCGAGGCGGCGTTCGGGCTCGCGGACCCGGTAGCGGGGGCGCTCCGGGCGGGGCTGCGGCGAGCCTACGCCGGCTGCGGCTGGGACATGCTCACCGGCGCGGCCCATCCCGGCGCGGTCGCCTCCCCGGCAGTCCCCTCCTTCCGCCAGCTCAGGCTCGCCGTCCTGGCCGCGGCCGGCGAACTCGGTTACAGCACGGGCATGCGGGCGGCCGTCCACGGTTTCCTGGAGGCCAGGCTGGACGCCCTGTGGGCCGGCCCGGCCGGACGTTTCCTTGAAGGAGGTCACCCGGTCGACGTCGCCCGCCTGCTGCGCGGGAACGTGCTCGTGCGCAACAGCGGCGTGGCCGACGACGAGGCCACCACGTTCCTGGCCGGCGTGCTGATGCTCAGGCTGGCCGAGCAACTGGCCCACGCTGCCGGGATGCGGCGTGCGCCGGGCCGTCACGCGAGCAGCGAGGCCGGCCGCCAGGACCGCGAGGGCCCTCGCCTGGTCGTGGTCATCGCCTCCCCGGGCGGCCTGCCCGGGCACCCGCCCGGGCCGGGCGGGAGTGCCTTCCCGGGCAGGCTGGGGGTCTCTCCCCGGACGGCGGTGTGGTTCAGCCGGCTGCTGAGGGATGTCCGCGACGGGGGCGCGGACATCATCGCGGCCCGGCTGGCTGGAGGCGATCGGTCCGGGCCGGCCCCGGCACCCGGCGCCGCCTGCGGCACGGCGTCCACCACGGGGGTGTCGCCATCCGGCGGGCCGCCCGCGGTATCCGCGCTGCTGGCCGGGCGCAGATCGGCGGCGTGCGGCGAGCGGTGCCGACGTCGGCCGTGTAGCGGATACGAGATGCACGCCGCCCGGCTGCTAGCCGACGATCGCGGCCAGGCCTGGCTCCGGCTGTGGGTACAGACGCTGGTGCTGGCCTTCCTGACCGGCAGGCCGCTGCCCCGCGTGCCGGTCCCGCTGCGATCAGGCTGGCGGGTGCTCAGCCCGGGTCGCCGCGATTGCCTGCTGGCGACCGTGGTCGATGCCGCGGTGACCGCTCGCGCGGCCGCCTTGCGGCCCTGTTACGACCCGCGGTGCCTCACATCGGTCGTCGCCGCGGTGGCGGGCCGGATGCTGGACGCCGGCGACGGGGTGCCCTTCCGCGCCGGGCACGTCTGGGTCATCCCGCAGCTTCGCTGGCTGCACGAGATGGAGCGGGTGAATCCGCTCGGGCAGGACAGCATCCGCGTTGACGACATCGCGCCGCCGCTGGACTTCGCCCTGGCCGGGCTGCCCGACTGGCCTGGGATCCGGGTCGGGGACCGGCTCGGCGGGCTGCGGCGGCACCGGTTGGCCATGGCCACGGAGGGCAACCGGGAGGCGGCCAGCAGGGCCCTGCTCGGCGACGATGGTCGCGCGGGTCTCGACGCTGACCTCGCTATCGCGGGGACAGGGCTCAGCCCGCCGCTGCGCCTGCGCTACGCGGCCCGGATGATGGGCGCCGCCGGGTACGAACCTCAGCCGGGCTGGCTCGAGGTCGTGCTTTCCTGGCCGCATCGGATCATCAGGCCGGCCTCGACCCCTTCGGGCCCCTGAGGCCCGGACGTACGCCGGACCGCGACCGGGACGTACGCCGGATCGCGACCGGATAGCATCAGCCCGAGATGAGCACTAGCAGCCCGCCGTCCCGGCGGTTCAGCCTTCCCCTCCGCGCCCGCCTGGCCACCACGGTCGGCGGAGCGGCAGGCCGGGCTTCCAGGCTGGCCGGCCGCGGCGACGGATCAGTCATCGGCGGGGTCATCGGGCTGCGGCTCAAACCCGATCTGCTCTCCCTGCTCGCGCGCGGGCGGCAAGTCATCCTGGTGACCGGCACCAACGGGAAGACCACCACGACCAGGCTGGTCACGGCGGCGCTCGGCACCCTCGGTCAGCAGATCGCGTCCAACGCGTTCGGCGCCAACATGGAGGCTGGCCTGGTCGCCGCGCTCGCCAAGGCACCCGATGCCACCTTGGCCGTGCTCGAAGTCGACGAGAAATTCATGCCGGCGATGCTGGAGGCTACGAGCGCCCGAGTCGTGGTGCTGCTGAACCTGAGCCGGGATCAGATGGACCGGGCGGCGGAGATCTGGATGCTCGCGCGCCGCTGGCGGGCGGCCCTGGCCGCCGCTCCGGGATGCCGGGTCATCGCGAACGCCGACGATCCGCTCATCGCGTGGGCGGCCGGGCAGGCTCGCCAGGTAACCTGGGTGGCCGCGGGCCAGCGCTGGCACGACGACTCCTGGTGCTGCCCGAACTGCGGATCGCACCTGCGCCGCGACGGCGAGGACTGGTACTGCGGCGAGTGCCCGAACCGGCGGCCTCCGGTCCGCTGGGTGCTGGCGGGCGACGAGGTGATCGACCCCACTGGCCGGTCCCGGCCCGTCGATCTGGCGCTGCCTGGCCGGGCCAACCGGTCCAACGCCGTGATGGCGCTCGCCGTGGCGGAGGAATTCGGCATCAGCGCCATGCAGGCGATGGGCGCGGTCAGGCAGGTGCACTCGGTCGCGGGCCGGTACACGCAGGTCGAGCGGCACGGCACCGCGCTCCGGCTGCTGCTGGCCAAGAACCCGGCCGGCTGGCTGGAGACACTCGACATCCTGGTGCCGCCGCCGGTGCCCGTCCTGCTGGCGGTGAACGCACAGGGACCAGACGGAAAGGACACCTCCTGGCTCTGGGACGTGGACTACCGCAGGCTGCGCGGCCGCCAGGTGTTCGTGACCGGAGAACGCAGACTCGACCTCGCCGTCAGGCTGGAAGCCGACGAGGTGGCCTTCCGCATGGCCGGCAGCGTCGACGAGGCGATCGGCCTGGCCCGCAGCAGGTCCATGGAAGTGATCGCCAACTACACCGCGTTCCAGCAGATCCGCGCGGCACTCGGGCGCATTGCCTGAACTTGGCTCGCGCGAGCCGGAGGGCGCGGCGCCGACTGGACTGAGGAGCGAGGAACGAGCGACGAGGGAAGGAGGCGCCTGAAGGCGCCCCGGAGGCGAGCGGAAAACAGAGCACGAGCGATGAGGGAAGGCGGCGCAGTGAAGGGGGATGGGGAGGTGGGTGGGGCCCCGGAGGCGAGCGGAAGACAGAGCACGAGCGACGAGGGAAGGCGGCGCCTGAAGGCGCCCCGGAGGCGAGCGGGAGACACAGCATGGACGAGGGCCTAGGCCGGTACCGGCTGGGATCGGCGGGACCAGGGCGCTCTCAGAAACTCCAGGGACCGGCGAGCCCCGGGCCGGGCTACGGGCCGCAGGGGCCGTCGGCCGTCCGGCTCGTCTGGGTTTACCCGGACCTGCTCAGCACCTACGGTGACCGGGGCAACCTGCTCGTGCTCGCCCGCCGGGCCCGGCTGCGCGGCCTCCCGGTCGAGATCGCCGAGGTCAATTCCGACCAGCGGGTGCCCGTGGACGGCGACATCTACCTGCTCGGCGGGGGCGAGGACCTGCCGCAGATTCTCGCCGCGCGCCGCCTGGCGGCAGGCGGCGGCCTGGCGGCGGCCGCGGGTCGCGGCGCGGTGGTCTTGGCGGTCTGCGCCGGCTACCAGATCGTCGGAACCGAGTTCGGCGGCGCGGAAGGCGAACCCGTGCCCGGACTGGGGTTGCTCGACATCCGCAGCGGCCGGGGCGAGCGACGGGCAGTCGGCGAGATAACCGCGGACGTCGATCCGGCTCTCGGCGTCGAACGGCTCACCGGTTTCGAGAACCACCAGGGCGTGACCCGGCGCGGCCCGGAGGCGAAGCCGCTGGCCTCCGTGGTCACCGGCGTCGGCAACGGGGACGGCACGGAAGGCGCGTACTGCGGCCGAGTGGTCGGCACTTACCTGCACGGACCCGCGCTCGTCCGCAATCCGGGCCTGGCCGACCTGCTGCTCGGCTGGGTCGTCGGCACGCTGCCGCCCATTGACCCCCGGCAAGAGGAACTCGTGCTGAAGCTGCGCGCGGACCGGCTGGCCGGCCAGGGCGCGCCAGGCTAGCGGAGTTGCGCCTACCCGGGTCCTAGTAGACCAGGGCCTGGGCGCCCTCGGCCATGATCTCGGCCACGAACGTGGCCGCCCCGGCGATCCTGATGCCGCTGATCAGATCGTCGGCACCGATGTCCCGCCGGGCGGCGCACTGGGTGCATACCGTCACCGAACCCGCGGCCAGGATCCCCGCTAGCAGGTCGGCCAGCGGCGCGGCATGCGGAAGCGAGAAGTCCTCCGCCCGCCCGGGCAGCCCGAACCAGGCGGACTCACCGGTGAGCCAGAGCGAGACGGGTACGCCGCTGGCGACCGCGGCCGCGGCGACCGTGAAGGCCTGATTGCAGCGCTCAGGGTCTTCTTTGCCTGCCGTTACCTTGATGACGAGAGAGCGCTGGGGCATGGCAAAACTTTAGCCGCGCGGGTGCGGCGGGGGATAGGCCGCTCGCGCCGGGTGCGGCGCGGCGCGAGACGGCGCGCGTGGCTCGCCCGTACACTGCGGGCTATGCACGGCATGCTGAGCGCTGCGATCCTCATCGGCGTGTTCGCCGTGGCCGCCGCCGCTTGCCTGTACGTGGCCGTACGCATCTACGCGGCCGGAGGACGCCATGGCGATCCATCCTGACCTCGAGCCGCTGAGCTTCCTGCTCGGCCGCTGGGAAGGCGCCGGGATCGGCGGGTACCCGACCATCGAGTCGTTCAGGTTCGGGCAGGAGATCAGCTTCAGCCACAACGGCAAGCCGTTCCTCATCTACACCAGCCGGACCTGGCGGCTCAACGAGGAAGGACAGCTCGGGCCGCCGCTCGGCACGGAGACCGGGTACTGGCGCCCCCGTCCGGACAGCCAGATCGAGGTGATGCTCGCGCATCCCACCGGGATCGTCGAGATCTACCTGGGCGAGATATCCGGCACCCGGATCGAGATGGCCACCGACGTAGTCGCCCGCACCGCCACCGCCAAGGAGGTAACCGCGGGCCACCGCCTCTACGGGCTCGCGGGGCTTGATCTCGCCTACGCCTACGACATGGCCGCGATGGGCCAGCCGCTTCAGCCGCACCTGTCGGCCCAGCTTAAACGGGTGAGCTCCGGCGAGTGAGTGGCTGAGCAGATAGAGATGAGTAAGTCCCCGGGCGACTCCGGCACCGCGCTCTAGCGCCGTACCGGGGACGACTGGACTAGGTCGGCCAGCCCGGGGACTCGGTGTCTGCCAGGTTTTAGCCGGCCGCCGCCCCCACGGGACGTCATGCCGGCGGGTAGGCGGCTAGCTGAC
>Ga0137391_10003177_pt1 | contig 12442 bp, 13 predicted proteins | sample 15con2h24BmetaG_FD_101399 | JGI IMG/M metagenome (GOLD analysis project Ga0137391, IMG submission 101399) | Vadose zone soil microbial communities from Angelo Coast Range Reserve, California, USA - 15con2h2.4B metaG | ecosystem: Environmental > Terrestrial > Soil > Vadose zone > Saprolite...
CCCTTGTGTCGTATCGCAGCGTGCAGGTCGATGGCCTGTCCATTTTCTACCGGGAGGCCGGGCCCAAAGACGCCCCTGTCCTGCTGTTGCTTCACGGCCTGCCATCCTCTTCGCGCATGTATGAGCCGCTGTTGCAGCGCCTGTCCGACCGCTATCACCTGATTGCCCCGGATTATCCGGGTTTCGGCCATAGCGATTGGCCTGATCCTACACAATTCGCCTACACCTTCGACCACATTGCGACAGTGATGGAGCATGTTACCGAGACGCTCGGCTTGACACATTATAGCCTCTACATGCAAGACTATGGCGGGCCCGTTGGCTTTCGGCTGGCTCTTGCCCACCCGGAGCGCGTTCAATCGCTGATCGTTCAGGATGCCGTGGCGCATGATACCGGTCTCGGGGAAAACTGGAACCTCCGCCGCGCTTTTTGGGCCGACCGTGCCACCTACGAGGCGACTTTGCGCTCGAATCTGCTCTCGCTTGCCACCACGCGTACGCGGCATGTGGGCAACGATCCCCAGGTAGAGCGTTACGATCCTGATCTGTGGACCGATGAATTCCGGTTCCTGAACCAGCCAGGCCAGGCCGACATCCAGAGCGATTTGTTTCACGATTACCAATCCAACGTCGCTTCCTACCCAAAATGGCAGGAATGGATGCGTCAAACCCAGCCTCGCCTGCTCGTTCTTTGGGGCATGTACGAACTTTCGTTCGATGATTCCGAACCGGAAGCGTTCCGCCGCGATGTTCCGCAGGCGCAAGTGCACAGAGTCGATGGCGGTCACTTCGCGCTGGATACGGCAGCAGATGAAATTGCCAACCTGGTTGACAGCTTCCTGACAAGTTCGATGTAAATCCCAACTTGAAACTGGTCGGTTTTCCCACGCGGCAAGGTTGCCTACTGGGATGCGCGCATGAACGGCGACCTGGAAATGGCGGAACAGATTGCTGCTCAGAACCAGGACATCGCCAAAGAGCTGAGATAATAGCCTGCAAAGGAACATCGTATGAGTAAAATATGGTTTATTACCGGCACATCAAAAGGATTCGGGCGTGTATGGGCGGAGGCGGCACTCAAACGGGGCGACAGGGTCGCGGCAACCGCCCGTCGCCCGGAGAGCCTGCAAGACCACTGGGCATCAAGGTCACGCTGATCGAGCCAATCGGCTATGCAACTGACTGGGCCGGCCCTTCAGCCAGGTTTGCCAGGGAACTGCCAGCATACGACTATGTCCGAGAGGCCAATAACGCTCGCCGTAGCTCGGCAGTGCGTGGGAATCCAGAGGCCACCGGGCCGGTCGTGCTGAAATTGGTCGATATGGGGCAGCCCCCACTGCGGATCTTCTTCGGCAAGGGCGCGCATGACATGATCCATGCCGAGTACGGCAAGCGCTTGGCCGAGTGGGATCAGTTCAAAGTATACTATCCCCCAAAAGCTGGACAGGGCCATAAGATAAAATAGCTGTATCGAGAAGTTGTAAGGAGTGGTTCATGACCCAGCAGTGGAAACGATACAGCACTGAACTCAAAGCAAAAGTGCCGCTGGAAGCGATCAGAGGCACAAGACAGCCAATGAGATTGCCTCCATGTATGGGGTCCTGTGCTGGCTACATGGGAGATCCGCTGGGCACCTTGCTAGTTAACCTCTTCAATTATATGGTGCTTTGTCGACGAAATGCATGTTGAGTCAAGCTTCGGAGGAACGTCCTTACCCTTTGGGGCAGCGCCTCACAGACGATGAGGCGCATTATCTCTCGTGTTTGGTTCCTTGCGCAAGGAAAACAACAAGCAACTGCCTGCTGGTTCTTTGTGAAGAACCAGTGTGAATCAGATTTCTCAGGTGTTGTGCATGCTTTAGGCTGTCACCTCTTCATCTCTGAAAAAGCTTATACACCTCTACAGTAGTCACGATGCAAGCCGCCCAGGACCGGCAAGGAGATGACCTTGCCACTTGCATGCTGTGCTGGTACGGATCCGGCTTTCTGCTCCGGAATCTGCTGTTTGATTCCTTGATGCGGCCTGGCTCGGTTGAAGTAATGCACATACGCGTTGAGTACCCGATGGAGCTGCTTCTCATGAAGGATGAGCAGGTGATCGAGACACTCACGCCGCACACTGCCCAGGAAGCGCTCACAGATGGCATTGGCACGCGGGGCCTGATACGGGGTGGTGAGCATCTTGATGCGACTCGTCTTCGCAACCCGTTCAAAGCCCACACCAAATTTGCTATCATGATCTCGGATGAGATACTTCGGTCCCGCGCCAAAGGCGGTGGCCTCCCGCAGCTGTTGCGCCGTCCAAGCGTTGGTGGGAGAGCGGGTCACGCCGACGTGAATCACCTTGCGAGAGTGCAGTTCGATGATGAAAAAGGCGAAGAGCGAGTGGAAGAAGAGATCGGTCACTGGGAGAAAGTCACTCGCCCAGATCTGCTGGGCATGAGTCTGCAAGAACGTCCTCCACGTCTGTCCTCGTGGTCGTGTGGTGCGCACGGCTCTCATGTACTTCTGAATGGTGCGTTTGCAGACACGGATACCCAGTTTGAGTAATTCGCCCCGGATCCGTTCTGCTCCCCAGAGTCGGTTGTCCCTGGCCATCTCCTTGATCAAGGCCACGGTTTCCTGGGAGATCTTGGGTGTGGTAGAAGTTGCTCTAGACTTGTATTTCCAGTAGAGCTTGAATCCTAGCCGATGCCACCGCAGCAGCGTCTCTGGCTGGACGATGAACAGGGCTTGTTTCCAGGTTCGCACCATTCTTGCCAGCAGGACGAGGAGTATCCGGTCCGTCTTGGTACAGGCAGGTCGTTTCACCTGTCGACGCAGGATGATGAGTTGTTGACGCAACAGGGCGTTTTCTTCCACAAGCTCAGACTTGCTCCTGGAAATGTCGGTCAGCGTTCCCAGCAGGAGCGAGGTGGTGTCCGGTGTGGTCCAGGCGACGAAGCGGTGGTGCAGTGTCCGAAGACACAAGCGTGTCAACCACGTGATAAAGGTGAGAATCCTCCGCACAGTAGTCGTTACCCCTTGGTGAAAATGAGCGAGTCAATGCTTGTGATTGTACTCTTCCTCTTGGGAATCAGCAAGGAGCCAGAGACAGCCTGAGGTGTTCTCACAGCCCAATTCTGGCCTCCGGATACCACAAGTAGCCAGCACAGTGGTCTGGTCCAATGAGAAAAGCGAGACAAGAGCTCATGCAAGCAGCCCTCCTTCAGCCGCTGGAGAAAGGGAAAAATACCAGCCATATAAAGAAGCTTCTCCATCACATGAAAATATCGGTGTTCAAGCATGAGGATGCTGTTGACGACGTCTGATTGTACACCGACCCTCTCGAGTTTGCAAACAGGGAAAGCAGATCTTCCACCGTCTCAAGGGCCTGTTTTTGAACGGATGAACAAAGTAGCCATTACAGGGGCATGCGTTCTGGCCCTTTCCTTGCAAGATCACATCGTGTTGCTGCGTGTCACAGAACGAGCTGACAAGAAGCGTAACCCCAACTTCTCGCCGCTCACCGCTTGGGATAGCCTCGATAAGGATGCTGTTCTGGCCTCGGCGTCGCGGCAGGATACTCCTCAATCAGACGCAGCGCCTTAGTGATGCCACGCTCAAGCTGTGGATCAAAGCCACGCGCGTAATCCTGTGGCGAGTAGTCCTCGTCAATCGTTGGGTCGGTACCATAATTCTCCACGCCCCAGCCCACATCCTTGAACCAGAAACTAAACTCCGGCTGGGTCGTGATGGTCCCATCGGCCAGCGGCATATAGGGGGAGATGCCAATGACGCCGCCCCAGGTGCGCTTGCCGATCAGCGGCCCTAATCCCATCATTTTGAAGGCATGGGAGAAGATGTCGCCGTCGGAGCCAGCGTTCTCGTCGGTGATTGCCACCAGCTTGCCGCGCGGGGAATGAGAGATATACGGATTGGGTGGCGACCAGCGTTGGAACCCATACCCCAGCCGGGGTCGCGCCAGCTTCTCCAGCACCAACCCGGAAACTGCGCCGCCGCCGTTCCAGCGTACATCGACGATCAGCGCCTCGTGGTCATATTCGGCCAGGTAATAGCGGTGGAACTCCGCGTATCCATCCGCCCACATATCGGGGATATGCACATAGCCCACGCGGCCATTCGTCTGCTCATGCACCAGGCGGCGGTTGGCCTCTACCCAATCACGATAGCGCGCGCCGAATTCGGCGGCCAGGGCCCGCACGGTCACGCTGCGCGCTGGTCCATCGGAGGACTGAAGGAGCATTTGTACCTCGGTCTCCGCCTGGTTCACCAGCAGGTGCTGCGGTCCCTGTTCCGGCGTGAGGCGCTGCCCGTTGATCGCCAGCACCGCGTCGCCTACCCTGGCATCCACTCCTGGCGCCAGCAACGGCGAAGTCTCTTTGGGATTCCAGGGATCGCCGCGCACGATATGAGCGATACGATAGACGCCCTCGTCTGCGTCGAAGCGCCAGTCCACGCCTAGGAAGCCCTGGCGATAGTCGGGATGGGAGCGATACTCGCCCCCAAACTCATAGGCATGCGACGAGCCAAGCTCGCCCTGCATCTCCCACAACAGGTCCGAGAGTTCGCCACGCGAGGTCACGCGTTCCACCAGCGGCGCATAGCGCACGTAGACGCCCTGCCAATCCACGCCCGCCAGATCAGCCACCCAGAACTGCTCGCGTTGCAGGCGCCATGCCTCGCCCAACATCTGGCGCCATTCGGCGCCCGGGCAGATCGAAACCTTGATGCGCTCCAGATCAAGCCAGCCTGATTCCCGGCCGGGCTTGTCAGCGGCAGGGGAGGGAAGTTCTGGCGGCTTTTCACCAGCCTTGAGGACGCGCAGCCGATCAGTGGAGTAATAGAGCACCATCTTGCCATCGGCGGTCACGCTGCTATCGCCGACCTCATCGGCGATATGCTCCAGCTTGCGCTTTTCGAAGTCATACCACTCCAGGCTGCCGTTCGATTTCGGTTTGAAGTCGAACACGTCACCGGCACGCAGCCCCTCAACCGGCAGCGAGGTAAAGAGCGCGCCGTCACGTGTGCCGAAGACTCGCCCGTAGCGGCCCTCAGGAACAGGGAAGGCCACAATGCGGTTGGTGATGCCGTCGAGGTCAATCTCCATCAGTTCCGGCGCGAGTGTCTGGCTTGCTTTCTCTTTCTGCCTCTCCTCAGCCTTCTTCTCCTCCTCTTCCGGGAGCAGCAGCGCCGATTCCGGCTGAAACGGCGAGCGCAGGTCTTTGCGCAGCGTAATCAGATAGGGGCGCACGCCCCTGGGGAAGCTGAATTCAAAGTGCATCGCATCCGGCACGGGATCAAAGTCGCGCGCGCTCAAGAAATAGAGGTAGCGCCCGGCAGGATCGAACGCCGGTTTGGTATCGCGCCGCACCGCGTCCGTCACTTGATAGGTGTCGCCGCTCTCGAGGCGACACAGCTTGATGATGACCTGCTGCGCGCTCATAGCCTGTTCATAGGCGGCCCAGCGCTCATCAGGCGACCAGGCGATGCCATTCACGAGGTCGCTGTCTTCAAGGCGGCCATGGTCGCTGCGGTCAAGCATGCGCAGTGTCTCTGCCGCCAGGTCCACCAGCAGCAGTTCGTTGCGATGGTTGGTCAGCAGCACCTGATCGCCAACCGGCGCAGCACGCAGCGCGGTCACATGACCGATATCAAGCTGGCCCAGCGTGCGATCAGGCGATGAGCCATCGGCACGAAAGACGACCAGGCGCGGCTCATCGCCCGCATCGCTGACAGCGACTAGGCGCTTGCCATCGGCCAGCCAGTCGATCAGGCGATAGCGCGGGCCATCGGTCTGCCCATGCTGGAGCACTGCCCCTTCCCAATTGCTCAAGCTGAAGGCTTTGCCACGCGTGGTGAGGGCCACGGCCTGGCCCTTGGGGTGCAGCGCATAGGAGTCCATGAACTTGCCCGCAGGGACAAACTGGCGCGCCCGCTGCGCCTGCGACCCCGCCAGATCGACTTCCAGTCGCGCCTCGTGGTTGGTGGATGGGTCGAGCACAAACAGATCGCCACCCGCGTGATAGACGCACAGATGCCCATCGGTAGCGAGATTACGAGCATAGAAGGTTTCCTGGCTGCTATGGCGCCGCAGATCCTCGCCGGTGGGCAGGCAGGAATAGACGTTGCTGATGCCCTCATGATCAGAAAGGAAAAAGAGACGATCATCCACCCAGCAGGGGGCAGCGATATTGCCGTTGAGGTCGAGCAGCCGCTTGAACTCACCCGTTCTCTGCGCATCGATCCACAGGTAGCCAGCGGTCCCACCGCGATAGCGCTTCCAGAAGGCTGGCTCGCGGACATTGCGGCCCAGCACAACGGCGCCGTTGGGGCCAAAGGCGATGGCGTTGGCGACGCCATAGGGCAGCGAACTGGCTCACCGCCCTGGGGCGAGACGCCAGAGAGCATGCGCCAGCGGGGCGAGGGCAACCCAGCCGAACTGGCGTAGAGGATCTGCGTTCCGTCGGGCTGCCAGCCAACCACTTCAGAGCGCCCGGCATGGTAGGTCAGGCGGCGCGATGGTCCGCCACCAGCGGACATCACATAGACTTCATCAGGACCTTCGTCACTGCGGGTAAAGGCAATCTGCCGACCATCCGGCGAAAAATGTGCCCTGGTGGCCGCCGCCACGCCAGCGGTCAATCGTTCGGCGCGGCCGCCATCGACGGAGACACACCAGAGGTCATCCTCTGCCGTAAAGACGAGCTGATCGCGATAGATGGTCGGAAAGCGAAGATAGCCGGTGGTTCCCATGAATCCTCCTTCAGAAACGTGCTCCAGCCGTGAAGCGAGGCTGAGTGAGAGAATACGTGTTATGGTAGCAAAAATCTGAGTAGTTCGACAACCATCACTACTGCCCAATGGCCTAGTTGGCCCGCTGATACTCGGCGATCATCTGGTTGGCATGCATTCTGCCGCTGGAGCGGATGATCTGGATGAGTTGCTCGACATCGTAGGGGACACGGTGAAAGTCCAGACGCAGGCATCCTCGCTCAGCGGTGAGAATGGCATATTCGGCCCAGGCATCGAGATGGAACTGGTCTTCGGGCAGGAAGATGTTATAGGCCAGGCCGATGCTGCCCGGATTGAAGAACAGCCCCTCGCCGACGCGGCGCATCTGCTGCGTGTGGGTGTGGCCACCCGTCATGATAGCTGGGGCGTATGGACCCAGCAGCCGCTGCCACTCCTCTTTAGGCGTGTCGGGCAAGAGGATGTCACTGTAGGAAGTGGGTGAGCCGTGAAAACAGAGCAGCCGCTGCCTCTCCTCCAGCGTAATTTCGACAATGGGCTGGAAGCTGCGGATGAAGGCCAGATCGTCGGCAGAGAGTTGGGAGAGTGTCCAGAGACGTACCTCACGCTGCTGCTCTGTGGTTGGCTCAGCGGTATCGTTCTCCTCGGCCAAGAGCCAGGCATCGGCGTTGCCCATGACGATGGGGCATGCCAGCGCATGCAGCCGCTTGACGGTTTCGGCGGGCTGCGCGCCGCCCTGAAGGGTATCGCCCAGGCAGATGATCTGATCGACAGCATGCCTTTGCAGATCAGCCAGGGCGGCGTCCAGGGCAAAACAGTTGCCGTGAACGTCTGAAATCAGCGCGATACGCATCAGATAGCGATCCTCCTTCTCTTGTTGGCAAGTGTTCCTCTTGAGAGGTGTGTTCTATAGTGGACCCTTTGCAAGACACGGACTCAAAGGTGACGAAGGTGCCTCCTCCTTTCTGTAAGGGCCAATATCGAAAAGTTGGTTGAAGTAAACAAGTTCCGGATCATCCTCATCCAGATGTTCGATGATGCCACTGAACACAGAGCCTAAGCGCTCACAGAGTCGTTGCATCCGCTCATTGAAAAGATTCGTCGAGGTAAACAGCTTACCTGGGGTAGAGATCGTCTCGATATGCTGCATTAAGGCTCTCCCAATGCCCTGACGTCGAAAAGACGGAGGCACAAGCAGCAACTCGATGAAGGGGAGTTCAAAGAAATGCTCATGCATCAGGAGAAGGCCGACGAGCTGGGTCTCTTGACGAGCGACATAGCCGTGGTGCTGCTTGACGGTCTCTTTGATCAAGTGCCGTCGGCTCTCGTTCCCACTTACCAAGGCATCCAGAGCAACCATCTCGCCGATATCGACCTCTTGAGCCACGTCAATCTGCATGAGCTCCTCCTTTTCATGCTGAGCCCAAGGCGCAGCGATTTGGGCTTATGCTTGGATCTGGCTCGGCTCCTCACATGCTGTCAGCAGCGCCTGTAAGGTCGCCCGCTTCCATTTGCTGATCATATTCGGGTGAATACCATACTACGCTGCAATCTGCCCCAACGATTTTTCTCCAGCCAAGACTTCCTGCTCCCCGATGGACCTGCTCCTGATTCTTTTTGCCCTCAACCAGTTGCTCCATCGGCCCCCTCTTCGGTCGATGGAAGGGATACTGGAACGCACCAACCGATGTTTGCACTCTGCCCAGAATGTGTTCGTACGGTATCCATGCCTTTCTCAGTATACGCCCAAAATAGTTCGGCGGCTGCCGAAGCATTTTGGGCGTATACTATGAGCAGCAGAACTGGTTCTGGAAAAGGAGGGTGCCGCCATGGAACATGGTGGATAATTCGACCAGCCCTTTACAGACCCACTTCGGGCCGGTTTATGGTCATGAGGCAGTCCCGACAGGCCATTTCACTCTGGAGTGAGGCTCTCTCCGAGCTCTTCTGCGGGTACCATCACCCATCTGCCCATGACATGATACTGCATCCACCTCTGACTTCGATGCCTCTCAAGCGGAAACCGGTGGCGAGGGGCAAGAGAGCACCTCGCGTGCCGTCTGTATGGATTAAGAACATCATGACCGCGTGGTCCATCCCACATCGTATACAAGCAAACCAGCACTTTTGAAGAGCGAAGAGGTGACCGAAACGATAGAATGGGAGCAGACATTACGCTCTCCACCCTGTACAAGGAGGGATTCCCATGCTCTCAGAAGCCGAGTTGGTGACCAAGCGAGCTGCGTTACGCTGGCTGGTGCAGCAGCACCCCGAGTGGACGCAGCAGGATCTGGCTGATGCGCTCAAGATGTCACGCTCCTGGATCAGGAAGTGGCTCCGGCGGCTGCACCAGGCCAAATTGACTCAGTTGCCAACAGCAGTCACCTGATCTGCTTTTGATTTAGTTCATCTCATTGGCCTGCGGCGCATGACGTTTCAAAAAGTTGGAAGAACCGGTTTTCCATGAGGCAATGCGCTCGCAGAGGTAATTATCTCTCAACAGTGTTTTTCCTCTCAGGGTTTTTTCCCGTCAAGCAGAGAAAGTTCCAGCTGGCGGTCAGGCTCGGTTTATTTTTGAGGGCGAGTAGGTCGTGAGCCAGTTCCTCAATCTCACGTTCTGATCCCAGGTTCTGCTGCGTGAGAAATTTGATACTGAGACGATGCGCTTCGGCAAAATTCTCCAGGAGGAATTCATGGTAAGGTGAGCCAGTGCCGAAATTGACGCCAAACCCCTGAGAGGAAATCTCAACAAACCCCGCTTCTCCGAGTAAAGCAGGCATCCGTTCCTCAAAACCGGTGGTTTCGGGGCCGGACGTCCATGCGCGTCCGGCCCGTCGCCAGGCCTCCAGCGCAACCCAATCAGAGCGTTGGATAATCGGGTCATTGGAAGTAATGTTGAGATACTCCGTCGTCCGGATGATCCCTCCGGGCCGAAGGAGTCGAAAACACTCGGACAGGAGAGGAGGCCAGCGATCTTGTTTCATGAAGCCAAGAAGCAGCCGGGCATTGATGAGGTCAAAGCTCTCATCTGGAAAAGCCAGTTGCCCCTGGCTAAGATCGGCCACCTGGAACTGCACGTACTGGTTCCTGGCAGCAGGAATAAGGCTCTGCGCGTACTCAATCATCCGTTGGGACAGATCCACGCCAACGATATGGAGAAGGGGAGAGGCCTTGGAGAGCGCCATGACCCATTCGCTGGGGCCACAGGCCAGGTCAAGGATGTTATGGAAGCGTCGCAGATCGTCTTGTTCTGGCAAGACGCCTCCAGCCGTCTCTGTCAGCATTTGGCCCTGCTTAAGCAGACGGACCAGCTCGCGCATGTCTTCCTGATCGGCAAAATATCCACTATGACTCATGGCTCGTCGATTCCTCACTTTCCTTTCCGTTTCATAAGCTGTTGATGCAAGAACTGGATGGTACGCTCCCAGGCAAGGCGAGCAGCCTGGGCGTCATACTCGGGGCGATTCTCCTCGAAGAACCAATGTTTGGTCCCTGGATACGTATAGACAGTGACCGGTCTTCCCGCAGCCTGGAGCTCCTGCTCCATCGAGGCTCTCGACTCAGCCGGCTCGAAAGGGTCATCCTCCGCGAAGTGGCAGAGGTAGGCGGCCTTTGAGCCGCTGTAGTCCAGTCCGCTGTAGGAGGCATAAAAGCTCACGACTGCGGCGATCTCTTCGGCCAGTTTGACAGACATGTCGAGCGCGTAGGCACCTCCCAGCGAGAAGCCGACGAGGGCAAGCTTGCCGCGATCGCCCGCCGGAGGTGTCGCAGCGTGTTGGCGCAGAACCTGCACCGCTCCCGCGATGTCGCCGCGCACCCGCTCCACATCCTGATCCAGCGCCGCGACCAACGCTTCCGCTTCCTCGACCGACGCGGTCGTCTTGCCATGGTAGAGATCGGGGGCGAGCGCCACAAAGCCTGCCTCCGCGAGCCGGTCGCAGACCCGTTTGAAGACGTCGGTGAGGCCCCACCAGGCATGTAGGACCAGTACACCTGGTCCACTGCTCTGCTCGGGAACGGCCAGATAGGCACTGATCGTTCTCCCATCAACTTGAATTTCTCTCATACTGCTCTCCTTAAATACTCAAAAAACTCAGCGTACTGCTCATCTCTTCTTGCGCAGGAGGGCGAATCCGGCAACGAAAGAGAAGACAAAGACAAGGACGAAATCTGGTTCTGATTTCGTCCCTCAGTGTACCAGAAAAACAGGAGCCAGCGGTACCCAGCCACCGCATCTTCCAGCCCTGCTGGAGATGGGTCTTCCGGAGCAAGCCGATAGCCCAGGACCAGCACGCGTTGTCCGGTGATGCGCGACAAGGCGGCTGCGAACAGCCGGTGAGTGGTGCAGGGGCCCATCACTTGATTTGGTATAAGTCCTCTAGGGTGATACTGCGTTGATTTGATAACATCATTCCTTTCCTTTCGCTCAGATAATCGTGTGACGTATGACCCCGGCTCGTTGTGAGCGCATAGTTAGGTCAACGTGTGATCCCTGGGGACCTTTGAGCGTCTTTCAGCAAGCACAAACTGGAAGAGAGGGATCATGCCTAAAATCCTGGTGCGTATTGAAAGAGGAGAAACCTCCTACTGTCCGGCGAGGGATACCTCTGCTTCCATTTCGACTGGCACGCCCCAGGGAAGCCCTGCCACCCCGATGGCCAGACGTGCATGGCTGCCGCTTGCCTCTCCGAAGATCTCCGTGATCAGGCGCGAAGCCGGGTTCATGACCCGCGGATAGTCCACAAAGCTCGGCGCGGTGCTGACGTACCCGCCCACACGCAGCCAAGCCTCAATGTTGTCGAGGCTTCCTAGCTGCGCTTTGAGTGAGGCAAGCATCGCTAAGAGTGTGCGACGTGCCGCTTCCTGGGCCTGCTCCAATGACACTTCCGCGCCGACCTTCCCAAAGGGGCCGCACACCTGACCCTGACTATCCAGCGGCACGTGTCCTCCCACGAAGATTCGCCTTGCGTGGACCCGCACGAGGAGAGATCCCGTCAAAGTGCCAGGCGGAAGACGCCACGGAACTGGGAGACTGAGCCCCAACTCGGCCAGTCGCTGTTCAATCTTGCTCGTCATCGTTATACTTTCTCCATGCTGTTCTTTTTTGTCACGCTCCATCGGGCATCTGCATCTGCAGTCAACTCCTAGTGTTTCTCAGTATACGCCTAAAATGGTTCGGCGACCGCCGAAGCATTGCTTGGGTATACTGTGAGCAGAATGCCTTGGTTCTGGTTCTGGGAAAAGGAGAACAGACGATGCCTGGAGAGGCTGATATTGCTGCGGTCGCCGCCCTGCTGGCCGACCCAACGCGCGCGACAATGCTGCTTGCCCTCAGTGATGGGCGCGCGTTTACGGCGAGCGAATTAGCGAAATGCGCTCGCGTAGCCCTCTCGACGGCCAGTGAGCACCTGGGCCGCCTCGTCGAGGCCTCACTGCTGACGGTAGAAAAGCAGGGGCGCAATCGCTTCTACCGTCTGGCTGATCCCACCATTGTGGAAATTATGGAAGACCTGGCCCGCCTCGCTCCGCAAGTGAAGATTCGCACGCTGAGTGCATCGGAGCACGCGAAAGCGTTGCATCGGGCAAGGGTGTGCTACCACCACCTGGCAGGAACACTGGGCGTTTTGCTGACCGAAGCGCTGGTCGAGAGAGAGGTCCTGCGTGGTGTGGACGCCGGCTACGTGGTGGAA
>Ga0137391_10003179_pt1 | contig 12441 bp, 10 predicted proteins | sample 15con2h24BmetaG_FD_101399 | JGI IMG/M metagenome (GOLD analysis project Ga0137391, IMG submission 101399) | Vadose zone soil microbial communities from Angelo Coast Range Reserve, California, USA - 15con2h2.4B metaG | ecosystem: Environmental > Terrestrial > Soil > Vadose zone > Saprolite...
AACTAGGGTGCTCCACCACGGTCGATTCTGCATCTGCTGGCGCACTGTACAAATGGGCTGAGGAGATACTGGCTCAGCTGACGGCACGAGCTGAACCGGCTCCAAAATTGAAGCTGGCCGAAGCACTCGGCCTGCTTTCGGAAGCCTATTGGATCGCCGAAGTGGGCCTGCCATTAAGGGGGACAACACCTCGGCATAGGGTTCTAGTGCGCTTGGCGCGCGAAAATCGCTGTGTGTCCATTTGGTCGTTTAATTGGGACTCGCACATCGAAAACGCCTTGGAACGCGTCGGCTTTGACAGAGACGAACCGAGCAACGCAGCCCTGGGCAACCGCGTATCGGACAATCGTTATCGGAAGCGATTTTGTCCACCTTGCGCGTGATGACCTTTTCTCTGTTCTCAAGCCACACGGATGCGCGCGCGCTGTTGCAGGCGCGCGACCTGTTCAACGCCGGGGATCTGCCTGGCGCAATAGAGATTTCCGAGAGGTTCATGATCACAGAGAGCGAGCTGACGAAAGCACGCACGAGTCCAACCGACAAAATGTTTTTCTATGAACTCAATTCGTCGCTGGTCAAATCTCCGCTAATGGTCATCGGTTGGAGCATTTCCGAGCCCTACCTTATTGCCGTGATCAACGAGACGATCAAGAACGTAATCCAGCGCGGCAGATTGGAGGAACTGTCGATCATCGATCCAGTATTCAACACTCGCGGACACGCCACAGCGGCTGCTTGCTACGAGCTGCCGAGAGAGCAGGTATTTGCTGAACTTGAGACCCACCCAGGCGGCATCGGCGCCGACGAATTTTTCCTGTGGCTTCAGGCACGATATGCGATGGACAATTTGGTCGCGCATGCCGCCGACGGAGCGCGGGCGGCGCTTGCGGCTAAGAGAGCAGAACTAGGCGGGCCGACGAACGACCACTTCCTCATTGAATGGATCGATCATTTCTTACCTGCATGGACGCGACTTTGCTGGCGAGCAGAGCTAGCAGGCTGTTGAGAAACTGGTAGCGGCGACTGCTATCGCATGATTCACTCGACGGATGGCTGTTGTCGAGGGATGCGATGCGCGGATCGGACAAGCGGTCTGGTGAACTTTTCTCGTACGTGAACCTTGAGGATCGGGTTGGGCGGGATCATCCGCTGCGGGCGATCCGGGAGATCGCGAACGCGGCTTTGGCCGACTTGTCGGGAGAGTTTGCGGCGCTCTATTCGGGAACCGGGCGGCCATCGATCGCGCCGGAGACGCTGCTGCGGGCGCTGTTGTTGCAGGCCTTCTACTCGGTGCGCTCGGAGCGCCAGCTGATGGAGCGGCTGGAGTTTGATCTGTTGTTCCGATGGTTCGTAGGCATCGGGGTCGATGATCCGGCGTGGGATCATTCGGTCTTCTCGAAGAACCGCGACCGGCTTCTGGATGGCGCGATCGCGGCACAGCTCCTGTCCGCTTTGCTGGCCCAGCCACGGGTGAAGAGGCTTCTGTCGAGCGAGCACTTCTCGGTGGACGGCACGCTGATCGAGGCCTGGGCCTCGCTGAAGAGCTTCAAGCCCAAGGAGCCCGGGGACGACGGCAACGGCGCCAGCGGCGGGCGCAATGCACGGGCAAACTTCAAAGGACAGAAGCGCTCGAACGAGACGCACCGGAGCACCACCGATCCCGACGCCATGCTCTACCGCAAGGGGCCGGGGATGGAGGCGAAGCTGTGCTTCATCGGCCATGGGCTGATGGAGAACCGCTCGGGGCTGATCGTGGATGCCCGGCTCACCCGCGTCTCCGGCCATGCCGAACGGCTGGCGGCGCTCGACATGATCCAAGGCGTCGCGGATCGGCCGGTCGCGATCACGCTCGGTGGCGACAAAGGCTACGATGCGGCCGAATTCATCGAGGAGTTGCGTACCCTGAACGTGCGCCCGCACGTGGCGCAGAACACGAGCGGGCGGCGCTCGGCGATCGACAAGCGGACGACGCGCCATCCCGGCTATGCTGCGAGCCAGCGCATCCGCAAGCGGATCGAGGAGACCTTCGGCTGGACGAAGGTGGTTGCCGGCATGCGCAAAACCAAGCTGCGTGGGCTGCCCAAGGTCGCTTGGGCCTTCACCTTCGCTGTCGCGGCCTACAACCTCATCAGGCTGCCGAAACTGCTGGCAGCGCCGGCATGATCGCCGGGCGCCTCAAAGGCAAATGGCGGATCGTCGAGATGCCGACGTGGGATGCCGATCATCTCGATCTTCTCGGCCCCGCCTATATCGCGTTCGACGGTGCCGGCGGCGGCGAGATCGCTTTCGGGGCGCTTCAGGCGACCCTGGAATGCGCCACGACATCGAGCGGTGTCGACTTCGATTGGTACGGCTTCGACGAGATGGACGAGGTCCGCGGCGAAGGTTGGGTTGAGCTCCAGGACGACCGCTCGCTCATCGGCGAGTTCGCCTATGACAACGGCGACGAATCACACCTCAAGGCCGTCCCTTGGTGAGTTCTTCAACAGCCTGCTAGCGCACCCGACCGCCGTCCGATGGTAAAGCCCGCAGGGCCGCCATTACTGGGCATCCATCCAATGGCCCGGACCAGAACTCGACGCCGAGATCGACTTTATTTGAGATTTTTACAACCGCAAGGGCGAAAGTCGATGATCTGCGCCAGGTGCATCAACATTTCAGTTCGATTTTGACGCGAGCCACAAAAAAGCGCACGCTTTGAAAACTCCAGAGGTGCCCTGGCGCTTGTCGCCGCCGCCACAGCGGCGGTTCGAACTCGCAGCCATCTTCCGTCAGCGGCGCACCGCGGCGCATAGAAGATGAAGCTTTGAGGGAGGAAACAATGCAGTTCCGCAAGTCTGGATCAGCAGCGATAGTCGGGCTTTTGGCTACGCTTATTACCACGTACGCTGGTGCAGCAGACGTGCTCACGTTGAAAGCGACTTCCGGCCAGTTTCTCATGGCCGGCTTCTATCCGTCCTACATATTACTCTTGAAAGGCCTTGATCCAGGGACGGTCAAAACGGATTGGATCGATAAGGCATACAAGGGCGTCGTCGATATCATGGATGGTCCCGAAAAAGGCCAGAGCGTGGTCGTCGAGCTGGTCCCCACCAGTCAAGCCAGCCCAAATCCACAGTGGTGCACTACCGAAGGCGGGCAGAAATTCGCCGGGAGTGGTCTAACGTGCTTGCCTGGAGCGGCCGCGAAGGACCAGCTCCGCTTTCGCGTTAAGGCCCTCTACGCCGGTGACCTCCCGGCTATTTTCGGCTCCCGCAAGGTCGCCGAATATCCCAGTCTTCCAGGTCGGAGAGAGCACGAAGTGCTCGGTCCCTTCGAGATGCACATACTCTTGCAGGAGTGATCGTCACGTCCGCGGCGGTCAATGATTCGCCGCGTGCCAGCGGACGTATTGACCGCCCACTTGAATCGATGACGAAACAACGTGGTTATGGTACTTTTCGTGGTCGTTCGCTTAGCAGTGTGCTGGGCGAATGATGCAAGATACCCACCTCAAAGCCCTGGTCCAACCGGGGCTTTTTTTGCCCATGGTCCAATTTGGCTGAACCAGGGCAGCAGCTAGGCCTTGACAACCTTTCGCTAGGTGTGCCGGACCGTTCTGCCCGGACGGTAACTGTGGCTCCGGCGCTGCCAAAGCGTGGGAGCTTGTAGGGACGGCGCGCGCATGGTCATCGCTCGCAAGATTGCAGCCGAAGGGACAGCTCAGCCATCGTCGACGTCGGATGTCATCGGTTGCGCGACCGGGACGAGAACAGAAAAACGCAGTCAGACACGATGGTCGCCCTCTTTAGACCTCCTTTACCAATCATGTCGCATGGTTAATCCCCGCGGAATGCGCGGAATGGCGAGACCCGGAACACGCTCGGGGGGTCGAGATGCACTTTGGTATTTGGGGCGCGGCGATCATCGCGTGCGGCATCCTCGTGGGACCCCACCCTGCCGCCGCGCAGGCGGATGTCGCGCTGGTGATGGCGGTCGATGTGTCGAGTTCGGTCAATGAGGCGCGCTTCAAGCTGCAGCGCGAGGGGATTGCCGAAGGATTGCAAAGCCGAGCCGTCCTCGACGCTGTTGCCGCGGGGGCGCACCAGACGATCGAGCTGGCGATCGTCGAGTGGAGCGAAGAGCAAGACGTGCTCGTGGATTGGACGATCATTCACGGTCGTGCGGATCTCGATGCCGTCGTGCAGGCCTTGCGCACCAAAGAGCGGCCTCGGGTGGGCTGGAAGACCAACGTCGCTGGGGGTATCGCCAAGGCGATTGCATTGCTCGACAGCGCTCCCCTGCTCGCCGATCGCAAGGTCATCGACGTCAGCGGAGACGGTCGGCAAAACCATGGCCAGGTCACAGCCAAGTGGGCGCGTGACGCAGCGCTCGCCAAGGACATCACCATCAACGGATTGCCCATCACCTCGGGGGATGAGCCGGACGTTGACCAGTGGTACAGGGACCATGTGATCGGCGGCGGCGGTGCTTTCATGGTGGTCGCCAACGGACATGGTGGTTTTTCCGACGCGATGCGCAAGAAACTCGCGTTGGAGGTCGCAGGCCTAAAATCGCCGGCCTGGCTCGCAGCCCTGCACTAACTTCGTCCGCACCGCCTGTACGAGCGTTGAGCGCCGCCGCTTGCCGCTGTCGCTTCTTATTACGCCCAGCGGGCGTGCCAGCCGATCAAGACGAACGACCGACGGCGCCTGATGCTTCCAACGCGTCGATTTCTGGCTCGCAATATCCGAGTTCCTTCAGTACCTCGCGCGTGTTCGCGGATGGCGGAGGTGGCGGTCGCATGGGCGATTGGCTCTTACCGTCAAGCTTGAAGCCAACGCTCGGCACTGTGACCGTGCGTTCGATCCCGGGTACTCTATCTATTTCGATCAGGAGGCCGCGGCCCAAAACGTGCGGGTGATGCAGGATTTCCCGGAGGTCACGGACTTTTCCTGCCGCGATGTCGGCGGCCGCAAGCGCAATCTCCCACTCCTCGGCCGTCCGCGTCCGGTAGGTCGCTGCGAGCATCGGTCCCAGTTCCGCGGCGAGCTCGGGATGGTTCTGCCAATTCACGATCCGCGCGTCCTCCAGAAGGTCCGGCCGCCCGAGTACCCGACATATTCCGATGCATTGCCGTGGCGTGCTCCCGACGACCGCGAGCAGGCCATCAGCGGTCGCGAATACACCGGAGAACGGACTGCCGCCGAACGGCAGATTGCCGGCGGGCAAAGGGTTGCGGCCAGCAATCAGCACCTGACCTAGCAATGGTCCCATAATGATGAGGGCGGCGTCCAGCATGGCGACATCGATCGTCCCGCCCTCCCCGGTCCGCTCTCGCCTGAAAAGGGCGATCGCCACGGCGAACGCAGCGAGCAGCCCCGCCACATAGTCAGTGACCGGAAAGCCGACCCGTGTCGGGCCGCTCGCAGGCGTTCCGGTAACCGCCATCATTCCCGTTACAGCCTGGATGATGTGATCGTAGGCAGGACGATTCCTCAGAGGCCCGTCTTGACCAAAACCAGAAATGGCGCAGTAGACTAGGCGCGGGTTGATCGAGCGCAGCGCGTCGGCACCGAGACCGAGCCGTCCCAGCACGCCCGGCCGGAAATTCTCGACCAGCACATCGGCACGCTCGGCAAGGCGTCGAAAGATTGCCTGACCATCGGGGTGCTTGAGGTCGAGACCGAGCGACCGCTTTCCGGCATTTTGCACCAGGAACGAGGTGCCCATACGCCGGTTATTGAGTTCGGGATCCGGGCCGTGGCTGCGAATCGGATCGTTGAAGTTCAGCGGCTCGACGCGTATGACCTCCGCCCCCAAGAGCGCCAGCTGATAGGTGCAGAACGGACCGGCCATGACATGTGTCGCGTCGAGCACGCGGATGCTCTCAAGCGGTCGTGATCCGGCGACACTGGCCCCTGCTGCCGCCGCGGCTTCCCGGCGTATACCTAGCTCAGCCACCGATGATACTGCCGAACAGAACCCAACGTTCGCCATCGAAGCGCTGCAGCTGCATCTGCCGGATCGGATGGAAGTTGGTGGGACTGGTCTTGACAAGAATTCCCGGCAGCATCATCGGCAACTGGAGATCCTTGAGATTGGCGGCTTGCTTCATGACGTTTTCCCGGGTCAGTTCGTCGCGGCATTGCTTCAGCACTTGCACCAAGGTCTGTGCCGCACTGTAACCATAAACATTGAAGCGGTCGGCGATATCGGCGTCGGGATTGTACTGCTTCATCCAGCTCAGCCAGTCCTTATAGCTCTGATCGTTGTGCCACTGGCTGTCGGTCGGGTCCTTGATATAGCCGGCCGAAATGATCCCGATCGATTTTTCCAGCCCTGCAGGCTGCAACACCGCCGCCACCGAGCTCGAGCCGCTCGTGAGGTATTGGCGCGGCTTCCATCCGATGTCGTAGGCCCGGCGGATCGCCTGCGCGGCGAATTTCGGCGAACTGACGTTGAAGAAGGTGTCGGCGCCGGACGCTTGCAAGGTGACGATCTGAGAATCGACGGTCGGATCCGTTGACTCGTAGGACGCCTCGCCGACGATCATCTTGTCAGCTCTGTCACCGAGAGCATCCCGGAACCCCTTGCGGTAGTCCTTGCCATAGTCGTCGTTCTGATATAGCAGCGCGATCCTCGCGCCCGGCTTCTCCCTCTGGATGTCTTTGGCGTAGATCGCGCCCTCCGTCTGCAGGTCCGGCTGCCAGCCCATGGTCCACGGAAAATGCTCCGGGTCGGCCCAGAGCGAGGCGCCGGAGGCCAGGAACACGTGCGGCACTTTCTTATCGTTGACGTATTTGCGGACGGCATTGTTGGTCGCGGTGCCCATGGTCTGGAACAGGAGCAGGACCTCTTCCTGCTCGACGAGCTTCCGAACCTGCTCCACCGTCTTGGGCGGGCTGTAGCCGTCGTCAAGGCTGAAAAACCTGATCTTGCGCCCGTTGACGCCGCCCTGCTCGTTTATCATCGCGAAATAGGCGGCCTCCGCCTTGCCGATAGCGCCATAGGCCGAGGCCGCGCCGCTGTACGGCATGGTCTGGCCGATCTTGATTTCGCCGTCGCTGGCACCCGGGGCATAGCGCTTCTGGGCAGCGACCGGCTCCATCGGCAGGGCAAGGCAAGCAACGGTGACGATCACCGACGCTAGCCTGCGCATGTCTTCCTCCTAGTGCTTGGCAGGATCGCCGTATTTTTCTGTGGGCTGCAGCGACCGATAGCCACATCCAGATCTCCACAGCGCGCGCTCGGCCGTCCTGCCGTGGAGACCACGCTCCGGAAGCGTGGTCCCACTCGGCGGTAAATGACGGCGCCGGACGAGCGGCGACACCGGGCGCGGTGCTCAGCCGGCTCGCACGTAGCCGTAGCGCAGGTTCGACGGCTCTTTTGCCGCGAGCTCGTAGTTGGCCTTCAGCTGAGACAGCCGATCCTCGGAATAGGCCGGCATCGGCTTGTTTTCGGCTGCCTTGAGGTTGAGGCGGTAGATGCGGGCGGAATTGGCGCCGAAGATCATCTGCTTGGTCGCGCTGTTGGCGCCTCCGAGAGCAGCGAAACCGTACTTCTTTCGCATGTCATCGGGGATCTCCAGCCGGCGCATTGCTTCGATCTGCCATTGCGGCGAGCCGTACCACAGGGTGTCGCTGCCCCAGACCACGTGATCAGCCCCCATGCCCTTGATCAGCGTGCCGACAAATGCTGCCGAGAACTTGGGATGCGCCACCGCCGAATTGGCGAAAGAAGTGCCGAGCTCGGCGTAGACGTTGGTTACCCCGAACTTCTCGGGGATTTCGGCCAGATCGGTCGCCCACTTGATGCGCCCGGACGCCTCGAATTCGGCCCATGCCTGGTCGGGCAGCTCGAGGAATGGCCGCAGCGCGGCATGGTAGACAACGAAGTTCATCTGCGGCCAATCCTTGGCCGCCTTGCCGAGGTCCCAAGTCGTCGCGTATTCCCATACGCCGGCAAAGGACTTCTCGTAATCCGGCGGCAGCAGGCCCTTGTGGATGCAGATGGTAGTGATGCCTGCCTTCACGGCCTTTTCGTAGAAGGGATACATCAGCTTCTCGTCATCCAAGCGCCACGGGAACTTGGACGGCGCGAGCGGGTCGCCTATGGTGTAGGACTTCCACGAATCGGGCTTGTAGACCGCGATCGCTTTGTCGACCTCCTCCGTCCAGCCGGGTTGCTTGGGCGTGATGACCGTGTGCGCGAGCATGCGCCGCGAGCCCGCAAAATCGTTGATCACGTCGCGGGCCCTGGCGATCTGCTCGTTCGACAGGAGCCACCAAGTCGGATCGTCGAACGGCGCGCCGCTCAGGAGCGTCATGCTGGTGTCGCTGTCGTAGTAGAGTTCCTTGATATAGTTCTGGAACTTGTACCGAGCCAGCGTGACACCCTCTTCCTTCATCTTCGGGTTCCAATGCTCGGCCGCAAACTCGCCGAGACCCAACAGCTCCTTGTGATCGAAATCGTCACGCACGAAGTGGGTCTGGTCATCGAAGATGAATTGCCCGGCGAGGCTCTGCGCGCGCGCCAGCATCAGCTCGGGCTCGCGCGCCTCGGCCGCATCGACCTGGAAGACATTGGCGCCATAGACCTCTTTCATGGCGAGGAAGGCGGCGGCCATGCCGCAGCCGGTGCGCAGGAACTGCCGCCGGCTCAGGCCCAGCCGCTTGCCGTTGAGGTCGGCCAGCTCGAAGATCCGCCGCTCGACGCGCTTTTGTGTTTCGCTTTGCGGCGGGGGGAGATATTCGCCATTCGAGACGATCTGGGTCGGTATCGGAGTTGCGGCAGCGGTCTCAGCGCCTGCGACCAGGCGCTGTTCTCGCTCACTGAGCCAACTAGCCATAGTCGTTCCTCCCTAGTGTTGTTTTGATTGGTAATTAGAGCCTATACCCGAGGTTTGCACTTGACAATGCACACGCGACACGCTCTCGCAGTCGCCTGTCGCACCAGACCGTCGCTTCAGCCTGAAACGTGTCGGACCGCGCCGTCGGGCAGGGTAAGGATGGCGCTGACGCCGGGAAAGCTCGCCAGCAACTCTGGCACCTGCTCAGGCGGCGCGACGTAGAGCGTCGTCGACAGCGCGTCCGCGACCATGGCGCTGGCCGCCAAGACCGAGACCGCGATGTGATGGTTGGCGCTCGTTCCCGTGGCCGGGTCGAACAAATGGTGATACCGCCCTGTCGCCTCGAACTTGGTGCCGTAACCGCCGGACGTGCACAGGGCGCGATCGCAAAGGTCCAAGATGACGGCGAAATTCTCGGGATGGCGCGGATCGGCGAGGCCGATGCGCCAGGGGCGCCCGTCGGCATGGCGGCCGAGTGCCCGTATTTCGCTGCGCCCCATATCCGCGAGGATACGGTCGCAGCCATTGTCGCGCAGAATCTCGGTGATCCGGTCGGTGACATAACCCTGGGCGATGCCGTTGAGCGTCAAGCCCATCCCCGGCCGGGAGAGCGAGATCCGCCGCGCCGCGACATCAATGCCCCGCCAGCCCACCAGCCGCCGGGCCCGGTCGATTGCCTGTGGGTCTGGTCCTTCCGGTGGTGGTGATGGCGCCGCAAAGAAATGCGCGGCATAGAGGTCCCATAGCGGCTGAACCGTCACGTCGAAGGCGCCGCCGCTCATGGCGGACAGGCGCTGGCATTGCGATAGCACCACCAACAAATCCAAGGACGGAGCGTCGAGCCGGCCGTCACGGTTGAGGCGTGCGAGCTCGCTGTCCGCCCGGTAGAGGGCGAACACCCGCTCCAGCCGCTCGATCTCGGCGGCGCACATGCTGGCGATTCGCGCGGCGGCGGCACGGTCCGGGTGATAGAGCAACAAGCGGGCCGGCGATCCGAGCGAGGTGCCGTTCCATTGGTGAAGCGCCACCGCATCGGCCGGCCGGTCGACCGCGCAAAGCAAGGGCATCCCGGCAACTGCGCCCAGTATGGTCATGGCGCGCCGGCGCGACAGCGCGACCGGCACGCTCGTCATTCGCTGGAGCCCGGATTGACCAGAAATACGCCGGCCATTGCCACTCGTATGCATTATCGCGGCACTCCGTCGAAGGCGCGATCCGCGGTCGCCCTCAGCGCACCCTTGGCGAAGGGCTGTTGTTGCTGTCGCTTGCGGCGCCAGACCATGGGTGGGCAGATATGGTCGTCGTAATAGGTCACCTGGCAATCGAGGCAATAGAAGCATTCGTTCATGTTGATCTGGCCGCTCCGCTTGATCGCGCCCACCGGGCAGACGCTCTCGCAAATGCGGCAGCGGGTGCCGCACTCCGGATGCCTCTTCAGCCAGTTGAACAGGCGCACCCGGCCGAAAATGGCGAGACCGCCGCCGAGCGGGCAGGCGAAGCGGCAGTAGAACCGCTCGACGAACAGGCTGGCGACCACAAGCGCCAGCGCATATGCCACCATCGGCCATGCCGTGATGAAGCGGAGGATGATGGCGGCCTTGAAGGGCTCGATCTCTGCCCCGGCCAGAGCGAGGTCCCATGACCAGAACGACGCTGCCACCAAGCCGAGAAAGAGCAGGTATTTAACCCCGACAAGCCGCTCGTGCAGCGCCATCGGGATCGCGAGCTGCGGGACTCGAAACCGGTGAGCTGCATTGTTCACCAACTCTTGCAGCGCACCGAAGGGACAGAGCCAGCCGCAGAACGCGGCTCGACCCCACAGAAATAGCGCGGCAATCGTGAACGCCGACAGGATCGTGATCAGAGGATCCGCCAAGAGATAGTCCCAGCGGAAATCGGTGACCAACGTATGAATGTAGGTGATGAGGTTGATGACGGTGAGTTGGGCGCCTGCATACCAGCCGAGCCACACCAGGGTCCAGCTCAGGAAGCCGATCCGGATCCAGCGGTGGAGCCGGCGTCGGCGACTTATGTAGTTCTGCAGGAACAGAATGATTGTCAGCGTTGTCAGCGCAAACCCGAGGACTGCTATTTTGACGCTGTGAGCCAGCCAAATCGCCTGCCAGGGTAAAGCCTGGTTATCGCTGGGCCTCCTCACCACATAGTTCTCCGGCACGCGGTAGGTGAGATCAAAAACAGCGAAGCTCGCGTGGCCTAAGGCGGCCTGGGCGCTCACGAGCAGATGCACCTGCCAGGGCTGGCTGGGATCGAGACCGCTGTTGCCGGCAAGGAAGACGAGGGCGCGTTCCGTAAGGTCGGGCGCCTTCTTCGCATGCAGGAACGGCAATGTCTTGATCTGTTTTCCGGATAGTCGGATTGTCTTGTCGCGTTGTACGAGCTCGAGGCGGCTGATGACCGCCGCGTGCTCCCAATCCTCGCCTAGAAACGAGTATGGGCCGTTCGCCGCGATCAGGATCATCTGATCATCGATGGCGCGGCCAGCCGTATACTGGTCGTACCAGGTCTTGCCGAGGATATTGATGCCGATCCCCGCCGGCGTGACGAGGGCGACATAGAGGTCGAGGAAAGTGTCGCGCGGCGCCGCCGTGGCATCGCCAAGAGCCAACTTAGCCGCTCCGTTCGCGACGAGCCTTTCGCGAACCTCGCCATAGGCGAGGTGCAGATGGGCGATCGCGCCCGCAGCTTCGAGCGCCGGCCAGTCGGCGGGCGCGAAGCTGTCCACATCGAGGTGAGCCGTTCCCGCCTTGGGCGCCGCAATGATGCCGCGGCTGCGCGCGACAATGCGTGCGCCGCGGACGATGGCATCGGTCATCAGCACCGAGCTCGTCGTTGCCCGCGACACGGCGTCGACCTTCACCGAAGCGGTTGCTCCAGGGATCGTGCGTTGGGAGTAGCTTCCCACGCCCAAGACGGAGGATGACACCTCGCTGACGACGTCGACCCCCGCGCTGATGTCGTGCCCCTTGTAGTTCTCGGTGAAGCGATGGAGCTCCTGGTCGCTGAGCCCGAGGATGGCGATCGGCTCGGTGTGATGGACCAGCCGCGCCGCCGCGACATGACCAGCAAGGTCGATGCCAACCAGGAGGATCAACGGGCGGTTTGAGAACCCTTTCGATTGGGTCACATCCCAGGTCGAGAACAGATAGCCGACTTGGCGCCCTCCCCTGTAGATCGGAGCGGCGGGCGGCGAGCCGCCGACCTCGCCCACCTTGTCCGCTCCCGGAAATATCGCCTCGAGTGTCGCCGGGGTCAGATACTGAGTGACGGTCTCATTCCCGCCCACCGGTTCACTACCCATTGCGCTCGCGCTTACGCTCCCACGGCCCATTGCGAGCAGCAGTATTGAGCCCAATACAGCGGCCTTCGTCGCTTTTGCGGTCATGGACCCGTCTCCGCCAGCTAAGGAGACTAGCACGGAGTCGCGCGGACGAACCAAGCCGAGCTGTCTGCCACCGCCAGATTAGGCTACCGTTTGCCCCATCCGAGCCGGCCCGTATGAGCTTCGGCGTCATTCATGGGGAACAAGGCGCCCATAGATCTACAGCTCGAAGGCAAAGCCCTCGCTCCGTGCAGCCTTCGCTCCGCGCCGC
>Ga0137391_10003180_pt1 | contig 12441 bp, 5 predicted proteins | sample 15con2h24BmetaG_FD_101399 | JGI IMG/M metagenome (GOLD analysis project Ga0137391, IMG submission 101399) | Vadose zone soil microbial communities from Angelo Coast Range Reserve, California, USA - 15con2h2.4B metaG | ecosystem: Environmental > Terrestrial > Soil > Vadose zone > Saprolite...
ATGCGGAAATCGCAGCGCGATCCGCGATAGATTTCTTTTCCGGGGCGCGGATGATCTGCCGGCAATTCCAAAACTGAGGCGTTACTGAGCTGCTTTCTCCAGTAGTTAAGCTGTTTTTCCAGGAAATCGCCGCTCAGGCGCTGCCGCTGCCAATACGCAAAATCCGCATATTGAATCGCAAGAGGAGGGGGAGGATCAGGCCGGCCTTCTTTGCAGGCTATATACAATTCTGTCAGCTCCCGCACCAGCACAACCATGGACCAGCCGTCAGAGACGATGTGATGCATCGCCAGGGACAGGATGTATTCTTCCTGCCCAAGCTTAAAAGCCGCCGGACGCACCAGAGGACCGTGGGCCAGATCGAAGGCGTCCTGCCCCTGTTTTTCAATGAGATGTCGCAGCCGGGGCTCGCGTTCAGAGGGATTCTCTTCTGTCAGATCGAACACCGCCATGGATGATCCCGGCTCGGTCGAGATGAACTGCATGATCTGCTCGTCGGCGACCCCAAAGGTAGTGCGCAGAATCTCATGTCTCTTCAGAAGCTCCCGCCAGGCGCTATTCAGTGATTGGATATGCAACGCCCCCTTGAGGCGCAAAACAACCTGCATGTTGTACCGGCTGCCGGGCGATATATGCTCCAATAACCAGAGTCGCTGCTGTGCAAAAGAGGCGGGCGAGGGACTATCGATCGGCCGTCTGGCAATAGTCTCTGTGTGCCGAAGGCTGATCCCCTTTTCTTTAAGGCGGGCCGAGACCAGTTGCCGCGTCTTTTCCGCATTTGTCAGTTTTGCATAAGTGGAATCTGGCACGATCCGCTCCAGTCCGCGGGGTTGAGAGTTCAGGGAATCGGGTTCTCCGTCTTTTCTCCGGTCAGGTCTTGTACCTCAAGAATCGTCTCCGCAATGGTCTCAACCGTCTCAGGGTCATAGTGCTCTTTCAGAGCGCCGACAAGACCGGCGACCGTGGGTGTTTCGAAGAGGCGTCGCAGTGGAAAAGTATCGATCTGAAAAGTCTCACGGAGGCGCAGGATAATCTGCGTGGCTTGAAGTGAGTGTCCGCCGAGTTCGAAAAAGCTCTCTTCAACTCCGATCGACGATTTTTCCAGCACCTCACTCCAGATCTGCGCAATGACTTTTTCAGCGGCAGTGCGCGGCGCTGCATGGCTTGTTCCCGGCATTGTGCCGCGGGGCAGGGCGGAAAGCGCCCTGCGGTCTGTCTTGCCGTTTGCGGTCAGCCGGAATTCTTGAACTGCGATCAGCTCGGAAGGAACCATGTAATCGGGCAGCTTCATGCGCAGGTATTGGCGCAACTCCTCCGCTGTAACCTCTGTAACATCGCTGTCGGGAGTTTCGGGAGAAAAATAAGCGAGCAGGCGCTTCTCCCCGGAAGCCTGGGTTTCCGCAATAACAGCCGATTCGCGTACTTTGGAGTGTGCGTTTAACGCCGCTTCAATTTCACCCGGCTCCACGCGGAAGCCTCGAATTTTGACCTGAGTATCCATGCGGCCCAGAAATTCAAGTCTTCCGTCCGCCAGCCACCGCATTCTGTCGCCGCTTCGATACAGCCGCTCTCCTGGCCGCTGACTGTAAGGGTCAGGGCCAAATTTCTCGCCGGTTAAATCTGCCTGTCCCCAATATCCGCGCGCCAAACCGTCTCCTCCGATGAACGCCTCACCTGCCGCCCCGATGGGCAGAGGGTGCATTTGCCCATCAAGGACATAGATGCGTGTGTTTGCAATGGGTTTGCCTACGGGTACCGATGCTGAAAATTGGTCGCCTCGCCTGATCGGCTGGCAGCAGGTAAAGGTGGTGTTTTCGGTTGGCCCGTAGCCATTGATGAGAACCGTCTTCTCCGCGGCGACTTCGAGGAATTTCATCACATGCTGCGGCGACAAGACATCGCCGCCTGCCAGGAGCTGTCTTATCCCGCGCAGACTGTCAGGTTGATGGTCCGTCATCCAGTGGAACAGGCCGGCAGTGAGCCAGGCAGTGGTAACTTGCTGCTGACGCAGCGCCTTGCCCACCTCTTCGATACCGGACGCGCACACCGCCAGGGTTCCTCCGTTCAGCAGGCAACCCCAGATTTCAAATGTCGAAGCATCGAACGCGATGGGTGCAAACTGCAGGAAGATTTCCTGAGGACCAAAATGAGCATAATCGTTTCCACGCACCAGGCGAATGGCCGCTCGATGGGAAATGGCCACACCTTTTGGTGTGCCCGTGGACCCCGAAGTATAAGCAATATACGCCAGGTTGCCGCCGCAAAGCGGCAGCTTCAGATCTGCGGAGGTCGACTGCTGAATCGCCGGCCAGTCCCGGTCAAGGCAGAGCGTCCTGACTGCGGATCGGTGGGGGAGATACTTCGTTAAAGCTTCCTGCGTGATCAGGATCCTGGTTTTTGTGTCGGCCATGACGAATGTGGTCCGCTCCGCGGGATACGCAGGATCAAGCGCAACATAGACGCCGCCACACTTTAAAATCCCCAGCAACGCGATGATCATGGCCGCGGAGCGGTCCAGGCAAATGGCAACAGGGTCTTCGATTCGAATCCCGCTGTTCCGCAGGTAGCGGGCGAGCTGATTGGCTTTGCCGTTGAGTTCCCGGTAAGAAACCTTCTCATTGCCGGCGATCAACGCCACGGCTTCCGGGGTTTGCTCCGCCTGCCGCTCGAACAACTCGCACAGGGAACTGTCACGAGGATATTCTGTCTCCTTTCCGGCCCAATCGAACACCAGTTGTCTGAATTCGTCGGGTGGCAGAAACTGCAGGTCGCAAATCTTCTGTTCCGGATCGGCGGCAATCGACGCCAGAAGCGTTTGAAGATGGCCGGCCATGCGCGCTATCGTGGATTCATCAAAGAGATCGGCGCTGTATTCAAAGAGAGCGGGAAGCTCGGTCTTTCCCTCAAAAACGGTCAGCATCAGATCAAACCGGTTCGCCGTGACTGCCTGCTCGAGATGTTCCCATTTGAGGCCTGCGAGTTCTGTCTGTGAAACCGGCAGGTTGAGCCAGTTGAACATCACTGTGAAAAAGGGATTGTCCTGGGCTTTCTGCCGCGGCTCTGATTCAGCCACCAGTTTTTCAAAGGGCAGGTCCTGGTGTTCCTGTGCCGCAAGACTTGTTTCTCGTGCCCGCCGCAGGACTTCAGAAAAACTCGGATCGCCGCTCAGATCGCCGCGCAAAACCAAAGTATTGACGAAGAATCCAATCAACTCTTCAAGTTGCAAACGATTGCGATTGGCGATGGCCGTGCCGATGAGAATGTCGCCCTGTCTGCTGTATCGATGGAGCAGGACCTGCCAGGCCGCAAGCATAACCATAAACAGGCTGGCCTTGTTGCGGCGCGCCAGGCGGCGTAATTCTTCTGTGATTTCCAGGGAGACGGCAAACCGATAAGAGTTCCCGTTCGAACTTCGGCTCGCCGGCTTCGGGCGGTCTGTCGGTAATTCCAGGGCCGGCGGCAGTTGGCCGAGTTCCTTCCGCCAGTAGCCCGTTTGTTTTTCCAGGTTTTCACCGGTGAGCCATTTCCGCTGCCATTCCGCAAAATCGGCATATTGCATTGGCAAAGCTGTGAGCGGTGATGGCTGCCCCTGACGCAAGGCGCTGTAAAGGGTGACAAGCTCTCCCAGAAGCACACCCATGGACCATCCATCTGAAACGATATGGTGCATGGTGATCAGGAGCACATGATCGCGCTCTCCCAGCCGGAGCAGCGTTGCGCGGAACAAAGGCGCTTGTTTCAGATCGAAGACCCTTTGTGCCTCCGCTCGCGCTTCCCTGCGGACCTCTTCCTCCTGCTGTGCTTTTGGCGCATTGCTGAGATTGATCGTGCCGAGTTGAAATTCGACTCTGGAGGCGATTCTTTGGAACGGCTCGCCATTTTGAGCGATAAAGCAGGTCCGTAATACATCGTGCCGTTTGAGAATCTCCCGCAGGCTCTCTTCCAGTGCCGCGTGATTCAATTCTCCTCTGAGCCTGAGGCCCAGGGGCAGATTGTAGCCAGGAGTATCGGGCTCCATCTGATGGATGAGCCACAATCGCTGCTGCGCATAGGACAGAGGACGGATGCTGTCCTCATCCGAACCAGAGAGCGATTGATCCGAAGGGGAGTTTCTCGCCGGAATGGCAGAGTCGGACACAGGGCACTTTTCACGAGAAATCGCTGATGATCGCCGGCACCGACCGACAAGGTGAGTGCAGCGAGTGGAAGAGAGTCGCGCCGCATATAAACAACATACACGGCTCCGGCCTGACGTACGCATGGTAACCACACGCAGCGTGATTCGCTGTCTGTTCATCCACGCTCAATCAATTGTATCCCAGGATTGACTCCTGCCAGGGTCGCCGGATCGAACGAGTTCTCGCTACACTCAGGATTCGATTCATCCGCCAAAACTCCTCAAGACGCAATCGGCTGCACGGCCAGAGCGGGAAGCAGCAGGTTCAAAACAGTTCGTGGATATCGCTTTCCCGATTCAATGAGTTTAGGCCGATCAATGGCCTTGAAGGTAAGCTCGGCCGTATCAGGCGTGTACCCGTCCTGCAAACAGAGATATACCCAGTCGAGCAGCGCTTTTTCCGGTTCCGCAATCAAATATTTTCCGTAGCGTGTTCGCTTCTCAATAAACCCTGAATACAATCGGGGCACGATGGATCGATAGCTCAAGGCGAAGGACTTTCCGTTGAAGTCACGAGGCTTGCCTGTTGTAACGCAGGTGAGCAGGGCGGTAGTCTGGGTGCTGATTCCCCAGAACCAGAGCGCGGATTCAAGGGAAATATATGAATTCGGCCGCAAAACGTTTACCAGATCCTGAGGGACGAAATTCGGGGCTAGCTTGTTAACAAAAACTTTGTGAGTGACCCGCTCGACCAGTCCGCGTTTTGCGCACCGTGACAGCGCTTTCGCGACGGTCTTGCGATCAATGCCGTATTTGGCGGTCCATTGATCCGCAAGAATTATGTCGTTTCGACGAGCTTCTTCGGCCAGTACGGCAATCCAGTCCATTTTCCCCTCTTATTGCGGACACTCGGCGTAAAGCGATTTCAATCGCATCCGTTATATATCAGATTTTTACCATAGCTGTCCTTTTTTGGAAATATGTCTATCATCTGTATCCGAGAGCAAGCGCTCATGCCGCCAAGCGGCAGAATCGCACTTAAAATGCACTTGTCCGGCGCTCAACAAACATCTTCCATCGCGCAGGAATGTGCGGATAAACCCCGTGATCCACCGTGGCTGTCAAGTTGCCGATTGTTTTGCGGGTTTTCTGCCAAAACCCGACTTGTACATTGATGACCAGCCGGTCCATGAACGGCGGTACTGCTGGCATCTTTGATCCAGCACAGGCAGGCGATGCCTGAAACAGAGAGCTAAAGCATTTCAGGCGGGAAAAGACCGACGACCATGTTTGAATGTGCTGACTCAGGAAGAAGCTGAAGAAATCTCTGATCGCATGATGAATTTATCCTGTACCGGTACGACGGTGGGTGACGGGCTTTTTGGATTCGTTTCTCCTTGGCGAACAGGAAGGTCAAAAGCCGCTTACGAACAACACACGGCGGAAAGTGAGTTCTGTCGTAATGCTTCGCAGCTTTACCCGTTTCCCGGGACGAAGTAGATCACTTTCCCGCCGCCAAGGCTTGTGCCAGAAGACTTCTGAGTTCGGGGAAGTTGCGATATCGCTGGACCGGGTATCCTCTGAGGTCCGCCGGTAGATCTAAACGCCTTCCCCTGTTGTCTTGGTTCAGTAACGTCATCAGAATATGGAGACGTTTGGGCCTGGTGATCTCGTTGAGCCCGAAAGCATAGCCTAGGCCGATAAATCGCTGACTCTCGATGTGGGAGTCCGCCGCGCTTTTTATGTTTTCCACGCGGCATACAATTGTCTCCGCATGCCGCAAGAGATTGATCATATTCGCCAATCGCGGAACGTTTCCTTCAGTCTCGGTTAAATACCGGCCAACCGCGGTGCCTTCATCCAGCGGATACGCTGTTTCCAGCCCCATCTCCCTGCATACCGCGTCCATTACATTGCGATAGTCAGCCTGATCACCAAAGTGATCGTGGTCCAGCACAGCCACGAATTTGCATCGGCTGGCCACCTCCGGGACCTTCACTCCCAGAAAATGAATGAAAGCCGGGTCTTGCTGGTTGTCCCAGTATGTGTCCAAGGCGGAATTCAGTCGGCCGGCGATATCCTCCATAATGCTGTTGTAGTTGAGGTAGTTAAAGTAAAGCATGCCATCAAGGATCGGAGGAATTCGCAGAATCTTAGTGGGGCCCTTTTTGACTCGGAGAAACAAAATTCCGGGAAGATTCAGCCCCAGGCCCAACCCGCATTCGAAATAAACATTGCTATTGGGCACCGATATCTCGTAAAGGCAGAGGCGGCAATCATGCATTTCCGACAGAATGGCTTTTGAGAGTAGGCCCGACGACTTGGTAATGTCGACGTACCCGAATGTCAGTTCGTCGGATACTCTTCCGAGATACTCTCGCAGATTTTTTAACAGTTGCTCTCTGAACGCGTGGGCCACAAAAATCCGAGCGGGCCCGCCTTTGCCCGAAGGCGGACGAAGCGAATGTATCATCTCGTTCTTGCGGCTGCTTTCCGCCTGTGTCAGCGCAATATTGAGTGCCTGCAGGGCATTCTTTATCAGGCGGGTTCTGACATCGATGTTGGTCCATTTTTTGAGTACAGGAGTACGGATTGTTACAACCGCCGTCACGTCATCGACCAGATTCCTCAATGGGATTGCGATCAGCAACTGATCGCCATTTCGCTCGGTTGTAAACAGCTGTGAACGATAGGCCCGCACTTCAGGTACATCGTTGTTTCGTTCGTCGTTGACCGCAAATATCGTTCCATCCTTATTATTAAACAAAGTGGACAGGAAGGTGACTGCTGCCAGCGTCTGGTTTGACTCTATATATTCAAAATAGGTAACGTCGGAAAAGCCAAACCCGCGGTCCAGGAGCCGGGCCATAAGTTCGTAGCCGAATTCGTGCGAACTCTCAGCGCGAATGCGGCTGATAAACGCCATCAGCACGTCCTGAAGTTCGCTGTCGTTGAAATTGGCCACATCGACTTCGAACTGCTCTCGCACATGGTTCAGAAGCGCATCGCAACTCCGGATTGCGTCATCGAGCTGTCCGAGTTCCAGGAAAGTTCGGGTAATGCGCTGCGGAGTGAAGTGATGTCTGAGAAACATCTCGGTTATTTTGTTCCGAAAAGTCCAGTTTGTGGGTTCGCCTTTGGGGCGCTCCAGTACCACCGCGCCGGTCATTTCGGGATATGTGATATCAAATGCGCTGTATAAAGCCTTGTCCGTTTCCGATGGTTGGAAGGGAACTGAAGGCTGGTGAAGCAGGCGCAGGACCAAGTGAAGTGCCTGATGGTCCTCTTCCACAAGATCGGCGGTGTAACGCAGGCTCTCGTCCGTGTGCCAGGGGTCGCTCTGCACGATCATATCGACGATCTTCTTAACCGTTCGGGTGTTAACGTGGCGATTGTCGCCTTCCAGGGACAGGCCGGCAATTCTCTGCAACATGTTCAGGTCGCCGCCGGCCCATTCCACGATCAGAGAAATGCTGTCCTGGCTGAAGGAAAGATTGAATCTGCCGATGATGCGTTCCAGAAAGGCCCGCGCCTCCGCAGTCGTCAAATCGCGCAGGGGAATATTGGTGCAGATATTGAATGGCGATACCTCGGGTTTGAGAGTGAAGGTCAGATACCGTAGCGAGATGGATCCTGCGAAGTTAAAAGATATATTTCTGTAAAATGGATTGGCATCGCGCGTAACAAACATCGTGTGCGCGATATTCGCAACCTTCACCAGCGGATAGGGTGGAAGACGCTCAATGCTGTCGAAGAAAAGAATCAGTCTGCGGTCCAGGCGTTCGAGCAGAGAGTCGAGAAATCCCTTAAAAGCGTCCGGATGGTCGCGGATTCCATATTGCGCAAGATCAAGATTGCCGGGCCACGCTCTCTCGCCACTTAACGCCTGATTCAGGACACAGGCGAGGCTGTCAAGGAAAGGTCCGTCGCCGGATATATCGAGTTCTTCCGGCTGAATTAACACGGTCAGATCGCGAAAGTTTTGCTGCAGTCGCCCTTTCACAGCCCGTAAAAGCGTGGTCCGGCCGATATATTTGGGCCCCAGGATGAGGCAGAATTTTTCGGCAAGAATGCTCTTGTAAACAAAATCAACAACGTCTTCGCGCGCGAGGATTGCATTGTCCCGCCTGGGATGCAGTGGCACGTTCGCCAGAAAGGGATTGTTCATCTCTTCGAACCGCCTCCCTCGAGACGGAATGCAATTCCCTGGTTCACCATCAGGTTGACAAAGTCATCGAGAGCCAGGCGCCCAAACAGCCGTTTGATAATCGGGGCAGAGAGAACATATTTCTGCTCCCCGGCTGAATGTTCTTCAAGTTCAAGGAAGCCTGAGTTAACCAGATCATCCAGACCGTGAATGAGTTTGGCCGTATCCAGAAAGACGCCCCGGTTTTTGAGTTGCCGCAGGATATCGTCCTTCGAAAAGGTTGTGCGGCGCTCATCATGGCGTGACTGCGCGCTCAGGATAAATCTTTGCAGCACATCGGTGTTTTCATGGAGGATAAGATCATAAAAGTGCGAGTATTCCGATCCCTGCACGACTTCCCGAAGGTCAGAAACGGTGATGGTGCTCTTGTTGGCTTTCAGCATATTCGAAGCCAGATGATAGCAAATGAATTGAACGGACGAGGGCCGGCCTGAAGACTCGCCGAGCAGCTCCTGTGTTATCAATGCGGGATCTGAAATCTTGAAGCCAAGCTCTTCCATCGGCCGCTGAAGAAGCTGGCTGATCGGATCCATGGGAAAATTGCGCAATTTACAGTCCACTACAAAGTTGTATAAATCTGATGCATTCTGGGTCGCCTTGGCGGCCAGTTCTCTCGATCCCGCAAATACAAACTGGATAAATTTCTTTTCCTTCTCCTCCAGATTTTCTTGTCGCAACCTTCGGAAGTTCCAGGTAATTTTCGCGCCTTCCCGCTTTTCCATATCCAGCACCTGATCGTACTCATCGAGGAATATATATAGATGCTTATCAAGCTGATTCCTTACGAAGCTGCCGAGGAAGTTATAAAACGAAGGCCATACCTGCGGAGACTGCCATCGCTCCAGTCTGCTGAAGCTGGTGCGTTCTTCCATTTTCAATAAAATCGCATTGATAAGGCCGGCGAAGTTGGCGAAACTCTTGCAGTCCACATAGATCTTATTCGTCGGCATACCACTGTCGCGAGGGGAGTTTGCTTCCAGCCGGCGCAGGGTCTCAAGTAGTAAGGAACTCTTGCCGCTCATCCTGGGGCCGGTGACAAGATAAGAGACGTCCGGGTGCTGCATGAGCGTATTGATCTGGGTCTCTCGCCCGACAAAGCGATTTCCCGTTACCGCGCCCTGGTACTGATATCCAATCAGGCTGTGGGTGTCGAGCTGACGAAATACCTCTCGCAACGGCTGTGTTACGTTCCTGTGAGAGGTGATTCGCTGCAGGTCGGAAAGATGAAGGATGATTACGTTTTCAAGAGTGCGTATACGCTCGGCGATCCCGGGAGAGTCGAACGGCAACAGGACTAGCTTAATCTGGAGCCGGCATTTGAACTTCGCAATCAACTCGCTGAGCGCCAGATATCCTTCTTCGTCCGACATTGTCTCGTTCGGGAATTCAATATACCGGACATCTTCCATTCCCTTGAAATACAGCAGGCTGCTCAGGTCCATCTTGTAAAGGCGGAAATCGAGATAGGGCGACTCGGAGAGTTCGGTCGCGTTCAGTCCCAGCCGATGGTCCAGTATCGCGGGAAGCGAATTGAACCCGGTGCTCACCGGCGGATTATCCTGTTGACGTGCAAAAGGGATAAAAGCCTGCAAAGATCGTCGGAATCTATGGAGAGAGCCGCGCGAAGATTGCTGACAGTTTGCGCTTGGTCGCCCCCGAAGCTGCTCACAAGCCGATAGGAAAGCTTTGATGTGGCATCGTCGCCTATGGCATAGAGCGTTTGTCGGCCCGATTGTGTTATATGTTTGGCCAGCAGAGTGCCGTTATCCTCCAAACGATAGCTGTCATAATAAAGATTCACATAAGTGTCGTTCATCGTCCATTCCTTGCCAGGCGGAGGCACAAACGACCGATAATCGTCCAGCCACTCGCTTAAGTCATAGACATGCTCGCCCTCTTCAATGAACTTGCGCCCGTCCAACTCCACCGTGGGACTCACGGTAGTCATATCGCAATGCACGGAGGAGCATTTTGTGTTCCCGCCATATCCCTTATTGTGGCCGATAGCCACATGCACCGTACCATATTTTTTCTCGTCGATGAGTTGAACGCCATGGATTCGGTCGATCTTCTTGTTCACTCCGACTCCGAATTCAGCAATAATGTTCCAGCACTCGCTGTGGCCGTTTCTCAGCGCGGTTGCGGTGAGCTGCGCAAAATGCTCAATCGGTTCATTGCTATGGAGATAAAACTGCCGGACTACGCGCCCACGCTCAAACACAATCAGGGCTTCCTGCGGGCCAGTAACTTTTTCGGTCCCGATCGCTCCATTGATCAGGTATTCTCCGTTGGCCGATTCCTCAAGCGGAGCAACGAAAGTTTCCCCGGCCGGCACATTCCCCCAGGCCTGCAGGGGGATGATGCCTAAGCTCTGGATGGGCACCCGTTCCATTCCTCCTAGGGCAAATGTGAGAACATGCGGCTGACTGTGGCTGTCGATAGTTGTTATTCTGCATTCCTGGGCTTTGATCAGAGGGACCGTCAACCCCCGACACATTTGAATGATATTGTCGTAATCTACGTCAAGGGCGGTGGCGAGAATGTCCACGGAGCCCCCGGGCATAGTGGCCAGTGCATTGTTGCTCCTCTCCCCGCTGGTCAGAGCAATTCGAAATTGCGAGCACTTTTCGTCGTCGGTAGTGGCCAGAAGAACTCCGCGGGAGCGGTCAAGGGATTCGCTCAGCTCGATTGAGAGCGCTTTTCCTTCGGCCTGGAGCTTCCGGCTGACAAACTGCTGCTCGCAAGTGATTCCGCAGGCGGCAGCTGCCTGCCTGAAGATTTCCGGAAATTCCTGCGTTGTTTCATCGAAAATCAGCAGAAAAATGTCGTCTTCATTGAGACCGAGACATTTCCTCAGAAGAATGCGGGCGCCGCTAGCGGCAGCTTGGTTTATGTCGTTCATAGGCTTTCAAAGCGACGTTGATCGCATTTATATAGAAAATTAAGGGGGTGAGTAATGCGGTCCCGATACAGCTTATACAGACAACCGTGAGGCTGTCTTTCACTTTCAAAGCCGTGTTGCATGTTAATCGGCTCAATCTAATCTTTGGCCAATTCTCACTTACACTGCGTGGCTGGTGAAAATATAGCCAGACAGCCCGGTATTGTCAAGGTTCTATTGATAAGCAAAATACGAAGAAAGGAAATCAGATTCAGTTGTTTACGAGGCGGTTGGCGCAGTCAGTGACTGCTCTGTCGCAGTTCACGCGAGATTCAAACCTTATGAGCCGGATAGAAGGGGAGTTCAGTGATATTGGGTTGAGTGACGACCACCGTGCGCGAGTGCGTTGCTAAGTGCCATAGAAGTGTAACCTAGCGCGTGCCGTACAGAGCTCTATTCAACCCTTGGCTTGCGCTGGCTTGGATCATCCGCATTGCTCTCACTGCACGCGTTTCATAACCAGCATCGGGTCCAGCGGTTTTCCGGCGCGCAGGGGAGCAACGTAAACCAGTCCCGCACCCGGCGCAAAGCACCAGTGTTCTTCCACCGAATCCTCGATTTGATGCGACACCAGACAGTTGACCGGGGCGTCTCCGGTAAAGGGAGTTGTGACCTCTTCGACCCAGGTGGCGGTCGACCAAACGACTTTGCTGACAGGGAAGTTGGGTCTGACCGGCTCGTCGGTCAGAACTCCGCTTTGCCAGTAGCTCTTATAGCCGGTGCGTACGACGGTATGTTGCGCGCTGCTTCCGCTCGCGGGAATGATTCCGTAGGGCAGAGGTTTTCCGGGGATGGCCACCACGTTCTGCGTCACCACTGTGGGCGCATCGTGAGGGCGGCACAGGCCCAGGGGACATCCTTCGGGAAAACGCATCTTGCTGGCGATGCTGCGCCATGATCCGTCTGTTTCCTGATGGAGCGTGAACCAGAGCTCCGCGCCGCAGACGCCCGGCAGCCAGTAGGCGCGGCAGGCGGTCTTGGTGTAGTGGAAAACAACATTGTTTCCGCAAATGCCGGCAACGCAACCAGGCGCAGATTGAACGTCGATGGTGGAGCGGTCGCCGTAACCATTGGTGAATACCCAGGTCTGGCCGATCATTGACAGATTGAAAACCTGTGCGCTGGTGATGACAACCTCTGCCCGCGCCGGTTCGGCGACGGCGGCGACAGGCTTTC
>Ga0137391_10003197_pt1 | contig 12399 bp, 11 predicted proteins | sample 15con2h24BmetaG_FD_101399 | JGI IMG/M metagenome (GOLD analysis project Ga0137391, IMG submission 101399) | Vadose zone soil microbial communities from Angelo Coast Range Reserve, California, USA - 15con2h2.4B metaG | ecosystem: Environmental > Terrestrial > Soil > Vadose zone > Saprolite...
CATAATGTGCGTCTCGCGATCGACAATTTCGGCCGCGCCTACTCGTCGCTTGCGAAGGTGGAGGAACTTCCCTTCGAGGAACTCAAATTAGACCGTTCCTTCGTCACGGATTGCGGGACCGATAAGGTCAACGCCCCGCTATGCAAGACAGTGATCGACCTCGCTCACAGCTTTGGCCGTTACGTGGTTGCCGTAGGCATCGAGAAGGCAGCAGATGCGTTAGCCTTGGTCAGCATGGGGTGCGACTACGGCCAGGGCTTCCTCCTCGGCCAGCCTATGCCGGAAGAACGGTTCATTTCGCTTCTACGCCAGCGCGCGGCGACCCAAGGCCGTAATCTCGACGAAGCGGAAAAGCGCCCGGCGTAACGCCGCCCAATTACGCAATTGCGTGTGATTGCACGCAGCCATCGAACATTTGCGGGACAATCAATTGTGCTCGAAATCCGATTCGCAAAATTCGGCCAACCTTTTTAGATTGCTTTGCTGTACGCCGAAATTCTATGCTTTATCCAAATGGTAGCGGCAAAACTTTGGCTTTCGGATTTTCTCAGCTGTGGCTTCATCCGCCGACAAATTATTTCAGCGCGCCCTTGCCTCCCTCCAGGCCGGAACTCTGACTGACGCCGAACGGTTGTTCAAAAAATTCTTGGAGACCCAGCCTAGACATGCCGCAGCCCTCAATTTAATTGCGGTGGTGCTGACACGACTTGGAAAATTTGAAGACGCGGAACGTTACATACGTCGAGCGCTGAATGAGAATGCGAAATCCGATGCGACGCTCAATAATTACGCAATCGTTCTCAAGGCTCTGAAGAGACCAAACGAAGCGTTGGAACGATTCACCCAGGCGATCGCCATCAACCCCTCGATTGCCGAGACTTGGAACGGCCGGGGCACGGTCCTCAGCGAATTGGGCCAATACAAAGAAGCCATCGCGGACTTCGACAAGGCCATCTTGTTAAATTCAAGATATGCAGACGCCTACAACAACAAGGCGGCATCGCTCGCCAAAATTCAGCTCTTGGATCAGTCGTTCGCAGCATACAACACGGCACTGGCGCTCAACCCCGGCCTTGCAAGCGCGTGGCTCGGCCGCGCGAAAATCCTGTTCTTCTTGCACAAGCAATACGCAAATGCCGCTGAAGCCTATGAAAGGGCCTTGGCCCTAGACCATGGTCTTGTCGATGCATGGATTGGCCGTGGCAATCTCTTTTACGAATTCAAACGCTATGATGACGCTTTGACTGCCTACGACAAAGCCCTAGCGATCGATCCAGACCATGCCGACGGATGGCAAGGTCGCGGAAACGTTATGTACGAACTTCGTCGATATGACGAAGCAATTGAGGCCTATGACAAATTATTGACCCAGCAGCCCGCGATGGCGTGGCTCGGTCGCGGCAACGTTTATTCCGATCTTGCGCGTGATGATGAAGCGCTTGCAGCTTTCGACAAAGCATTGGCGCTGGCGCCCGACCTCGCCAACGCTTGGGTTGGGCGCGGGATGTGGTTCTTTAGAATGAACCGCGATGACGAAGCCATAGAGTATTTTGAAAAGGCGATAAGCCTTAGCCCCGAATATGGTGAGGCGCATTTTGACAAGGCGCTCGTCAAATTGACGCTGGGTCAATTTGACGAAGGGTGGCGTCTTTATGAATGGCGATGGAAGACGCGAATTCGCTCGTCGTCCGTGCGCAACTTTACACAAAAACTTTGGCTCGGAGACGAAAGTATCGCCGGCAAGACCATCCTAATAAATTCCGAGCAGGGGTTAGGCGATACGATTCAATTTTATCGCTATCTTAAAAAGCTGCAGGACGTAGACTGCAAAATCGTTTTTGAAACATTCGTTCCGTTATTTCACTTGTTTGAAGCGCAAAATCCTCCTTTCCAAGTTATTGCAAGAGGAGACGTCATCCCGAAATTCGATGTTTATTGCCCCTTGATAAGCTTGCCTCTCGCATTCAAAACAACCGTCGAGACAATACCAGCGCTACACCCTTATTTGGTCGCGCCACAGAACAGCCGGGAGATATGGCGGACCAAGCTCGGTCGGAAGACGAAGCCCAGAATTGGTCTCTGCTGGTCGGGGAGCGCGCTTTCTGCAAACGACGTCAGACGAAATATCCCACTGGAAACGCTATTATCAATTTTGAACGACGACGCGGAATGGCATTCCATTCAAAAAGACGTCCGCAAGCATGATCGACCGATTTTAAGCTCCAATATCAGCGTTATAGACCATGGACACGACCTGAAGAACTTCATTGATACTGCTGCTTTGATATCTGAGCTCGACCTGATTATTTCGATCGACGCGGTCGTCGGGCATTTGGGTGGAGCATTGGGTAAGCCGCTTTGGAGTCTTCAACCGTCTAGTTGCGACTTTCGGTGGATGAGAAATCGCGACGATAGCCCCTGGTATCCTACAGCAAAGCTATTTCGACAGCCGCGAGAAGGCGATTGGGAAAGTGTTGTCGCTCGCGTACGAGATGAACTGCAATCATTTGTTCGCGAAATTGAAGGCACGCGAATTTAGCCGAACAACCACCGAAAAATTATCTCAGTCGCGTCGAACCGAGGCGTATTGACGCTAACCCGACTCAGTGAGTCCAGGCATCGCGGCGTTTGAATGAAAAGTTGTCCGAATAGGACATGGCCCGCCGTTTCAAAGGTGCGGCGTCAAAAATCTGATAAACAGTTCCGTGGCGTTCGCAGTAGGCGACCGCTTCTTCCTTTGTATCAAAACGCAGGCGCAGCTGCTGGCGCATGTCACCCGATGAAGTCCAGCCCATCAATGGCTCGACATGCCGCGGCACCTCAGGCTCAAAATCAAGCACCCATGCCTTGGTGTTCGCTGAGCCAGACTGCATAGCGGTTTTTGATGGCTTGTATATACGGGCGGGCATGGCCAAAACTGATTCTGGGGGCGACCGCATCTGTATAAAACCCCGGCCGGGCAATAGCAAACTGCGGCGGGTTCATTTGAATAGCGACGCCCGGCCTTACCCCAACAGCGGAGCAGGCAAACCGGTCAGACCAATGTTGTGGGGTTCTGCCTAGGGTATCCGCTATAAGCCTGAACGGAGTTTTATCCCTCGTGGAACTTGTATATTTTGCGTAGCTCCTACGGAGCCACCCGAGATCTGATGAGGACTGAGTGGAAACCAACGAACTCTCCTTGAACGCGCGTGGTGGCACCGAGTTGATGCTGGCTGGCCTTGAGAAGCGGGTCGACCCGGAGCTTCTTTCGAGCTTTCAGATAATCCCGAGCAGGGTTCGCGAGCTTCACGCAGACAAGGTCCGCGTCCTCTGGTGTCAAAATCTTCCTGAAGACCCCGGCATCGACAACGCTCTAAAAAATCAGGGATGGAAGCAGTTTCATCGCATTGTGTTTGTAAGCAATTGGCAGATGCAGCACTACATCGAACGATATGCCATCGCTTGGGATCGCTGCGCCCTGCTGCAGAATGCTATCGAGCCTATCCCGACCCACAAAAAGCCCAGCGACAGGATCAAGCTCGTGTACATGTCTACTCCTCAGCGCGGTCTCGATGTCCTCTATTATGTCTTCAAACAGATCCCGGACGACGACATCCACCTCGAGGTTTTTTCGAGCTTTAAGCTCTATGGCTGGCCACAGGCCGACCAGCCCTATGAGCCGCTTTTCGACCAATTGCGTAACGATTCACGAGTGACGTATCACGGGTCGCAGGACAACGATTTTGTTCGCGCGGCCATCCAAGACTGTCACATCTTCGCATATCCATCGACTTGGAAGGAAACGAGCTGCATTTGCCTGATGGAAGCGATGTCCGCTCGTCTCTTATGCGTCCATCCCGACCTTGCTGCACTTCCCGAGACCGCGTCTAACACAACGACGATGTACCATTGGGACCCGGACAAGAGCAAACATGCCAGTATATTCCTTGAGGTCCTTAAGGCCGCTATCGCCACAGTGAGAAAAAGTTCGGCCATACATCAAGCGCAGCTCGATACACAGAAAAGCTACGCCGATAAGTTTTATAGTTGGGATCCTCGTGCCGCGCAGTGGACTGCCCTCCTTAAGAGCATTAAAGGCATGGCCCGCGAGTTCGAGAAGGTCGATGCCCCGAAACCTACGCTTACATTTTCCTACCGAGTCTGACGATCAGTCCGCGATAGCGATGCCCGCCCCATATTTACGCCGCGCAACATAGCTGTTTTATTCTGGGAAGCGCAGCGAGCGCCGAACAGTGTTGCCAGAAGGCGTGCGCAGCGAGAACTCCCCTTCTTTGGTCTGGCCAGCCATGTGCATGATCCAGATATCTTGGAGCGGTGGGCCCGGCTCGACAAAGCGCATTCGGGTATCGTCGAACGAGGGCAGTGCGTGCAGCGCAATCCAGTTGCAATACGCGGGCAGTGGAAAGAACGGCATGTCGCGCTCATAAATACAATAGTTCAGCGATAGCCATTGCAAAAAATCCAGAATTTATTAGTGGCATAGTAATCAACCTGTCGGTGACGTCCGCTCCGAAGCAGCTCCGATAAATAGCAAGTTCGGCGCTCCGTATCTTGAGCGGGGGCGCAAACATGGTCCGATAGAACCGGCTGATTTCAGGGACCGCAACTATTGCGCCAGTACGCTTGGCATACTCGATCGCCACATGAACCGCCTGCGCATTCTGTATCCACGTATCCGCATCCATCCAAAGATAGACTTCCCCATTCGGAAGATGCTTTGGAAGGAATGGGCGCCACGCTTGGGACTTTGTGACTTCTCCTAAGCCAGCGGATGCCAAATGCTCGAAGTCCCACCCGATACGAATTAGCGCAACTTTCTGTTCGGTGAGCCACATCTTGTCGTTTTCAGCGAGCCCAACATCAAGAACGACAATTGGTAGGTCAGCGATATCGGGGAAGCTTCGGACAGAAAGCACTGACCCTTTCAAAAGGGGAAAGTATTTTGAATCTGCGGCTGACGCGATGATTGCGCGTGTGGTCAAGGCCTCATCCTTTGAATCAAAAGGTGCGTCAATCCGAAAATAGCCGTTTCGCCCCTTCGTTATCATTCATCTTTTTCTCATAAAAGGCGCATCGGTTCGTCGCACAACGGTTCGACCACGCACTTTCCAACACGTCGACATTTACCGCCTTTCACGGCAATCCTTTACATCTGGCGACCAATGATAATTGCGAACGCTGATACGACTGAGACCAGTCTTCAGCTGTTTTGCCAAAAGATTGCCCTAACTGCGCGTTGTTTTCTCGGTTGCTGCACGATTGAGCGCCACGGGGCGAATGCTCGTGCGGAAACCGCCATCCGCTAAATCCTCAAATTCTATGCTCTGCTCACGCCAGATTTCTTCGAGAGAGCGCACTGTCGCGCGCCTCGGCTCGGTTTTGCCCTGTTCAAGTTTGTGGATCGCTCTTTGGGTTAGACCAACCCGACGGCCAAGCTCAGTTTGACTCCAGCCAAGAACTGCGCGCGCTAACCGGATTTTGGCGGCGAAGGCATGTGTTTCGAGGCGGATGATGCCGCCGAGATCGCGTGAATGAGCGCTAAAATGCGCGGCCATCACAGAACTCACAGTCTCTTTAAAAGAAATCCCCCGGCGGTTTCCCGCCGGGGGTTGCTATCGTCAAATCGCCAATCACGCGATCAAGGATAGAAGTCGCGGTGCGCGCGGAACCGGAATGCCCAGTTGTCCACGTCCTTGCCGGGAATGTTGGCACCCGTCGCCTGGACCGCAGTGGGTCCAAGAGCCACCGTCGTCCCAGCGTTCGCCGTGTCCAGTTTCGCGTACAGCACATCCACGCCCATGTAGAAGTCTTTGGTGACGTTCCACTGAGTGCGCGTGCCAACCCACCACGTGTTCCAGTTCATGTCACAGCCGTTGGTGACAGCGGCCGTGGTGCCGAGGCAGAGCTGGCTGTTCGCGGTGTCGCTGTAACTGACAGCCGCATAACCGCCGTACACTGACGTCCGCCACTTCGGGTTCCAGAAGTGTTCGTACGCCGCGTTGACGTTCCACGCTGTGGTCAGCTGCAGGTCGGTTGCGGCGCCTACGCCAGTACCCGCCAGGGTGCCGCTATACACGGCATCGCTGAGAACTCCCCAAGCTGCGCTTACCCCATCCGCCTTGCCCCAATTCGAGTTCGGGGTTTGGAAGATGTAGCGTAGTGCACCTTGAGTGTAGTTGACCTGGGCCTGGAAGAAGTCGCCCTGACCGATAAACGGCGCGTTGATCTTGATACCACCGCCGACGACCCAACCCAGCTTGTCATCTGGATGGCCATTCGCCCTCGTGAGGGTGCTCGCTCCAGTCGTGCCGTAATACAGCGCATTGACCTGATGCAGGGCGCCCATGATCTGAGCAGAACCCCACGCCTGGTCGATGCGTAGATTGGCGACGATGTCAGGCATCTGGAAGCCACCGTAGGCGCCCGCGCCAGCGTTGACGCCGGCAACAGCAGCGGTACCACCGATGTCGAACCCACCCGGGTTGAGCGTACCACCTGCGCCAGCGGCGCTGCCTTCGGAGACGATCTGCGTCATGCGACGCTCTTCAGCCGCGATTGTGGCCGAGAAGCCGTTGCCGAACTGCGCAGTGTAGCCGAACGTGAGCCAGCCCGGATCGCCCGTGTCAGAGGCCGGGAAGTTCCCCCAGTACGAGGTCGCCGGCACGCTGTAGAAGTCATAGAACGACTGCGCCAGACCCAATGTGAAACCGGCCCACTGAAGGAAGGCGCGGTTCGCACTGAACTGGTTCGCTGCGGTGTTGAGGCCGACGTCGCTGGTGCTCAGACCAACGGCGATGTAGCCGCGTACCGTGCCATATTCAGACTGGTTGCGGGCATCAGCAGTGATGTAACCACGCGCACGGAACGTGCTGTTGCTGGTTGCACGGCTCTGAACGTTATTGTTGAACGGACCCCAGGTCATGTTGCCGTTATCGCCATAGGCGTATTCGGCACGGACCCAGCCGCCCATCTTCAAGCACATGTCGGTGCCGGGGATGTAATAAAACCCGACGCCGTACAGGCTACAAATCTTCACGTACTGGACCGGTTTGGCCTTGACGGGAAGATCGGCTGCCTGCGCCCCGGCTACCGCAACGAGTCCCGCTGCCGAGCCAAGGAGAAGACTTTTTACCATCTTCATCTTGAACCTCCAAAACATTGTTTCTTGAGAGGGTTCGGTATCCGCCCAGTGCGACAGCACCCGTTGGAACTTCCCCTTGCTCCCCGCTGGCCCGAGACCCTTGCACACCACGTGGTGAGATCCCTTCCCGGACAGCGCAACAGGGGGATGCCCCCCTCCGTCGCAGTTGTGACATTAACGGGTGGACCCCTCTAAGCAATGAAGAACAGCACTTCCCACAGCGCTTCCGGGCGCTTTTCGGGCGAGTGTTGCGCAAAAAACACGCAATCGCCCGGCACCCGAAATGCCCCCCGACCCAACCTATGTTTTGCGGCTATAAATGTTATTTATCAGCAACTTACGTAAATCTGGCCGGCCGCAACCACGCGTAGACAGCCGACGAAAAACTTATTTTTGGTAGCACCGCGACACCCGCTAGGACGAGGACGTCTGCCTGAGGAGGCGTCCCAGAGCGGCACACGGATTAATTTCCGGGCAGCGCGCGAGGGGTGATTCGGAACTCGGTGAGTGAAACCTGGCGGAGACGGAGTTGGTTTTATCGAACTCACATCAAAAAGCCGGTTCCGCGCCCTCTCCTGTCCCACAAACCAACCGATAAACCGAATGTGTACTAGGACTCTAAGGCGCGCGCTCCTTTGATGTGTTTCTATTACGACTACGGCCGACCAGGAATGAATGGCACAAACGATGCTCTTCGCGGAGCCGCTTTTCACGAGGCGGGGCACGTCGTCGTTGCACGCGCCTTTGGACTAACCGTCGAAAAAATCGAAATCGGTGGGGATGGAAGCGGCAAGGCAACCATTAGTTCGGCCGCGCACCTACCACCGATTGATCAAATAGCCTTGTGCGTTGCCGGCATTGAAGCGCAAGCGTTATTCAATTGCTCCACGCATAAGTACGCTGCCTTTGCCGATTACGCGAAGGTTAGTGCGCTTGTAGAGAGCCTGACGGACGCCGAAAGTTTTGAGCTTCGCAACGCAGCCTACATGCGCGCACTCGAAATTTTGAAAAAGCGCGCGCCCGAGGTCGAACGACTGGCCAATGAATTGATCGAGCAAAGACACATCGGCGCCACCTAGGCGCTAGGCAAAACTATGCGCGGGGCGTTGATTTTGCCCCTTTGCCACCGCGGAGTGCGACGAGACGACGACAGCAGCGACGATTGTATGTCGAATTACCCGAACCCGAAGCCGGTGGCCATGTCGGAAAGCATGCGGACAAAACCCCTCGTGTAAAGGCCGCCAGAAAGCGATGAGTCCAGCGAGGTCGCTAGCGCTAGAAGGCCGACAATCCAGATCATCATCCGCATTTTATAAATGTCGCGCAGAATCCTTAAGGTTCGATTGCCAATGGTCGGGAACACGACCAGCCTTCCGGGCGTTTCCTCTCATGGATCGACGCGACCAGGAACTCTTAGACAAGCAGCTTTGGGGAGTGGACCCTTATCCCCCAAGCGCTCTAATCGTCATCGTATCCACCACGGCACTTGTGGCTGGCATAGCAATCGGATCTCTCCTGTTTTCGCACGAAAACAACCACACTCAAATTGCGTCGCACGACGCCTCGAATGCCATAACTCAAATCAATTCCAACCCCTAAGGAAGGCCCGCCGAAAATTGCCCGGCGGAGGCGCCAGGTAGTTCAGGTCACTATCGGGGCAACCGCAGCCCAGCACCGGGGGCCAAAATCGAAATTAGCAGACTGGGGAACCCGTGGAACTCACGGCCCTGACTAATTTTGTGAAAATTATTCCGCCTTTCTCGACGGTATGTTATTAAGTCGTCAATAAGTTGAGACCGGTTGCGTACCCACCTGCAACAGCAAGACGGGACCGCCATGCGTCCAACTCAATTCATTCCTCAACCACAAGAAATCGCACGCCCCAAATGCGCAAAATGTGGATCACAGATGTGGCTTGCTCAAATCGAGCCCCACGAGGAGCTAGGCCGCGATAGGCGCACCTTTGAATGTCCGCGGTGCCAAGAAGAGATGGTCGAAGTCGTGAAGTACCGGTAATCGGTGGTCGGCTCTTTGACCCGAGCTCTTAGGCGTGCTGCGACCAACTTAGTGGGAGATTCCTAGCAGGTGCCCTTTCAATTTCGCGGGCGACTTCGCTCCAAATTCTTTTGCCTTCGATGTCGCCATCGCGTTCAAGTTGGTCGGCTGTAACTCTCACTTTCTTGAGCGCGTTCGGCCCGTAGTGAGCAATACAAAACCGCGCATACAAAGCTACAGCTTCCTCTTGCGTTGGTAGCCACATTTGGAACTCCGCTTCCGCCGATCGAGCCCCTCGCCCGAGTTTGCAAAACGCGATACCGCGGCGAAAGTTGCGGAGAGTCCAAAATTACGATCGGAACGGCAGGGTATTGGCTAACGCTCTGTTGACCTGAGCTTAGTAACTATTTTTCGCCAAACAGTTCGCGTCGCACTCCCAACCCGGCGCCGAAAAAAATGAAGCCGCGCTACGCGGATTTCCCGCGAGGCGGCCCCCTATTCTTTCCTGCAATTGGAAGGTTCCACAGTTCCGAAAAGAATCAGGAACTACCCATGCGGGTGTCCGCAGCCACCGCGGACTATTCTCGCCGGCTCAAAAGAGCATCAGGCAGCGACTGTGTCGGGATCCGGCTGCGGGACTGGTAGGCACGCTGGCAAAATGTAGGTCCGCGTTTGATTGCAAGCGCGACAAACATAAATGCTTTTCATCATCTTTGGCGCCAGCGGATGCAGTAAGTCGGTCACATGCGCCATGTTCGATCGACACTTCGGGCACGGCGCTGATTGAGTTTCTGTTTGGCGACCTTCCATTGTTCTTTCTCAGTTAAGCCGCGACGTCGGTTTCGAGAAACTGCACGCCCGTTGCGTTCAAACGTCGCCACGCAAGCCGGCATGGCCTGCAAGTGCGACCGCCGTCGAAAGTGATAGCGACAACCTCCGGAAGATCGACAGAGCTCGCGATTTCGACGCGCGCGCCGCTATTCGTTAGGTCGCGAACAACGCAATCGAGCAGCGAAGATGTCCCAAGGACAATCTTCGCGCCTTTGAGTACACGCAAGCGAGGATATTCACGGCGTTCCGACATGCATAGTTCCCTAGAATTTGACCCAAACTAAAATACAAAGTTTGGCAATAATTTAAGATCGGTTGTTGCAATTGAAGCAATTATGCAAGCACATTTTTAATCAGACGAGTCCGTGTCGCGCCAACTGAACCTGCCGCTGGCCCGCGATCAGAATAATTGCGCGTTCACACTGACGGTGATCGGCTCCAATTTTTCGTATTTCTCGGCGCAATCCTCAAATTTGATTGTAAGCGCGTCCTCCAGCCCTTTTTCGGCCTTTGCAGCGGTTTTTTGCGTGAGGGGGTCGCGCTCTGCTCAGCCAGGAGCTTTCGGGCGTCCTGGGCCTTTTGGCGGGCTTGCGCGAGGGTAACGGCGTGGGTGGCGCCGAGCCCCATTTCCCGCGGCTTGCCGGCAGGCATGTAGCCGAAAATCCAAAGCCCGGCCTTGCTAATACGAAGGTATGCCGCCAACGGGAAAATTATGAAAAGCCAAATATCATCAGTTAGTTATCAGAAATGATGGCGAACAGGAGCGAATATGATACTGGCGGAGCCGGAGGGATTCGAACCCTCGATACGCCTTTGGAGCGTATAACGGTTTAGCAAACCGCCGCCTTCAGCCACTCGGCCACAGCTCCGCAAGCTTGAATACCTATGCGTTCCGCAACTTTGGGTCAAACCGCGCATTGGACGTTAGAAAATCCGCTTGCGGCGTTCGCTGAAGCATCGCATCGACTAGGCGCGTCGCACTAAATTGCTCTGACAATTTCGGACCCGCTTCGGATGAATCGCAAACAGCGCCGTCATGCGCAGAGCTTGTCGGTTGGCGCCGTCGGAACTCCCGGCGCCCCTCAATTGTTTGCAGAGGCTTTGCGCTACCAGCAACAGAACAAGCTGGACGACGCCGTCGACACCTACAAGCGCCTGTTGCTGCTCAAGCCGGATCACGCCGAAGCGAGCAACAATCTCGGCTGCGTTCTGCTCGCGCAGCGCAAGCTTCCCGAAGCGTCCGCACGTTTCGCGCGCGCCCTTGAATTGACGCCGCAGCTGACGGACCAGTTCAACGCCATTTGCGCGACATTGCTGTCCGTGGTGCCACCGCTCAACGACGCACTACGCCGCGCAGTCGCGGCATGGCCAAAGCGCCTGCCACCCAAAGAGCTGCTCGGGAGTTCCGGCATTGACGCTATCGCTGCCGATCCCCTGCTCTTGCGTTTGCTTCAGTCGACTTCGGTTCGCGAGGTCGCAATCGAGCGCCTGCTGACCTCATTGCGCCTGTCACTGCTCGACGATGCCATTGCTGGCGCGCCGGTGAATGATGTCGTGCTCACATTCTGTTGCGTGCTCGCGAAACAATGCTTCATCAACGAGTACGTTTTCGACAGCACGCCGGCAGAAGATGCGCAGGTGGACCAACTCAAGGCAGCAGTCGTGCGCGCACTCAAATCCGATGCTCCCATTCTCGCCATGTCGCTTGCAGCGATCGCGATGTATCAACCGCTGCACGATCTGCCGGACGCACGGCGCCTCGTCGACCGACGCTGGCCGCCTGCCCTCGATGATGTCGTCACGCAGCAAGTTCGCGAGGTCGTGCAGGAGCGCGAACTGCGCGCATCAATTCCGCGCCTGACGCCGATCGAGGACGAAGTCTCGCAACTCGTCCGGCAGCAATACGAAGAAAACCCCTATCCGCGCTGGGTTGACGTCTCAACCGGCGTGGAAACCGTTCCCCTTGATCGGCATCTGCGCGAGCTGTTTCCTACCGCCGCATTCGCGCCGCTAGACAAAAGCGAAAACGTTGAAATGCTGATCGCCGGCTGCGGCACCGGCCGGCATGCAACATGGATCGCCCAGCGCTTTCAAGGCGCGCGACTTCTTGCCGTCGATCTCAGCCTCAGCAGCATCTGTTTTGCCAAGCGCAAAACGGCAGCCGGATTCGCCGATCGCATCACCTATGCGCAAGCGGACATTCTCAAATTGCCTGCCGTCGGCCGCACCTTCGATGTGATCGACGCCAGCGGTGTGCTCCACCACATGGCCGATCCGCTCGAAGGCTGGCGCACCTTGCTTGGCTTGCTGCGGCCCGGCGGCTTTATGCACGTGTGCCTCTACAGCGAACTCGGCCGACAAGATGTCGTCGCCGTGCGCGCCAAGATTGCTGAACAAGGTCTGGGCGCTTCGCCAGCTGAAATTCGCCG
>Ga0137391_10003198_pt1 | contig 12397 bp, 12 predicted proteins | sample 15con2h24BmetaG_FD_101399 | JGI IMG/M metagenome (GOLD analysis project Ga0137391, IMG submission 101399) | Vadose zone soil microbial communities from Angelo Coast Range Reserve, California, USA - 15con2h2.4B metaG | ecosystem: Environmental > Terrestrial > Soil > Vadose zone > Saprolite...
AAAAACGTCGCGGGCGGGCGCAGGAGAATGTCAGGCAGATGCGCTCGCCGGCCGCGCTCGGCCATTTCTTCCGCGCTCCAGGTGGCATAGCGGTCCAGCTTTTTAAGATGATGTGACAAGTCGCGGTAGGGGACATGCAACAGCGACGCACGCAAACGTCCGATGTCGTCGACGTGTTCCAAATGCTCGTGCACTCGCCGCTCCACAAAGCGGCGATCGCGCTGGAACAGTCGGATGACCCAATCGTCTCCCCAGCCGCTGTACCGCATGGTGCGACCCAGGTACATGTTGGCCCGACGCACCGCGTAGGCGGGATGAGCCGGCGTGGCCACGGTTGCCCCGATTTCCTCAGCGAGATCGCGGCCGACCCGCTCATCGGCATCGACCGCGAACACCCACTGGTTGCGCGCGGCCGCGATCGCGGCGTTGCGCTGCGCCGCAATCGTATTCCACCGGCCCTGTAATACCGTCGCGCCCGCGGCCGCGGCCGCTCTCGTCGTTTCATCGCTCGAGCCGCCATCCGCGACGATGACCTCGTCGGCCCATGTGACCGCGCGAACGCAGTCTGCGATCTGATTTGCTTCGTTGAGAGTTGGGATGACGGCCGTCACCGGTGTCGGCATGTTCCGAAGTCTAACGAGACGGTTCCCCCGCGAGCAATCACCGCCCCCTCAGCCGGGGCGTCCTGGTCCCAAGGTAGTTATACTGGGACTCCGATGCACGTCGTGATCGCTTCACATCACCGACTGCCGGTTGAAGGCTATGGCGGACCACAACGCGTCGTCGTTGCGTTGGTTCGCGGGCTCGCCGCTCACGGTCATCGGGTCAGCGTCATTGCCCAGCCCGGCACCCGCCTCACTGAAGCATCGAAGGTCATCGAGGTCGCCCCGAGCACCCTCAGGAATACGGGTGGCGACCTTTCGCCTTTCGTCCCCGACGGCGCCGACGTCCTGCACGCGCATTTTCCGCTCAAACGGGGGGGGGGGGCCAAAGACCTCCCTTTCGTTCACACGCTGCACGGCAATTGGAAACCCGGCACCCCGCTCCCCCCCAACACCATTTTCCTCTCACGCGACCACGCCAAACGCCACGGCAGCGAGTCGTTCGTGTACAACGGACTGGATCCCGCCGAATACATCTTTCGCCGCCGCAAGGAGCAGTGGGATCTCTTCCTGGGCAAACTGCACAGCGACCGCGGTTATCACTGGGCCGTGGATGCGGCGAAGAGCACCGGCAGAAGACTGATCGTCGCGGGTGGCTGGCGGCCCAGCTTCACCGGCGTCATCAAGTACGTCGGCGAAGTCGGCGGGAAGCGCAAAGCGGTGCTGCTGGCCCGCGCGCGGTGTCTCTGGATGCCGGCCCAATGGGACGAGCCGTTCGGCCTCCCGACGATCGAGGCGCTGTTCTCCGGCACGCCCGTGCTCGGCACCAAACGCGGCGCCCTGCCGGAGATCCTGACGCCGGCGGTTGGCGCGGTCTGCAAGACGCTCGACGAAATGATCGCGGCGGCGCAAACGATCGGCACGCGCGATCCGGCGGCCTGCCGCACGCACGCCGAGCGCTGGTTCACCCATCTCGTGATGGCCGCGGAGTACGTCCGCATGTATCAGGCGGTGATCTCGAGCGGAACGCTCCCCAAGGGCCGCGCAACGCAAGACGAAGTGCGAGAGGGGGGCCGCTAGCCCTGCACGTCGCCATCGCGTCGCGCCATCCTCTGCCGGCACGCGGATACGGTGGAACGCAGCGCGTGGTCGTGGCTTTGATCGAAGGTCTCGCGGCGCTTGGTCACCGCGTCTCACTGCTCGCGCCGCGAGGCACTCACGTGCCCGGCGCCATGGTGATCGATGTGCCTGCCGCCGTGCTGCTCGGCCGCGAGGGTGACGTACGCAGTCACGTCCCGGTCGGCGTCGAAATCCTGCACGCGCACTACGTCGTGCCCCGGCTGCCAGGCGGCGTTCCTTTCGTGCAGACGTTGCACGGGAATCTCGCGGCCGGCGAAGCGGTGCCTCCCAACACCGTGTTCTTGTCGCGGAATCACGCGCGACGCCATGGTGCGACGACCTTCGCTTACAACGGCCTCAATCCCGCCGATTTCACGTTCCGCGCGCACAAGGACGACTACGATCTATTCATCGGCAGGCTGCACAGCGTGAAGGGGTACCGCTGGGCCATCGAGGCTGCGAAGCGCACCGGCCGGCGCCTCATCGTCGCCGGAGGGTGGCGGCCCAGTTTCCGCCGTCGCATCCGTTACGCCGGGGTCGTGGATAGCGCCCGCAAGCGCGAGCTGCTCGCCGGCGCGCGGTGCCTGTGGATGCCCGCGTTGTGGGACGAGCCGTTCGGCCTCACGCTCATCGAGGCGCTGTTTTCGGGAACGCCCGTCGTCGGAACCCGCCGCGGCGCACTCCCTGAGATCGTGACTCCCGCCGTCGGCGCGCTGGGCGACACGCTCGACGAATTGATCGCGGCTTCGCGCACGATCGAGACCCGCTCAGCGGAGGCGTGCCGGGCGCATGCGGAGCGGTACTTCACACACATCACGATGGCGGAGCAGTACCTGAGTCTGTATCGAAATCTGCTCGCGACCGGCGCGCTGGGCCCCGGCCGGCCCACTCCCTACACGATCTCGTAATTGCGGAACTCGAACACGCGGGCGCCCGTCAGCCGCTCCACCCAGTCCGAGAGGTAAAAGCGCAGGTGCTCGGGCTTGAAGTGCGCGGGGCCGATCACGCGCGCGGGATCGTGGCTCCGCTTTGCAATCCATTCGCGCGCGGCCGTGGGGTGCTCGCCCGTGAAGTGCCGCAGCAGCGGGGTCCATTCCAGGAAGCCACGCGCCTGCTCCTTTTCCGAACGCTCGGCGCTCCACGGATAAATCGTCTTCGAGATCTCGAGCTTCTCTTTGATGGCGTGAGCGGGGCGGGCCCAGCCGTAGTGAAACATCACCGCCTCGGTCGCGCGGGCGCGGATTTTTCGGTTATTCGGGCCCACGCGAAATCCCTGCGCGCCTTGATAGGGATGGATGTCTTTGCCGAGTCGGATGCAGCGCACCTCACGGCGATACCAGCGCCTGCTCGTGGCAATCCGATCGAAGGCGCCGTAGAAATGCAGGTACTTCACGAGTAACCCTTCCACCCTTTCATCTTTATCCCACTCGGCGACCCTCTCCTTGAGGATCTGGGCGCCGCGCTCGTGCAGCACTTCGTCCGCCTGGATGTAGATGCCCCACGAGCCGCGGCACGCGTCCATGGCGCGCTGCGTCTCGATGGACAGCATGACGTTTTTCTTGGTGAAATCCCACTCGGTATCGACGATGCGAACCCGCGGGTCGTCGATCGACGCGACCAGATCGCGCGTCTCATCTTCGGACTTACCGACGTTGACGACGACTTCGTCGCAGACCGCCAGCACCGACTCGATCGCCGGAACGATCGGAAAGTCCAGCTTGACCGCGTTCCGCACCAGCGTGAATCCCGACAACACGTCAGGTTCGGAACTGCAGGTTGTACAAGCGGCGGTAAAGACCGTCCGCAACGAGCAGATGGTCGTGACTGCCGCGCTCCACGATCCGGCCTTCGGCCAGCACGACGATGAAGTCCGCATGCTGCACCGTGGCGAGCCGATGCGCGATCACGAATACGGTGCGATGCGCCATCAGCCGCTCGATGGCCTCCTGCACCAGCCGCTCCGATTCGGTGTCGAGCGCGCTCGTCGCTTCGTCGAGAATCAGAATCGGCGGATCGCGCAGGAGCGCGCGCGCGATCGCGATGCGCTGGCGCTGGCCGCCGCTCAGCCGGGTGCCGCGCTCACCGAGCAGCGTGCGGTAGCTTTCCGGCAGGCGCATGATGAATTCGTCCGCGTTCGCCGCGCGCGCGGCCGCGCGTACCTGCTCGAGCGGCACGTCCCTCAGACCGTAGGCGATGTTCGCGAGCACGCTGTCGTTGAGCAGCACCGTCTCCTGCGACACGATGCCCATCAGCCGCCGCAGCGACGTCCGCGTGTAGTTCGTCAGCGGGACGCCATCGAGCAGGATTGCGCCGCGCGTCGGCTCGTAGAAGCGCGGCAGCAGGTCGACGAGCGTGGTCTTCCCGGCACCGGACGGACCGACGATCGCGACCACCTGTCCCCGCTGCACTTCGAGATCGACGTCACGCAGCACGGCTTCCCCCGCCTCATACTCGAACGACACACCGCGGAATTCGATGCGCTCGTTGAACTCGGCGGTCGTCTCGCCGGGGCGGTCTCCCTCCGCGGATGGCAGGTCGAGCACCTCGAACACGCGCTCCGCCGAAGCGACCGCCGCGGCCATGGTCGCGGGGTAGTTCGAGACCGACTTGATCGGCGACATCAGCCGCAGACTGACGGCGAGGAACGTGATCAGCACCGCGGGATCGAGCGTCGCCGACGCGCCGAGCGCGAGCCGGGTGCCGACGACGAGGATCAACACGATCATCACCCCGCCGAACACTTCGCTCACGGGGCCGGTGAGGCTCGAGTAGCGCTGCGCGCGTAAAACGCGCTTCCAATACCGCTCCGCGAGCTCGCGGAAGCGTTGCAGCTCGAACGCTTCCGCGACGTAGGCGCGCACCAGCTTCGCCGAGGCAATCATCTCGCCCACGTGGCTCGTGACCTCGCCCCGCTCGGCTGCCAGCTCGCGCGAGCGGCGGCGCAACCGGTTGATCATCGGCCGGATGATCAGCAGCAGCACCGGCGCAAGCAGCAACGACAGCAAGGTGAGCCGGACCGAGAGCCCGAAGAGAATCACGACGTAGACGAGAATGACGACGACGTTCTGGAGCAGCGAGGCCAAGGCAGCGCTCACGGCCGTTTTCGCCTGATCCGTATCGCTGATGATGCGCGCGATGATCTGGCCGCCGCGGGTGCGCTGGAAATAGCCGAGCGGCAGCGTCTGCAGATGCGCAAAGAGGCGCACCCGCAGGTCGCGGACGACGTTCTCCTGAATCGCCACGCTGCCGATCGACGCGAGAAACGACGTCAGGTTCTTGAGCAGCAGCGCGACGAGTAGGACGACGACGACGTTGCGCAGCGCGACTGCCGGCGCTCCGGCCTGGAGGAACGGTCCTGCGATCTTGTTGAGCACTACTTCGACCTGGGTGCTGCCTTCCACCGGCAACGCGGCATTGCCAAACAGCGTCCGGAGAAACGGAATCAGGAGGACGAAGGTGAAGCCATCGAGGATCGACGACACGACCGTCGCCACGATGGTTGCGGCAAACAGCAGCTTGTAGGGGCGCAGCAGCGTCAACAGCCGAGCGCCGCTGTGGCCCATTAGCGGGAGCCGCGCGGCGTGAGCAGCGCGACCGGCAGGATCATCTCCTCGGGCGTAGCGCCGCCGTGCAGGAATGCGCCGCGATAGCGCGCCTGGTACTCGCGCAGTTTGGTGGGATAGACGAAGAAACGGTCGCCGGTCGCCAGCAGGAGCCGCACACCCAGTCCCTTGGCCGGCAGACCGAACGACTTCAGATCTTCCACCGTAATCGCGGCTTCCGGATCTTCGGCGCGCAGATCCTCGCCGAACTTGTAGCGCAGGTTGGCGGTGGCATCACGCTTCGCGAATACGGTGGCGGGCGTGTCGCAATGAATCGACCCGTGATCCGTCGTCAGCAACACGGGCACGTTACGCCGCTCGGCTTCCTGGAGCGCCGCGAGCACCGGCGAACGCTCGAACCAGGTGCGCGTGAGGCCGCGGAGCGCGTCGGCGTCGCGCGCGACTTCGTAGAGGATCGCGTTCTCGGAGCGGCCGTGCGTGAGCTGATCGATGAAGTTGAAGACCAATGCGGTGACGCCTGGCTGCGCGAGATGCGCCGGCAGACGCCGCAGCAGATCGGCGCCGTCGGCGGCGGTGAAGAGCTTTTCGTACCGCACGGGCACGGGCTCACCGATCAATTCCCGGAGCTGCTCGGTCAGCAGCTCGGGCTCATGCGCGTTCAGACTCTCTTCGTCGGTCGGTTGGCCCCACCATTCCGGATGGCGAGCGGCGATCTCCATGGGAAACATCCCGCTGAAGATCGCGTTGCGGGAGAACGGCGTCGCGGTCGGCAGAATGCTGTAGTAGTGCGATTCCTCGACGTCGAAGAGCGGTGTCACGAGGTCGCGGAGCACTTCCCACTGATCGAGCCGCAGGCAGTCGATGAGGATGAACACGACGCGGCCGGTGCGCTTCAACGCCGGCACGAGGAATTCCGCGCCGACGTCCACCGAGAGTGGTGGGCGGTCGCGCTCCGGATCGGCGAGCCAGCGCGGATAGTGCTTGGTGATGAAGCCCGAGAAGTCTTTGCGCAGGCTCTGTTGCAGGGTGCGCAACGCCTCCTGCAGTCCCGGTTCGTCCGCCGCGGCAAGCCGAACCTCCCACCGCGCCAGCTCGGCGACCAGCTCGATCCACTCGCGCCACGCGAGCGCCGCGCCGCGCCGTCCCTCGAGCTCGCGGAAGCGGGTGACGAAGTCGCGCGCGAGGCGTTGCTGGCGTATGCGAGCGCCCTCGAGGAGCCGCGTGACGACCGAGAGCACCTGGCGCGGATGCACCGGCTTGACGAGGTAATCGTCGATCTGGGTGCCGATCGCGTCACGCAGCAGCGCGTCGTCCTCGCTCTGCGTGACCATGACGACGGCCATCGCGGGGTCGATCGCGCGAATCTCGGGCAGCAGGTCGAGCCCGCGGCGGCCCGGCATCTGCTCATCGAGCAGCACGATGCTGTACGGCTGGCGGCGCAACATGGCGAGCGCGTCGTCGCCGTGCGCCGCCTGCGCCACCGCGAACCCCTGCTGCTCGAGAAAACGGCGATGCGCCGCCAACCCGTCGACTTCGTCGTCAACCCAGAGAATGCTTTTCGGACGCGGCATCGTCGTGACAAGCTAGTCCCGCTGGCGAAGCCGGGCAACGCGCGACTACATTGGCCGCGTGTCGCGTGTCCTGTGCGTGCGGTTCAGCTCCATCGGCGACGTTCTGCTCACCACCCCCTTGTTGCGCGCATTGAAGCGTCGCCATCCCGACGCCGAGCTGTATTTCGTCACGAAGCGCTCCATGGCGCCGCTCGTGGAGAACAATCCCCATCTCACCGCGGTCGTCGCCCTCGAGCCGGGCGAGCGAATCACGAACCTGGCGCGGCGACTGCGCGCGCTCGAGCCAACCCACGGCCTCGACCTGCACGGCAGCCTGCGCAGCGCGGCGCTGCGGCTGCTCGTCCACACGCGCTGGTCCGGCTACTCGAAACGCAAAATCGCGCGCACCGCGCTGATCGCGGCGCACATCGATCTCTATGGGAAGCGCGTCCCCGTGCCCGAGCGGTACTTCGAAGCCGCGCGCGCGTTCGACGTGCAGCCCGATGGCAAGCCTCCCGAATTCTTTCTCGCGCCAGAGCCCCGCGAGCGGATGGTACAGTGGCTTGGCGAACACCGACTACTCGACCGGCCGCTCGCGGCGATCGCGCCCGGCGCGGCGCACGCGACGAAACGCTGGCCGCTCGATCACTGGCGCGCGCTGGCGGATCGGCTGCGGCAAATGGGGTATGGGCTCGTCGCCGTCGGCGGACCGGACGATCGAGCGCTCGTCACGGAGCTGGGCGCCGGCGTCGTAAACGCCGCGGGTAAGCTGACGCTGCAACAGACGGGCGCCTGCCTGGAACGCGCCGCCGTGGTGGTGTCCGGCGATACCGGGGTGATGCACATGGCGACGGGAGTCGGAACGCCGGTCGTCGCGCTGTTCGGGCCGACCGTCGAAGCGTTCGGATTCTTTCCCTACCAGGCACGCGCCACCGTGGTCCAGCGCGAGCTCGCCTGCCGGCCCTGTTCCGCGATGGGGACGGAGCGGTGTCCGCTGGGACATCATCGCTGTCTGGTCGATATCGTGCCCGAGCAGGTGGCGGCCGCCGTGCAGAAGCTCGTCGCGTGAATTCGCCCGCCGAGGAACGGCTCGTCACGCTGATCGCCGAATCGGCGCGTGGCCCGCAGCGCGAGGGGTTGTTCGCGCTCTGGCTCGTCGTGCGCGCCGCGGAAGCACTGTTGCCCCCGGCCCCGGTGAGCGCCAGGAACCACCGGCGTCGCCTGCAGGCGCTCGAATCGCGGCTCGGCAGCCTCGCGCTTCCCGCTCCACTCAAGCGCGCGCTGGTCGCGGCGCGGCAGCATTTGGAGACGTCTACCCCGGACGCCGCGGCGCTCGTGCTCAGCCAGCTCGCGGCGCCCGCGCGCGATGTGCTCGGGGCGGAGGCGGCGGATGCCGTCACCGTTGCCGCGCGCACCGCCAGATTGCATTTATAGACCATGCCTTCTCCAGCCCGCCGATTCGAAAAGCGCCCCCCCTCGCTCGACGCGCTCGTCGAGCGCGTGGATGCACAGCGTCCCGGCGAGATCACCGGCGACACCGTCCCCACCGGCTTCGGCTCGCTCGACAAGGTGCTGGGCGGCGGGATGCGGCGGCGCGACTTGATCCTGCTGGGCGGCGACATCGGCAGCGGCAAGTCTGCGCTTGCGTTGGGCATCGCGCTGCGCGTAGCGCAGCAGTCGCTCGGCGTGGCGTTCCTGTCCGGTGAGATGAATGAAGAGCGGCTCATGGAGCGCGCGCTCGCCATCGAAGGCAAAGTGGCCGTCGATGAGCTGCGCGGCGCGAAACTGAACGATCAGGCGCGCGCCGGCATCGGCGGCGCGGCCGTACGATTGCGCGGTTTGCCACTCACGTTTCTGCCGTTAGCCGGTGAGGATTTCGAGACCGCGTTCGAGCGGCTCGATCCGCTGCGACAGATCGGTTTGGTGGTGGTGGACTATCTACAACTCGTTCCATCGCCCAAAGCGCGCACGACGCAGGATGAGGACACCGCTCTCGTGCTCCGTCACCTCAAGGCGCTGGCGCTGGCACGCCAAGTCGCTCTTCTCGTCGTCTCGCAGCTGCCGCGCTTTCAGGCGGAACGCCCCGACAAACGCCCGACGCTCGACGATTACGGCGTGCTGGGCGCACCCAAGCAGCACGCGGACGTGGTGCTCTCGATCTTCCGCGAAGAGATGTACAACCCGGGCGGCGGTGTGGATGGGGCGACGGAGCTGATCGTCGCGAAGAACCGCAATGGCCCGACCGGTTTCGTGGATCTCTACTTCTACCGCCGCTGGATGCGCTTCGAGGACATGCTCGACCCGCAATAACTACCGTTTCGTGGAATCCGTCGGAACGACGCCGATCATCGTGTAGGACGTGCCCGGGCCGCCCACGTTGGGATGCAACGTCAGCCACAGCGGCCGCTTCCCCTGCTCTGCGTAGATCGTCACCCCACCTTTGCCGTCGCTGACTGTCCGCTTCACGTCCCAGCCGTTCAGCGGCAGCGCGCGCAGGAACCAGTCGGCCACTTCCTTCATCGAATCGGGCGACGAGAGCACGAGCTGCGCCGCCTCTTCCCCGGCCGAGACGCTGACGAGGGTCGAGCGCGGATAGGCGAGCGTGCCGCTCAGCGCCTTGCCGGCGAGTTTTCGAGTCTGAGCGGTATTCTCGCCTGGGCGCTCGCAGCCGGCGAGCAATGCGAGCAGCATCGCAACATGAAGTGCGCGCGACATGGGCGGGAATGCTACCTGTGGCGCCGCGCGCGGGTCAAGTTATAAGTTGCATTGCGGAGGCGCCCCATGGCCGGTCACAGCAAGTGGAAACAGATCAAGCGCAAAAAGGCGGTCACGGACCAGAAGCGCGGCGCGGCTTTCACGCGGCTGATCCGCGAAATCACCATCGCGGCAAAGCAGGGGGGCGGAGATCCCGGCGGCAACCCGCGTCTCCGAACGGCGATCGACGCTGCCAAAGCCGAGAACATGCCGTGGGACAACATCGATCGCGCGATCAAGAAGGGCACCGGCGAGCTCGACGGCGTCACCTACGAAGAGGTGACCTATGAAGGATACGGTCCCGGCGGCGCCGCGCTGCTGATTCAGGTGACGACGGACAACGCGAATCGCACCGTCGCCGAGATCCGCAACGTCTTCACGCGCCACGGCGGCCACCTCGCCGCCACCAATGCCGTCGCGTGGATGTTCGATCGCAAAGGACAGATCGTAGTGGATGCGAAGGCGAACGAGGACACCACGATGGAGGCCGCCCTCGACGCCGGCGCCGAAGACATGGAGACCGAGGGCGACATCTACCTGATCACCACGCCCGCCGCGCAGCTCCATGCAGTGCAGGAGGCGTTGAAGAGCAAGCAGCTGCCGGTGCAGAGCGCGGAGATCGCGATGGTTCCCAAGAACACCGTGAAGGTCGAGGGCAGCGACGCCAAGCGCCTGCTGCAGCTCGTCGAAGGCCTCGAAGAGATGGACGACGTGGCGAAGGTCTTTTCCAACTTCGACATCGACGCCGAGGCGATGGCGGCGGTGACGGGATGACGTGAGGGTCCTGGGCGTCGACCCCGGCACGGCGATCACCGGCTACGGCGTGATCGAAACGGGGAACGGCACTCCCGGGATGGGGCGACTCATCGAATGTGGCGTCTTCCGCTTTGAACGGGGTAACTCGCTGCCTCACCGTCTTGCCGAGCTGCATCACGAAATCGCCAAACTGATCAAACGCCTCCAGCCATCGGTGCTTGCCCTGGAAGACGCCTTCTATCATAAGAACGTGCGTACCACGCTCGTGCTCGGACATGCGCGCGGGGTTATCCTGCTCGCCGCGCAACAACAAGGGCTCGATATCGCCCAGTATGCACCGGCGATGATCAAGAAGACTGTGGTTGGCGCCGGAGGGGCGAAAAAGAATCAGGTCGGCGCAATGGTGGCCCACCTTCTGCGGCTGAAGAACGCACCTCAGCCTGCCGATGCCGCCGACGGCGTCGCGGCCGCACTGACGTTCATCCTTCGTTCCCCCTCTCCGGAACGGAGAGGGGGGCAGGGCGTGAGGACATGATCGCGCAGCTCCGCGGCCGCCTCGCCGCCAAATCCGCCGACCGCGTCGTGGTCGAAACCGCCGGCGGTGTCGGCTACGAAGTCGTCGTGCCGCTCGGTGTGATGGAACGGCTGCCCTCCCCGGGAGCGGAGGTCACGCTCGCGACAGAGCTCGTCGTGCGTGAGGACGGCTGGGCGCTCTATGGATTCCTGGACGAAACCGAGCGCCGCTTTTTCCAGCGGCTCACGAGCGTCACGGGCGTTGGGCCCAAGATCGGAATCGCCCTGTTGTCGGCGCTTGGCGTCGAACGCGGCGCGCGGGCGCTGCGGGAGAAAAACATCGCGCTGCTCTCATCGGTAAACGGGATCGGCCGCAAAACCGCCGAGCGACTCGCGCTCGAGCTGGGCGAGAAGGTCGAGGAGTTTACCGAAACACCGTCCGCCGCGCCGCCAGCTGGGAGCGAAGCCGCGCTCAAGGCACTAGAGCGCCTGGGATACGCGACGCCCGAGGCGGATCGGGCGATCCGGCAGGCTTTGGCGGGGAACGGTGGAGCAAGCGGCGAGACCGAAGCGCTAGTGCGTCGGGCACTCCAGATTCTCACAACCCGATGACTGGACCACCACTAGAAGTCACGGCCGAATGGATCTGCACGCGCTGTGGCTCGACGAACCGGCGGCTCGTGCCCGTCGGCGCTACACGTGCGGAGGATGTGTGCCTCCGCTGCCACACGCTCCACGTGATCGAGGCCGACAGCCGTCCGGTGCGCTGGCGCGCGCAAGCCAAAAGCAGACGATCGGATAAATGGCTCGCTCGGAAATAACGACGCCCGAGGCGCTCGAGAACGAGCGCCTGACCGATGCCGCGCTGCGCCCATCGCGCCTGGACGAGTTCGTCGGCCAGTCGAAGGTCAAAGAGTCGCTCCAGATCGCCATCGACGCGGCCAAGCAGCGCAAGGAGCCGCTCGATCATGCGCTGTTCTTCGGCCCGCCCGGGCTCGGCAAGACCACGCTCGCCCTGCTCATGGCGAAAGAGCTGGGCGTCGATATCCGCACGACGTCGGGTCCGGTGCTCGAGCGTCCCGGCGACCTCGTGGGGATGCTCACCTCGCTCAAGGCGGGCGATATTTTCTTTATAGATGAAGTGCACCGCCTGCGGCCGGCGCTCGAGGAGTTTCTCTATCCGGCGATGGAAGAATTTCGCGTCGACGTGCGCATCGCCGATGGCCCGCACGCGCAGACACTGCCGATGCAGCTCGAGCGGTTCACGCTCATCGGTGCGACGACGCGGTTCGGCCTGCTGACACCGCCGCTGCGCGCGCGCTTCGGACTGGTGGAGCGCCTTCATTATTATCCGCCCGACGATCTGGTGCAGATTATCACCCGGTCGGCCGGAATTCTCGGTGTGGCGGCCGACGCCGCCGGACTCGCCGAGATCGCGCGGCGCAGCCGGGGCACGCCGCGCGTCGCGAACCGGCTGCTGAAGCGCGTGCGCGACTACGCGCAGGTGCGCGCGGGTGGGAAGATCACATCCGCGGTCGCC
>Ga0137391_10003202_pt1 | contig 12390 bp, 16 predicted proteins | sample 15con2h24BmetaG_FD_101399 | JGI IMG/M metagenome (GOLD analysis project Ga0137391, IMG submission 101399) | Vadose zone soil microbial communities from Angelo Coast Range Reserve, California, USA - 15con2h2.4B metaG | ecosystem: Environmental > Terrestrial > Soil > Vadose zone > Saprolite...
ACCGTACTGTACGCGCTACCGGGCGTGGAAATCAAGCTCGGCGCCGCCGATGAGATCCTGGTGCGGGGCGCCGTCGTCATGAAGGGCTACTTCCAAGATCCGCAGCAGACGGCGGAGGCGATCGTCGCCGAGGGCTGGCTGCACACCGGAGACATCCGTGCCATCGACGGTCATGGCTACGCCGCCAACGAGCACCTGGCGAGGGTGGACCAAATCAAGCGCTTCCGGATCCTACCCGAGGAGTGGACGCCGCTCAGCGGGGAGCTGACGCCGACCCTGAAGATGAAGCGGCGGGTGGTCGCGGAAAGGTACGTCCGCGAGATCGACGATTTGTATTCGAGCCAGATCCGGGACAGCTTAGGCGACTTGCGATCGGCGCTTAGACGGCTGGGAACGAGCGGGCCCGGGAGAGGGCAGTCAGCGGACCCAGTCCCGGGTCGTTGGCCGAACCCCGCTATAGCCTCGGCCCTCGGTTCACTCCGCTGCCAGGGCGGCGCAGACCGCCATTTGCCACTCGATCCGGGTCGGCCCCGTGTCACTGATAACGGTGGGCGGGTTGACGACGGTCCTGCCCGGGTCAACCGCCAACATCCCGCTGCCGTCAGGATGGGTGTAAGCGGACAACCCTGTAATGGTGATCGTGTTAGTTGCGGGGTCGAACGTGCGGGTGAATTTGCCGGCGTATGGGATCGTCTTGGAGAGATCATCCGAACGGTAAAGTGTGCCGGTGAAATCGACGTGACGGATCTCTTTGATGAGCGTCGAGCCCGCGAAAAACTGGATATAGTCCGCCTCGACACTGAACGTTGCGAGAACGTTGAAACTGTCGCCGTAGGGTCGACAGGAGAAGTTCGGCGACGGGGTGCTGACCGTACGCGTCTGGGTGAAGAAAACCGGTCCTGCGGCAGCCGCAGTGAGGGGCGTGGCGCCGAACATTCCAAGGGCTGCGATGCCAAGTGCACAGATGAGTCTTCGCAGGGTCCGCATGTACATACCTCCAAAAATTTGTCTAAACAGGCGTCACAGGGCGCTCGCCCATACCCATGTTGGACCGCCTCAGGGAGGCTTCGCATGGGGGAGCCTCCCCACTCTTTGGCCGTGTGGAAAGAGGATTTGGCCCTTCCAGCCAGCGGCCGTCCCGACTCGGGCTGGGTCACTCAGTAAGGCCGGAAGCTGGCGATCGAGGCCCGGCTGGCTCCGAAGGTGAACGCCTTCGCCGAGCGCTTCGTCAGGACGGTGCGATCCGAGTGCCTCCATCTACGTCGGCGCCACCTCGAGCTGGTGCTCCGGACCTACCTCGCCCATTACGTGCAGGAGAGGCAACATCGAGACCTTGCTCTCGCCACGCCATCCGGCTGTCAGTCGATCGTCTCAGATGCTTGGACGGCGGCCGTCAGAACGATGCCACTGCCTCAACTGTTTTGGCGAGCTCCGTCCGGGAGGCGATGCCAAGCTTGCGGTAGGCGCTTGAAAGGTGGTTCTCCACGGTCTTGCGGGTGATGAACAGGGCTTGCGCGATCTCGGGATTGGCCAGCCCCTGGGCGGCCATGCGCGCGACGCGTCGCTCGCTGGCGGTCAGGGCGTCGGCCCCGTGGATGAAGACCCGCCGTGGGCGGGCGCCGGTCGCGAGCAGCTCCTCGTGCGCCGCGGCCGCGAGTGCGCTTGCTCCGGCAAGGGTGGCCAGCTCGAGACCGCGGTGAAGGTGCTCGCGCGCTTGGACGCGTTGCCCGGATCGACGCAGGGCCGCGCCGAGATTGACGAGCGCTCGGGCGAGCTCGAGGCGGGCCGGCGATGCCTCCAGCATCGCCGCCGCCTCGCGAAGCCATTCGATGCCCTCCCCGCCACCGACGGCCAATCCGAGGACCCTCAGGGCCCCGCCCGCCGCGCTGGGGTCGGCGAACCGACGCGCGAGCTCCAGTTCCTCCTCCGCCAGCCTGCGTGCGGCCGTAGGTTGGCCGAGGGCGAGATGAGCAAGCGCGGCATGGGACCGCCAGGCGATCACGCCGGGACAATGGACGCCGAGGGCCTCCACTCGCTCGCCGCACAGCATCAGATCATCGAGCCCTGCCCGCGGGTCGGCCTGCGCTACGCGGAGGCGCCCACGGGCATCCAGCAACAGGTTCCCCGAGAAGGAGCTGGGGAGTTCCCGGGAGAGCTCCCAGTGTTCCTGGAGCGCCGCGTTGGCGACCGTCTCCCTTCCCTGGTCGAGCAGCGCATCGACGAGGAACGCAACGAGCGCGGGTGACCCGAATCTCCACCCTGCCAAGGCGGCCGCACCGAGCGTGCCCCGCGCCTCAGCTTCGGCGTCCACGGGCCGCCCACGACGGAGGAGGGCCGTGCATCGGAAGGTTGACAGTGCGACGAATCCGAGCAGGATTCCGCGGCGACTCAGGTCAGCCAGGGCCTCCTCATATAGGACATCGAACTTATCGAGCAAGCCCAAACAGCACAGCGTGAAGGCTGCGGTCTGGACGGGGACCGACTCCGCCGAGTGGAACGCGAGCAGGCCCGGCGCGGCTAGCGCTCGATCCATCAGATCACATGCCCGAGCGAAGCTCTCCGTGTTGGTCGCCTCGAGCGCGAGGTAAACGAGCAGCTCACGCCTGGTGGCGCAGTCGGGCCCGTCGGCGCGAAGCCTGAGGTCTGCGAGCCGGCCGGCCACCCTAGCGTACGTCCTCAGGTCCTGGCGGCCCGCCCAGTAGCGGGTGACCTCGAGAGCGAGCGTGAGTTCGGGGTCATGCCCCCCTAGTGCGCCGAGAGCATCGCCGAGCGTCGCCACGGCCCGAGGACTGTGATCCGCCAAGACCTCGAACTGAGCGAGCGCAAGTGCCCGCGTCGCTCGCAAGCGAGGGTCGTTAGTGGTGGCCACGCTCCGCACGAGGTGGCCGAGGCCTGGTTCGGCGCCGACCGAGGCCTCCGCCAACCCCAGCTCGAACAGCACGTCTGGTGCAACGTCCGCCGTTGGTGGTTCGGCGAGCGCGCGCCGTAGATACCCAGCGGCCTCTGTTGGGGCTCCAGTCCGAAACGCGGCGCGAGCGGCGGCCCGTAGTGTCTCGACGGTGGAAGCGTCCGAGGCCGGATCGGTGAGCGCGAGGTGGAGGGCGACCTGTTCGGCGGTGGCCCCGCTATCGTTGAGCAGCACAGCCGCTCTCGCATGCAGGGCGGCTCGCTGGTGCGGCCCGAGGTCGGCCTCGACGGCGGTCCGCACGATGGGGTGGGCGAAGGCGAGGCGCGGCCCTGGTGAGAGGATCGACGCCTTGACCAGCCGGTCGGCGGCGGTGACCGCTTCTTTCGGCTCCAACTCGGCGAGCAGGGCGCAGTCAGCAAACCGGGCGCCGTCTCCCAGCACGGCGCAGGCTCGCACCAGCGGCAAGACGGCCGGGGGGAGCGACCCGAGCCGGAGCAGTAGGGCCCGGGCGATGGCCGGCGGGCCGAGCTCCCTCACGCGCGCGGCTTCCTCGGCTGTCGGCCGCAGACCCCGCTCGGCGACGTCCCGAAGCAGTTCGCCGACGTAGAACGGGTTCCCGCCAGTCGCCCGGTGGCAAGCGTCGCGGAACTGGCGCTCCGGAGGATATCCCAGCTGTTCCTGTATGAGCTTCTCGACGGCCTCCGGCGACAGCGGCCTCGGTCGGATGATTTCCACCCCGGACGCGGACGAGAGCTCGTCAAGGAGCGGCCCCGCGGTCTCGCCCTCGGCCGGCCGCACGGCGACGGCGACAAACAACGGCAGCTCGGTCAGGCGGCCCGCGAGGAACGCCAGAAAACGGAGCGAGGAGGTGTCGGCAAGGTGGGCGTCGTCGACCAGCAGCGCCAGCGGGCGCTCTTCGCAGAAGTTCGCCACGAGCCAGTACAGCCCGTGCAGCATCGGCCAGGGCGAAGAGGCCGACGCGGGTTGGTGCTCGCCCGTCACAGCGCCCGGGTCGAACAGCGGAGTGGCCAGCGCCGCCGCGCCCGAGAGCAGAAGCGTGCGGCGGGCGCTGCGCCAGACCGCGTGGCCCAGTAGTTGGCGGACAACCCCGAATGCGAACGGGCGCTCAAGCTCGGACCCCCGAGCCTCAGCCACCGCCATCCCGGCGGCCTCGGCCTTCGCTCGTGCGTCCGCAAGGAGCGCCGTCTTGCCGAGCCCGGCCGGGCCTTCCACGTAAGCCAGACACCCGTGGCCCGAGCGCGCCCGCTGGATGAGCCCCTCGACCCGCTCAAGCTCCCTTTCCCGCTCGAGGATCCGGGGGCGGCCGCCTCCTGCCGCGGCAAACGCGCGGGCTTCCTCCATCAGACCATTGAACTAGAACGGAACCAACTACGCCCGCTGGCGGCGCCGGCCGTAACCGCTCAGCACGCCGAAAATGATGATGGCGGCCGCGTATGGCAGCTATGCGCGGGACGAGGTCAGTAGGTAGCTCGAGCGGATGTCGGTCTCGCGCAGGAGCGGCAACGCCATCAGCCCGAAAGACTAGCGGACTTCGTCGGCAAGCGGGTCGTCCCAGACACGGGCCCAGAGCTCACCGATGAGGAACGCGGTTGGCCCGACGACGTCGTCGAACAGGTACGCAGGGACCGCAAGGAGGGAATCACTCGAACCTATGTGCTCAAGGTCAGCGATGGCGCACGATACCTCGGCTTGAGTCGTGTAATGGGTCATCCATTCCTCTCTCAGGTGAATCCTTTAAGCAATCACGCAACTCACCATGCGCCTCGGTCATCGCGCGGACGATGACGCGGCCGCATCCCGGCAGTGGACGCGCGTCCCGGGGCACCTCATCGCGACAGCTGTTCAGCCTTCAGGGTCGATACGACCGGAGCATTCTCATGTAGTTATCGACCCAATCGGGCTCAAACTGGACAACGCCCACCTCATCCTCTTCATACTCCCATTCTCGGGGAGTCGCATAGCCTGGAGCAAACCGGAACACATTGTTGAACTGGTCTTGACACAGCAAGAAGATCGTCTAGAACTTTCCCACCTGCCAGTTAACTCTGTGGCGCACCGGACCTTACGGGCTCAGCTTCTTGCCGTGCATCTGCCACCTGGCGCAAGATCGACCGGTGCGATTCGCTGGTAAATCCTTCCACCTGGAGTCTGATACTCCCGACCTTTCGGAGCGAGTGCGTCGATCATCTGATCCTGATCGATGAGCGCCACCCGCCCGCGGTGCTAGCCGAGTTTTCGGATTACTACAATCACGACAGGCCCGCCGCAGCCTTGGCCTCCAATGTCCCCTTCCCAGCAGCGTCCCGGTCCGCGGGCCGGTTGTGTCGCGGCCAATCCTGGGCGGTCTACACTACGTCTACGCTCGGGCCGCCGGAATTGGGATGGTGTTTTGCCGCCCTTCACGCCAATGCATAGCGGACGGTGCGAGAATCAAGCCCGAACATGACCTTGCTGACAGCACCGGATGGGATCCGCGAAGGGGTTGTTCGGAGCTCGGCTCAACTCTGACTGTCGGGCACGAACCCTGAACACAGCAAGTCAATGGAACTGATGCGTTCCTCGGCCTGCGCGTAGGCTTGCTGTTCGATGAGGTGCCAGCGGCTATCGCCGCGTGGTGTCGGGTGGAGGCGGAGTCGCCACGACGCATGGAGGCGACTGCTGACGTCGCCGACCGTGGCATCGAGGACCTCGAACCCTTTGGCGTCGCCGAACCACTCCCGGAACGCCCCGACGATCTGCGAGGCTCCGCGAAACTCCGCAGGCCCTCGCGGCAGCAACGCCCGCATCACTGCTGCGGGCTCAAAGCAATCGGTCATCTTGTTGAAGTCGCGTGCGGCGATCGCCTCGACGAGGAGTCCGGCTACCGACCAACGTGTCCGCGGCGCAGGGGATGGAAGGGGAACTTGGCAGGTTTTTGTCATAACCCGATTTGTAGACCCCAGCCGCGCGGCACGCATCGGGTCTTTGCCCTATTTCTGGAGCTCAGTCGCCGGCGTCCGCCGCCCTGATGAGCCCATGCCGCATGGCGAACAGCGCTGCCGCGCCGCGCGTGCTCACGCCGAGTTTGGTGTAGATGTGCTCCACGTGCGCGCTGACAGTCTTGGTCGAAAGGGTCAGTTCCCGCGCGATGCTCTTCTTGGTCAGGCCTCGTGACAGCAGCACCAGCACCTCGACCTCGCGCGTACTCAGTCGGGCGGGGTGGGCAGCCTGGCGACGCACTCGATGCCCGGCTGCGTCCAACACGGCACGAACTGCCTCGCCGTCCAAGCGACCATCGGTCACCTCTGCAGCCAGAATGTCCCGGGCTGCGTCCCGCGTCCACGCGGGACGGTGGGGACGCGGCTCGAGCAGCGCGTGGTACACGTCTGCGGCCGCGATCAGGCGAGCGGTCATCGGAAGTGCGTCGGCGGTAAGTCCGGACGGGTAGCCAGAACCGTCCATCCGCTCATGGTGCATTGCGGCGAGTTGGCCGATCGCCGCCAGCTTCCGGGGCTTTGAGAAGGTTCGGGCCGTGAGGTAGGGATGAGTGCGGATCCGCTCCCGCTCGGTCTCGGTCAGCCGCTCGGCCTTGTCCAGGATCCCAGCAGACACGCCGATGGCACCCACATCGTGCACCAGCGCCGCTCGACGCACGAGCACGAGGTCGGCGCTCGGCAGGCCAAGGGTAGCGGCGCCGGCCGCGGCATGGTGCGCGACTCCTCGTGAGTGTCCGAGCGTGAACGGCGACTTGACGTCTGCGTAGTCGGCGAATGCCTCCAACGCCCGATCGAGCTCTTCGTCGGTGAGCAGGTGTCCCAAGGGCGCCTGCCCACCGATGAGCGCGTCCCAGCCGTCGAGCTCGCCGATGCCGGCCAGAAGCTCGCCGGCATGCGCGCAGAAGTGGTCGACGAGTTCGGGATCGAACTCCGTCCCTCGCCGCGAGCGGAGCATCTCGACGGCGGCGTCTTCACCTCCCATCCTATGTAACGCCTCGACGTCGTTGGCCACATGGACGATACGCATGATGCGGGCGATCTCGCTGCCCGCCAGGGTGGCGGGGAAGCCCTTGCCATCCCAGCGCGCGAAAGCCTGCTGAAGGGGATCGCGCACCTCTGGACCGAGTCCGAGGCGCAGCGACAGGTCGCCCGACGTCTGGCAGTGGGCAGCCATCGACTGCTCAACCTCCTTCGATCCGCCGGCGAGGAACCGGCCGATCATCGTGAGTCTATGAATCGGTGAACTGCCGCTGGCGACGTGGCCGATCATGAAACGCATCATCCGCAGACCGGTCATGTCGATCAGGTAGCTATCGGCGCGCACCGCCATGTCGTCACCGAACCACTTGCCCATCTCGTGAGCGTCGGCTACGCAACCGACCCAGGCAAGAAGCGAAACGTAGAAGATCGCAGCTCGCTCGTCGTCGGACAGACCCTCGAGGTCCGCCATTCGCATCGCGATGAGCGTCTGACGGATGATGTGCTGCTGCGGTTGCCCTAGCCCCAAATCCGTCGCGAGCGACAGCGCCGCCACCAGTTCCGCCAGCCGAATCCCGTCTCCAGCGCCCGTCACATTCGCAGACTACACACTCGTCGTGCGGGCCTAGGCCGACACCCTGCTTGCAGATACCGGGGCGGACGGCTATCCGGGGATGCGGTTGGAGGCGTCAGCCATGAGGCGCGGGCTCGTCAAGGGGGATGCCGCCGCCCGAGCCCCAGGAGATAGGGCGAAGACCCGATGCGCAGCGCACGGCTGCGGCGTACAACCAAACCATGACGACAAGCACCAAGCGACGAAGGAGTACGGGACAATGATCAAAGGACTTCGGCTTTCGGCGACCACGCTTCTCGCTTTTGGAACGCTGGCGCTCAGCACGAACTCCGCGTCCGCGGCCAGCAATCAGGTCCCCTTCGGGGCGAGCTTCTCAGGCAACGGTGAGCCGACCAGCGAGACGACGATCTCGTGGGCCGGGACAGGTCACGCCATGCACATGGGGTACATCGCGAACGAAGGGCAGATCGACATCACCGGCCCCGATAGCAGCTGTCCCGGAGGAATCGCGAACGTCAATGTCGAAACACTCATCGCCGGCAACGGCGACACGCTCACGATCACCAGCCAGGACGTGGCGTGTCCGACCGGCCCGGCACAGTTTCACGGTACCGGCTTGTGGACGGTGACCGGTGGAACGGGCCGGTTCGGCGGCGCGACCGGCCAGGGATCATCCGATGGGTCGGGGGATTTCAACACAGGCACCTTCACGATGACCTTGACCGGTACCCTCGTGCGAGGCGCAGCCAGCTGACGTGCACAGGGTGCCCGATGAAACATCCCTGCAGCGCGCAGCGGCCTTCGGCTCGACCGCCTCGATCGTGACGCACCTACCCCCCATAAGGGGGCCTCATCCTGCCGACGCTGGGACGGCTTGGCCTGACCAGCTCGAATCGAATGCTCGTCGTGCAAACCCTGACCTTCATGACCTTATACGTACTCTTCTTTATCGAGCATGCCCGCCGCCACCTGGTCCACTTCAATGTCACCGAGCACCCAACGGTAGCCTGGGTCTGGCAGCAGCTCCTGAATGCCACGCCGGACGGGAAGCAGCCGCGCTTTCTGGTTCATGACCGCGATGGGGTCTACGGCGGACGGAGCCGCCAAGCTTATCGAGGCAGGGGGCCGCATTGCGTTCCGCTTTCATGCCCGCGACGTCAACCTGGTGATGGGACCTGCTCGAAAAGGCGACACGGTACGATTTCGCATCTTCATCGAACAGCAAAGTGGGAGGCGCCGTGCACGGAAGCGACGTCGATGCCCAGGGCCAGGGGACAACCAGCGAGCAGCGGACCTATCAATTGATCCGCCAATCGGGCGAGATCAAGGATCGAACATTCGAAATCGAATTCCTCGACTCCGGCGTGGACGTCTACTGCTTCACCTTCGGATAAATCTGTTCTGGATGGCGACCCCGAGCGGGTTCGAACCGCCGATCGGACTAGGATATCGGTGGGGGCGCGACGGGAACGATCCGTCCGTCGACATCGCCAAGGATGCCGACCAGCGGTTTTGAAGGTGGTCCCGAAACAATCCAAGGCGTCCACATGCATCCACTTCGGTCCGTCGTGAATTCGGTGTAAAGGACTCCATCGCCCAAATGGTCTAGCTTGTTCGCCGGTGTCCGATGCCGATGCCGTCAGTTAAACCGTCACAGGGGCAGCACGGTACAGGAAAACACTCCCTGTATTCCCTCTGATAGGGGCGCCTCGCCCTCCGGCCACTTCAGGCTTCCCCCCCAGTTTCGCGGCCCAAAAGTGGTTTGCCCGACTCGATCAATTCCTTCAAACGACGCGCGTCTGCCCGAGCCCCACTCCTAGCGAAGGGCTTTGTGAGTAGAAGAGCCAGGCTCGAATCCCACGTACGTCGATTTCGTCGATGATCGTCAGCTTCGTTGCGCCATGCGGAGTAGCATCAAAGAAGTAGCTCCGCTGTGACGCTAGCCCTTGATACCACGACTCAAAACTCACAAGACGCTGGGGCTCGTAGGCTGTGACTTTGAAGTCAACCGACCGAACCCCCGAAGGCAAACGAGCAGTGATTGTCCCGGTCGTCCCAACGGCTAATGGACCCGGAGAGCGGATGTCGACCTCGCGCCCTCGATATAACGGTCAATCCAAATATGTCCGTGCTAGGTGACTACGTCGGCGCCGGCCGGCATTAATTGTGGTCAGATCTAGTGATCGAACCCGTGAACCGTTCAACGATACGGAGGCGGTTTCCGCCGATCGGCGGGTGGCCTGGTCGGGCATATGTTGTGCTGCTGGGATTGGCTTATGCCGCGGAGTTGCTGGGCATCACCCTCTTCCTTCTATCAATGCTCCAGGAGAACGCCCAGCTCCTGATCATTTCCGTGCTAGCGCTACTCAGCGGGATCGCGGCGGGCGCTTTGGCCTCTGGGCTCTGGTACGCCGTGCGCAAGTCATCCGGTGAGCAGACTCATCTGCGCCCGCTCCGACCATGGCTCATTTGGGGAGGATTCTCTCTCCTGACGACTGCGGCCACACTCGGCGGCGCCGGGTACCTGGCTTTCAACCTTCAGGGCACCCGCCGGCTCGCTTTCGCGGCGGCGGTTGTCTTCGCGGGCACAGCGTTAAATGAAATCCCTGTCATCAAACTACTCGCCAGAGGGAGGACCCAAGATCACTGGCCGGGATGGCAGGGAAGAACCCATCGGTTACTGGCGGTTGGCGCAATAATCCTCAGCCTGCTTGTTGCCGCCGGCCTGGTGGTCGCGGGCTTCATCATGGCGCCCGACTTCCAGCTCTGATAGCCAGTCGCTGGCGTAAACTTCTGGCGGCCATAGCGGAGCCGCAGTCCCACATTCGGTGCCGGCCCCGGCACATCGGTGAGGCCGTTCTGATATGCAGTACTTGGGATAGCTGTCGGCGAAGTCTGTCGCTACAACCCTGAACACCTCCGCAACGGGACGGTCGATCTCAATCGTGGTTCTGTAGCGCATCAGACAAGAAGTTGAAACGTCGGCGCCAGGTCGAAGACAAACTCGCCGCAGGACCAGAGTGGAACAACATCGGCCTCGTCTTTGCTTCACCAGTCGGAAGACCGGTCGATGGAACCTGGACGACGAAGCGGTTCCATCGCGCCCTAGATCAGGCTGCGCTTCCTCGGATCCGAATCCACGATCTCCGGCATACGGCGGCCACGCATCTGCTCCGCCGGGGTGTCCATCCCAAAGTCGTACAGGAACTCCTCGGCCACAGCACGATCTCGCTGACGCTCGACACCTATAGCCATGTGGCTCCCGCCCTGCATGCCGAAGTGGCGACCCACATGCAGACGCTCTTCAACTCAGGTCACTAGAGTCATCGTTGACAATGGCGACTATGGGCGGACAAGAGGCCGTCGACATCCCGTTGACCGACGAGGAGCGACGGCTCCTCCGAGCAGGGCTGGCCGAGTGGGGTGGTCCCGCCCATTGCACAGATGAGTTCGCGGTCGCCATGGGGTTCAAGGATGTCGAGGATCTCATCTCGCAAGGTGATCGGTTGAGCCAGTCACTCGCTCACGGTGAACCGCTCAGCCGCGCTGACTGGGCCCGGACCCTACTCGCCACGGAGCTTGCATTTGCGAGCGACCTGATTGGCTCTGGCGTTGAGTGGTCAACTACAACTGGGTTCGCAGACGCCGACACAATCAGGTTGCTTCGGGGGGTCCAGCGGAAGACGGCGCGGCACGGCGTCTCGCTGAGCACGTAGCCTCGTTCCCGGTCGGCCGTTACGATCCAGCGGCTCCGCAGGCGCAAGTCGTATCGAACGATCCTTTCAAAGCCATCGCCACTGGTGACCTGCCATGTCGTACAGAAGAGTCTGCTCGGCGTGGTCGGGAGGTGGTGTACTGAGCCGCCAGCGCTGCTGACTCCAGCCCATCGTTAATGCAGAGTTAGACGCCCTCGCAAGTCCTTGAGGAGCAGTCCACGCAGCGCCTGGAACGATGACACGCTCGAGAACTTGGGCGTTCGGGGGCGTCGCCATCGGCTCGAGGCCTACCCGACTCATAACTGTGCCAGCGAGGGTCATGATGAGGCGAGCGATAACGTCGAAAACAAGGGGAAGGAGCCGGGTAACCACGCGAACGTAACAGTCATCGTGGATGTGCACGTCCAGCGACGCCCACTCCAGCTGCGCCAACAGGGGTGGGTCCATGGCTGCCCGCGTATGGGACTGAAGCACCAGATTCTCAACGTCCGAGCGCTCTAGCCGTCGAAGCGAATCGACAAGGTGGAAGTCGTACATAGGCAAGTCCGCGACCAAGTGAACGAGATCTTTAGTCGCGACAGAAATAAGATCCTTCTTCCCAGGGGCCGGCAAGGGAGCGGCCCACTCCACGTCGTACGAAGCAGATTCGACGTTCCGGACCCTCGCGACCTCCTCCAAGTCGAGCAGTTCACTGCGACTGTTCGGCTTGAATTCGTAATGGCCCACGTCGAAAACTACGCAGGTCGGGCCCGCGTACTTTGCGACTAAGTCGGCAAGCTGCGTGACCCCGAGGGCCGTTAGATGCACGTCCCAGACGCCAGCAGCCAGCGGACCGCATTCGATCGAGAGTGGAAAGGGGTAACCACCCTCGCCCAGGAATCCGACCGTGTTGATAGAGAAAGCGTTTGGCAGGGGAACACGGTAAAAAGGCGGAACTGAACCAGGCGACACGAAACCTACCTCTCTAACACGTTAACGTGCGTTCCTTTGCCAAAGTTGCGCCGAGTAGATTGCCATCGCGGCGGCAAGTTAGATATACGCCGTCAGTTATGCCGTCAGAGCGGCCGGTCGCCGAAAGACATGACTGCGGTGAGTCACCGAGGAGGCTCAAGTGGCCACTGGCCAAATTCGAGAATGGCGGGGGCGCGACGGGAACGATCCGTCCGTCGACATCGCCAAGGATGCCGACCAGCGGTTTTGAAGTTCGCGGGCGCATCG
>Ga0137391_10003207_pt1 | contig 12382 bp, 16 predicted proteins | sample 15con2h24BmetaG_FD_101399 | JGI IMG/M metagenome (GOLD analysis project Ga0137391, IMG submission 101399) | Vadose zone soil microbial communities from Angelo Coast Range Reserve, California, USA - 15con2h2.4B metaG | ecosystem: Environmental > Terrestrial > Soil > Vadose zone > Saprolite...
ACACCATGATTTACCCCGCTCAGGATACGTCAAAGTCATCGCAATCGACTTTGGCACGCCGACTTCGTCCAACTCTAGATTCGGATCACCCGTGATGACTGTCCGAGCCGAAAAATCGACGCGCTTTCCCATTAGATTCCCACGAAGGCGACCCTCCTTGCCCTTTAAGCGAGCACGGATAGCTTTCACTGGGCGGCCAGACTTTTGCAGTGCCTGAGGGATGCCTGCAATGTCATTGTCCATGTACGTAGCTACGTGGAACTGGGCAACGTTCAATGGCGAAGACTGACAAAGGAATACACAACCGCACACACCTGGAGAAGCTGCTCATACTCGGTCACGATATGAGCAGGGGAGCCCTCTTGCTCGCTCTTCCGTACGTTGGTAGACGCCTTGATAATCTCACCGAGCTTGTAGGTGAGATCGTCCTCGCTTCGCATCGTACCGCCGTCCACTGCAATACTTGGCCGAACAGGGGGAGGGGGGACTGGTAGAACGGTCAAAATCATCCACTCCGGACGGGCATATTCGTCGGAAAGCCCAAGGAGATGTAAGTCGGAATCAGATATCTTCATCAAGGTGGTATATACTTCCGACGGCGTGAACAGCCGTTTATCCTGATGAACAGTTTTTATATCCTAAAGGGCCCGTCAGAGTACGATGCAATGTGGTGCGTCTATCACATACCTCGTCCTCATCCTTGGCCTTCTTGTATTGCAAAAATAACTTCAAGCCTTCTTTGCGGATCTGGGGTTGAAGGTGACCACAACCTCCGTGGCCTTTTTTAGGTTCATCACCGTCGAGATCACCCTCATCCCTCTGTTCGTCGGCCTCACAGACCATCTTACTTTTGCAATGGTTCCAAACGATGGCCATCCGGGTCTTCAAATCCCGAACATGTCGGATCTTATCGGCGAAGTTGGGGTCCGACTTACAGCACACATTAAAAATCGGAGATAGAAATAGGAGGGTTAGCCTGAATGCAGAAGGGGCAACGGAACACCCTAGAACACCACAAAAGTGCCATATACACAATATGAAGAGCGATCAAGTGGCAAGCCGGGCTCGTACCGCTCAACTGCGTCACAGAGAGGGCCGCCCAGCAGTCCAGCACAACAGTGGCGCATCGATGAATGGGCCGCTGTATGTGGGCACGTTTGCACTCCTTGCTCAGCCCCCATTTCACCACACGACTGCGTGTCCAACCAGGCCGAGCGGTGAAGGGGCCGACGCGGCGATCAAGCGATCGAAAACGCGCGTCAGCCGCGCTACGGGTGGAAGAACGCCACGATTGTCGAGGAACGAACGCAGTGTGGGCTTGGGGTTCTCCACCATGGGTGGAGAGAGCCCCCAGAAAATTTGGGTGGTGGGGTGCGAAGCAAGTAGAAGCAAAAAACTCGCCACTCACGATATCGGCTTTCAGCTTTCCACAATTTACACATATACTCTCCAGGATCTTCTTCACTTTAACGATGAACCCTATGCACGAGAATTGGAACGATAGAAAGGGTGATCATGCATGCCACGCACCTGGATGGAATACGGGTCTAGCCAGTTCAATGTGACCAAAATGTCCCGGGCACTCGGACATTGACTCTCCACATGTCTGACATTTGAAGTTCCGGTCAATGGTGCCCATACGAGGGTCCATTAAGCCGCCAAGCTTAGGTCTATGACCAGTCTCATCCATAACTTCGGGGTGCTCGACTTTGACAACGGAGTACGCCTTCTACAGGAGCGCCAGGAAAATTTTTAGCGGGTCCTTTGTAAGACGAATTTGCTTACAATTTCCTCGGGAGAGAGGATACCGAACTGAACCTCCTTCACTTTACGGATGGGGGCTGAAGAGTGTGCAAATTGATGACCTAACATGGTTGAGAGACAGGAGGGGGGTGTGAACGAGTGATATGTGGATTATAAGAAGGCAAGAGAATCAGAGAAACCAGCGGTGGGATAAAGGTCGGGGGGGTAAACGCGAGTTATTAGGAGGGTACAATGAATCTAGAGAGATGTAGTGTTCAGGTCCTGGAACTTTTTGTGTGGTTTTGAGGATGGCGAGGGGACACTGGGCAACCAGGCTCTGCGGGGTGTCACTGCAGAAGGGGCGGAGATGGTGCTGTTAGAACCGGACGGCACACCGCGTGTCAGTACCGTTCTATGCTCCTAGGGTGAAAGGATGAGAGCAGAAGAAGGGCTGGACCGACGAGACGACGACGGCAAGGTCGTTGTTTGAGGACAACCGGTGGTGTCGGGGACACTTGGAACTCCGCCCGAACTTCATTCCGCAAACCAAACCGGTGCCGCTTCATGAGTCGCTCTGACTTGTTTCATCCATGGCTCAACTGGTTCACGTTCTCCAAGTCACACGACTTCAATGTCTGACACCTGTTTTTGCTGCTACCTTCGTGCCGCTCTGGCATCTTGTTTAGGCCTCCGGGATGTGATACGCTTCGGAGCATGTGTCAGCTAGCCAAGTAACAGACACCGCCTTCGAGTCACACAACACCAGTCACCCCACGAAAACACGACGTAATGAATGCCAAATAAGAGAGGTAATTCGCACGTGTCCATCACTCGGTGCACTTGTTCATAGGTGCCCTCGTAACTGCGGATTGCATTGCAACATGCCCAGGCGTACTTATGATTTTGTCATAATATCACGTGATACACGGTTTATAGTTTACGGCGCGCACTTCTGACACTTGGGCGGGGCGTGACGCGTGATGGCTCATCTATCAAGGTGATGGACGTCAGGCGAAATCTGAAAAGATTGTTACTTGCTGCGCTGCAAGGCGCTGCGCAGCGTGTATGCTGACGTTGCCTAATTCCAATTCCTGATTACTTAATGAAGGATCGGAGTGTGAATTGTCCTCTCTGTCATCGCATCGCAGTTGCAGTCTGCTCGCCGCAGACGTCAGACTGATCAACTTGACGAGTAACTTTCTCTCTTTTCATCCACCATGTCGACATTGAGTAGTTGGCTTTGGGGGACTAGTCAACTTGACGACGCTATCGGTAAAGTTCCCCCTGTATTTCTCGCCTGATTTGGGCGTGACGGACACTTATAGACAAGGCCACATCCGAGCTACTTCCAGCTGGTTCGGATGATATGGCCCTCAATCTCGAAATATGCGATCAAATACGGTCCAAGAGTACGCAGCCGAAGGATGCTATGCGTGCATTGAAACGTAGATTGAACCATAAGAACCCAAACGTGCAGCTCTTGGCGATGAGCGTAGGCGACCCCCAGAACTTTGGAATTGTTTCTTACATTTTCCATGTCTAGCTGACTGATGTATGCACCAAGAACGGTGGAGACCACTTTCTCGTGGAGATAGCCTCCAGGGAATTCATGGATAACCTTGTTTCGATCCTGAAAACGCCTTCACTCAACCGTGACGTCAAGAACAAGATACTTCGTTGCATACAGACCTGGGCAATCTCATTTAAGGGGAAATACAACCTCGGCTATGTCGAGCAGGTCTATAAAACGTTGAAGGCAGAAGGTAAGATTCATGCAGAGTTTTGGGCATCCATCCATTGCTACAACCCTTTCTAGGATTCAATTTCCCTCCAGAGGACCTTGTCATTGCGGGCTCGGCTCTTGTCGACACACAGACTGCTCCGGAATGGATAGACTCGGATTTTTGTCTCCGTTGTCGAGATCCGTTTTCATTCACCAATCGCAAGCACCACTGTCGCAATTGCGGACGCGTATTTGACCAGAAGTGTTCTTCAAAGTCCCTCCCTCTTCCTCATTTCGGTATAACACAGGAAGTGCGAGTCTGTGACTCATGTCACAAGGACCTCACACGACACAAGGACAAGATGTAAGTGCTCGTTGTCTGGATTCCGGCAACCTGCTTACGCCTCCCCAACTTTGAATAGCAGACATCACCGATCTTCACACGGCCCACCTCACCTTGAGCATCGCTCTGCGCGTGATCTTGCAGATGCGGACCTCCAACGTGCAATACAATTATCACTAGAAGAAGTTAATGCGCAAGGTCAACACAGGCGTCCGGGTTATGTCCCGTACGAACCTGATTCCTGGCAACGGTCTGAGCCTCCGTTGGTTGAGCACGCTTCACGACCATCAATCGGGGCTGATGAAGACGATGATCCCGACCTCAAGGCCGCCATCGAAGCCAGCCTTCGTGAGGCTAACGCCCCAAAGCCAAGTGCACCAACTGGCCTCGAGACTCCCAGAGCCGAGGGACCTTCGCTCTCATCGGGCACCCCAGAATCTTCATTCCCTGCAGCCACACCCACCCAGCCGTCTGTGCCAGCTCTTACGAATTATGACCTTGCGCCGTTGGAGTCGGACACGATTATGACGTTTAGTCAGACGATTGACCAGGTGCAAGCACAGGGCGGCGGTGATATTTCACGGTTTCCGGCTGTAACACAGCTCTTTGACAACGCAAATAGTCTGAGACCAAAGCTTGCCAGGACTTTGGATGACACGGGCCGCAAAGAAGGTACGCTTACCCTTGTTTTACAGCGTTACCCTCTGACTTCAGCGGTCTCATTAGAGCTGCTCACTGAGATGAATGACAAGCTCGCTCAGGCGGTGAAGTTATATGACAACATCTTGACACGGCAAGTTTCGCACCCGACATGGCGTCAGCAAACTGCATCGCCTCCAGCCCAACCTCTCAGCCAATGGAACTACGTGCAACCCCCCACTTCCACTCAACCCACCTATACTCCTATCACTGAGCCATGGCATCAACCCTCTTCCACCTATGCATCCCCGCGAACCTACCAACCCCCTGCTGGCATTGGTCCATCCTACGATCCGCCGTCACACTCACCTCCACAAACCTGGACTCAATCCTCCTATGTATCCTCCGTTACCGGCCCCCCTCCCATCGCCACCGCATCTCAACCGAGCCAGCATTACCATTCGGGCCCCGCTCCGCAGTCCTCGGTGTCCCAACAATACCAGTATGCACACCCAATTCAGCCGGTATCGATCCAGCAAACTCTCCCACCAGTGCGCGCACCCACGAAAGTGATGACTCTTCCACAGCAACCCCCCGTTGCTGCCCAACCCCCACCTGTACATCACCATGGATCGTCAGCTCTGTCCGTGCACCACCGCCAGCAGTCGCTGTCGCAACCGCAGCAGCAGCCTTTGTCACGACATAACACCATCGCGCAAGTGACACATGTCTCACCGCCACCCCTGCAGCAACAATATCCTCCCTCCTCTGTCCCCGTCCCTGCTCCTTTCCCTGCCTCTGCCCCCGCCCCTGCCCCAGTTCTTCCGAATTTCCCGTCGGTCCCAACGGTACCGCCAACTATCCCATATGGCTCCTACGACAGTGTACCGTCGGCCGTAGAGCAGCCGAAGAAAGAGGCACTTTTGATTGAGTTGTAATGCTGAGTGCGTAGTCATGGGGCGGGCGTAACTTCGGTTGCTGTTCTACTGTTTTTTATCATTCATACTCTTGATGCACTGATCGAGTACTGAACGTACTGATCCCTTGAGTCGGGGCGTGCAGCTTGGCTGATGATGCTAGTCCCGCAGTTGACGTCACTGACGTCTTCCGAGTGCTCTCGCTGAGCGAGTGCGATCGTTCGTTTTATTATTACCGTTCGCCGATGCGTTCACCTTCACTTCCACATCGAGTCGATCAGGTATCCACCGCGACGGTCTTCGCCGCCTGCGCTTCACCATGCGCCACGACCAGCATCGTAAGGAACGTGGACAGCGCTAAGCGATTCGAACTTACGTAATCACCGTAAAATCTTATCCCGCGACTTTGCTCCGTCGAGCAAGTTTCATATCCATTCAATCTAATGATGTATATGATGTATGGCAAGCGTATGTTGCATGGGCGTTTGATACAACGATTGAGTCCCATCTAAGTAACTTGAATAACAATGCCTCATCCGGGTTGAACATACCGGTTCCCTGATGGTAAACCTAGGAAGTATCTGGAATGTGCTCACATCGCTATCCATTCATGGTAGAGTAATGGTTAAAGTCAATCATATGTTCTGTTATGTCTAGGTTGTAACGTGTTGTAACACAAGAGGAATAAACGTAGCCTGTTTTTTCACAAAAGCACTACGTACACACTCGGATTTATTTCGTCGCTCGAGTCGTGAGTTATCGCCATTTGTTGTAACACCAAATGTGGATGGGGGTGATCCACGGCTCATTGGAAAAGATGCTCTTGCATAACACTACGAAAACAAGGACTCTCATTTTTACATAATTCCTTTCAAGGGATGTAAGAAATTTCGTAGTTGTATGTGTGTTCATAGAAAGATTGATAACAAAGCTGGTCAAGAAAATCTGGAAGGCTCCAGGACGAAGTACCCATGAAAATGAGTAACCAAATCATGTCTGCAATGAGGAAAAGGTTAACCCTCCTTCCACTTGGCATCAGACGATACGAGGAAGGCGTAAAGCTGGAGCTGTGTCACTGAAGGCCTGAATAGGCCTGAATCACCGAATTGAGTTCCTGTGGCCTTTCCAGGTGCGCTATTTATTAACGCCTTGGCCTTCTCCGTCGCACGAAAGTCGACACTCCCCATCTGGTTGCAGCGACTGCGAGTGGCCCATGTCCACAATCCGCCGAATGGACGAATGCGACCGCAACTCCGCCGGCACAGTCAACCGTTCGTGACCCCCTTCGTCTCCAGTGTCGTGCTTGGTGTCCTCCTTGGCCTTGGTGTAGGCCTTAGCCTTGATATCGATGGGATGTGGCGCAACGGTGGAGACACCGTGAGAAAAAATATTTCACTGGCCTGGCCGGTTTGCGGTACCGAGACAAAGCGACGGGAGATAGCGCATGAGAATTGGCACAGCGTAATATATACCGATGGCGGAAAATCGTCCTATCTCATCTTTCGTGGTTTAAGGTGCCCGCCTCGAAATGTAGATGAGAAGATTGTCTTGGAGGACACACATCTCGGCAAAGAAATGGCGAGCCTTTGTGTCGTCAGTTCCAGCGCGCCGCGAGCTCGGGTTCTTGTGCAGTACCTTGCGCAGGCAGTTGTCAAGTGATTGTGTTTCCCGCATTTGTTTTCCTGAACTTAAGCGGCTCAAGAAGCACACCCGAGATGATGGCCCCTTAGTAGAAAATGGTAACTAAAACCTTTCTGTCACTGTCAATTGAATGCGGCACGTGGGGTAAGCGGGGTAAGTCTAACCCTTCCTGTAAGCGTGGCGAAGATCACGATGCCCATAGCCCAGAACTCTGGCCCATACTTTCCGGGCAATCTCTGGAGCACAAAAACCCAAAACCCTGCACGCGCAAGTTGTGAACTCAAAAGGGACGCTTACGCCCTCGTCGACGTGTACAGATCCGGTGGGTTTCCGGTCTGTACCTGACCCGCCAACCACTTCATCAGCACTGAACACGCGAATCGAACTAATATTTGCGAGACGTAAATGGCTGGCACAGAGGAAATATTCTCTGGTACAATGTTTTGGAGAAAAGCGTATAATTCTTCCGATACCAACTGAGACAGGCGAATCATTTGGTCCAGGAAGAGACGCGAAGATAGAAACTCACTGGGTTAGTGGCCAGCAATGTCGCCCACTTTGGTGGAGTCCTGTTCAACTGGTCGATGTTGGAACGTAGCTCACGGTTGGGTAGTATACCTAACCCAATATACACTGGTATCGTACCAACTCGCATGTAGCACCGGCGCTCTCTCGTAGTAGCCGCAGAGAACAAAGATCGTCTTCTGTTCAGCATGTCAATAATCTCAACGAGGCACCGAGTATAGAAGTCTTCCTTGGGGATCAACCTAACAGTAACGTCGAGACCTATCATGATACGGTCCTTCATGAGGCAGATGGTTTCAAAACTTTTAACCGCTAATTTATTGATTGCCTATGAGGTATCTGCGCTTGCTTCAAGGACAGGCAGATAAATCAGGATTCAGAGACAGTTGGGAAAAACCAGTGATTGAAAGATGTTGATTGAAAGATGACACTAAGAAGTGGTCACGGTCACGATAGTGCCTACCAAAGTGGCAGCGGAAGATGTCCGGTAAATGGCTCACGAAAGCGTCGGACTGTTGAAAAAGCGACGGATGTGCTCAGGGACATATATGGATTGCGGATTGCAAGCATCAGGTCAATAGAAAGGAAAGGTTATAAGTGGGAGCTTGCGTGTCGGACGAGCGTCTGCCAGTGGGTAGCCAAACTTTGGCCAAACAAACACTGGGAAAGGTGACGGCTATCGTCCATCCCGAAGTGCCCTTAATTCCTCGACTCGCATTCCCCCGTCGCCCAAGCTACTTCGGTGTAAAATGGCCGAAATGGTCACCGAGGAAGCAAAGCTTCTGAGCGAAGCCCTCAGCACTGTCAAAATACAGGTTCAGCAGATGAAAAGACACCTCGTATGTCTTCCGATCGGCACCAATACGCTTCCGCTCGAGTGACTGCGTAGCGATATTTACTGACTTATTGACTATCCGGCAGGAGTTGGACTTGCTTATGGATGCGCTCAAGAGCGCAAGCCTGATGCTTGCTGAACTGCGGACATCCTCCCTTTCCCCGAAGCAGTACTACGAACTTTGTCAGTTGTCCATATTCTACAGCATTGAATAGCACATTCACATGGCTGCAGACATGGCCGTATTCGACGCTCTTCGCCATCTATCCAATTACCTCTACGATGCCCATACCGCAGGTCGCCACCACCTCGCTGATCTCTATGAACTCGTCCAATACGCTGGGAACATTGTTCCCCGGCTATACCTCATGATTACAGTTGGCTCAGTCTACATGTCCGTTCCTGAAGCCCCCGTAAAAGAAATCATGAAGGACATGATGGAAATGTCTCGCGGCGTTCTCCATCCCATCCGTGGTCTCTTCCTTCGGCACTACCTGAGCGGCCAGACCCGCGACCACTTGCCAATCGGCTCGGACACTGGGTTCTTTTGTTACCTCTGCTCGGTCGTGACTTCGCTTCTGACGATCCCCCATTACAGGCCTTCCGGCAATTTACAAGATTCAATCAGCTTTGAGCTTACCAATTTCATCGAAATGAACAAGCTCTGGGTGCGACTTCAGCATCAGGGTCACTCGCGCGATCGCGAGAAGCGTGAGGCTGAGCGCAAAGACCTTCGCATTTTGGTCGGCACAAACCTCGTTCGTCTCTCTCAATTGGACGGCGTCGATCTGGAGCTCTACCAAAATAGCATACTCCCCGCTATTCTAGAGCAGGTTGTTCAGTGTAAGGATGTTATTGCCCAGGAGTATCTCATGGAAGTCGTGATCCAGGTCTGTTCCTCTCTCTCATCTCCCTCCGATTATGCCGACCAGGGACCCGCGAAGGTCTTCACGGATGAATTTCACCTCCACAGCCTTGGTCCATTCCTCTCCGCAACAGCACAACTACAAACCAAGGTCAACATCAAGCAAATAGTTATCGCACTCATTGACCGTTTGGCCGCGTATGCTGCACGCGAGGCGGAAAATGAGGATGCTGAAGAAGTAAAACGGCAAGAAGAAGCTGCTGCGCGGCGACTTGCGGAACGTGTCAAGGCGCAGCGCGCGCGGGCGCGAGCAAATGGCACCACGAGTTCGGTACACGAGTTCAAGAACGAAGCTGGGTGGGGTGAAGCGACAAGCCCCACCTCACCAGTACCTCCCGAGGAGAAGAGGGAATCGTGCAGTGATGCAGAAAGCGAGAAGTCTGATAAGGGGAAAGAGAAGGAGGGCGAGGCTGTGCGCAAGTTCCGAGGCATTCCAGAGAATGTCAAATTGTTCGAGGTATTCTGGGAACAGGTGGTCGAGCTTATCAAAGTATGCCTTATCCCTGTAACTCCGTATGACACTTCTCACACTTCTCAGGCTCGACCCGATTTGTCGATTCAAGATGTCACCGCGTTACTGGTATCGCTGACCAATCTATCGCTCAGCTGCTACCCCGACCGCCTCGAGTATGTGGATAAGGTTCTTGGTTTCGCCCGTGATAAGGTCAAGGAATTCGCGGACAGGTTTGTCAACAACAACAAAATTCTATTATGGCCATGTTAACAGATAACCGATCGGTTCCCACACAGCCCGGATCTTCACAGCCAACAAACAACGTCTCACCTCGCCAGCCTCCTTCTCGCCCCAATCAATTCCTATCAATCCGTGCTCACCCTCCTTGCATTACCAAATTACGTACCTCTCCTCTCGGCGCAGCCTCATACCACACGTCGCATGCTCGCCCACGCAATAGTCTCCAGTGTCCTCAAAAACGAAACCGTTGTTGAGGATCCTGAAGACGTGCATGGCATTCTAGAATTATGTCAAGTTTTGATCCGCGAGCAGTCTGATGCCGCACCCTTACCCCCAGGAACTGGGGGACGCCGCGGGACATTTGGCGGAAGTGAAAGGGAGGACGTGGCGGAGGAACAGGGATGGATTGCAAGGATGGTGCACTTGTTCCGATCAGAATCACTGGGCACTCAATACGAGGTGAGAATTCGATTGTCAATGGAGTCAGTTGGAATCTAACGCTTATGTCAAGATCCTACAAACCGCGCGGCGGCACCTTGAGGCTGGTGGAGACCGTATGCGTTTCACCTTTCCCGCTGTCATCACGTCTGCGATCAAGCTCTGCCGCAGATACAAGAACCGTGAACACCTCGAAGATGACTGGTCCTCGAAGGTCGAAGCGATTCTCAAATTTGTCCGCCAGCTTACCTCGATTCTCGCCACTCAAGTCGACGCTCCAACCATCGCGCTCCGGCTCTTCCTCCTTGCGGCCCAAATCGCCGACGAGTGTGGTTTCGAGGACCTCGCGTACGACCTGTATGTTGAGGCATTTACTGTTTATGAGGAAGGCATCTCCGAGTCCCGCGCGCAATTGCAGGCGATCACGCTCGTGATTGGCACATTGCAAGGAGCTCGGGTATTTGGTGTCGATAATTACGACACACTTATCACCAAAGCTGCCCTTCATGGTGCGAAGCTGCTAAAGAAACCGCATCAAGCCAGCGCAGTACACCTAGCGAGTCACCTGTGGTGGCAGGAGGCGTCTACGTCCGCTCCAGAGAGGACAGATTTGACTACCCCGGCAGGTCCTGAGAAGCCGCCCACATTACCGCAAACAAAGGATGGGGAGGATGGTGCGGACGCACCGAGGGCGGTGAGACAGCCGGTCCTTGCAACGTACGGCCAGCTTACGGATCTTACAGTACCCACATCAAGACAGTAAGCGTGTCCTGGAGTGCCTTCAAAAGTCACTCCGTATTGCCAATTCTGCGACGGAAGAAATCGTTACTGTTCAGCTATACGTCGACACACTCGATCAATATCTTTTCTACCTAGATCGGGGTGCGACAGCGGTACGTACATCGTTTTCGGACTTGTCGCCGCTCATGCTGACGCCCTTGCTCTCAGGTGATGGCAAAGTTTGTGAACTCGCTCGTAGAACTCATTACAGCATCGATCGACAACATCAGTACACCTGATATACATCCTGCTCAGCGCGCGCCTCCAGGCCTATTGGAGGGTGTTCAGACCCCCGACATGATCACTCGCCATTTCCGTAACACACTATCATATATCCAGGCAAAGAAGCTCACCGGCGACGGTACGCCGAGCACCCGTTGGGATGATGTAGACATTGTCGGAGCGCTGTTGAAAATGGGACTTGGTGCCCGATGAGTGGTTGCACTGGGCCGATGTAGGTGTACCTATCGTGGAGTTGCCGTGTTTTTTTTTTGCCAATCTTGTTTATCGTCTTACGATTTTCTTTGGCTTCTGGCTGCGTATAATGCGCATCACCTGCCGTCGGAGTCTGAAGCAGCACTCCTCCCAATGGAGGCATTAGGCTATTATCACAGTCGTTTGGAAAGAGGCAATGCACACCACTCCGACAAACACCGGCAGTATAAACCATACATATCCTCGACTGTATGCCAGTGATCGAGAGGATTCCACATACGGTTGCTTGATCAAGCTCCGCACCGCCGGCGCCGACCGACTTGAGAGATTTCAGTTTCCTTCTACTAGGTTCGCGTGTGTGCTCGTCCCCGTTAACACCGTTCATACGTGCCGCCGTCGCTTTATATCGTGCAATATCGCCGATCACCAGCCTGAGGGCGGTGCTTGGAAATTTCAAGCCCGCTGGTAGTTGGCAGCACGTTTCTAGTCCCGTGTCACTTGCTTTGCCATGAGGTTAGCCCCTTTTTTGAGCAGTGGGCACTGTTCGTGGGCGGCGCAAATATAACCATAGAGCGAACGCGCCGACTACCCCGCTGGGACGATGTGCATGTGATCAACCGGGTATGGTCACTCGACGCATGCAGCCTTTTTGAACAAAACAAAACAAGAACTGGCCCATTCATGTACTATTACAAACTATTCTCTCCGTCCTGCATGAACAGAATGTAATATTTCCTAAATGTA
>Ga0137391_10003215_pt1 | contig 12371 bp, 10 predicted proteins | sample 15con2h24BmetaG_FD_101399 | JGI IMG/M metagenome (GOLD analysis project Ga0137391, IMG submission 101399) | Vadose zone soil microbial communities from Angelo Coast Range Reserve, California, USA - 15con2h2.4B metaG | ecosystem: Environmental > Terrestrial > Soil > Vadose zone > Saprolite...
CGACTACCCGTCCGAGTCTCGCAAGAAGGCGTCGCAGTCGGAGTCCACGTCGGGCGATTCGGCTCCGGCGGCTCCGAGCCCCGCCGGAGAGAAGTCTAGCACGCCGCAACCGGCGCCTTCACAATCAGAGAAAGCCAAGAGTTCAGAGAAAACCAAGAGTTCAGAGAAGACCAAGAGCTCCGAAAAGTCGAAGAGCGAACCGGCAGCAAAGCCCACGCCGTCCAATTCGTCTTCTTCCGCTTCCTAAAAGCCGTGGCCTACGGGCCGCACCGGCGCGCCTCTCTCGGTTACTTGTCCCGATCCACCACGTAGTCGGCGACGAGCAGCAGCGTGTCCTTGTCTTCGCCGTCGGGGAATGCGGCAAGAGCCTCCTTGGCGCTCCCCGCGTAGTCCTGGGCGCGCGCCTGCGCGTACTGGACGCCACCGTAGCGCTCGACGAGCCGGCGGATCTCCTCGAACTCGCCAGGGCCGGCGGCGTGCCGCTTCAGCACGGCCTGGATCCGGTCGCGCTCGGCCGGACTCGCGCGCTCGAGCGTGGTGATGAGCGGCAGCGTCCGCTTGCCCTCTTTGAGGTCGGCGCCCACGGCCTTGCCGAGGCGCACCTGGTCGGCGACGAAATCGAGCGAGTCGTCACTGATCTGGAAGGCGATGCCGATGTGCAGTCCGTAACGGGTGAGGGCCTCCACCCGCTCTTCGGGCGCCTTCGCCAGGAGCGCGCCGATACGGCAGCAGGCCGAGATGAAGGACGCCGTCTTCTGGGTGATGATGCGCAGGTAGTCGGCCTCGCTCGCGGTGCCGCCGCGCTTCCGCTCGAGCTGGAGTACCTCCGCCTCCGTCATCGAGACGGTGGCGCGCGCGAGCGTCTCCAGCACGGCCGGATCCCCGTCCTCGACCATGAGGGCGAAGGACTTCGAGTAGAGGTGGTCGCCGACGAGGATGGAGGCGTCGTCTCCCCAGCGCGCGTTGGCCGAGGGACGGCCGCGCCGGAGCGGCGCCTGGTCCACGACGTCGTCGTGGATGAGGGTCGCGGTGTGCAGGAGCTCGACCACGCAGCCCATGCGCACGGCCCGCGGGCCGCCGTAGCCCGCCACCCGTGCCGCCATGAGCAGGAGGATGGGCCGGAGCCGCTTGCCGCCGGCGCCGGCGATGAAGTCGCCCATCTCGTGGATCAACCCGACGGGCGATGAGATCGAGTGGGCGATGGCCTCCTCGATGGCACGCATCTCGGGACCCACAGCCTGCGCGACGCGCTCCTTGAGGAGCGCCTCCAGCGGCGTCGGGGCTTTCACTGGCCTGCTTTAACCGGCATGGACGGATCGAGCGCCACCGGGTGGGTCAACGCCAGTGGATCATGGTCATCGCCGAGCGGTGGAGGATCATCTGATGACGACCCGGTCCTTGACCTTGACCTGATTGCCTGAGGAGACAGTCGAAAGCTCGACCACGGAGAACTTGTCCCTGACCTCGGTCACGCGGCCCGTGGCAACCTCCTCGTCCAGCTCGCCCAGGAGCTCGCCTGTGACCGGGTGGACGATGGCGATCTTGTCGCGGCGCACGCTGACCTGGGCGCCCGGCCTGATGCCGTCCTTTCCGTTGAGGTCGATCACGACCCGGCTCGTGTCGACGAAGACCACGAAGCCGCGATTGGCCGGCAATGCGGCGACACCGGCCGCCTGCGTGGTGCCGCCCTTCGCAGCGGCCGCGCCCGCCTTGGGCGGCGGAGGGGTCGGCTCGACGGACACGGCCATCTTCTGTCGCGGGCTGACGCGTCCGCCCCCCGGGGGCGCGCCGTACTTGGCCACGATCTCGGGCGCCGCGATGAGGCTATCCTTCCCGAAGATCAGGGTGCCCATGGTGGTGGGAACCTTGTCGTCTTCCACCCAGATGTACTCGGGCTCGCTCGGCACGTCACCGAAGCGGGGATTCTTGATGAGGAGCCACTTGTTCTCCGCCGGTTTGATGTCGACGCTGGGATCGCTGTCCTTGGGTAGCCCCGCCAACTCCCGCAGGCTCGGCAGCTCTCCGCAGCCTGCCAAAGAAGCTGCCGCCAGCGCCAAGCCGGCCAGGAGACGGAGCGCGGTGGCGTTCATCGGGCCTCCAGCATAGCAGATTCGCCGCGGGTCAGTCCTCGGAGCGCGGCTCCCAAGGGAAGCGCTGCTCACCGGCGCCCTCGGAGCGCGTGAGCGCCTGGCGCCGCGAGAAGAGCGCGGCCCCCGTGACCGCCGATATCCACGTCACGTCGAGGTAGGTGATGCCCCGCCGCTCGATGAGCACGGGGATCAGCCAACCGGTCACGTCGAGGGATTTGCCCAGCGTCACCGCTCGGTCCGGCCGCACGAGCATTTCCTCGCCCTTGGTCTTGCTGTTCAGCAGGACCTCGCTGACCTGCCCCGAGTCCACGCTCTGGAATCGGCGCGTCTGATCCATGGCTAGCGCCAGCATGAAGGGCACGCGGCGCAGGTCAGCCTTGCCCGTGGTCAGGTCGACCGGCGGAACGACCGCGACGCGTATGCGCCCGCGCGTGATGCGTACGCCGTCCTCTGGTCGAGGCGACGGCCGGCCCTCTACGGGAACGAAGAGGGCCTCCGAGAAGCTGGCCTCCACACGCTGCACCTGGGCGTAGCCGAGGACCTCTTCGTACCGGCCGAGCGGCTTGCCCGAGCCCGGGAGATGAAAAACTTCGCCCTTGCGGAACACGGTGAACTCCTGGCCCAGGAGCACGCCGTCCCTCCTGCCCAGGTCCAGGTAGAGGTTCTCGCCGTCCACCTGTACCACCAGGCCCTCGACGGCCGGGAACGCGGTGACCACGTCCTGGAGCATCAAACCGAAGGTGGCGCCGACCTGGTCCGCGATGCCCGCCTGTGCGGGCCCGGCCAGCACCAGGGCCGCCACGGTGAAGGAAAGCGCCGCGGCCAGTCGAGAAGACGCCACCGCGATTCTAAAAGACAACCGACGGCTGATGGGCACCGAAGACGCTCCGCAGCGCATCGCAGATCTCGCCGAGCGTCACCTGCGCGCGCACGGCGTCGAGGATGAACGGGATGAGGTTGTCGCGGCCGCGCGCGGCCCGGCCCACGGCCTCGAGTGCCCGCGCCGCGGCTCCTGCGTCGCGTGTGCGCCTGAGATGATCGAGGCGCTCAGCCATCGCCGCACCCACGGCGGCATCGACCTGGAAGAGACCGGCGGCTGGTGGCTCGTCCATGACAAACTCGTTGACCCCCACCACGAGGCGCGCCTTCGACTCGACGTCCTGCTGGTAGCGGTACGCCGACTCCTGGATTTCGCGCTGCATGAAGCCGATGGCGCTGACGGAGCCGCCGAGGCCGTCGATCTTGGCGATGTAGGTCTCGGCCTCCTCCTCGATCCTGCGCGTCATCGCTTCCACCGCGTACGAGCCTCCCAGCGGATCCGCGGTGTCGGCGACGCCGGACTCGTGGGCGAGCACCTGCTGGGTGCGGAGGGCGAGGCGCACGGAGGCCTCGGTGGGCAGGGCGAGGGCCTCGTCCATCGAGTTGGTGTGCAGCGACTGGCAGCCTCCGAGAATGGCGGCCAGCGCCTGGACGGCCACCCGCACGATGTTGTTCTCGGGCTGCTGGGCCGTGAGCATGCTGCCCGCCGTCTGCGCGTGGAAGCGCAACATGCAGGAGCGCGGATCGCGCGCTCCGAAGCGCTCGGTCATGATCCGCGCCCAGAGACGCCGGGCCGCGCGGAACTTCGCCACCTCCTCGAGGAGGTGGTTGTGGGCGTTGAAGAAGAAGGACAGCTGCGGCGCGAATTCGTCCACCCCGAGCCCCGCCACCCGCGCGGCGGTGACGTAGGCGATGGCGTTGGCGAGGGTGAAGCCCACCTCCTGCGCCGCCGTGCATCCGGCTTCGCGGATGTGGTAGCCCGAGATGGAGATCGTATTCCAGCGCGGCACGCGATCCTTGCAAAACGCGAACATGTCGGTGATGAGCCGCATCGACGGCGTGGGCGGGTAGATGTACGTGCCCCGCGCGATGTACTCCTTGAGGATATCGTTCTGGACGGTGCCGGCAAGCGTGTCCGCCGCTATCCCCTGCTTTTCCGCGGCGGCGACGTACAGGCACAGGAGGATCGAGGCGGTGGCGTTGATGGTCATCGACGTGGACACGCGGTCGAGCGGGATGCCCGCGAAGAGCTCCTCCATGTCCCGAAGGCTCGAGATGGACACGCCCACCCTGCCCACGTCGCTCTTCGCCATCGCGTGGTCGGCGTCGTAGCCCATCTGCGTCGGCAGGTCGAAGGCGACCGAGAGGCCCGTTTGTCCCTGCTCGAGAAGATAGCGGTAGCGCCGGTTCGTCTCGGCCGCCGAGCCGAAGCCCGCGTACTGGCGCATGGTCCAGAGTCTGCCGCGGTACATCGTGGGCTGGACGCCGCGCGTGTACGGAAACTCGCCGGGGAACCCCACGTCACGCAGATAGTCCTGGGCCGCCGTGTGCTCCGGCGTGTAGACACGCTCGAGCGGCGCGCCGTCGGAGCCCGTGAAGAGCCCCGGCCTGTCGGGCGACTTCTCGAGCGCGGGCTTGAGCGTGCGCGCTTCCCACTCGCGCCTTGCGTCGTCGAGCCGCTTCTTCTCTTCGGGCGTCATAGCGGCCGCGCGTTCACAGTGGAATGTTCCCGTGCTTGCGCGGCGGGTTCGAGTCCCGCTTGGTGTGCAGCACCTCGAGCGCCTGGATCAACCGGCGGCGGGTATCCTTGGGCTCGATGACCTCGTCGACGTACCCGCGCTCGGCGGCGGCGTACGGGTTGGCAAACTTCTCGCGGTACTCGCGGGCCTTTTCGTCCTTGAGCTTCCCCGGGTCCTTTGCCGCGTCCATTTCCCGCTTGTAGAGGATGCTCACCGCCCCGTCGGGGCCCATGACGGCGATCTCGGCCGTGGGATAGGCAAAGTTGGCGTCGCCCCGGATGTGCTTCGAGGACATGACGTCGTAGGCGCCGCCGTAGGCCTTGCGCGTGATGACGGTCAGCTTCGGCACCGTCGCCTCGCAGTAGGCGTAGAGCAGCTTCGCCCCGTGCTTGATGATACCTCCGAACTCCTGCGCCGTCCCCGGCAGGAAGCCCGGCACGTCCACGAAGGTGACGAGCGGGATGTTGAAGCAGTCGCAGAAGCGGACGAAGCGCGCCGCCTTGAGCGACGCGCTGATGTCGAGACAGCCGGCCAGGTGCGCGGGCTGGTTGGCCACGACGCCGACGGGCCGGCCACCGAGCCGGCCGAAGCCGACCACGATGTTGGGAGCGTAGCCGGCGTGCACCTCGAAGAAGTACCGGTCGTCGAGCACCGGCTGCACGATGTCCTTGATGTCGTACGGCTTGTTCGGCTGGGCGGGGACGACCGTCTGCAGCTCCTCGTCCGTCCGGTCGCCGGGATCGGCGGGCGCCCGCACCGGCGGATCTTCCAGGGTGTTCTGAGGCAGGAACGTCATGAGCTCGCGGATGAGGGCCAGGCACTCCTCCTCGCTTTCCGCCGCGAAGTGGGCGACGCCGGAGGTCGAGCCGTGCGTCGTCGCGCCGCCCAGGTCCTCGAAGGAGACTTCCTCGTGCGTCACCGCCTTGATGACGTCGGGACCCGTCACGAACATGTAGGACGAGTGCTTGACCATGACGACGAAGTCGGTGATGGCCGGCGAGTACACGGCTCCTCCCGCGCACGGGCCCATGACGGCGGAAATCTGCGGCACGACACCCGAGGCCAGCGTGTTGCGCAGGAAGATGTCCGCATAGCCCGCGAGCGAGACGACGCCCTCCTGGATCCGCGCGCCTCCGGAGTCGTTCAGCCCGACGACGGGCACCCCCGTCTTCATCGCGAGGTCCATGATCTTGCAGATCTTGCGCGCGTACGCCTCGGAGAGCGACCCGCCGAAGACGGTGAAATCCTGGGCGAACGCGAAGACGGGGCGGCCGTGGACGCGCCCCGAGCCCGTCACCACCCCGTCACCCGGGATGCGTTGGGCGTCCATGCCGAAGTCGTGATTCTGGTGGACCACGAAGCGGTCCACCTCGGCGAACGAGCCTTTGTCGAGGAGGATCTCGAGTCGCTCGCGGGCCGTTTTCTTCCCCGCCTTGTGCTGCCGCTCAATCCGCTCGGGTCCGCCGGCCGCGTCGGCCTGCTGGTTGCGGCGAGAGAGCTCCTCGAAACGATCCTGGAGGGACATGGGTGCGGCTCCTTGCAGTGGCCGACGTCGGGGAGTGCCCGGCGGTGCGCTCCTGCCTCTCGTGGAGTATAGGGGCCCGTCGTCCGGAAAGTCAATGAATGCGCGACCTTTTCTGCTATCCGTTTGACTTCGCGAGGCGCCGTCTGGCATACTTCGCGGCCTATGACTCCGCTGGCCCAGACCGTGCTAGTAATCTGCGCCGTGGTGCTCACCGTGGCATTCGTCGTGACCCTGGCGTCACTCAGGCGCGCGACGGCCCGAGCGGAGATCGTGCTGCAGCTCGTGGAGCGGGAGATCCGCCCGCTGGCGAGCCAGGCGGAGGCGCTGGCGGCGGACGTGCGGACGCTGTCGCAATCGGCGAACCGCGAGCTCAATCGGATCAGCGGCGTGGTCCGCCGTGTGGAGGACATCTCCTTCAAGATCGCGCGGGTGGTCGGCGTGGCGAACAGCCTGGCGTCCTTCCGCGGGATCAGCGGCGTCGGCTCGGGCCTCCGGACGGCGCTCAGGGTGTTTGTGTCGAGGCTCAGGAACTAGGAAGGAGGACGCGATCATGTCGGATCAGCGTGGTGGGGACGCAGCGGGCTATCTGGGCTGGTTCTTCCTCGGCGCCATCGCGGGAGCGGCAGCGACGATGTTGCTGACGCCCAAGACGGGAACCGAGGCCCGCGAGCTTCTGACGGAGCACGGGCAGGAGTGGCTCAAGAAAGCGCAGGCGGCGGCGGAGGAAGCGCAGGAGAAGGCGGGCGACCTCTTCGGCAAGGGCCGCGAGTACTTCGAAGAGCAGCGCAACCGCCTGGTCGGAGCCTTCGAGGCCGGCCGCTCGGCCATGAAAGAGGAGATGGGCAAGGGCCGGAACGAGGGCTAGACCTGCAGGAGACGGAGACATCGCGAGGCCAGACCGAGGAAAGTCCGGCGGCCGCCGACACGGGAGGGCGGCCTCCCGCCTCGGCGGCGCCCGGCCCGGCCCGATCTCCACGGAAAAAATCGAAAGATGGTGGGGCCTCGCGATCCCCGCCACCGTTGCCGTCCTGACCTTCCTCGCCTTTTTTCCCACGTTCGACAATGGCTTCGTCGACTGGGACGATACCGGCAACCTCAGCGACAACGAGTCCTACCGAGGGCTCGGCGGGACCCAGCTCAAGTGGATGTTCACCACCGTCCACATGGGTCACTACATCCCCCTCACCTGGCTGACCTTCGGGCTCGACTACGTCGTGTGGGGCATGGACCCCTTCGGCTATCACCTGACGAATCTGCTCCTTCACGCCGCCAATGCCGTCCTCGTTTATCTGATCGCCGTTCGACTCCTGGCTGTGGCAGTGCCGGCTCTCTCCGCCGAGTGGCTTGGTCTCCGAATCGCCGCCATGGCGGCCGCCCTCCTGTTCTCCTTGCACCCGCTGCGTGTCGAATCCGTGGCGTGGGCGACCGAGCGGCGAGATGTACTCTGCGCGTTCTTCTACCTGCTTGCCGTCCTCGCCTATCTCCACGCGTGCGACGCTCCGACGGTCCCGGCGCGGGGGCGGCGACTGTGGTACGGCGGAGCCATTGCCGCCTGCGCCGCTGCGTTGCTCTCGAAATCCATGGCGGTGAGCCTGCCGGTGATTCTGCTCGTGCTGGACGTCTATCCCCTGAAGCGACTCAGCCTCCACGAGAGCATCCTGCGGGAGGCCGATCAACGGCGCGTGCTCCGGGAAAAGATTCCCTTCTTCCTCTGCAGCGCCGTGGCCGCCGTCATCGCCTTCATTGCCCAGCTCATCGGGAGCGTCACGACATTGAGTCAGTTTGGGCTCGTCGAGCGGCTGAGCCTCGCGTGCTTCTCACTTGCCTTCTACCTCTGGAAGACGATCGTGCCCCTGAACCTGTCGCCGCTCTACGAGCTACCGGACCCCATCCGGTGGTGGGCGCCTTCATTCGTGCTGAGCGGGCTCGTGGTGCTCGCGATCAGCGTGGCGGCCGTGGCCAGGCGACGTCGCGGGCCGGCCCTCGCTGCCGTCTGGGTGAGCTATATCGTCATTCTTCTCCCCGTCTCGGGCATCGTGCACAACGGGCCCCAGATCGCGGCCGATCGCTACAGCTATCTGGCCTGCGTGGGCTGGACGCTCCTGGCCGCCGGAGGCCTCGGGGCGGGTTGGCTTCAGCTCCGACGGACACGATCGGTCTTATCGGCGGCCGAATGGACGCTGCCGATCGTGCTGATCGTGAGCGCGTCCCTCGGCGTCCTGACGTGGCGGCAGACGCAAGTCTGGCACGACACGGGCACCTTCTGGGCTCAGGCGCTTGCCACGGCTCCTTCGGCGATGGCCCACGCGAGCGTCGGCTCGCTGCTCGCCGAGCAGGGGCGGATATCGGACGCCATCTCGCACTACGAGGCAGGGCTCCGGCTGAATCCGAGGTCCGGGCGCATCCACAGCGCGCTCGGCGTCGAGCTCTCCAAGCAAGGGCGCCTCGCGGAGGCGATCAGTCACGACGAGGAGGCGGTCCGGCTCATGCCTGACGCCGCGTTCTCCTACAACAACCTCGGCGCGGCTCTGGCCGCGCAGGGTCGCACCGACGAAGCGATCGAGCGTTACCGGCAGGCTCTGCAACGCCTGCCCAGCTACCCGGAAGCTCACAACAACCTCGGAAGAGCGCTCGCCGACAAGGGACGCCCGGCCGAGGCCATCGAGCACTACCGGGAGGCCTTGCGGCTTCGCGCCGACCTTGCCGAGGCACACGACGGGCTGGCCCGAGCGCTCGCCAGCCAAGGGCGGCCGGCAGAGGCGCTCGAGGAGTTCCGCGAGACCGTGCGCATACGGCCCGCGGATGCGGTCGCCCGCTACAACTTGGGCAACATACTGGCCGGACTCGGGCGCCTGGACGAAGCCGCCGTCCAGTTCCGTGAGGCGCTCAGGCTCAACCCCGGGCTTCGAGAGGCCCAGGTGAGATTGGAGCGACTTGCCGGAGAGCGAGCCAGAAGCGCGAGATAGGACGCGCGAGATAGGACGCAGGGAAAAAGCTAGATATGGATGGCCTGGCCGAGCGCGGCGAGGGTGGCTTCGAGCGAGGCCTCGGACAGGGTCGGGTGGGCGTGGATCGTGTGAATGATCTCCTCGAGCGTAGCCTCGAGCGTCCGCCCCACCGCGAACTCGTGGATCAGCTCCGTCGCCTCGGGTCCCACGATGTGCACGCCGAGGATTTCTCCCGTCCGCTTGTCGGCCACCACCTTCAAGAAACCCTCCGTCTCGCCCAGCGCCACCGCCTTGCCGTTGGCCGTGAAGGGAAAACGGCCCACGCTCACCTCGCGTCCGTCGGCCTTCGCCGCAGCTTCGGAGAGCCCGATCGACGCGACCTGGGGACGGCAATACGTGCACGAGGGGACGTTGCCGTAGTCCACCGGCCGAGGCGATCGGCCCGCGATGGCCTCAGCCGCTACCACGCCCTCGGCCATGGCCTTGTGCGCCAGCATCTGGCGACCCGTCACGTCACCCACGGCGAAGATTCCCTTGACGGCTGTCTCCATGGTCGGCCCCACCGTCACGAGCCCGCGATCCATCGTCACACCCAGCGCCTCGAGCCCCAGTCCCTTCGTCCGCGCCGCGCGCCCGACCGCCATGAGCACCTGCGCGGCCGTGAGCGTCTCGCGCGTGCCCTCGGCGTCGATCTCGACGGCGACGCTTCCCTTCCCCGGCGTGACCTTGACGACCTTGACGCCGGTGCGCACGGTCACGCCCCGGCGGGTGAAGAGCCGCGCGATCTGGGCCGAGGCTTCCTCGTCCTCGAGGGGCAGCACGCGCGGCAGGGCTTCGAGAACGGTGACCTCGACGCCGTAGGCCCGGTAGACGTCGGCGAACTCCATGCCGACCGCGCCGGCGCCGATCACGACCAGCGAGGCGGGCCTCGTCTCGGTGCGAACCGCGCCGTTGGAGGAGATCACCTGTGTCTCGTCTATGGCGACCCCGGGCAGCGACTTGGGCTCCGAGCCCGTGGCGAGGATGACCGCCCGGCGGGCCTCGAGGATCTCCACGCCGCCCTTGCCCTTGACCTCGACGATGCTCTTGGACTTGAGGGAGCCCACACCAGCCAGGAGCGTGATCTTGTTCTTTCGGAAGAGGAACTCGACGCCCTTGGCCATGCGGTCGGCGACGCGCCGCGAGCGCTGGATGGCCTGGGCGTAGTCGGCCCGCCATTCCCCAACCGTGATGCCGAACTCGTCTGCCCGATGAAACAGGTCGACGATTTCCGCATTGCGCAGGAGCGCCTTGGTGGGGATGCACCCCCAGTTGAGGCAGACGCCGCCGGGCCTGTCGTCTTCGACGGTGGCAACGGCGAGGCCGAGCTGGGCGCAGCGGATGGCGGCGACGTAGCCGCCGGGTCCCGTGCCGATCACGACGACGTCGAAACCCTGGTTCGCCATGGCGTCAGACGAGAAGGCGGAGCGGCTCTTCCAGCAGGCGCTTGACGTCCTGGAGGAAGCGGGCGCCCATGGCGCCGTCCATCACCCGGTGGTCGCAGGAGATGGTCATCTTCATGCGCCGGCCGGCGCGGATCTGACCGTCCTCGACCACGGGCTTCTCGAGCACGGACCCGACGGCAAGGATGGCGCCCTCGGGCGGGTTGATGATGGCCGAGAACTCCTCGACGTCGTACATGCCGAGATTGGAGATGGAGAAGGTCGCGCCGGAGAGCTCCTGGGCGCGGAGCTTGCCGCCTCGCGCGCGCTCGGCCACGTCCCGCGCTTCGACAGCGATCTGCGCCAGCGGCTTCACGTCGCAGTCGCGCAGCACGGCCGTGATCAGTCCCTCGTCGAGGGCGATGGCGAGACCGATGTGGGCGCGGTGAAAGACGCGGATGCTCTGCCCCGGCGGCTGTGCCCCCACGAGCTGTGCATTGACACCGGGGTTCTTGAGCAGAGCGAGCGCGCAGGCCTTGACGATCATGTCGGTGGCGGAGACCTTCGGCTGCCCCTCGAGGGCGTTCAGCTCCGCGCGGAGGGCCCACGCGCGGTCCATCGCCACTTCCGAGGTGACGTAGAAGTGCGGCACCGGGCCCTTGGACAGCGGCATCCGCTTGGCGATGATGGCGCGCATGGGGCTGAGCGGCCTGTCCTCGAACTCGGCGCCCGTCCTCTGGGGAATGACGAACTGCGGGCGGGCGGGGGCAGGGGCCACCGGGCCAGCCGCAGCGGGAGCCGCCGCCGCGACGGCGGGAACGGGCGACGCGGCCGCGGTCTCGACGTCGCGCCTCACGATGCGGCCACCGGGACCCGTACCCTGGAGGAGCCGGAGGTCCACGCCTGACTGCGCGGCGACCTTGCGGGCGAGCGGCGAAGCCTTGATCCTCCCGCCGCCGCCCGCGGGCGCCGCCGAGGGCACCGGCGCCATCGGCACCACGTTGGCCGTTTCGGGCACCGACCTGTAGGACTCCATCGCCGGCAGCGGGGGCGGCGCGGCGGCCGCAGTTGGAGCTGCCGCCGGAACGGCGGCCGGGGCTGATGGGGGCCGTGTCGCGGGCGCGCCAGCCGCGATCGCGGCAATGTCGTCGGCAGGGTCTGCGATGACGCCGATCGTCTCGCCCACCGGAACCTGCCCGCCCTCGCCGACGAGGATCTTGCGCAGCACGCCCGAGCCGAAGGCCTCGATCTCGACGTTGGCCTTGTCGGTCTCGATCTCGGCGATGACGTCGCCGCCCTTGATGGGGTCGCCTTCCTTCTTCAGCCACTTGATGACCTTGCCGGTTTCCATGGCTTCGCTCAGCTTCGGCATCATGACTTTGGTGATCATGCGCAGGCCTTTCGAATGGCGTCGGCGATCTTGGCCTTGGAGGGGGTCTTCAGCAGCTCGAGGTTGCGCGCGTACGGCATCGGCGCGTTCTCGCCGGTGACGCGGACCACCGGACCGTCGAGCTCGTCGAACACCTCCTCCTGGATCTCGGCGGCGATCTCGGAGCCCATCCCGGCGAAGCCCGCTCCCGCCTCGATCACGACGCAGCGGTGGGTCTTGCGGACGGAGTTGAGGATGCTCTCGGTGTCCATGGGTCGGAGCGTGCGGGGATCAACGATTTCCATCGAGATGCCCTCTTTGGCCAGCTCCTCGGCGACCTCGAGGGCGCGGTAGAGCATGCCCATGTAGGCCACGACGGTGACGTCGGTGCCCTCGCGCCGGATGGCCGCCCGGCCGAGCGGGACCAGGTAGTCCGGATCGTCGGGCACGTCGCCCTTGA
>Ga0137391_10003216_pt1 | contig 12371 bp, 10 predicted proteins | sample 15con2h24BmetaG_FD_101399 | JGI IMG/M metagenome (GOLD analysis project Ga0137391, IMG submission 101399) | Vadose zone soil microbial communities from Angelo Coast Range Reserve, California, USA - 15con2h2.4B metaG | ecosystem: Environmental > Terrestrial > Soil > Vadose zone > Saprolite...
CACGCCAGTCAATGCTGCAAATGGTCCTGTTGCGTCCGAGGACTGGGCCAGGGCCGCAGCGGCAGACATCAGAACTGCAACCAAAGTCATCCTCAAACCAAGAAGTGACCAAGGACTGAATCGTATTCTCATTCGAAGTCCCTCCTAAGGACTGAGAAATCGTACGTCACCGCGCGGGCAGCCGCGTGTCGCGGGAAGTATACCCCGAAGAGGGTCACCCGTTTTAACTTTCGGGTAACCCCAGGGTTTCGTGGTTTTTGAGAGACCTGCCGTGGGTTTAGTCGAAGGTCGGCCTGGATCGGAACGACCTCCTGGGCTACCTGCTCAAACTCAAGACTTGCCGGCGTGGTCGCCGTATTCCCAGTCATACGGATTCAGTTCAGGGCGGCCGCGAGAATAGGCTTCGCCCACTCCAGAACGCGAATCAGTTCGCAGGTTTCACGCACTTTGCCGCGAACCATACGAAGAACTAGACCCGGGGCCGGCGCCGTTCCGGTCCGGGGATCGGCTTCTTCGCTGTTGTCATAAAGCAGAAGCTCGGTCAATCGAGGAAGCAGTCGGATCAGATTAAGCCGGCTCTGCGCATATCGTGCACGGATTTTGTCTTCTGGAATATCGTGGCCGCCCTGCGCCACCCGGGAGCGCACGCGCGCGATGTGGCGCTCCACGCTGTCCAGACCCACGTACCAAATCCTGACTTCAATTCCTTCCGAGAGAACTTGGTCCAGAAGATTGACAATGGTCTTTCCCCCGAGCGTGGTCTCGAAGGCAAAATCCAGCTTCTCGGTGATGGCACGTTCAAGCAGGCGTTTGCCTTCATGCCAGGCCGCGCTGTTGGCCTCCAGTTGTGAGATACCAGGATTCGCGGACAAGATGCGCTGCGCCGCGTGATCGGGATTGAAGTAATCGACGCCTTGCTCAAACAGCATCGCCCCCATAAGGCTGCTCTTGCCGGCGCCGTTGGTCCCCGCCAGCACATAGATGCGGGAAACCCTAGACGGTTTAGCCACGCTTCCGCGCCGCCACCACCGCGGCCTTTCCCAATTGCTTTGGCGAAGCCCGGAAAGCGGCTTGCATCGACTTCCGCACCCCCGGCCCCTGCATGCGCAGAAGAAGCGAATCGAACTCAGCGGTCAATGTATCGATCCTGGATTCAGGAGCGTTGGAGAGAGCGGTGTACTCGTCCATGGAGATCAGGACAGCTTTGGGCGCGTCATGCTTTGTGATCACGACGACGCCACCCTGCATCGCTTTTTCCAGCAGGCGCCCAAATTGGTTCTTTGCCTCAGTGGCGGTAACCAGGGCACGATGTTTGTCGCTGGCTTGCATGGATTCTCCAATCAATAGCTATTATGTATAATTTAGCTTTAATAGTCAATATAGCTAAATTTGAAAGACAAGCTTACAAAACTCACGACTTGCGGGGGGAAGTGTCCGCATTACCCAGTCGTACGGCGCCGTAGCGCCGAGGATGAGCCCACCAAATCGGCGAAGCCGGCTTCGGAACGAACATCGTTAGATAGAATGACAACGCAGCCATTCTGAGGACACCTCGCCGGCCAGACGGCCAACACGCATGGTCTGCATCGAGGCCAGCCGCAGGAAAAACTCTCGCGCCTCGACCTTGATGCGCGTTATTTCGGCCAGTTCTCCGATGAAATGTGCCCTGTACCAGGTATCTCCTAATCACAGCACCATGAATATCTGTATGTTTGAAAAAAATACTTCTCGTTACCTTAGTTCGAATCAGAAATAAACAAGAATAAGTGACATTCCCCCGAACGGATCCACCAGAAACGCATCAGAGAAGTGTGACATTAGACATTCAGCATCGACCCCACGCGGCCCGCATCCTGATCGTGGATGATAATGTTTTCATTCGGCGCAGCCTGCGGAGTGTCCTGGAAGCCCAGGACGAGTGGAAAGTCTGTGCGGAGGCGTCCGATGGACGCGAAGCGGTCGCGAAATTTGATCGAGAAAAATTTGACGTCATCGTGCTCGACTTTCAAATGCCCGGCATGAACGGATTGGACGCCGCGAAACAGATAACCCAGCGTTCCCCGAGCACGCCGATTCTGATGGTCACATTGCACGATTCTGCTCAGCTTGCCGAGGAGGCGCGAAAGGTCGGTATCCGCGGAGTCTGCCCAAAAACTAATATTGATTGCGTGGTGGAAGGGGTTACCACCGTCCTTGATGACAAACCTTACTTCAAGAACTGACGTTGTTATTCTGTGAGTCCGCTGGAAACGATCCCACGTTGCGGATAAGCCATCCGGATCAGCGTTCTTTCGGCAAACGGAACGTAGAGAAGCGCGGCGGTTGCACCAAATGCTGCACCAAAACCGATACGATCCAGAATGAGAAACGGAGCCACCGCCCACAGTTGGTCCAGCATTAGAACTCCAAGAAAAATCTTGCGGAATTTCTCTCCCAGGCGGGCATAGTCAAACGCTGCCGCCGATAAGAAATAGAGCCTGACCGGAATACCCACGCCGCCAGTAACCAGAACTGCAATCGAAATCAGCGGCGCTCCGGTATCGAGCCAGGAGATTCTCTCAATCGCCGGCCAATGAATCAACGCCTCAACATAGAAGACCAGATACATCACCTGGATGAGTCCGAATAGAGCTCGTGGGATTCCGCGATGCAAGGCGGGAATCTCCAGATCAGATTGCTTGACATTCTTCTGTAGCGCAGCCCCGGCAACAGCGGCGGCTTCCATCTTCCGCTGCGGTTCTCCCGCGTCTTCCCACTGCACTTCCCCGAGGAAACGATAGCCGCGACGAGCAACTGTCTCCACAAAGCGGGGGCTGCTGGCGGAATCGCCTAGAACTTCACGAATCTTGTTCACTGCGGTGTTGAGGCTGTGGTCGAAGTCCACGAAGGTATCGGCAGGCCACAATCTCTCTCGCAATTCCTCTCGAGTGACCACGCTGCCCGCCCGCTCCAGAAGTATGGTCAACATGGCAAAAGGCTGGTCCTGAAGTCGCAGGCGGCGGCCTTGTTTGCGCAGTTCACGCGCCCCCAGATCGGCTTCAAAAACACCAAAATGGGCGGACTTGCGGCTGGCGAGCGGAGATGGTCCCGACACGGACGCTAGTTTAGCACCGGCTTTGCTCGAGCCTTTGGTGCGGCCGTATCCTCTTCAATTGCCGGATCACCAACGCTCAGTTACTGAAGCGGGTTCCCGAAATGCCGATGTAGATGTAAGAGAGGCATCGCACGTTTACGGACTCATTCATGAGCCTAGCCCACCGTCCGCCGTCGCCAATCCGCGTTCTGATCGCCGATGACCGTGCGGTCATGCGCACCACGCTAGCTCATATGCTCGAGGCCAGCTCCCAAATCCGGGTTTGCGGCACCGCCCGCAATGGCCAAGAGGTCGTGGAGAAGACCAAGCTGTTACAGCCCGATGTGATTACTTTAGACGTGGGAATGCACCTGCTGAACGGAGTGGATGCGCTCAAACGCATCATGAGCGAGTGCCCGTGTCCGGTCATCATGTTCAGTTCCGCTACCCGGGAGGGCGCGGAGGTGACCCCCGAAGCCCTCTCTGCCGGCGCATTTGATTACCTGCCGAAAGTGAACTTCCGGCCTTGTGCCAACACTCTCAAACTGCAACGCGACTTGATCGAGAAAATTGAAGCTGTTTGGCACAGCTACCTCGCCCGCAAGACATCCCTGCTTCGCCTGCCACTAACTCCTCCCGCGCGTCGCATCCATTCCCGGGAAATGTCTCCGCCGATTCCGCGAATTGTGGTACTCGCCACTTCTACCGGGGGGCCGCAGGCGCTCCAAGGGGTGTTGTCCGAATTGCCGGGTGATTTGCCGCTAGCCATGATCGTGGTGCAACACATGCCTCTGGGCTTCACCGCACCCCTGGCCAAGCGTCTGGACGGGCTGTCCAAACTTACCGTCCGCGAGGCCCGGCACCTCGAAGCTCTTCTGGCGGCAGCGGTCTATGTAGCCCCGGCGGGCCAGCACACCACCCCTGGTAAAGAACTCGCATCAGGTGTCGATCTGTCTTTCCGGCGCTCCTTCAAACACTATCCATAAGCCCTCAGTTGACGTCACTATGCTGTCGGTAGCAGAAGTATTTGGCCTCTATGCCATGGGCATCATCCTTACCGGGAATGGGTTCAGACGGCTTGCAAGGCATGACCGCGATCCATGAAGCCGGTGGGCTTACCATGGGCCAGGACGAAGCCAGTTCGGTCGTTTATGGAATGCCACGTATGGAATGCCACGCTGCTGCGCCGAACGTGGAATCCTGCAGCAGATCGTGCCCCTGTCCGAGGTCCCCCGGTAGCCGGCATCGCGAAGGATCTCGCAAGTTACATCGCGGACAAAGCCCTCATCTTCAATGACAAGAATGGTCGCGCAGATCTCGCGTCGCTGATCCACTTGGGCTGTCGTGCAACGCATGAAGCCTCTCTTTGAATTCCGTAAAACCTGGGGAACTCCGTAAAAACTGGGGAGTCGGTAAAAGCTCAACTCTGTAAAAGGGTTCTTGCAGGGCAGGTTCCATCGCCAAGGCATCAAACAAGTACCAGGGGTTCAATAGGTTGCAATCTGGTAAGAGGAAGGAATTCGTTCCTCACCGCGAGGCCTGTCCCGTTCGTGCCTAGACGATGCGAGTTTTCGGGAATTATTTCCTGAAGTGGGAACTATTTCTGATCATCTTCCCCGCGCCAGCAGCGTCTGTTCTGGATCCAACAGAACCTTGCGGATCCCCGCCGGCGCCGAAAGACGAAACGCGGTTTCTTTTCCTTCAGCAAAAATGTGGCCCAAGAAGACGTTCTTGCCTGCGATTGATGCGGATAGGGGTATCGCCGTCACCAGGCTGTCCGGCGCATGCTCCTGCAGGATCGTTCCGGTGACAACGGTTGCGCCTGCCTTGTCAGTAAACTTAAGTCCGCGAAGCTCGAAAGCTGGAACCGCGCTTCCATTCACCCAGCTCTCGTAGAACCAGCTCAGCGATTTGCGACCCTCATACCACAGAGATGATGGCATCTCGGACTCAAACACCGCCATCACCTGCGCGGTATTGACCGCCCGACCTTCGTATTCCGTGCGCAGCCTGCGCAAGGCCCGCACAAACGGTTCGTCTTCGGTTTTCGCGGGACGAACGGCCGCACTCTTGCGGTCCGCATCGCGCATCATGGTCCGCAGCATGTGGAACAGCCAGGTGCCTCGTCCGTAGCTGATGGCGTTATAGGCGCTGGGGGACCGGGATGACGAGAGCCGGAGCCCAAGCGTCACCGGGCCGGCATCCATCAGCGGCATGCCATCGCGGTTCTTGGTCAGCAGGTCATCGCGGTACTTTTGCATGATCTGCCGGAACTGCGCCGGATTGCGCGATTCGAGCAGCATCAACGCGCTATAGTTGGCCAGCGCCTCCATGATCCATTGATCGCGATAACCGCGCCAGGTCACCAGATCACCCCACCACTGGTGCGCAGTCTCATGAGCAATCACTTGCTCCTCAATCAGGCGTTGATTGGGATCGCTCTCCATCCGGTCCCTTTGTTGGGGACTCAAGAAAGCATAGCTGGAAAGGAAGATCAGGCCTGGCCAACCCTGACTGACGGTCCCGGGAAATTGTGTAATTGCCAGATCCGAATAGGGAAACGGACCGAAACGTCGTTCGTAGAACTCGAGTGCCTTGGCCGAGATCGTACCCACCATCTGCCCATTCTCCGCTGGAGACGGCCTTTCTGGCGTAAACGTACCTCCCAGCGGTCCCGCCGACCCTGGGAGTCGGAACAAATCCGGAATCTTGGTCTCGGCAGTGCTGGTTCCAGCGAAACCCCGCTCTACGGTGCCGGTCGCATAGGTAACTACATCGACTTTCCCGGCGTGAGTCGTGGCTTGCGAATACTTGCCAAGGTTAAACCCCGCCACCGGGACCGGACGGTCCGAAATCCATCTCGAGGATTGTTCGGCTCCAGCATTTTGTGCCTCGGCGCGGCGGCCGGTCGCCACTAGCGTCCACCCCAGCGGGTAACGAAACTGCAAGTCGAAAGACGCCATCGCGAACCCCAAATTGGGATACCAAGTTCCGTGCTCGCCCACGTACAACAACCCGTTGGCTGCCTCGGAAAGCACCGACCCGGAATAGTCGAAACTCAATTCGACTTTCTGGCCAGCCTGCAGCGGGGCCGGTAAGAAAACCGCCAACGCATCGTTGCCGCGTCGCGCAAGTTGAGAGCCTTCAATGGAGGGGTTGTGGATAAATTCCACCGGGTGTCCTCCTGCCGTCACATTCTTTACCTGGAGCAGGCGGGAGAGTTCGAAGAGCAACATCCGGCCTCCATCCTTATGCGCCGTAATGCTGACCTCGGCATGGGCCTCGAGACTGTCCGGCGGTTTGATCCCGGCTTGAATTTTGAACTGCGAGATCCCAACTTCCGGGGTGGGGTCTGCGTCGGCATCCCGGTCGGTTATCACCGCTCCCGGTCGCGTAATAGCCGGAAACGATACCCAGACGTTGTAGAAGTCCTCTCCGGCAACGGTCTTATGTTGCCCGGCGGCAATCTGCTCTGCCCCCAGCGAGTCATAACGAACGTCAAAAGTCCCCAACTTGTTGCCTTGGAGGTAGGCACGCAGCAAGTGATCAGTGGGTGTCGATTTGTCCGCCGGAGGCAGGTCGCGGCTGAAGGAATAGAGCAAGCGCAAAGCGTCCTCCTGCGCCAGATTATGGGCAGTGATGTTCCATTCGGCGGCGAATGACGCTGCATCGTCGGCAGGTCTCAGCGTCGATTGCAGCTCACCAAATACGTCGTCGTTAAAACGAAAATAGGCGGTTGAAAACTTCTCTTCCAGAATTGCCGCGCCCGTGAATAACGCCAGAGACGCACGCTCCGTGGTGTTGGGTGGAAACAACAACAGCTCGCCATCGCCCTTGAAGAAAGCGCCGGTGATGTGGCCCCCAGCGTCCTCGGTAAAAGCAATGGTCCCGTCGTCCAAAGAAATGTGCAGCGCCGCCCGCTGGAGCGATGCTTCCCTGACCTTGTACACCCGTGCAGAATCGAGCCCGACCGAGCGTAACTTCAGGTAGAGCGATTCCGCGGGGCCCATAGTTCGGGCCGAAGTTCGGGCCGATTCGGTGGCCGAATCTGGCGCTTGCCCCCAGGCGTGGCCGGCCAGGCACTCCAGCGTCACAATCAATGCCAATGCCGCCACCCTGTTCGTTCGGACCATGACTTTGGGTACCTTCGATACCGCTTCCTGAGCATCTAGAATGCGCCTGAGTGTACTCATTTGTCATCCGCTGTTGGCTTGTGCTGGCCCTGGCCGGAACCGGAGCTATTTTTGCTTCGGCGGAGGTCATTCGCCTGAAAAGCGGCGACGTGATCTACGTTGACTCGATCAAGGAAGGCGCGGACAAGGTCGAATACGCCATCGGCGACGACACCTACGCGATTCCCCGATCCCGTGTGCAAAGCATCGAAGGAGGAGTCCGTCCTCAGCCGGCTCCATCCCAAAATCAGCCGGAGATCTCCTCGTACACACCCGATACTCGAATGGCCGGCGAGGGGCCAGTGCTGGAGAAGATTGTTCATAACGGCAACGTGGATCGCGTCGCCCTCGAGGCGATTGCGTCCCAGCACGACGCCCCACAAACCGCCATGGCGTTTTACCTTGCCGGCAAGCTGGACTACTTGGCTGGGAACTACAGTGATTCCCGCCGCGATTTTGAGAGGTCCCTGGAGAACGATCCGGAGAATCCGGCAATCCTTAACTACTACGCTGCTTTGCTGATCCGGACCGGCAATTCGCGACAGGCGATTCCCTACGCCGAACGCGCCGTCCGCCTGGCCCCTGATTCTCCAGACGCCCTGGCCGTCCTCGGCTACGCCCAGTACGCAGCCGACCGCGCCAAAGACGCAATCCAAAGCTGGAAACGGTCGCTGACTCTTCGTCCTGACGCCTCAATTGTGCTTGTGATTGCGCGGGCAGAACGAGAGGCGTCCGCAGAAAGCAGTTACTCGGAACGTGAAACCGGACACTTCGTTCTGCGCTACGAGGGCGCACAGAGTTCTAACACCTTTCGCAGTCAACTTCTTTCCGCCCTCGAATCCGATTACCAGGAACTTTCCCAGGAGTTCGGCGGCGAGCCCCGATCCAGTATTCAAGTGATTCTCTATACCAACCAGGCGTTCTTCGACGTAACTCAGCAGCCTTCCTGGGTCGGCGCGCTTAACGATGGCAAGCTTCGCATCCCACTTCAAGGACTCGACTCCGTCACTCCCACCCTGCTTCGGGTGTTGAAACACGAACTCACCCATTCCTTCGTGAATCAGCTTTCGATGGGCCGCTGCCCGCACTGGCTCAACGAAGGCATCGCTCAGATGATGGAGCCGAGGCTGGTGGCGCGACCTACGCAACTCGCTCAGTTGTTCCAATTGCAGCAGGAAGTCCCTCTATATGCGCTGGAAGGCGGTTTCTCCTCTTTGACCGAGATGCAAGCGGCGTTGGCCTACGACGAGTCTCTGGCATCGGTTCTCTACATTCGCGACCGTTACGGCATGAGCGATGTATTGCACATCTTAGAGAGGCTTGGGCACGGTGACTCTACCGAAGCCGCTCTGCGCTCCACCATCCACTGTGATTACCGTCAGCTACAAGACGAAATCCGCGCCGACCTGGCGCGCCATTCCGGCCGCTGATTCGAGCATCTTCCCAACGCTACTTCGTGTGTCGTCACGAATAGGTTGGCGTCGCCACGGATCAGTGGTAATTTCTTGGTGCTGACTTATGGCGCCGGTTTTGACTCAGCGTTCCCCGCTCATGCCCTGGAAGGATCCGCTCCAGGCAAACATCCCGCAGATTCGCGACGGGTTCATGGCCGCTGTCTATTACGGACAGCGTTGCAGCGGTGACTTCTACGACTTTCTCCGGGTTGGCCCCGAACGAGTGCTGTTTGGCCTGTTTGACGTGGCCGGAGACTTACAACGAACTCGCGCCGTAGTAGTCGCTATTCAGGAAAAGTTCCGTTCTTTGGGCGCCAGCCTGCTGGAATCCAATGATGCCAATGAGTCGGAGGTTATGCTCGAACTGTGGCTCGAGTTGAACCGGGGTTTGATGCAGACTGCAGCCGGAGTGCATTCCTGCCCTGCCTTTATCGCCTGCTACAACGAAGAACTGAGAACTCTTTGCTACGTAAATTCCGGCCATACCCCGGGACTGATACGCGACCATGACCAGATCCTGGAACTCAAGGCCACGGCGCTTCCCCTGGGTCTGTTTTCCCATTCCGTTCCTGACTCTTCGGTGGTCGCCCTGCAACCCGGCAACACGCTGCTCTTGATTTCGAAAGGCATTGTGGAGGCTAAACGCCGGAGCGAGGAATACGGCATCGAGCGCACCAAAGAATATCTTCAAAAGACCGCATTCGAGACTGCCCATGAAACCTGCGTCGGTATCCTGGCTGATGTGCAGCAGTTCATGGGCACCGCTCCAACCCACAATGATGTGACCGCACTCTCCGTAGTCCGTTCAACCTGACGGCCGTTCGAACGTAGGCTGGCTCGAACGCATGCCTCAAAGCGAGCCGCCACTGGTGTCCTCCGACTCCCAGGGGTTACAATTTTCTTGAGCTAGTTTTACTCCAGGTTTGGTTTTGGCTATGCGCAAAGAATTTTTTTTCCCCGCCCTAATGATCGCCGCCATCTTGTTGCCGGGATTACTTTCGGCAGATACCGTGGTTGAGGAGATCGTCGCTCGCGTAAATAACCAGGTCATCACCCGTTCCGCCTACCAGCACGAGCAGCAGCAACTCACCGACGAGGCCAAGCAGCAAGATCCCACCACCCGTGCCGACCAAGTTGCCGCCCAAGGGTCCAAGGATGTGCTGCGCGGCCTGATTGATCGGGAATTGCTGCTCCAAAAAGGCAAGGACCTGGACATCACTGCCGATGCCGAATTGATCAAGAAACTCGACGAAATGCGCAAGCAGATGAAGCTTGCAAGCATGGATGACCTGGAAAAGGCCGCCGAGGCGCAGGGCATCTCGTTTGAAGATTTCAAACAGAACATGCGCACCGAGATCATTACGCAGCAGGTGATCCAGCGCGAGGTGGGCGGACGGATCAACGTCGGCAAGGACGAAGAACAGAAGTTTTACGAGCAGCACAAGTCCGATATGGAACGCCCAGAGGCGGTCAAGCTCAGCGAAATCCTGGTATCCACGGAGCCGGCGGGCGACGATCCCCAGAAGCTGGCCGCGGCAGAGGCCAAAGCCAACGATCTGCTCAAGCAGATTCGTGCAGGAGCCTCCTTCGAAGACATCGCCAAGAAGCAATCTCAAGGCCTGTCCGCGGCGGAGGGTGGAGAGCTCGGCTACTTTGAGCGCGGCAAACTGGCGAAGCAGCTCGAGGATGTGACCTTCGCCATGAAAAAAGACCAGGTCTCCGACGTGATTCGCACTAAACAGGGATTCGTGATTCTGAAAGTCACCGACCACCAGAGCGCCGGCATTCCGTCTTTCGCCGAGATTGAACCGCGGTTGCAGGAAGCGGTCTACATGCAGAAGCTGCAGCCGGCGTTGCGCGAATATTTAACCAAGCTGCGCGAGGATGCATTCATTGACGTCAGACCGGGCTATGTAGACAGCGGGGCCAGCCCCAACCAAACCAAGCCCGTAGTCACCACCGCGGCCAAGGAAACCACCGCCAAGACGCTCAAAAAGAGGAAAAAGATCGGCCCGTTCTAGTTTAAGCTTGGCGTGACCCGTATCTCGAATCGCGGCCGCAACCAATTCCATGAAAGAATTTTTTCTCTCCGACTGTCCGCAATTCGAAAACAAAATCATCACTTCCAGCTTCGTGGTCTCAACCAAACAAGTGAAGCCTAAGAAGAGCGGGGAACCCTATCTCGCTCTCACTCTCACTGATCGTTGCGGACAAATCGAAGCCAAGATGTGGGACAACGTCGAGGACGCGCTTGACGCCTTCGAGCAAGACGACTTTCTGAAAATCAAGGGGCTACTCAACAAGTACAAGAATCGCTTTCAGATCACCATCCACAAACTCAGGCGCTTGTCCGATACCGAAGTAGATTTCGCCGATTACCTGCCAAAAACCACTAAGGACATAGATGAATTGTGGCGAACTCTGGACGATTTCGTGAGCTCGTTCCAGGACCCGCATCTGCGATCGCTGGTGCAGGCGTTTATGTCCGACCCGGAAATCGCCGCCGCCTATCGCAATGCGCCCGCCGCCAAGACTCTGCATCACGCTTACATCGGCGGCTTGCTGGACCACGTCGTCTCACTGTTCCGCTCCTGCGATCTGCTTTGCCGCAACTATCCCCAAGTCAATCGCGACCTGCTGCTTACCGGCGTCTTCCTTCACGATATCGGCAAGATTCACGAACTGACTTACATGCGTTCGTTTTCCTACACTACGCGGGGACAGTTGCTCGGCCACATGATCATCGAACTGGAGATGTTGCAAGCCAAGCTGGCGCAGTTCCCGGATTTTCCGTCCGCGATGAAAACGCTGCTGGAGCACCTCATCATCAGCCATCACGGCCATTATGAGTTTGGCTCGCCGAAACTTCCCATGTTTCCAGAGGCGCTCATGCTGCATTATCTGGACGATCTGGATTCCAAAATGGAAAGTATGCGCGCGCATTTCGAGCGCGAGGCGGGAAGCGACTCAAGCTGGACCAGCTACAATTCGTCTCTTGGCCGCACACTACTAAATACCGCGAAGTTCTTGAAGAAGGAAGAAGCTGCGCCCGAGGGAACCTCGCAACCCGAACCGTCTGATGAGACCGCAGCAAGTTCGCCCAACGTCTCCAGCGTGTCATTCGAAGAAGAAAAAGTCTGACCCTTTATTGTGCGGAGATACCTGTACTGCCGTGCATTGCACTTTCCGCTGCTTCTAGTCCATCATCGTCAGTCAGAGAAAAGGAGGCTCTATGAGATTGCGTATCGCGGTGTTCGCCGTAAGTTTGCTGCTGATGTTTGGCGTCGCTTGCAACAGCAAACCCAGCCAGACCCAGAACCAGAATTCCGCGCCGGGGAGCGACAATTCGGCGGCATCGTCAAACAGCTCGGCACCAGAAGGCAGCATGGCGCCAAACGGTGGCCAGGCCATGTCACAAAACGCGCCCCCTGCCCCAGTCACGATCACCGTCCCGGCAGGCAAAGTCATCACCATAAGGCTGGCGGACGAGGTCGGTTCAAAGGTCAGCCAGCCCGGCCAAAGTTTTGGCGGAACCCTTGCCAAGTCCGTGGAGGTCAATGGCGAAGTCGGCATTCCCGCAGGCGCCAAGGTCGAGGGTGTGGTCGTGGACGCCAAACCGCTGGGTCGTTTTAAGGGTGGAGCGCTGCTGGAGCTCAAACTCACATCAATCCG
>Ga0137391_10003221_pt1 | contig 12361 bp, 9 predicted proteins | sample 15con2h24BmetaG_FD_101399 | JGI IMG/M metagenome (GOLD analysis project Ga0137391, IMG submission 101399) | Vadose zone soil microbial communities from Angelo Coast Range Reserve, California, USA - 15con2h2.4B metaG | ecosystem: Environmental > Terrestrial > Soil > Vadose zone > Saprolite...
ACCTGCTCCTGCTGGCACGGCGTCACCAGTGTGGTCATGGGCAATTGCGGCTTCACCCTCGCGCCCTGCGCCAAGCCCGACCGGCACCTTGTCATCCGCAATCTCGAGCGCGCCGAGGACATCGCGGCCAAGGCGATGGAGGCGGGCATCGACTGGACGTGGACGACCTTCGCGGAGTTCCTCGACACGATCGAGTCCCTGCCCAAGGGGATCAACTACGCGGGCTACCTCGGCCACTCCGCCCTGCGCACCTATGTCATGGGCGAGCGGGCGTTTGACAAGCTGGCTGATGACAGTGATCTGGCGGCGATGGAAAAGGAGCTGAGGAGCGGGTTGACCGCCGGCGCCATGGGCCTGACGACCTCGCGCTCGCCGAGCCACGAGACGCCCGATCGCCGCCCCGTGGCCAGCCGCCTCGCCACGTGGGACGAGGTGCGGCGACTGGTGGGCGCCATGGGCGAGATGAACGCCGGCATCTTCGAGATCGCCGGCGAGCGATTCGGCGACGATCACGAGGGGCTGCGCGACTATCACGTGCGGCTGCGCGATCTCGCCGTCGACACCGGGCGTCCCGTCACCTGGGGCCTTTTCAGCCGCCGCGAGACGCCCGACCTCTGGCGGCAGTACATCGGCCTGCTCGAGGAGACGGCCGCCGCGGGCGGCCGCATGTTCGCCCAGGTGCACAGCCGCGCCCTCACCATCGTGCTCTCGTTCAAGACGAGCTTGCCCTTCGACCGGCTCCCCGTGTGGAAGGAGCTGCGGGCGCTGCCGCTGGAGGAGCAGAAGCGCCGGCTGCGCGATCCTGAGATGAAGCGCCGGCTCATCGAGGCCGCGGCTCAGCGCGACGAGCGCCCGCCCATCGGAGCCGAGCCGAGGGCGGCCGCCTACGAGTGGATCTTCCTCATGGACTCGCCCGAAGGGCCGCACCGCTCCGTGGCGGAGATCGCGCGCGAGCGCGGCGTGGGTCCCGTCGAGGCCATGATCGATCTCGCCCTCGAGAAGGATCTGGAGCGCTTCTTCCTCCAGCCCATCGCCAACGAGAACCAGGAGCACGCCCTCGAGCTGATCAAGCATCCGCGCACGGTGGTGACCTTCTCGGACTCCGGCGCCCACGTCTCCCAGATCATGGACGCCTCGCTGCAGACCCATCTCCTGAGCCACTGGGTGCGGAGGAAGCAGGCGCTCACCCTCGAGCAGGCCGTGCGCATGCTGAGCTTCGACAACGCCACCCACTGGGGCTTCTCGGATCGCGGCCTGGTCCGGGAAGGATTCGCCGCCGATCTCGTCGTCTTCGATCCCGACACCGTGGCGCCCGAGATGCCGGAGGTGGTGAACGACCTCCCCGCGGGCGCGCGGCGTCTCGTGCAGCGGGCCCGCGGCATCTCCGCCACCGTGGTCAACGGCGAGACGGTGCTGCGCGACGGCAAGCACACGGGGGCGCTGCCAGGGCGGCTCCTGCGCGGTCCACTCGCCCGCAAGGCCTGAGCGCGGGTCGGGCGGGAGCGACGAGGGCGAACGGGGAGGCCGACGTGCGTGTCGAGAGCGTCGAGGCCATTCCCGTGGAGATTCCCCTCACCCGGAACTTCGGCGGCAGCACCTACGCCGTCCTCAAGCGCAGCACCGTCATCACGCGCATGCGGACCGACGCGGGGCTCGTCAGCGAGGTCTACAACGGCGATAACCGCGAGCACGGCCTCGAGATCACGCGGCTGATCCACGAAGCTCTCGCCCCTCGCGTGATCGGCATGAGCATCTTCGAGGGGGAGCGCGTCTGGGAGACGATGTTCGCGCTCTCCCACACGAGCCGCGACCACAAGACCCTGCTGGAGGCCATCGCCTGCGTCGACTGCGCGCTCTGGGACCTCGTCGGCAAGGCACTGGGCAAGAGCGTGTGCGCGCTTCTCGGCGGCTACCGGAGTCGGCTCCCCATCATCTCCATCGGCGGGTACTACATGGAAGGCAAGACGCTCGCCGGTATCGGGCGCGAGATGGAAGCCTACCGTCGAGCGGGGATGGCGGGGTGCAAGTTCAAGGTGGGCGGGCTCACGCCGGCCCAGGACGCCGAGCGCGTCGAGGTGGCGCGCCGCGCCGCCGGGCCCGACTTCATCCTGGCCGTGGACGCCAACCGCGGCTGGTCGGCGCAGGATGCCGTGCGCTTCGCGCGCCTCATCGAGCCCCTCGACATCCGCTGGTTCGAGGAGCCGTGCCACTGGTACGACGACGCCGCCCTCATGGCCCGCGTGCGCCAGGCCACGCGGATCCCCGTCACGGCAGGGCAGAGCGAGATCACCAGCCACGGCGTGCGCCGCCTCGTCGAGGCGGGCGCCGTCGATCTCGTCAACGTCGACGCCTCGGAATGCGGGGGCGTCACCGAGTGGCGGCGGGCGGCCGCGCTCTGCGGCGCGGCGGGCGTGGACATGGCGCACCACGAGGAGTCGCAGATCGCCCAGCACCTGATGGCGGCGGTGCCCCACGGCACCTACGCGGAGTGCTTCGCCGATCCCGAGCGCGATCCGGTCTGGCAATCGATGTGGGCCAATCGGCCCGCGATCAAGGACGGGACGATCGAGGTCCCGCCAGACCCCGGCTTCGGCCTCGTTCTCGACGAGGCCATGATCCAGCGCTACCGCGTCGGCGGCTGAAAAAGGCCCATCTGCTTCGTTGGCGCCCTCGGCCGCACGCTCAACGTACAGAGAGTACGCCTCGCGTGCGGATCAACTCAGCTCTCGTCTCACGTCGGCCAGGGGCCGCCGCTCAACTCGAACGGCGGGGCGCCGCCTCGCATCTGGACCTTTTTGAGCCGCCTCCCAGGCTAGCTTCCGCCCTGCTGTCGCAGCCGAGGATCGAGGCCGCGACGCAAGCCGTCTCCCAGCAGGTTGAAGGCGAGGACGGTGACGAAGATGGCAGTTCCTGGCGCGAAGGAGAGCCACGGCGCCTGCTGCATGTATTGATAGCCCGCCTTGAGCATCGACCCCCAGCTCGAGGTGGGTGGCTCGATGCCGAGGCCGAGGAAGCTCAGGGCGGCCTCGACGACGATGGCGGACGCGACCAGCAGCGATGTCTGCACGATGATCGGCGCGGTCACGTTCGGCCAGATGTGGCGGAGCATGATGCGCCCGGGCCCGGCGCCGAGCGCCCGCGCCGCCACGACGAAGTCGCGCTCGCGCACGGAGAGGGTCTGCCCGCGCACCAGCCGCGCAAAGATCGGGGTGAACACGACGCCGATGGCGAGCATGGCGTTGGTCAGGCCCGGCCCCAGGCTGGCCGCGATGGCCAGGGCCAGCACCAAGGTGGGGAACGACCACAGAGCGTCGACGAGGAGCACCAGCACGTCGTCGATCCAACCGCCGTGGTATCCCGCGAGCAGTCCGATGGACACACCCGCGAGGAGCGCGAACCCCACCGAGACGACGCCGGCCTGCACGGACGTGCGCGCCCCGTGGATGATGCGGCTCAGCACATCCCGGCCCAACTGGTCGGTGCCGAGCCAGTGAGCGAGAGCGGGCGCGGTCAGGACCCCGGCTTGCTGGGCCTGATCGGGATTGTAGGGAGCGATCACGTCCGCGCTCAGGGCGACGAAGAGCACGAGAGCGACGACCACCAGCCCGAAGCCCGCCCCACGGGTCTGTAGTGCCCTGGTCAGGACTGCGCGGAGCCAGCCCACGATTCGTCTTCCCGCTACCGGTAGCGAATCCGCGGATCCAGGAAGCCGTAGAGGACGTCAGTGAGCAGGTTGGCCAGCAACACTGCCAGAGCCAGGATGAGCACCACTCCCTGCAGCATGGGAAAGTCCCGGAAAAAGATGGAATCGGCGGCCAGGCGGCCCAGCCCTGGGAGCGCGAAGATGGTCTCCACGACCACCGCGCCACCGAACAGTCGTCCCGTCTGAAGGCCGACGACGGTGACCACGGGAATCAGCGCGTTCTTCAGAGCGTGCCGCCCGACCACGAGCGTTTCCCGTAGCCCTTTGGCCCTGGCCACCACGACGTAGTCCTGCTGCAGAACTTCGATCAGCGCGGACCGAAGCTGGCGCATCACCACGGCCGAAAGGGCCATCCCCAGCGAGAGCGCGGGCAGCAGCATCGCCTGCAGGCTGGGCCACAGACCCTGCGACACCGGCACGTAGCCGGATGGAGGCAACACCTTGAGCCAGACGGAGAAGACGTAGATGAGCATGATGCCCAGCCAGAAATCTGGAATCGCCACCCCACTCATGGCCAGCACGGTGCCCGCCTTGTCGGCAGTGGAGTTGGGACGAACGGCGGAGAGAATGCCGACGGGCACCGCGATGAGCAGGGCAATGACCATGGCCATCGCGGTGAGCTGAAGCGTGACGGGAAAGCGGGCGAGCAATCCCTCCAGCGCGGGCTCGCGCGTCCGGATGGATCGCCCGAAATCCCCTCGCAACACCCGGCCCAGCCACTTGGCATACTGCACGGGGATCGGCTGATCCAGTCCCAGTTCCTTGCGCATGGTCTCGTACATCACCTTGTCACGCATGTTGGCTTCGCCGATGTAGGCCAGCGCGGGATCGCCGGGCAGGAGCAAGGCGACCGAGAAGGTCACCACCGTGACCAGGAAGAGCAACGGCACGAAGTAGACGAGCCGACGCAAGAGATACTCGCTCACGTTTCCCCCCCGCCGCCACGGTGAGCCGCTCGATGGCACGATCGAAGGTGACTCAGGCGACCCCGATTGTGTGCTGAACCGCCGGCGAATGCACGTGCCGAGCACTTTTGGTTGCGCAGCCTCCATGCAAGCGCTACGATGGCGCGCTGACAATGTCACCGCTGCGCGAGGAGCCCCCGCGCATGGAGAAGGGGAACTACATGACCAGCGATGCCCAGCGAGACGCCTACCAGCGCGACGGGTTCATTGTGGTCCCCGACCTTCTCGGGGCCGCGGAGCTGTCCGAGCTGCGCGAGATCATCGCCGAGCTGGTCGCAGGCGCCGCCGCCGTCGACACCCACACCGCGGTCTACGATCTCGAGCCCGGGCACACCCGGGCCGAGCCAAAGGTCCGCCGCATCAAGACGCCCCACAAGGTGCATCCGGCCTTCGACGCCGTCGTCCGTCGCCCGGCCGTGATGGAAGTGCTCACGCGCCTGCTCGGCCCCGACCTGCGCCTGCACAGCTCCAAGCTCAACATGAAGGCCGCCCGGTACGGATCGCCGGTCGAGTGGCATCAGGACTGGGCCTTCTATCCCCACACGAACGACGACGTCCTCGCTGTCGGCGTGATGCTCGACGACATGGATCTGGAGAACGGTCCGCTCCTCGTCACGCCGGGCACGCACAAGGGCCCGGTCTGGAACCATCACGGGGATGACGGCTGCTTCTGCGGTCTGGTCGATCCCGCCGAGATCAGGAGCGAGATCGCGAACGCCGTGCCCCTGACCGGGCGCGCCGGCAGCATGTCGTTCCATCACGTGCGCTCGTTGCACGGGTCCGCTCTCAACACGTCCGACCGCAACCGCAACCTGCTGCTCTACGGGATCGCGGCGGCGGATGCCTGGCCCCTCCTCGGCGTCGGAGACTTCGACGAGTTCAACCGCGCGCTCCTGAGCGGCACGCCCACCCTGGAGCCGAGGATGACGTCCGTACCCGTCCGCCTGCCCCTGCCTCCCGCCGCGCATGAGGGATCGATCTACGAGAACCAGACCGGCGCAACCCGCTCCTACTTCAAGAAGGCGGCCGCCCAATGAACGAGAGATCGAGCCTTCCACCAGTCAGCCGACGCTCGCTCCTCACGGGCATGGGTGGCGCGGCGGCGGCGCTGCTGGCCTCGCGCGCGCCCGGCGCGCTGGCGCAGTCCGCACCCGCCATCAAGCGCGGCGGGACCTTCGTCGAGTCGATCAACTGGACATACCCGAGCCTGGATTCCCACCTCTCCAGCCAGCCGTTCATGGCCGGCTTCGAGGCCATGTACAACACGCTGGTGCGCTTCGAGCTGGCCGACCCGAAGACGGGTGAGCAGAAGGTCGTGGGGGACCTGGCCGAGTCGTGGGAGCAGCCCGACGCCAGGACGATGATCTTCAAGCTGAGGCAGGGAGTGACCTTCCACGATGGCAGCAGCTTCGACGCCGAGGTGGCCGCGTGGAACATGTTGCGCGTGCGCGATCACCCCAAGTCGCAGTGGAAGACACAGCTTGGCGTGCTGGACACCGCGGAGGCGCTGAACAAGACCACCCTCCGCCTGAAGCTCAAGACTCCCAGCCCGGGATTTCTCCGCAGCCTGGCCTACGCGTCCGGCGCCCGCGTCTACATGAACTCGAAGGCCGCGGTGGACAAGCTCGGTGAGGACGGCTTCGCGCGCAACCCGGTGGGAACAGGTCCATTCAGGTTCAAGCAGTGGGTCACCGACGACCGCCTGATCCTGGAGCGCAATCCGAGCTATTTCGAGACCGGCGCCGACGGCAAGCCGCTGCCCTACCTGGACGGCTTCGTGGGCCGGTTCGTTCCCGATCCCACCGTGGCGCTGGTGGACATGCGGGCCGGCGCCGTTCAGCTGGTGGAGTGGGTACCCACGAAAGACGCGGCCGCCATCAGGGCCGACCCCAACCTGGTGCTGTACGAGCTGCCGTGGGCCGGCCAGAACTACTTCAAGGTCGGCTTCAATGCCAAGGCCTCCCCCTTCAGCGACGTGCGGGTCCGCCAGGCGGCACTGATGGGCATCGATCGGGCGGGCATGGCCAAGGCCCTCGGCTTCGGAGTCGGCGTTCCCCACTACTATCCCTTCTGGCTCCCTCGAACCCTGGGCTACGACGAGAGCATCACCAAGAACGAGTACAACCCGGCGAAGGTGAAGGAGCTCCTGACAGCCGCCGGCTATCCCAACGGAGTCTCCATCGAGCTCAAGGTGATCAGTCGCGAGCCCGAGAACACGATCGGCGAGTTCGCGCAGCAGATGTGGTCGGCGGTGGGCATCAAGACCAAGCTGGTCAACCTGGAGCGGCTGGCGTGGATCGATGCCGTGCGCGCCAACAACTTCCAGGCCGCGTTCTGGCGAGGCGTCTTCCAGACGGTGGTGGACCCCGACGTGCTCAAGACGCGTATCAAGTGCAACGCCCCCGCGAACTGGGCGCAGGTCTGTGACCCCGACATCGACCGGCTGATGGACGAGGGCGGGGCGACCATGGATTCCAGGAAGCGCCACGAGATCTACCGCGGTGTCCTGCGCCTCATCCAGGAGCGCGCCTACCTGGGCACCGGGATCGTCATGCCCCTGCTCATGGCCTACCGCAAGGAAGTGCACGGGCTGAAGTTCAACTTCCAGGTGCCCAACGTCACCACCGTCTGGCTGGCGAAGTAACGCCTTACGAGATGGAGTTGGAGACCAGCTTCTCGTAGGAGGCGTCCGGGGCCGCGAGGTCCCAAGTCAGCATCCAGCGATGCGCCCGCTCGAACTCTTCCCGGGTGTAGGGGGCGGGATCCACGTAGCGGAGCCGGGGAAGATAGAAGTCGTCGGGCGTGATCTGCGCGGCATACTTCGCGGGCATCTCGTCGATCAGGAAGTGCAGGTAGCGCTTCTTGTCCGCGTTGATGTGCGTGACGGCCTTTCGCACGGCGCGCATCAGGGCCTGAAAGGTCTCCGGCTCCAGATCGAACGAGATGTTCTCCACGCCGAGGTAGTGCGTCTCGATGATCTTCTTGAAGCCATTCTTCTCCGCCAGGGTGATCCACGGCTCCATCAGCGTGGCCGCGTCGATCTCGCCACGGGCGAGCAGCTCGTAGCGCTGCCCGACCTGGCCCGCCTGGATCACTTTGATCTCGGGCCGGGGCACGAACCCTTCGAGCATCGCGAGGGTCGCGTAGTGCGAGCCCTGGTGGAACTGCACGCCCACGGGCGTGTTCGCCATCTGGATGGGCGCGTTCACCGGAGAATCCGGCCGCACGTAGATGCCCTGGCACACCACGGTGGGCCGCTTGCCCGCGATGGGTCCGCCCCGCTTGCTCTCGTAGGTGCGACGGATCTGCCCCCACTCGCAGGCCCGGTAGACGTCGCACTTCCTCTCCTCGAAGAGCTTCTGATAGTTGAAGGCGTCGAGCAGCTTTGGATCCGTGACCCGCGGGTCGTCCCCGGGAAGAGGCGGCGGCGCCTGGGGCCGCAGGATCTGCACGTCCAGACCTTCCTCGGCAAAGAGCCCGTCGTCTTGAGCGACGAACCAGTGGAGTCCGAGCACGGCCTCCGCGCTCTCGACAGAGATCCTCTTCGTGCCTGCCGTCGTGTCATCGCTCATCCGGCGCGCCCTCCTGCGCAGACTATGCCGCCCTTTTCCGCGGTCGGCAAGCGCGGGAAGATTCGCGCGGGGAGCGTTTGTGCTATCGTGGGCGCCGCCATGGCTCCCCGCGCGGGTTCCGCCGGCGCTCGATCGACGCGCAGAGAGTTCGTGCGGACCGGCGGCATGATGCTGGCCGGGATGAGCGCGATGCCGCTGCTCGGTGCGTGCGCCACCACGGGCGCCGCCCGCTCGGATCCCGCCGTCGAAGAAGCCACCATCGCGGAGCTCCAGACCGCGATGCAGGCGGGACGCCTCAGCGCCGAATCGCTCACGGAGATCTACATCGCGCGCATCCAGGCCATCGATCGCGCCGGCCCCGCCCTGAAGGCCGTGCAGGAGATCAATCCCGACGCCCTCGCCATCGCCCGCGCGCTCGACGAGGAGCGGCGCGGCCGGCGCGTGCGGGGTCCTCTCCACGGCATTCCCGTCCTCCTCAAGGACAACATCGCCACCGCCGACAAGATGGAGACGACGGCGGGAGCGCTGGCCCTGGTCGGCGCGCGTCCCCGCGAGGACTCGACCACGGCGCGGCGGCTGCGCGAGGCGGGCGCAATCATCCTCGGCAAGGCCTCCATGAGCGAGTGGGCCTACTTCAAGTCGGCGCCCGGCTCGAGTGGCTGGAGCGCGCGCCACGGTCAGTCGCGCAATCCCTATGCGCTGGACCGGTCGCCGTGCGGCTCCAGCTCCGGCTCGGCCATCGCGGTGGCGGCGAACCTCGTCGCCGTCGCCATCGGCACCGAGACGGACGGCTCCATCATCTGCCCTTCCGGCGTCAACGGCGTGGTCGGGCTCAAGCCGACGGTGGGGCTCACCAGCCGGGCCGGCGTCATCCCCATCTCCGCGACCCAGGACACGGTGGGACCATTCGGACGGACGGTGGCCGATGCCGCCACCGTCCTCGGCGCGCTCACGGGCGCGGACCCGCGCGATGCCGCCACGCGAGCCGGCGCGGGCAAGGCGCAGGCCGAGTACACGCGATTCCTCGATCCCGGCGGGCTGCGCGGGGCGCGGATCGGCGTGCCCCGCGACGGCTACTTCGGCTACAGCCCCAGGGCCGACGCCGTCGCCAATCAGGCGATCGCCGCCATGCGCGAGCAGGGCGCCGTCATCGTCGACCCCGTCAAGATCCCCAACTTCGATCGCGCCGCCCTCACCGCCTCCGAGCTCATCGTCCTCATGTACGAGTTCAAGGCGGGCGTCAACGCGTATCTCGCCGACCTTGCCCCCGGAGCGCGCGTGCGAACGCTCGAGGAGATCATCGAGTTCAACAAGCGAAATGCCGCGGAGAACCTGCCCTACTTCGGCCAGGAATGGCTCGAGCGCTCGCAGGCCAAGGGCGCGCTGACCGAGACGGAGTACGTGGAGGCGCTCGAGAAGTGCCGCCGCCTCGGGGGTCGCGAGGGGCTCGACGCCGTCATGGACCAGAACCGGCTCGACGCGCTCGTGGCTCCCACCACCACGCCGGCCTGGACCATCGACCTGGTCAACGGCGACGCCATCCGTGGCACCAGCGCGAAGAGCGCAGCCCTCGCCGGCTATCCGCTCATCAGCGTCCCCGCGGGCTCTCCGTCGGGCCTTCCCGTGGGGATCACGTTCATGGGTCGCGCCTGGAGCGAGCCGACCCTCATCAAGCTTGCCTATGCGTTCGAGCAGACGACGAAGGCGCGACGCCCCCCGCAGTATCGCGCCACGAGTCCGTAGCTTCCGCGCTGACGGCGGAACGAGGAGGAGAACCAATGCAAAGGCGCATGTTCCTGGCCGGGCTGGCTGCGGTCGGAGCGGGGCTGGCCAGCCGGCCCCTGCTCGCCCGCGCGGCCACCGGGCCCATCCGCATCGGATTCTTCGGACCGCTCACGGGCAACTTCTCCCAGACGGGCAAGGACATGACGGACGGCTTCAACCTCTTCTGGGAGGAGGTCGGCTACAAGGTGGCGGGCCGCGAGGTCAAGGTATTCGTGGAGGATTCCGATCCGGAGCCGGCGGGCGCCATCACCAAGGTCCGCCGACTGGTCGAGCAGGAGCAGGTGCACACGATCGCGGGCGGGCTCCTGGCCGCCACCGGCTACGCCATCGCTCCCTACCTCGAGCAGAACAAGCTCCCGTCCCTCTATCCCGTGATGGCGCCCGACGACATCACCCAGCGCAAGCCGAGCCGGTGGATCTTGCGGACGTCCGCGACGAGCAGCCAGCTCACCTTTCCGCTCGGGGACTATGCCTACAAGCAGCTGAACCTGCGGCGCGTGGCCACCATCAGCATGGACTACGCCTTCGGCTGGGAGTCCAACGCGGGGTTCCAGCGCGTGTTCGAGGACCTGGGCGGGAAGGTCGTGCAGAGAATCTGGACGCCGTTGACCGCCCAGGACTACGCGCCCTACCTGACCTCGCTTAAGAAGGACGTGGACGGCGTGTACGCCTGTCACACGGGCGGCCTCTCCCCGCGCTTCGTCAAGGCCTGGAGCGATTTCGGCCTGAAGGGAAAGATCGCGCTGGTGGGCGTGGGCACGCTCACCGACGAGAACATCCTCAAGGGCATGGGCGACGAGGCGCTGGGCGTCATCACCTCGCTGCTCTACAGCTCCGCCCTGGACAATCCGGGCAACAAGAAGTTCTCGGCCGCGTACGAGAAGCGCTACAACCGCGGGACGTCGCTCTACTCCGCCGAGGGATACACGGGCGCGCGCTTCTACTACAACGCGCTGCGGGCCATCAACGGGGAGGCCGAGGACAAGGAGAAGTTCGTGGCCGCCCTCCGCAAGGTGGAGATCAGCGACGATGCGCGTGGCCCCATGAAGATGGACGACCTGGGCAATCCCATCCAGAACATGTACATCCGGAAAGTCGAGCGGGTGGGCGGCCTGCTTCAGAACACCGTCATCCACACCTACCCGAACGTGTCGCAATTCTGGACGTACAACAGGGCCGAGTATCTGAAGGCGCCGCCGTACGACCGCAACACCCCCGCCTGCAAGTTCTGCGAGTAGATCTCTTCATCCCTCTCCCCCATCGGGGGAGAGGAGCGCCGTTCGAGCGAAGACGCTCGCCTCGAGCGGCGAGGCGAGGGCTGAGTAAATGAGGGGGGCGGTAACCACGGAGTCGAGCATGCCCCTCACCCTGCCCTCTCCCCTTTGGGGAGAGGGATAGAGGCGGTAACTCCGTCACGCTACGAGAGCTTGTACAGCCGCGCGCAGTTGTCCCAGAGGATCTTGGCCTTGGTCTTTTCGCTGACGCCTTCGAGGCGGGTGAATTCTTCGATGGCGACGGGGAAAAGGCCGTCGGAGTGCGGGTAGTCGGTGGAAACGACGATGTTGTCGTCGCCGATCGCCTCCACCACCTGGCGGAGCGGCTTCTCGTCGGAGTCGGTGGCGATGTAGCACTGGCGGAAGAAGTACTGGCTCGGGAGCTGCGAGATCTGGATCTCCGAGCCGGGCCCGAACTTCTCCCACGCCTCGTCGAGCCGCCAGAGATACCAGGGCAGCCACCCGCACGTACCCTCCAGGAACGCGCAGCGGAGGCCCGGGTGGCGCTCGAGCACGCCGCCCGCGGCCATGCTGCCGAAGGCCATCATCAGCTCGATCGGGTTCCGGCCGGCCACGCCGATGACGCGGCCGTTCGGGGTGTCGAGGTACCGGCGGGCGATATCGTCGCGGAGCGAGGACTGGCCGGTCGGGTGAAAGCCCACGGGCACGCCGAGCTCCTCGACCGCGCTCCACAGCGGCTCGAAGGCGGGATCGTGGATGTGGCGGCCATTGATCGGGTTCGGATTGCCGATCACCGCGACGGCGCCCATCTCACGCACGGCCCGCTTGGCCTCGGCAATCGCGCCCGGGATGTCGTGGAAGGCGAGCTGGGCGGCGAACTTGAGCCGGCCAGGATCGATCGCGCAGAAATCCCGCGTCCAGTTGTTGTGGGCGCGCGCGAGGGCGCTTGCCACCTGGGGGTCGAGGTCGTCGTGCATGAGGACCTGGCGGCCGCGCGTGCCGTAGATGACGGCGACGTCGATGCCCTCGATGTCCATGGCCTGCAGGTGCGTCTCCGCGTCGTAGCCCCGCGAGTGCGCGAGCGCGTAGTGAGGGTGGCGG
>Ga0137391_10003222_pt1 | contig 12354 bp, 17 predicted proteins | sample 15con2h24BmetaG_FD_101399 | JGI IMG/M metagenome (GOLD analysis project Ga0137391, IMG submission 101399) | Vadose zone soil microbial communities from Angelo Coast Range Reserve, California, USA - 15con2h2.4B metaG | ecosystem: Environmental > Terrestrial > Soil > Vadose zone > Saprolite...
GATGCACCGGCGAGTCTCCGCATCAAAACGCTCGACCCACGACGGCCGGTCTTCCACGAGGCGAGCGAGGCGATCTTCCGCCAACCCGTAGCGCTGCGCTCGGCTGAGGAGTTCCTCGTTATCGACATACGTGTAACCGAGGCGAGTCGCCACGGTCAGGCCGATCTCGGCTCCGCCGCTGCCCATTTCCTGGGAGATCGTCAGAATCGCCATGGCATCCTCCTGCCCAGCATGCCGTCGGCTCTAGCGAGCCGGGCCGAACCGGTCGGTCGGTGGCGAGAGCATAGTCGGGCGGGCCGGAGGGGTCAAGGACGGTCAGGAGGAAGGTGGGGCGCCTCCATCGCGGCTAGACACATTCTGATCATCGTGCCGCCATTACTTTTGCTCGGGCTAGTCCGCCCAGTCCGGGCCCGAGACAACTTGCGGGTCGAGTGCCACCGTGGAAGTCCACTTGCGTCTGGGTTGCGTCTGACGCGAGAAAGAGCCTGTGCCATCGGCTCCTGGGGCGGCCAGCGTGCGAGTCTGGCCGGTTACGTCACGGTGACGGGGGCCACGGACGGGGCGGCCGCCGCCGGAGGGTGTTCAATGTTGACTATCCTCCAGCCCCGCACGGCGTGTTGGTCGAGGCTCGGGTCCTCGGCTGTGTTTTCGACGGCATCGTGTACGACGGCATCGAAAACCTCCCGGCTAAGGGTCGGGCCTGGATCGTGTTCTCAATCACCTCGACGAACCACTGCAGCGTCGACCGCGACGCCCTCCTCAGATCACTTAGTTTCAGGCGAACCGGTATGGGAAGTCGTAGTACCGTATCGGAGCGACTGGGGCGTCGCGTGAGAGGTCGCGACGCCCCAGTCGCTCACTGCAAGCCAGCACTACTTCCCGAACCAGTACTCCCCTTCGGTCTTGACGCCGCTCAGCCCGGTCTTAAAGTCTGTACTTCCCGCCCCCCGCAAGGTCCCCCGGATGGTGCTGAACTTCCCGGTGCCTCCCATAAGGGTTGTCACGGTCGTATAAGGAGGACTTCCGTGAGCCGTCGGCATCCACGAACGTATGAAGAAGCGTCTCGAAGCTCGAAAAGATCTTGTCTCCGTTCTCAAGGGTGGAAATCCCGTAACCCGATGAGCGTCCGCTCCCGTTGGTGTAATCGGACAATGCACGGGTCCATCCCTCCACAACCTTGACGCCGGCGTAGACGGGCGCGTCGTTTGTGTACTTCGCACGGATCTCAAAGATCCGGACTTGATGACCGGGAACGTCTCCGACGGCGATCGCTGCCTCGGCGGCGAGCGGGGCGCCGAGGAGGCCCGCGGTCACGGTGCTGAGGAACGTCCGGCGATTCACCGCGTCACCCTCCCACTGGCCGCATGGTCTAGGAGGGACGGCGGGCGACCAGCGGGACGAATCTACACCAGTGCTGCCGGGGGCGCTAGGCTCGCGGCTACGCGCCTACTGGAGTCGGCTGCATGGGCGTCACGGTGAACGGGGGCGTGGTGCGCGTGGGCATCGAGTCTGGTGTATCGGACCGGGCAAGATGTTAGAGTCGCGACCGACCGACCGAAAGGGGACTACACGATGAGGAGATCACCCGCTGTGTGCTGGTTCTCGTCTCGGTCAAGGGTTAGATAGGTGTAGCTTGACGATAGAGAACATCGGCCGGGTCTACGGGAGGAGCCAAATGCACAAGGTCGCGATGAGGGCTGTGATGATCTTGATGGCCATGACGATCTTGACGAGCTGCTTCATCGAGGGACCGGCCGTTCCATACGCCTACTCGCCCATCTACTGCGCCGGGTGCTGGCACGGGACGTGGGAAGGCCGGGAGGGCTGGCATCGCGGCGGCGGGCGTCCGTGGGAGCGGGAACATCGCGAAGGCGATCACCGAGGCGAGGGCTATCGTGGCGAGGGGGATCGGCATGAGGGCCACCGCTGAATGGCCGCTCAGTCGGATCTCACGGGGCTTGGGTCTGCGTGAAGGGCTAGGTTTACCTACGCCATGCCGCGCCGCCCTGTTCGCGTCGATAGCAGCGTCACTTCCCCTTCGGCCCGCGTGGGTCCACGGTATCGGAGAGGCACTGCCCCCGAATGTCCCGATCAGCATCGGTCCCGGCGAACGATCCACCAGGTCCATCTTCGGTCACCTTGAGCCCCAGCTTCTCGACTGCCTGCGCCTGCTGGTGCAGCGCCTCCATGCACTGCTCCCGCGTGGGGAAGGTGCCAACGGAATCCCATGGCGATGAGGCGCCCATCATCCACATCGTCCAGGCGCCCTCGGCGGAGGCCGACGTGGCGAGGGTAAGAAGGCAGAGGAGGGCGAGGAGGATGCGGGTGGTCATTGGGACGTTTCGGCTGTCCAGCCACGCGCCTCCATGCACATCTTGTAGAGCCGGTTGACTTGCCGCTTGGCGTCGATGCTGGCGCCGATGATCATGGCATTCCCACTGGCGCCCCACGAAACCCGTGACTCCTGTACGCAGGCGTAGCTATCCCGCTTGAAGTCCATCGGACTTCCGTCCGGCTTGCTGTAGGTGTAGGTGGGTCCTGTGCATCCAGCGAGCAGCGCCGCTCCGAGGACAAGGGCCACGAGTCGAGTCATGAGCGGATCCCTTCGACTGGCTGAGAGCGGCATTCTCTTACCGGCGACGGGACAGACTACCGCTGGACCGCTGCGACCCCGCGCCACGCCGCCACGCCGCCACCCGCCTCCGCAGGCGTGCCGCCCGGACTCTTCGCACAACCCGCGCCGTAAGATTCCAGGAACTGCCGATCCATGCGTTCCACATATGCGGGATCACGCTCATGGGCTGACCACCCTTTCCGCTGACCGGGAAACCGGACGTGGACAGACGCCTGCTCTATTCGTCGCAGCAAGAGCGGGGCCAGGAGCGGAGCCCTCGGACATTCAAGGGCTTGCAGGACGCGGGAGCCGGGATCGCTGACGGAGCCGGTCAGGACGGTGACGAGGGCGGGCGGCGCGACCATCGCCCAGACCCTCGCGGGACCATTGGCCGTCCTGAGAGGATAGTCGACATGAACGCCCTCCGGCGGCGGTCGGCCCGTCCCTGGCCCGCGTCCCCGTGACGTAACCTCCCATTCTCAGACGCCGGCCGGCCCAGGAGCCAGTGCCACAGTGTCGCCGTCCGTCGCTGCTGCGCCCGCCAACAATATCTCGCTCATCAGGACGCCCTCCTCTGTCAGGAGGGGTGGGGAATATTCAATGACCACACGGGGGGACTATTGGGTGACCGCTGATAGGCGTGGCGGCAGGCGCCGGTGGCGGTGCGCTCGGTCAAGGTCGCGGTCCCGGCCGCGATCCCCGCCGACCTCGACGACTGGAGTCAGTCCACCCGGAAGCTAAACGACAGGCACCCAGTTGTGCATGCCGCGATTCACCACGCATGGTTCGAGCGCATCCACCCATTCACCGATGGAAACGGGCGCGTGGGGCGCCTGCTTCTCGACTTCATGCTCCTCCAGCGCGGCTACCCGCCGGCCGTCATCCCCAAGGCCCAACGGCCGCGCTACCTGCGGGCACTGGAACTGGCGGACGACGGCAACCCGCACTTGCTCGCGGAGGTGATCGCCCGCGCCGTCAGCGGCACGCTCACTCGCTTCTTGATTCCGAACCTTGCGGGGGCGGCGAAGCTAATGCCGCTCTCCGCGCTCGCTGCGCAAGGTCCGTACCCGGTCCAGTACCTGCGGCTCTTGGTGTTCGAGGGAAAGCTGCGGGTGGTGCGAGACGGCCATCTCTGGTTGAGTTCCAGGAAGTGGCTGGACGACTACGTTGCTACTCGTGATCCGCGTGGCGGAAAGCCGAGGGGTGTGAAGCGCCGCCGGGCGCGGCCACGAAAGGCACGAGCCAGGAGGAGCCGCAGATGATGATGCGCGCCCTGATCACGAGGCTCTCTACTTCCTGCACCCTAGCGCACGGCTGGGCCACGCGGGGGAGCCTACGCTGAGGGGCACCGGGTGTCTACGGCCACATCCGGCAATCGCCCGAGGGGGATGAGCCGCCCTCTCGAAGGCTGCCCCTTCAATCTTCGTCACCGAGGCTGGCCGAGACTCGTCAAGCCGCGTAGGCGGGTTCACAAGTGACTGTCGTACTCGCAGTACCCACCGCGCAAGTCATCCGGCCGCCACCAACCTCGATGCCTGTCGCACTCAGCCTTTAGATCTGCTTGGGTGTAGATGGGTGAGATCGGTGAGCCGGTGGCGCACCCGCCTAGGCAAGCGGCAGTGGCAAGGGCGCTCAGGAGCAACGCCCGCGTCCCGCGGCCGGCGTATCGGAGAAACTCGCGTCGAAGGATGCCGCCCTTCACCCGCGTTCGCCAGTGGTCGCTGGCCATGTCATCACCCCCGTAGCCACGGGAGAGTGGGCTTACGTTGCTGTCAGACTTGGGGTCCCGAATGCCTCCTGACTGCTGATGCCGGTCATCCGGATAGTGACGCTTTCGCCCGCCGGGGAATTATCTTTCACGATCGGTGTCAATGACCCCGTTGGAGAGATCACCGCCCGCTCGGCTAGGTCGGCTAACCTGTCACCCAGTCGATCGACTATCTTGTCGTTGATCCGCTTGCCTTCGTAGATCAGAGCTGCGGCTAGGACTCCCAGGGCCTTCAGCAGTCGGCGGCGCATGTTGTTCATGCTCCCACGGTAAGACCGCGCCCGGGTCTTGTCGAGCAGATTCCGGTCGCAGTGGGTCCCCGGGGCGCTGGCCCCGTGCATAGATCCGCCCAGAGGCCGCCCCTTCGGGTTCTCGGCTACGCTCCCATAGTGCCTCTGTTAGACTCCGCCACGGATGAGGCCAGTGATGGAGCGACGAACCTTCCTCGGGATGATGGCAGGCAGCCTCCTCGCCGCGCCGCTCGCCGCCGAGGCCCAGCCGGTGGCCAAGGTCCCTCGAATCGGCTACCTGGCGCTCAACCCGACCGCTAACCCCCACCTGCACGAGGCCTTCCGTCAAGGACTGCGTGACCTCGGTTACGTCGAGGGCCGCAACGTCGTGATCGAATCCCGAGATGCCGAGGGGAAGCCCGAGCGGCTCCCCGCTCTCGCGGCCGAACTGGTTGCGCTCAAGGTTGATGTCCTCGTGGCCCAACCCACAGTCGCCGCCCTGGCCGCCAAGCAAGCGACCAGGACCCTCCCCATTGTCTTCCCCGTTGCCGATCCGGTTTCGAGCGGGCTCGTCACCAGCCTTGCGCGGCCGGGCGGCAATCTCACGGGGTTGTCCATCCTCGCTCCGGAGATGGTCGGCAAGGGTTTGGAACTTCTCAAGCAGGCCGTTCCGGGGGTCAGTCGGGTCGCTGTCCTCTGGGATCCAGGTGCCTTCCCCGAACGCACGGCAAAGGACATGCGGAAGGAAGTAGAAGTCGCGGCACGGGCGCTAGGGGTGCGGCTTCAATTCATTGAGGCGCGAGGGCCAGACGATTTCGACAGGGCCTTCTCGGAAATGACCAGGGCGCGTGCGGGGGCTCTGACTGTGTTGGGAGGCAGCATGCTCTTCAGTGAGCGAAAACGCCTCGTGGACCTGGCGGCAAAGAACCGGCTGCCGGCAGTGTACCCATGGAGGGAGGGTGTGGATGCCGGGGGCCTTATGGCCTATGGACCGAACGTTGCTGATTTGTTTCGGCGCGCCGCTACCTACGTGGACAAGATCCTGAAGGGCGCGAAGCCCGGCGACCTCCCGATCGAACAGCCCACAAAGTTCGAGTTGGTGATTAACCTCAAGACCGCGAAGGCCCTCGGCCTGACGATCCCGCGGTCGCTCCTGCAGCGGGCGGATCAGGTGATTGAGTGAGAATCCCTGTCGGGATCATTCTGGCGATGTGTCTGGTACTCCTTGGTGTGGGGCTTGCTACAGCCCAGCCCTTTCGCATCACCTTTCAACGCGAGCGCGACGAACCCTCGTCTATCGTTCTCATGGGAGAGGTGTTCAACGATGGCCTCCGGGATGTCGTGGATGTCTGGGTAACCGCGGACGCGCTAAATGCTGAGGGCAAGGTCGTAGGCCGCGGGGTTGCCTTCGTCGCATCCTTCCTCCGCGGACGCGGAACCACCACGTTCACGGTCAAACTCCCCTGGGCGGAGCAGGCTCACTCGTTCCGTCTCGTTGTCTCGTCCTTTCGATATGCATCCGGGGCGCAATCACCGTAAGGATCTTGGCCGCTCGTCCCCATGAGGATGCCCACCGCAGTAGCCGGGACATTAACGTTGTGATAATCTCCCGGCCCCATGCCAGAAATCCTCGGCGCTTTGGTGGCGTTTGTACGCGAGCACCAACGGTGCGGGGAACTGGATGGCGGCCGGGACAACGGGTACGTGTGGCTGGCGTGCTCATGCGGGGCACCCATCCGGCTCATAGCACGGGCGAGGAGCCAGACATCGCCGCCAGTGCGCGCTGGTTAGTCGTTTGCTCCTGCGGCTGGGAGCGGGAGTGCTCGTCTGAGTGGGCGGCGCAATCAGCGTGCAAGCTCCATCCGCAGCTCGGCCCGATGGACGTTGAGCACGTGACCAGGGTTGAGGGGCAGGATGATAGCGTAGGCGATCAGCAGCTCACGCTGACCTAGCGGGGCCGCCCCTCCTGGGCGCGCGCGTTGACAGTCTCCGTCAGCCCTCCCTTCAGTGTCCTGCCCAAGTTCTTGAATGTGCGAACGCTGATCTGCTGGCCCGGGGCATGCTTCTAGGAGGCAGGAGGACCCCATCCCATTCTGAAGACGATGCTCTCCATGGCTCTGATGACGCTCGTGGCCGGCTGTGCCAGTAGCGAGCCCCTCCCTAGTGCGACGCCCACGAACTACGGCGACAATAACTCCGGCGCCTTCGACGTGGCCGTGTATCGCCATCCGCAGACTGGGGACGTGCGGCGGTGCGAGAATACCATGGGGTTGTTCTGGTGGTCGGGTGCGACCAACTACGGAGCATGCAAGAGCAAGCTGGAGGAGCAGGGTTACGTCCGGGAGAGCAAGTCCTGAGCTAGTCCAGGCAAAGCCGGCCTGCACCCGGCCATCGCCCAAGGGATGAGCCGCCCTAGACGCAAAGGGGAGACGAGAGTGAAAACAGCGATGATGCTCATGCTAGTGTTGGTACTACTTGTGCCAAGTAACACTACGGTTTCCAGAACCTGCAACCTCGACGCGGCCGAGCATGGCGGTGGGTTGAATGCATGCGGGTGCCACATCAATCACAAGACCGGCGAGTCACTGCCATCGCGCACCTGCCTGCGGTTGCTGAAAAAGCGTCACCTGCCGGATAGCTAGCCCGATCCGCCTGCCTGCGGGTAGGCTGACGGCCATCGCCCGAAGGGGAGGAGCCGCCCTCGAAGCCATTTCGGGCTCTACGCAATAAACACATCTCCTCTTGGCGCCCTGGGCAGCGCCGCCCGGCCCTCGTCACCGTCCCTGACCGCCTCCGTCAGCCGCAGACACCTTCAGCCCGCAAGCCCCTGATTGTATGGCCACCGACGCGCTGGCCCCGCTCTTGCTGCCTCACAGGACGGCAGTTCCGAGTCTATCGCTTCGGGCAGGAGCCCGAGGAGAACGCCCTCATGAAAACCCTATCGGTGGTCCTGATCGCGGTGATGTTAGCCGGGTGTGCGACAGTGACGCACCCGAACTCTCCGGGTGTCCAGTACGCATCAATGGACCAGTGCCAGAGCCAGCACATCATGGACTCGCCGGGTGACTGCGCGAAAATGCTACATGGTGAAGCCACGAAGGAAGCCGTCGGGGTCGGCGCAACGATCCTCGTCATCCTTGGTTACTTTGCGTTGATCGGCTTCATCATCGCGGGCGGTCGGTAGTCATGCGTGCCCTCGGACTTGGTCTTCTCATGTTGTTTCTCACAGGTTGTGTCGGGGCGTGGGGGCCTGACGTACCCCGTCCGGTCGTCGTCGCCCCGGCGCCTGTCTACGTAGCGCCCCCAGTCGTCATCGTGGAACCGTACTACTACTCTCCGTACTCCTGCTACGGCTGCTACTACGGGTGGCACCAAGGCCGCTACGGCTATCACCGCTGGCGCTGATGGTGCTGGCCGCACGACCTAGTCCCGGTCCTCGGCGTCGGATGCCTTCAAGGCGCGCCCTCCGCGTCGGACAGCCAAGTGACATGCCACGTCGCACGCTGGCCATTGGGGTTTGTTAGGGCCTTCATGCGCTCCTCGAAGCTGCCCTCTTCGCGCTTGGTGGCGTACTTGGAGCAGTAGGTGGAGTCCTGCCGGTACATCTCCAGCCGCTTGGCCTCATGATCCTGGCTGCCGCACCCCCCGAATACGACCGCGAGCCAAAGGGCCAGCCCCGTCACCGCAGATGGGCGGCGCGCTCCGTCATCCGCCGTCCCCCGCAGCTCGGACACCACGCGCGCCCTTTGCAGGAGAACGGCACCAGGTGCTCGCGCGCGCAACCCTCGCACTGAAACCGCGCCACGCCGTGCTCGAACACGCCGCACGTCAGGAACTCCCGGAACTCGCGCTCGACGAACTGCGGCAGGCCCGCGCCGTCGCCGGCCTCCGCCACCGCGCCCAGGAAGGCCGCCAGGTGCAGCGCGACGACCTGATGGAGCACGGTGTGCTCGGCGTCTCGCGGGCGATACACGGGCGCGACACATCCCACGCCTCTGGGTAGCGCGCCCGTGCCGCCCTGCCCATGTCCAGAGATGGATACGCCGGCTCAGCCCCCGCCGGCACGATGATGCTCCCGCTCGAGCCCGCGGCCGGCGCTTCGAGTACAATGTCACCGCCATGGATGCATCGACCGTCGCGCGCTGGCGCACCCTCTGCCTGATCCTGCTGGGCGCGTTCCTCGGGATGAGCGTGATCGTGTACGGCGTGCGGCTGCTGCCCGGCGACGTGGACCTGCACCGCGAGATCATGGGATACCGGGGCACCGCGATCCACGGCGTGGCGCGCTGGCTGAACTACGGCGGCACGTGGCAGTTCCTGGCTCCGGCCATGCTCCTGCTCCTGGCCTGCTCGCGGGCCGCGCGCCGGCGCTGGTGGCTCTGGTGCGGGCTGCTGCCGATCGGGGGTGCCGTCGAGCAGCTCTTCAAGTTCCTCGTCGGCCGGCCACGGCCCCGCGGGGTCAACCCGGGCTTCCCCAGCGGGCACGTCACCGCGGCGGCCACCTTCGCCGTGCTCCTCGCCTACCTGCTCTCGCGCGAGCGCGTCTCGTCCGCGGCGCGGGTGCCGCTGCTGGTGCTGGCCGTCGCGCTGGTCGGCTCGGTGGGCTTCGCGCGCGTGATCCTGAACGCCCACTGGCCCTCGGACGTGCTCGGCGGGATCCTGCTCGGCGCCGGCTGCGCCGCCGCGGGGGCTTGGTGGGACGCCGCGCATCCTTCCGAGGGCACCTCGCGGCCCGACACGGTGACCGACGCGGTCCGGATCGGCGGCTGATGCGCTCCTTCGTCGAGCTCGAGGACGTGGACTTCACCTACGGGGCCGTCCTCGTGCTCGAGCACATCAACCTGACCGTCGAGCCCGGCGACTTCCTCGGCATCATCGGCCCGAACGGCTCCGGCAAGACCACCCTGCTCCGCATCATGCTGGGCCTCCTGCCGCCCCAGCGCGGCGCGGTCCGCCTCTTCGGCCAGCCGCCCGCGTCGTTCCGGCAGTGGGGACGCCTCGGCTACGTGCCGCAGAAGGCGACGCTCGATCCCGCGCTGCCGGTGACCGTCCACGAGGTGGTGGCCACCGGGCTCCTGCCCTCGCTCGGCCTCTTCGGGCGGGTCGGCGGAGCGGAGCGCAAGCGCATCGCGGAGGTCCTCGCCCAGGTGGGCATGGAGGCGCACGCCGGTGCGCGGATCGGCGCGCTGTCGCCGGGCCAGCAGCAGCGTGTGCTGATCGCGCGGGCGCTCGTCTCCAAGCCCGAGCTCCTGATCCTGGACGAGCCCACCGGCGGGGTGGACCCCGAGGCCCAGACGAGCTTCTACGCGCTGCTCCACCATCTCAATCGCGAGCGCGACGTGACCCTGATCCTGGTGAGCCACGACATCGGGGTGGTGGCCAAGGAGGTCACCAAGCTCGCCTGCCTCAACCGCCGATTGATCTTCCACGGCCGCCCGGGCGACTTCCTGAGCGACGCGGCGCTGACCACGCTCTACGGCCCCGCGGTGCGCGTGGTCAGCCACGACCACTGAGGCCATGCCCGAGTTCCTCCAGTACGGCTTCATGCACCGGGCCTTCGCGGCGGGGGTGGTCACCGCGCTCATCTGCCCGGCCATCGGCGTCTTCCTGATCCCGCGCCGGCTCTCGCTGATCGCGGACACGCTCGCCCACGTGGCGCTGGCCGGGGTGGCCCTGGGCCTGGTGCTCGGCGTCTCCCCGGTGCTGGGCGCGCTGGTGGTGGCCCTGGCCGGCGCGGTCGGCATCGAGCGGCTGCGTGCGCGCGGGGCGCTCCAGGGCGACGCCGCCCTCGCGGTGTTCCTCTCCGGCGGCTTCGCGCTGGCGGTGGTGCTCATCAGCCTGGCCCGCGGCTTCAACGCCGATCTCTTCGCGATCCTCTTCGGCAGCATCCTCACCGTCACCAGCGGCGACGTCTGGCTGATCGTGGCCTTGGGCGCCGTCGTCACCGTGGCGATCGGAGGGTTCTACAAGCAGCTCCTCGCCATCACGCTCCACGAGGACCTGGCCCGGACCAGCGGGGTGCCGGTCGGGGCGCTGAACCTGCTGCTGACGGTGCTGACCGCGTTGACCACCGTGGTCGCGATGCGGATGGTGGGGGTGCTGCTCGTCTCCGCCATGATCGTGATCCCCGCGCTCACCGGCTTCGCGCTGGGCCGGAGCTTCCACACCGCCACCGCCATCGCCATCGGCATCGCGCTGCTCTCCATGACCTCCGGCCTCATCGCCGCCTACTACCTGCGCCTGGCCGCGGGGGGCGCGGTGGTGCTGACCGCGCTGCTCATCTTCGCCGCCGCGTCGCTGGCCCGCCGCCGGTGGCCCGCGACGGCGCGGGCGACCCATCCATGATCCGCTCGCGCGTCGCGGTCCTGGCCGCGCTGCTCCTGGTCCTGGCGGGCCCGGCGGCCATCGCCCAGAGCCCGGCCAAGAGTTCCGCCCCGAATCCAGCCCCAAATCCAGAATGTCCGCGCTGGCGGGAGGCCTTCGCGGGCATGCCGATCCGGATGGTGAGCGTGCAGGCCGGCTCCCGCAGCATCGCGCTGCGGGTGAAGGCCGCCGACACCGGCGAGCGCCAGGCCGGCGGCTTCCAGTGCGCCACCCCCGAGGAGATCAAGCGCCACCTGATCCTCTTCGACTTCGGCCGGGAGATCGTCACCCAGTTCCACATGCAGAACGTGCCGGCGGCCCTGGACATCGCCTTCGTCAAGGAGGACGGCCGCGTCTTCGCCATCCTCAAGATGGACCCGAGCCCCACCGAGCTGTACGGACCGCTCGGGCCCTTCCGCTACGCGGTCGAGGCCCACGCCGGGTTCTTCGCGAGCCAGGGCATCCGTCAGGGAGAAGCGCGGCTGGTGTTGCCCCCGGCCCGCTGATCGCGCCACCGTGCACGGCCGGCACACCCACGGCTCCCGCCACAAGCACCGCCTGCTCGCCGTCTTCGGGCTGACCTCCGCGTTCCTGGTGGTGGAGGCCGCGGTCGGGTTCTGGACGGGCAGCCTCTCACTCCTGGCCGACGCCACCCACATGCTGGTGGACGCGGGCGGCGTGCTTCTGAGCCTGCTCGCGGTCTGGTTCGCCGAGCGCCCGGCCACGCCGGCCAAGACCTACGGGTACTATCGCGTGGAGATCCTGGCCGCCCTCGTCAACGGGGTGGTCCTGTGCGTGATGGCCGTCGCCATCCTGGTCGTCACCTACGAGCGGCTCTGGCAGCCCCCGCACGTCCCGGGCGGCCCGATCCTGGTGGTGGCGACGCTGGGCCTCGTCGTGAACCTGACCGGCCTCTGGGTGCTGCACGGAGGCGCCGCGGAAAGCCTGAACGTGCGGAGCGCGTATCTCGAGGTCCTCGGCGACGCGGTGAGCTCCGCCCTCGTGATCGTGGCCGGCCTGATCATCCTTTTCACCGGGTGGACCCTCGCGGACGTCATCGCGGGCGCGCTGATCGCGCTCTTCATCCTGCCGCGCACCTGGGCCCTCCTGCGCCAGGCGGTGAACGTCCTGCTCGAGGGCGCGCCACCCCATCTCGACGTGACCGAGATCGAGGACGCCCTGCGCTCCGCCCGGTCGGTGCGGCGGGTCCACGACCTGCACGTCTGGACGCTCACCTCCGGCCGCGAGGCCATGAGCGCCCACGTGGTCGTCGTGGCGGGCGCGCCCACCGACAAGATCCTCGAAGACCTCCACCTCGTCCTCCACGCCCGCTTCGGGATCGATCACACCACGATCCAGATCGAGACCGAGCCAGCCCC
>Ga0137391_10003227_pt1 | contig 12349 bp, 10 predicted proteins | sample 15con2h24BmetaG_FD_101399 | JGI IMG/M metagenome (GOLD analysis project Ga0137391, IMG submission 101399) | Vadose zone soil microbial communities from Angelo Coast Range Reserve, California, USA - 15con2h2.4B metaG | ecosystem: Environmental > Terrestrial > Soil > Vadose zone > Saprolite...
CGCCCAGCCACACGCGTTTCTTAAACGTGCCGGGAATAGAAGGAATTTATCCACGTAACCGAACCATTTGTTAAGCCCGCGGCGTCCCGCTCCAGCACGCGCAAGGCAGGGCTCCGGACGGATCGTGCGGGGGGTATGGCCAGCCTCTTGAAGTCCCACTTCGAGCATTGGAGAGAAGCGCAGCATGCTCTGCTGACGATCAGGTGAGTAAGTTCCCGCCAGGAGGATCTTCATTCTCTTGCGCCAGTTATCCAGCGACTACTTGACCGCGACGGCGAGGAAGTTTTGGCTGAAAATAGCGTGGCTTGCGGGATCGCCAGTTTCGACCGCCAGGTATAAACGGAGCACGGTCCGAATGCCTTTCCACAACAACCATCTGATCGAGCTTTTGATACCGTGGGGCGCTGGAGAGTCCTCATAGCATTTCACCAACGAGAACCCTGACGACAAAAGAAGCTGACCAATCGACTCTCGTGTAAAAGCGATCTCGTGTGTAAAGTCCCAGTAACGCATCCTGCTTCCGAACGGTGACTCGCCGTTGGGAGTATGTATGAGAAAGCGACCTTTGGGCCTCAAAACCCGGAATACCTCGTCCACAAGGGCCGTTATCTCGTGTTTTCGAAAGTGCTCGATTACGTCAAACGCGACGACCGCATCGCGTGACCCAGCGGGAATCGACGACAACGCTTCCATCAGATCCCCTTCGCGCACGCCGCCGATGTTGAGACGTCTCGCTACGGCGACCTGCTCACGGGAACGGTCGACGCCCTCGATATTCCGGTAGCCGGCCTTGCTCGCGAAATAGATCAGCGCCCCGTGGCCGCAACCGAGCTCGATGATTCTAGCGTCAGGGTCACCCGGGAAGTGATATCGAATGATCCTCCGCAAGTACGCCGCCCGCGGTGCCAACGCGCTCACGGCGCTCGGCGGGATGTCACCACGGGCCGTGACGTATTCCGCATAGACCCGCGAACGATAGCCATCATCACTTCCGGCAATGCTTGAAATCAACTGATTCGCCTTCATAGCTGTCGGGAGCCGATGACCGCAGCTCCATCAGAGCTCCTTCGCGCACGCCACCGATGTTGAAATATCTCGCCGCGGCGACCTGCTCACGGAACGGTCGACGCCCTCGACATCCCGGTAACCGGCCTTGTCCGCGAAATAGATTTAACGCCTCGCGACCGCAACCGAGATCTACGTTTGGAGTGGCGTGGACCCTCGAAAGATGATCGCGAATAAGCTTCAGTAGGTGCCCGCTCTGACGGCAAGCCTGCTGCGGTCAAGCCGGCGGTCCGGCCGCAAACGTATCGCTCGTAAACCCTAGTTTTCAGTAATGCAAACACATACTCGGGCAAACAGCGCGCCCCTTTTGTCGCGAGCCGCAATCCCACGAAAAGGCAGCGCATTTTGCCTTCAGGAAAGAAAACGACACTGCTACCGCTGAAGATATTTACGTTACTGGACACTGGAATCTATATCCAACGGTTCGGAAGCATAACGTCTGTCAGCCCTTTAGCAGAACGGTGCGGGACAGGGCTGGCACACATCGAAACTGCAGGATGTGTCATGACCGGGCACGAACATCATCGAAGCTAAACCGAGGTCGCGGGATGTTGCTCATGTCTTACTGTGAAAAACAACCAATTCACCTGAAAAGCAATTCATATGACGGTCGCAGCATCTGTTGCCTCAGAAGATCCCAAGTGTACCTTGCTTTCGAATACTGAATAGTAGAATTTACGCAGCTGAGCAGCGTATCTCTGCCAGCTCAGTTCGGTCCGCGCCTTGACCAGCGCAGCGGCTGACATCTCTTGCTTCAACTCATCGTTGCGATAGAGAAGCTCTAAGTGTTCCGCGATGGCGTCGGGCGACCGGATCGGGACAATGAAGCCGTCCTTTTGGTCCGTTATAATATCCGCCGCTCCATTGTTGACTGTCGTAATTACTGGGAGCCCACAGGCCATCGCCTCAGCGCAGACGACTGCAAAGCCGTCTTCCAGCGATGGGAGAACAAACACAGAAGAGCGCGCGTAGTACTCTCGAAGCTCGCTGTTAGGAACTTTAGCAATATGCCGGATTCCCGTATAACGTCGGAGTATCGGAGCGATTTCCAACGACACGCCGCCGATTAACAGAAGTTCGGAATTAGGTAGTTTCAACTTTTTCCAGGCTTCGAGAAGATACAAGTGTCCCTTGCGCGGCGATATCTGTGCGACGCAGATGACCCGGAACGGCTTATTCCTCGGCCATCCGTCTTCGGTCGACAAAGGACGAAAACGGTGCAAATCAACGCCATAGGCGAGCGTCGCAGTCCTGCTGTGGTCGTATCCTCTTTGTACGAATGAATCGCGGACAATTCTCGACGGTGAAAGTAAAAAATCCGACGCTGCTAGTTCCTCCATCAGCCGTTCGTGAATCGTCGGCAATTTCGTAATCGGCTTCAGACCGAGTCGCTCGTGCTCTTCGCGTAATATGGCCATCATACCCACGGGATGCTGATTTACCGCTTCAACGATCACGCAAGTCCCCTCAGATTTCGCCCGGCGGACTAGCGACCGCCCAGTACCGTGCAGGAGAAGATGCAGGATGTCGGATTTGGCCCAATGCCGTAACACCCCCCGCTGCCACAGATCTCCATACCAGGGTGCCAGCTCGCGAACCAACCAACCCCTCGTAAGCCTGTCGTGTGCCTCGACCGCATACTGCTTGACCCACAAATTGACCGCATGTTCCCGAGATATCCCCAAGGCGGCGGCATCAGTACTAAAGCGATGAGAATAGTAAAAGCGGCCAAGCAGGTTCGCCTGGTCAAGGTATAGCACGTAATTGTGGTAATGAAATTTACCACACACCGCCAAGTTAATCTTCACAGTCCAGTCTCTTCCTCTCCTGTACGAATCGTCGCAATACAGAATCCGGCAAATAGCCACGCGTAGCCATTGACAGTTCCCTGACCGGTGATTTGACCATTCAACAAAATGACACCAATGAAACCGACTAACAGCAACGGCAGCGCATCGTTCCGTCTCCGGGTCGAGGCGACCGCGCCGGCGATAAGCCATAACACCAGTGTCACTCTGAAAATTATGAAGATTACACCGAGAACGACACCGAGGTCGACAATATTACGGGACCAGTCATCTTCGTAAAAAGGGAGCGCAAGACCCACTCTGCTCGAGGCATTACCCGCGAATCCCAAGCCGCAACCGAGCACGGGCGAGTCGAACACCAAATCGGTGAAGCGAGTGAAATCGCCAAGCGCCCGGTGTACTATCCCGTAGCTGTACCTCGCATCGCCTTCGGCAGCGTTGGCCGCACGAATCGAGAGAGCGTGAAGGTGATCGGGAAATACGAGTGGCGCAGCAAGGACGCCGACTGTTACCAGAACAATAGGCATGCGCAAATTGCGCAAAGAGTCTTTTCCTGACTTCATCAATGCTGCGCCCATCAGCGCCGCAGACGCAATTATTATACTCATAACGAAAGCCGTGCGCTGGCCACTAACGGCCAGATTCGTGATAACAGCTGCAGTCGCAACCAAGAGCACGGCGCCTTTCACAGGCCTCCTGGGTCTAGGCAGAATCCACACCCACAACAACATTGCCACTATGCTGCCGATGAAGAGCGCTTGTCCTTCGTTTGAAGTAAAGGTGCCACTGGTCCTATTGAAGCCAAGCTCGACTGCCATGGGTGAAAACGTGTTGCTGGGGTCGATGGCGGTTCCGGCGTTAATGACGGCGCTCGCCGGAGCGGAGCTTTGAAAGATGGACAGAATAGCGATCGGTATGGAGACGAGTAGCGTGTACTTAACTAGTCGCTTTAGGTCTTCGCGGCTGACGCATTCACCGATCACAAAGGCCAAGGGAATATTCAGAAAATATTCGCGCCATCCGTAAATAGCGAGCTGAAGATGCGTCCCCGATGTGAGCATTCCGCTAGCGATTTCCAGCAGTACAAGGAGGCCGGTCAGCCACGCCATGACGACCGCGGTCACGAATAAAGGCGCGTGCCGGATGCGTACTCTCTGCTTTATGCAAAGGAAATAAATGGCAAAAACGAATGGGTCCCGGATGAAGAAGAGTTCCTTTTGAAATTGAGGAAAGATCCATTTTCGCAAAGCGCCTTCGAATATCAGAAGTCCGTAGACGACGAAGATCAGATTAACGATGCGGCGCCGACCTCTCCGGGAAGACCTCCCAGCCGAAGTGTCCCACGGTGGACAATACCTTTCGACTGCACACTCTTCGGTCATCTCATCGTTCCGGTGAGAGACTCCGCACGAGGCGCCGGCCCGGCCATTGCGGACTGGATAGGCGTGCCATAGAGCGTCGCCTCGAGGACCCGCACGTAGGCTTCTGCAACCACGCCCTTTGTATGAAGGCTAAGGTGCGCAGCCGCCTTGGCGCGATAAGGTCGTTGGGACTCGGGTACGGTCAACAGAGTTTCAAGCCGGTCTGCGAGAGCCTGTTCATCACCGTTAGGGAATGTAATCCCGCACGAACCGACCGCGTCTTTAAGACCGCCACCCTCCGAACCTACGACAACACATCCACAGGCGATCCCTTCGAGCGCTACGACTCCAAAGGGCTCGTGAAAGAGAGAGGGGACTACCATGATCTTATGGTGATTGAGCAGTTCGGCGAGCTCCCAGCCTCTTTTGACTCCCGCAAAGGACACTTGGGACTGAATCTCGAGCTCTTTCACGATCGCTCTAAGTGAAGCGTCTTCCGGTCCCGCACCAACTATCGTCAGTTGCGGGCGCAAGTCCACGGATTTGAGTCGGGCAATCGCTCGTAAGAGTAGATCCGGACCCTTGTCAGAGACCAGTCGCCCCACAAAGACAAGATCTTTGTCGTCGTCATTGTCGGCATTTCATAAAAGACAGCATTATCGTAGGGGTTCGGAATCACGACAGATGGCTGACGAATATGGCCAGCAACATCGTGGCTGATCGACACGCTGGTCGCGAAGCGCAGAAAAAAGTGCTTGAGCCGACCGTGCAAAGCACCAGGTCCCGAACGCGGAATCCATGTTTGGTGGGCCACGACCCACGGTCGGCGCACGAAGACCAGCGGCCAGGCGGTTCGGAGGCTCACGGAATTCTGCAAGTAGACATCGCTCCAATGAGTCAAGGCTAGGAGGGTACTGGTGCTGGGCCGGCGAAAAACCTGGAAAGGGGATCGATCGGTGCCTGGTTGTAGTCTGGGTAACGAGCCTCACCTCATGTCCCTTTCGCACGAACTCCTCGGCTAGCATCGCGGACACATTCTCGAGTCCGCCTATGCTAGGCAGGAAGTAGTGCGATGACATCGGGATCTTCATGAGTATGTCTCGTCTGACCCAGTGTGGCTCTCTATAGAGAGCGGCATGTTTCTTGGTTCTTGACCCTTCCAGGAACGCGAGCGTCTGCCTTTGCCATTAAGCTATTCTCAGGGTAAGGGCAACTCGCCGCTTACCGCGGGGCGGTATGTCGCCATAATCCTGGCCATAGACGTCAACGGAAAACCAGTTACCGCGAAAAAGCTGCCTGAATGGCGCGGTCTAAAATTGCAAGTCCGGCGCCCTCGGGTGGCCGTTGCGCTGTACCTCTCAGCTCCCGTTACGTGTTCTATTTCTCAAGCCACACAAGATACTTTTTACTTGATCGCGCAGGTAAAGTTCGGCCTTGTTTGCCAAGTTCATCGGCAAACCGAACCCGAGCCCTATGGCAAGCAGCGTGCTTTGCAAAGCTAGGCAATCTCCCAATCCGCGCAACGCACGAACGAGATTCGCTCTATCCTCGGTCGTAAAAAGGTTCCGATCAGTCAGTGCTAAGGCGTGACACGCCGCCATGCGACGTCGTTGTCGCACTAGAGCCGTTATGGGCCAGTGACGTCTTTTGAAAGCCGGCTCGAGACTATGCTCAAAGACATACCGACAGCCTTCAATTTCGGCTTGCTTGCGTCGCGGCCTAACCTTGCCCGCGTCTGTCCATACTCTGTAAGAAGCGAGTAGCGCTGGCGAGTGGACGTTACCCCATCCTGTGTCCGCGAGCCGTATTGATAAATCCCAGTCTTCACAAAAGCTCAAATGTCCTGCGACAAATCCCACGGATTCCAGTGACGCCCGTCTGAATAAGCAAATGTTAGCTGCGACTCGGTATCCGCGGCTTCCAGCCAGAAGTGCAGTATCTCCAGGTTCGTACTCACTGGTTCTGGCGAGACGCCTGAATCGTGTCAACCGACCGGATTCGTCGATCTCCCGCACGTTTGCGTGGGCATATCCGGCTTTCGGATAATTCGCGAGCAAGGGAACCAGAGTGCTGAGAAAGTCGGCGGCCAAAAGATCATCTGAGCCCAAGCGTGCAACGAACTCCGTTTTGGCCTGGCGCAGTGTCCAATCGGCGTTTGCACCCAAGCCGAGATTGTTCGGATGCCGGTGGTAGGTAATCGTACCGTCGCGCAGCACAAAGTCGTTAACGACTTCGCGAGTGTGGTCAGTACTTGCATCATCTGAGACGATAATAAAGCGTGGAGTCAACTTCTGACACAAGCAGCTTTCAAGCGCCGTTCCGAGAAAAGGTGCATGGTTGTAGGTCGGTATACATACTGTAACGTCAGCGGTCATTTTCGCCATCTCTCGACATTCTGTTAGTTACATGTGCGACGAGTCAAGATGATGATAAAAGTGAGCAGATTCCCGAACAGGACGAGGCTTTAACCAGTCGAGCACAGAATAGGTATCTTCTGCACAGAAGATAGCTCTCAACATTGTCCACCTGCATAGCGGCATGAAGCAGCCTTGGTTCTAACAGTGAGGAATACCATTGACCTCGATCGTTTATTCGTGGCTTCCGAACATGAGACCCAGCTTATGCGTGCGAACACGTCCTGCACTGATTGCCGAGCTGCGTTCATCCGCGTCCGTCACGCGCTCACGCCAGAAACCGCTTGCGCAGGAAAAGGCTAATAGCTTTGCCCAGTCAATATAGGAATCCAGGCGAGGAACAGAAATTACTAGCGTTTCTTCCTTCTGTTGGCATGGCCTATTGAGGGTCACCAATCCCAGTATGCGCGATAGCCGAAAACTTGGGAAACAACACCAGGGCCAACAGGTCTGGAAGCAAGGAGGCAATTCGCTGCAGCCTGCCGGCATACGCAAGGGCCGCGATAGTCCCAACTGGGGCCGCGGACAGTGACCAATGAGCGACGATAGCATTGGCTTGGTTGATCAAAGCGGAACCGAGAAGCGGCAGTGAGAGACGCACGCCCTTGCGCACCAGTGCACGCTCCGCAACGGTGTGCGGCCAAGCGCTAGCTCGAAGTGAAGGAATCAGGGACGCGACCCTCGCCAGCTGGAGAAAGAGAAAGGCGCTTGCGCCCGCCAGAACTCCGACAGCGAAAATGCTCGGGCCCAGGAGCTCGCCGGCAAGCAGAATGCTTCCCCCTAGCACCACATTGTATAACAGCTGGGCACCGGTGGCGGTCCAGAAGATGCGCTGCGAATATAGAAGACCTAGGGCCGCTCCACCATAAAGGAACGGAACTAAGCTGAGGCCAAACCAGCGCAAGAAGAAACCCGCCCACTCCTGCGTCTGCGGGGCAAGTCCGGGTGCCAGAATCCATACGACGGTATTAGGCCAGGCGAACAGGAGCGCTGACAACATCAGGGTGGGGACGAGAGCCAGGTTGGCGAGCACGATGGTGCTTCGCCAAGCCTCAACTTCTCTTGCCTGTGCTCGGCACTCGGAGAAGAGAGGGACGATGATATTGGGGAAAAGCAAGCCTACGAAAAATTGCTGACCGAGGAATACTACCGCGAGGGCAATCCGAAAGGCGTCGACCGCCGCTGACGTGCCGAAGCGATGCGCCACCGCCATCTCGACTGCAAGCCCAGCAGCGGGACTCAAAACCGACAGGCCAGCAATTCCCGCTGTTGATCGCGCAGTCGAGTATTTTTCAGAGAGGGGCTCGCTCATTTGCGGATCAGACAACACCCAACGTTTCCAAACCTGTGATCACGAGATAACGCGTACGTACCCGGCTCCAGGCTGCTCGATTGCGGTCGCCATTAGCTGCCTGCTCGGTCGCGGCCCGCGACCAACTCGGCAATTTTCTACGCGTCTTTCACCAGCCGTCACCACGCACCACCTTAGCAACGGTCTTCGCCATAATCTTGAAGTCCAGCCACAGCGACCAGTTGTCGATGTACTCGCAGTCGAGCTTCACCACCTCTTCGAACTTTTCGACAACGTCGTTGCCTTCAAGTTGCCAAAGTCCCGTCAGACCGGGTTTGATGCTGAGGCGACGATGATGATGGTCCTCGTAAGCCGCGACTTCGTCCTCGGTCGGGGGTCGGGTGCCGACCAAGCTCATCTCCCCCTTGAGCACGTTCCAGAACTGCGGAAGTTCGTCAAGATGTCGGGCTCGTAGCTTGCGTCCTGTGGGAGTCACTCTTGGATCATGTTTGACTTTGAAGATTGGCCCGTTCATCTCATTCTGTACTTCCAGGTCGGCCCTTTGCTGCTCGGCTTTGGAGAACATCGTTCGGAACTTATGGAGCGTGAAGCGGCGCCCATTCTGCCCGACCCGCTGCTGATGAAACAGCACCGAATCACCGGTTTCGCGTGGCAGACGCACTAGGCACCAGACGTAAGCGACGCCGCACAGGAGCAGTCCGATTCCGGCACCCAGCAAGTCGATGATTCGCTTTAAGAGTAACCGGAGTGCATCTTGGGGAATCGTCGCGAGCGACAGTAGAAATGCACCGTCGCCGAAATGTTCCGCGCTCCACACGCCCACGCGTGGTCGTGGTACTTCGACCAGAATGCGCATCAAGGTCCCCCGTACCGAGCACCAGTCGCCTAGTCTCCGGAGAACTGCCGCGTCTAGCGGTGCTGCAACTACCACCTCGTCAACCACGTGGGTCCGCAGCACTTCCGGAAGGTCCTCAGTGGTGCCAAGTAGCTGCGGGAGATTCGAATCGCTCGCACGACCGTTGAGCTTCCCGGCTGTCAGAATCCCCACCACGTCAGACAGCATCGCAGCATGAAGGCCAACGAGGTGCTGATAACGATCAGCTAATGCGGGGTCCGATACCAATAGGACCTTGCGTCGTCTGGGCGGTTTGCGCCGTCGGGCCCAATCGAGGCAGGCTTTGAGGACTAGCTTTTGCGCCGCCAGGAGCACAAAACTAGCTGCCAGGAAGTTCTGTAGTAGCAGACGGCTGATACCCCATGAACGCGTCAGATACATGGAACTGAGCAGCACGAGACCCGCAACTATCTGCACCCGTAATAGCCGGCCGAACAGCCAGCGCGTCGAGGCATAAGTGGCCGATTTGTACAAGCCGAAGGAACCCAAACAGACGAGCCATATAGGCACGATCAACGCGAGCAGCCATTCATAACGAGCGAACGATACGAAGTTACGACCGAAGACGAGGTCGACGGCTGCATAAGCCACTGCAAAGCTGGCTGCGAGCGTCGCAGCGTCGCACAGCGCCAAGCCTTGGCGCAACAGCCGTCTGCGTTCTATAAGCATCGACAGGAGGATGATGCCGGACAAATCCGCTTATGCTGTGGTCACCGATGCGGGGATCAACTTCCGGACACGTGCCTTGACTCAACGCGCGTGGCAGCGGCACTCGCAATTGTCTGTTCCTCGATCCATCGGTAGGTGCGGCTGAGGCCATCTTCGAGACTTATCCGTGGCTCCCAGCCGAGCACCTCGCGCAGGCGTGTATTGTCCGAGTTGCGGCCGCGCACGCCCTGCGGACCTGAAACGTGTCGCTTGACGATTTGAATTCCAGCGATAGCCGCGACCATGTCTGCAAGCTGGTTGATAGTGACAAGCCGGTCCTGACCCAGATTAAGCGGCTGGTGGTAATTCGACCGCATCAGCTTATGGATTCCGACTACGCAGTCTGCGATGTAACAAAACGAACGGGTCTGCTCGCCATCGCCCCAGATTTCGATCTCGGGATTGCCAGTTAGCTTGGCCAGCGCCACCTTGCGGCAGATTGCCGCGGGCGCCTTTTCGCGTCCGCCCCGCCAGGTCCCGAGTGGGCCAAAGACGTTGTGAAAGCGCACGATGCGCGTTTCAAGTCCGTAGTCTTCGCGATAGTGGGTGCAGAGCCGTTCGGTGATAAGTTTCTCCCAACCGTACGCGTCCTGCGGCTGCGCCGGGTAAGCATCCTCCTCGCGCAACGGTGTCACGTCAGTGTCCGCCTGGCGGTACTCCGGATAAACACAAGCCGATGAACAGTAGAGATAACGGTTCACGGCATTCTGCCGTGCTGACTCCAGTGTTTGGATATTGATTAGCGCATTGTCGCGAAGTATCTGCGCATGATGCGATGAGATAAAGCCCATTCCGCCCATGTCGGCGGCAAGTGCATAGACTTCCTCCACGTCCCGAGTTGCTTCCAGGCAATGATCCATGCGGCGGAGGTCGAGCAGGACGAACTCGTCTGCTACGCTCGGCTCATATTCGGAATGTTTCGTATCCACACCCCGCACCCAGAAACCCCGCTCCTTGAGATAGCGAACAAGATGATGGCCGATAAATCCGCCCGCTCCCGTTACTAAGACTCTGCTCATGGATCGCTCCTTTCGGCTGTATTCAGATCGACACCAGCGGGGGGCTATCCCAGGTGTTCTCGCCCTTTAGGACTTCGACCAGCGAACGTTCAGTGGATTTTAAAACGGTTCCGCGCTCCCACCGCTCAAGCGCATAAACCCGCCCAGCGCGCCCCATCCGCACCCGCAGGGAGGGATCATCGCGAATGCGCACCACCGCTTCGGCCAAAGCGCAGGGGTCTTCTGGAGCAACCACTATTCCCGCCCCGGATTCAAAAATAACTCGCGCCACTTCACTGTCTGCTCCGACCGACGCGATGACCGGTCTCGCCGATGCGAGGAGCGTTATGACCTTAGACGGGAAGACGATATCAGCCACGGATCGCTGCTGCGTGACCAGACAGACGTCCGCGCGTGCGAGAAGCTCAAGAAAATGCTCGTGCGGCTGAAGTGGCAAAAAGCGAAGGTTGCTCAGACCGAGCGTTGTTACCCGGGCTTCCAATGCTGGCCGCGCCGCGCCGTCGCCGACCAACAGATAGTTAAGCCGCCGCTCAGAGACGCAAAGCTTGGCAGCATCAATAACGACATCTAAACCTTGTTTAAAGCCCATGTTTCCGAAATGCGCGACCACAAACTCATCGCCGGAATCGTTGCTTCTCGGCGGTCTGGGCGGTGGGATGTTCAAGAGTGACGGTTCGACCCAGTCCGAGAAGATCACAACCTTTTGAGGCGGCACGCCCTTGGCAATGATGCGGCGGCGCATTCCCTCGGTTAACGTCGAGACTAGCGCCGCGTTGTGGTAGGCGGCCTCCTCGAGGCCATAGAGCGCCCGGACGAACCGTCCGGGGCGCAGCATACCAAGGTCGACAGCCGCGTCTGGCTGAAGGTCGGCGACGTGGAAAACATACGGCACGCGCCACAAGCGACTCAGTGCCATCGCACTTGCGGCGAGCCCAAGCGGCGGTGACGTTACGAACAGCAAGTCAGGGCGGTGGCCGGATAACGCATACAAGAAGGACGCGGAGACGAAAGAGCCCTCGTGAAGAACCCGTCGACCCGAAGTTATTTTGCGAGGCACATACATCCGCGACCGCAGGAGCGTGACTCCTGTCCGCTGCTCGCGCTTGAACAGGGTTCTGCGGTAACCATCGGGAACACGCCACTCCGGATAGTAAGGGACGCCGCAGCATGCAACGACCCCATGGCCGCACGAAGCGAAATATTCGCATCGGCCGGTCGCGAAGGGTGCGATCCCAGTTTCCTCCGGCCAATAGTTGATGCCGAGGTGCATTATACGCATTCGAAAAGTCTCGGATCTGGCAAAACAACCAACCGATACGTGGAGAAAACCCGCTGGCTACGGTCCGCCCTAAGTCTTAAATCAGCTAACCGCACTCGATGTACAGCGCTTTAGGTGTACCGGATCGGCCCGTTACAGCGGATTCCCCTACGGCTTTTTGCGGAACATCGCGTCTGAGGAGTAGCTAGTTAATTCAATCGAACAATATCGTGACCTCACTGTCGGTCACGTCGACACCATTGCTAGACGATCTCTGCTCGTGGTAGTAATAGTAGCCACTATATGAGTAGTGATCTGCGAGACGAGAGTCGAGCTGATTCAAAACCACTCCGAGAATTTTTGCTCCCGTGTCACTCAAGCGCAGGCACGCCCGCTTCACGACATGTTTTGGCGTCGTTCGACCCGCGACAATTATTACCCCGTCCACCAACTGGGAGAGCACGACGGAGTCGCTAATTGCGATCACCGGACAAGAATCGATTATGACG
>Ga0137391_10003238_pt1 | contig 12331 bp, 7 predicted proteins | sample 15con2h24BmetaG_FD_101399 | JGI IMG/M metagenome (GOLD analysis project Ga0137391, IMG submission 101399) | Vadose zone soil microbial communities from Angelo Coast Range Reserve, California, USA - 15con2h2.4B metaG | ecosystem: Environmental > Terrestrial > Soil > Vadose zone > Saprolite...
GGCCCTTGTTCGGGATGGCCGAGGGCGACGTTTTCTCCACTGCCAAACTGCGCAAAGGCATCGAGAACATGCGCAAGCTTTACGGCGAGTTCGGATTCATCGATTTTGTCGGCGAGCCCGGATTCGAGCCCGACACCAAGAACGGCACCGTGGACATGTCTCTTTCGGTCGACGAGGGCAAGCAGTTCTTCGTGCGCCGCATCGATTTCAGCGGCAATACCACCACCCGCGACAAGGTGATCCGCCGCGATCTGCTGGTGCAGGAAGGCCAGGTGTTCAACAGCCGCCTGTGGGAGCTCAGCGTGCTCCGCCTGAACCAGCTGAACTACTTCGACGCGCTCAAGCCGGAAGAAGACACCGAACGCAAGATCGATGAGAAGAACGCCTCCGTCGATCTGACCGTGAAAGTCAGGGAGAAGGGCAAAAACAGCATCGGCCTCACGGGCGGCGTCAGCGGTCTGGCCGGTTCGTTCATCGGCCTGAATTACGAGACCAACAACTTCCTGGGACTGGGCGAGACCCTCACCCTGCAGGGCAATATCGGCAACCGCGAGCGCAGTCTGCTGTTCGGATTCACCGAGCCTTATCTGTTCGACCGCCCCATGCAACTGGGCTTTACCGTCTACGACCGGCGCTTCGATTTCAACCAGGCGCAGCAGGCTTCCATCGCCAGCGGACAGCAGCTCAATCTGTCACAGGCGGTGCTGAATCAGCTGCAGAACTTCCGCCAGTCGAGCATCGGTTTCACCACGTCCCTCAACTACCTTTTGAAGACCTTCCGCCGCGTGGGCATCAGCTACTCCTGGGACGATTCCAGCGTGACGGTATTCAGCGCGGCTTCCCAGACGTTCTTCCAGACCGTCAATTTCCGCAACATCTCCGGTCCGGATTCCCTCAAGGGAATCATCACCAGCAAGATCGTTCCCACCTACGGCTTCAGCACCATCGACAGTCCGGTGCGTCCCTACAAGGGCAAGTCCTTTTTCATCTCCACGGAGATTGCGGGCATCGGCGGAAACGTGAACTTCTACCGGCCGATCGTGGCTTACACGCAGTGGAAGCCGCTGTACCACGGCAACACCTTTGGCATGCATCTGCAAAGCAGCTTCGTGTCGGGCTGGGGCGGGCGCGATGCGCCGCCTTTCGAGCGCTTCTACATGGGCGGCGAGAGCGATCTGCGCGGATTTGACGTGCGCACCGTCTCTCCCTATGTGTTTGTTACCAGCGTACAGAACATCACGCTGCAAAACCCCGATGGCACCTCGGTGCCTTTGGATCCGTCGAATCCGCGGCGCGGCAGCTTCACCGTTCCGCTGCCGGTGACCAATGTGACCTTCCCGGGCGGCGATACCAGCTTCGTAGGCAACTTTGAATATCGCATTCATATCCTGGGTCCGGTAACGCTCGCGCCGTTTGCCGATTTCGGCATGAACTTCGCGCTGCGTCAGGACCAGCTCAAGATCAACTCCGATTCTCTGAATCAGCTGAACACCACCAACTTCGGCTGCCCCACGACGACGCTGGCTTTTCAGTGCGCGGGCGGGCAGAGCCTCAAGTTCAGCGGCGATCTGACCACCGTCCCCGGCACCAACTTTGTGCCGCGCATGTCCACCGGACTTGAGTTGCAGGTGCTGCTGCCGATCGTGCAGGCGCCGTTCCGCATTTACTATGCGTATAACCCCCTGCTGCTCGATTCGACCATTTCATCGCCCAATAAGCTGACCCGCAGCATGTTTCCCGCGGGCGGCGCCGGCGATTTTACTTTCCTGAATGCGATCTCGGCGTTCTCCCCGGATTTCCGGCTGAAAGAGCCGAGGACCACTTTCCGCTTCACCGTGAGCACGACATTCTGATGAAGCAGATGGAAAATACCAGGAGATGAGAAAGTCCGGTGTTTGACCATGCCGGAGACAACACCCTATAATCAAGCGCATTCGTTCCCCCTTCTGCCGATTTTCCGAGTCCTTTGTGAGCGGTTGAATCAGGGCGATTGAGTTTGTAAAAGAGGATTTTTTAAGGAGCTCACTACCCAATGTTTCGAATTTCCAGGATTCACCCTTTTACTCTCGGCTTCGTGCTGAGCATATTCCTTTCCACCGCGGCGATGGCCCAGGGCGCAGCCGCCCCCGCCCCCGCCGGAGGTTCAGCGGCGACGGGAAGCAAAATCGCCATCGTGAACATCCAGGAAGCCATCTTCAACACCAATGAGGGGAAAAAGGAATTCGATGCGCTGCAAACGCGCTACGGCCCCAAGAACAACGAGTTGAAGAGCCAGGGCGAGGAAATTGACAAGTTGAAGACCCAGTTGCAGGCCCAGCAGGACAAGCTGAACGAAGAAGCCCGCGCCACTCAGGTCAAGGCGATTACCGATAAACAGAAAGTCTGGCAGCGCAACGCCGAGGATTTCCAGGCGGAAGTGCAGCAGGCCGAGCAGGACATCATGTCGCGCCTCGGTCAGAAGATGCTGACCGTGCTCGATAAATACGCCAAGAGCAAGGGCTTCGGTCTGGTCATCGATGTCTCCAATCCGCAGACATCCCCGGTCCTCTACGCGCAGCCGGAATCCGTCATCACGAAGGATCTGGTGGACGCGTACAACATCGACAACCCGGCGGTCGCGCCTCCGACTCCCGCAGGCGCAACTCCGGCTAAGCCGCCCGCAAGACCGGCCGTGACGACACCGAAAAAGCCTTCATAGTTCCCGCTGTTTACCAAAGGCCGCCGGTTACCGGCGGCCTTTTTATTTTGCGTTTCAGGACCACTGCGCCTCTCGCCGGTGTCTGTTGTAGATATCGGAGGGCAACATGTTCAACGAAAACCTGATCGAATCTTCACCGGCGCCGCGCAGGCACCGTCACTGGCCCACCTTCGCGGCCTTCGCTATACAGCTTGCCATCGCGGCGGCGCTTCTGGTGATTCCTCTTTTCTATGTCGGGGTCCTGCCTCAGAATGTCCGGCTGACCACCCCGATAACCACCGCGCCGGTGGTTCATGAGACCGTTGCGAGTGCGCCGTCAGGCGGCGGTGGCGGTGGAAGTCCGCTCCCACGCCAGGTAATTCTACTTGCGTCCAACGATTCACAGTCGATTTTGTTGCCTCGTACGCATGAGGAACCCTCATCGGATGGACCGCCAACTATCATTGGAGGCAACGATCGTCGGTTTCCCATTGGCATCGGCGACGGTCCTGGTCCCGGAAACAACGCGCGTCTCGACGATGAGAAAAAACGCATCCGGCGCTCCACGCTCGATGAAGGGCTGCTGGTCAGCAAGATTGTGCCTGAGTATCCGATCATTGCCAAAAGGACCGGAGTGCAGGGCGACGTAAAACTTCATGCGATCATCGCCCGCGACGGCACGATTCAAAGCCTGAGTCTGATCAGCGGTCATCCGCTGCTGGTCGTGGCCGCCATGGATGCGGTGAAACAGTGGAGATATAAGCCGTATGTTCTCAACGGAGAAGCCGTAGAAGTGGAGACGTATATAACCGTCAACTTCAGGAGGACGAACTGAGTTTTCGGCGGACCCGGCGGGAGCGGGAGACTGTGGAAAAATCTGTGCAATTCTTAATGGATTTTTAGCTTGCAAAGAGTTTTCAGGCGGTTTTTGCTCCTGCCGGGGTCGTTCATCGGCGTCTTTAAGTTATTGATTCCATGAGGAATCCGGCTGTCACTGAGATTGCACAACAAGCATGGCACAATTAACGGAATCGCCAACCGATCCGCGGGAGATTTGCACATTCGGCAACATGCAACTCTTTCCTTAAGAATGCATCATCACTCTTCGCCGATTTTCAACACCGCGAGAAATGCTTCCTGGGGAATATCGACTTTCCCTATTCTTTTCATACGCTTCTTGCCCTCTTTTTGCTTTTCCAGCAGCTTGCGCTTGCGGCTGATGTCGCCGCCATAGCATTTCGCGAGCACGTTCTTGCGGATGGCATGTACGGTCTCGCGCGCGATGATTTTCGCTCCCACCGAGGCCTGAATGGGAACTTCAAACATCTGCCGGGGAATCAGCTCGCGCATCTTCGAAACCAGGATGCGTCCGCGGTCGTAGGCAAAATCGCGGTGCACGATGATGGAGAGCGCGTCCACGGGGTCGCCCGCCACCAGGATATCCATTTTCACCACCGGAGATTCCCACATGCCAGCCAGGTGATAGTCGAGCGAAGCATAGCCGCGGGAGATGGATTTCAGGCGGTCGTAGAAATCGAGCACCACTTCATTGAGCGGAAGCTCGTAGGTGAGCATCACCCGGTTCGCGGTTACATACTCGAATCCCTTTTGTTTGCCGCGCTTGTCTTCCACGAGCTTCAGAATTCCGCCGACGTATTCCTCGTTGGTGATGATAGTGGCCAGAATGACGGGTTCTTCCACCTTCGCGATTTCGCTCTGCGAGGGCCAGCGCGAGGGATTGTCGATTTCGATCACCGTGTTATCGGTCTTCGTGATCCTGTAACGCACGCCCGGCGCGGTGGTGATGAGTTCCAGATCGAACTCGCGCTCCAGCCGTTCCTGGATGATCTCCATGTGCAGCAGACCGAGGAAGCCGCAGCGAAACCCGAAACCCAGGGCGGCCGAGCTTTCCGGTTCGAAGAAAAACGACGAATCGTTGAGCCGCAGCTTTTCGAGGGCCTCGCGCAGCGCGGTGTGCTGGTGGGCGTCGATTGTATAGAGACCGGCGAAGACCATGGGCTTGATCTCTTCGAAGCCGGGCAGCGCCGCGATCGAGGGCCGGTTATCGTCGGTGATAGTGTCGCCGATCTTGCAGTCGGCCACGTTTTTGATGTTGGCGATCATGAAGCCCACTTCGCCGGCCACCAGTTCGTTGATGACTACTGGCTTGGGCGTGAGCACACCCAGACCTTCGACATCGAAGGTCGCGCCGTTCGACCACAGGCGGACCCTCATGCCTTTGCGGATGGTTCCATGAAAGATCCTGGTCAGGATAATCACGCCGCGGTAGGGATCGAACCAGGAATCGAAGATCAGGCCCTGCAACGGCGCGTCGGGACTGCCTTTGGGCGGCGGCAGCCGTTTCACGATGGCTTCCAGCACCTCGGGCATGCCCAGACCGGTCTTGGCGCTCACCAGCAGCGCGTCTTTGGCGTCGAGGCCCACGGAGAGCTCGATCATCTCTTTCACGCGCGGAATGTCGGCGCTGGGCAGATCGATCTTGTTGATCACAGGAATGATTTCGAGATGATTGTTGATGGCCAGATAGGCGTTGGCCAGCGTCTGGGCTTCCACGCCCTGGGAGGCGTCCACCACCAGCAGCGCGCCTTCGCAGGACGCGAGCGAACGCGAAACTTCGTAGGAGAAATCCACGTGGCCGGGAGTGTCGATGAGATTGAGCTGATATTCCTCGCCATCGAGCGCGGTGTATTTCATGCGCACGGCGTGGGCCTTGATGGTGATGCCGCGCTCCCGCTCCAGGTCCATGGCGTCCAGCACCTGCTCGTGCATCTCGCGCATCGACAACGATCCCGTCAGCTCCAGAAGGCGGTCTGAGAGCGTGGATTTCCCATGATCGATATGGGCGATAATCGCAAAATTTCGGATGTGTGCGCGGTCCATGAGGATGGGCTGACTCCTTCTATTCTAGCATTAGCGCGGAAAACCAAAATCCACCGCAGAGACGCAGCGGAGCGCAGGAAAAACCGAAAAGGAACAGGGACCCCTTTTCAGCATTCGTTCCCACTCTTGTTCTCCCTGCGCCTCTCTGCGTTCCGCTGCGTCTCTGCGGTGGGTTTTGGGTTTCCGTTAATTGCCAATTGCCAATTGCCATTTGCTATCTGCTGTGTTCCAATCATTTCCCGAAAGGTGGAACGATGCGTAATCGATTGATGCTGCCGTTGATGGTTTTCTTCTCTTGTCTGGCTGTGGGCCAGGCCACGCTGTCAAAAGAAGTCATGGAATTTGTTCGGGTGCAGTCGCCGGTGATTGCTCTGGAACATGTGCGCCTCATCGATGGTACCGGCGCGGCGGCCAAAGCGGACCAGACCATTCTGATCTCCGGCGGCAAAATCGCCGCCATGGGCGCGTCCGGTTCGGTCACCATTCCTGACGGCGCCAATCGCATGGACTTCACCGGATATTCGGCAATCCCCGGAATGGTCGGCATGCACGAACATCTGTTTTATCCGTTGTTCTATCCGGGTAAGGTGCTTTATCGAAATATGTCCACCAGCTTCCCCCGACTGTACTTGGCCGCGGGCATGACGACCATCCGCACGGGCGGCAGCATGGAGCCTTACACCGACCTTGAAGTCAAACGAGCGGTGGATGGCGGCCTGGCCGCCGGGCCGAAGATCAACGCCACCGGCCCGTATCTCGAAGGAAAGAATTCGAGGCCCATCGATCTGCATCAGCTCAGCGGCCCCGAGGACGCGCGGCGCACGGTGAATTACTGGGCCGAAGAAGGCTCGGAATCGTTCAAGGTCTACAACTTCCTGAGCCGCGCGGAATTGAAAGCCGTGATCGACGAGGCCCATCGCCATCACCTGAAAGTCACCGGACATCTCTGCTCGATCGGTTTCCGCGAGGCCGCGGAACTCGGCATCGACAACCTCGAGCACGGCCTGACCGTCGATACGGAATTCCTGAGCGGCAAGAAGCCGGATGAATGTCCCAACGCGAACCTCGCAGTGGCCGCCGCCGCGAAGCTTTCCGTCAGCGGCGAAGAGATCCAGACCACGATTCGCGCGCTGGTGGATCACCACGTCGCTGTCACTTCCACGCTGCCGGTCTTCGAGCAGTTTGTTGCCGGACGCCCCAACGTGTCTCTGAAGGCCCTCGATGCGCTGACCGACGCATCCCGTCTTTCCTATCTCACCAACCGTTCCCGCCTCTCGTTGAATCCAAACAGCCCCTGGCCCGAGATGTTCAAGCGGGAAATGGAATTCGAGCGCGCCTTCGTCCAGGCCGGCGGCCTGCTGATTGCCGGCACCGATCCCACCGGGCTGGGCGGCGTCATCGCGGGGTTCGGCGACCAGCGCGAAGTCGAATTGCTGGTGGAAGCCGGCTTCACTCCCCTCGAAGCCATCAAAATCCAGTCCCTCAACGGCGCTCAGTTCCTCGGTCTGCAGGACCACATCGGCTCGCTCGCAACAGGTAAACAGGCCGATATCGTGCTGATCAAAGGCGATCCCTCCGCCAACATCAAAGACATCGAGAACGTGGAAGTCGTGTTCAAAGACGGAGTCGGCTACGATTCGAAAAAGCTGATCGATTCGGTGAAAGGGCAGGTAGGGAATTGGTGAAGTACATTGAGTAATTGGGTAAATTGGTAATTGTGTAATTTGGGCGGGTTCAACATTTCGTCGTTCATCGACATCGATTACCAAATTACCAAATTACTCAATTGCCAAATCTCAAACGGGCCCAATCGATGAAAAACCCGATCCTCGTTCTTGCTTCCGCTTCGCCGCGACGGCAGGAATTGCTGCGGGAGGCGGGGATATCCTTTGTCGCGCAGGCGGCGGAGATCGATGAAACTCCGCGGAAGGGCGAGAGTCCGGAGGTTTACGCGCGGCGGCTGGCGGGCGAGAAGGCGCAGGTTGTGGCCCGGAAATTTCCGGAGAATTTCGTGCTGGCCGCGGACACCATTGTGATTGTCGATGATGAGATTGACGATGAGATTCTGGGCAAGCCGCTGGACCACGGGGACGCGGTCCGCATGCTCCGGAGCCTCTCAGGGCGCGAGCATCGGGTATTGACGGCTGTGGCCCTGGTAGCCCCCGGAAAGGGCATGGAGATAGAATGCTCGACCACCAGGGTTCATTTCAGAAAACTGAAAGAGGAGGAAATTCAGGAATACATTGCCGGCGGTGAACCCATGGACAAGGCGGGGGCCTATGCCATTCAGGGAGGCGCAGCCAGTTGGGTGACCCGCCTCGACGGAGATTACTCAAACGTGGTTGGATTACCCCTGATGCTTGTGGCAGAGATGTTGCAATACTGCGGGTTTCTGCAATCCTGAAAGAATTTCAGCTTATTTCTTCTCCGGATCCGCGGGCGTGTTGCCTTCTCCGTCTTTCATCGCGCCTTTGAAGTTTCTGATTCCGTCGCCCAGTCCCTTGCCCAGATCGGCCAGCTTGCTGGGGCCGAAGAACAGGATGGCAATGACGAGCAATATCAACAGCTCAGGTACACCAAGTTTTCCGCCGAACATTGTTTTCTCTCCAGGGGGAAACCCTGTTAGACAGGTTTCCGTAAATTTTGGTTGACTGGTTCAGATTGTAGGCCAGATTAATTGCCTAAGTCAAAGAACAGCCGGTCTTCGAGGTTATCAAAATCGATAACCAAAAAACCTGATAAATCATTAATAATCAGCAATTTGCAGCATTTCCTGCGCTTCTTCCGCACAGACTCGATGTGACTAAAGTTAAAAATTTCTTATACTTTTAAGAGCAGTCCGGCCAAAATGCCGCATCTGTGGTGCATGTCCTTAAGGACAATCGATTCATTGGCCGAATGGGCACCTTCGCCTACGGCCCCAAGGCCATCCAGCGTCGGTATACCCAGGGCGGAAGTAAAATTCCCATCTGAGCCTCCGCCGGTCGCAGATTCGCCCAGATCGAGTCCCATCGTCTTTCCAACCTCCTGCGCCACATGAAACAGCCGTACGGTGCCTTCTGTGCGCTCCATGGGCGGCCGGTTGATGCCGCCACTCACTGTGATGCTGCAATCGGGGTTCACGGGCTTCAATTCGCTGAATTTCCTGGTCAGTTCGGCGGCATCGCCCATGCGGACGACCCGCAGGTCCACCTCCACCGAGGCCTCGGCGGCCACCACGTTGCTGCGCGTCCCGCCCTGAATGACGCCCGGGTTCACTGTGATGCCGCGCGGCAGATCGACGAACTTCGCAATCTCAAGAATCTGGTGGGCCAGTTCGATGACCGCGCTGCGGCCTTTGTCGAAATCGACGCCCGAGTGCGAGGCGCGTCCCACGACGCGCACCGTGCAGTCGCCCACGCCCTTGCGCGAGGTCTTGAGAAAGCCCTGCGGCCCCTGCGAAGGCTCCAGCACCAGCACGGCTTCGCAGCCCCGGGCAATGCTCTCGGTAATCGCCCGCGAACTCTCGCTGCCCACTTCTTCATCGGTGTCGAGAAAGATGGTGATCGGGCGGTGTCCGGTTGCGCCCAGCTCTTTCAGCGCGCGCAGGGCGAAGATCATTATGGTGATGCCCGCCTTCATATCGTAGACGCCGGGGCCGTAGACGCGTCCGTTGTCGATGCGGTACGGCATGGTCTTCAGCGTTCCCATGGACCAGACGGTATCGAAGTGCCCGAGCAACATGATTGGCTTTTGGCCGTGAGCGCCGTGGAAGTCGGCCTGGAGGTGGTCGCCGTAACCTTTCTGGCGGTGGATTTTTATCTTTCCGCCGAGGCCTTCGAATTCCTGGGCGAGGATTGCGCCGACTTCGTCCACCGCGCTCTTGTTGTCGCTGGGGGATTCGGTTTCCACCAGGCGCTTCAGGAAGTCGAGTATCCGGGATTCGTTTCGGCGGCAGTATTCGAGGATCTGAGGAGCGATCGGGCTGGGGGCGGCGGAAGACATGACGGACAATTTTAAACGAGATCGGGCTCCATCATATTTTCGCTCGGGTATATAAAAAAGGGGCCTCAATCTGTGCACATGCTACAACCCGCGTAAATCGCGGCGAAAACTGTTGCAGATGGCGTTGCAGATTGAAATCCGTTGTGCAACAGAGCGGGGAGGCGGGGAAGATTGGGACATCGGAACTGCACGGGCGAGTTCGATGTTGGCATGAGCATCGGTCCTTTCAAACGTGTACTGCAAGCCGCAGGTCCCTGGGGACACAGCGCATCACGTTTCCAGTGTTACTCAGTGATGGTCGAAATTCAAGAGTGTGCTGTCGAAGTGACGCGGATTTTTTTGGATGGCCGGCGCTGCGATGCCGTTGGCATCCACCAGAGGCATTTCCTGTCGCGTAACTGGTTATGAAGTCACTGCGGAGGACGGCAGAGGAGGATGCGGGAAAACGGCTTCTTTCTCCGAAATCCAAATGTGAGTCATAAACTGTCAGTCGTCCCTGCGGGACTCAATCTCTTAATCGCCGCCCACCCAGCACGGATTCGGCGCAAAACAAGCGCATGCCGGCAAAGACATTCTTCACGCGCCGAATCAGTGCTGGGCTACTGTCACTCGTCCCTACGGGACTTCTTTCTGAACTTTAATGTTAATTGCCGGGTAAAATGAAAGCCGCACTCTTTGACAGTATCGCGGCGGAGTTTCTGAAGCTGCGGGATTCTTGCACACGCTCTGAAGCCCTCCTCCTGGACAGCCCTCATTTTTCCGCAGCCAGTACATCAGGGGCCGATGGTTATTCTTTCATCTTTCGCTCCAGCGCCTCGGCCTCAGCTTCTTTGCGCTGCTCGCGAAGGAAGAAGACCAGGTTCCTCCCGACATTGGTAGTGTGGGGATGCTTCATCCCAAGTGCTTTCTCGTAAATCGTGAACGCCCGCCGGAACAGCGGCTCGGCTTCGTCGTATTTCTCCCGGACACTCAATAGCCCCGCCAGATTGTTCAGGCTGGTGGCCGTATCCGGATGCTCCGATCCCATCACCTTCTCTTGGATACTCAACGCCCGCCGGTACAACAGCTCGGCTTCTTCATACTTCCCCTGATTGTTCAGCAGCGATGCCAGGTTGTTCAGGTTAATGGCTGTATCCGGATGCTCCGCTCCCAGCACCTTCTCGAAGATGCCTAATGCCCGCCGGTACAGCGGCTCGGCTTCCTCATACTTCCCCTGATTGTTCAAGAGCAACGCCAGGTTGTCCAAGCTGGTAGCCGTATCCGGATGCTCCGCTCTCATCACCTTCTCTTGGATACTCAACGCCCGCCGGTACAACGGCTCGGCTTCCTCATATTTCCCCTGATCGTTTAAGAGCTCCGCCAGATTGTTCAAACTCATGGCGGTATCCGGATGCTCCGCTCCCAACACCTTCTCTTGGATACTCAACGCCCGCTTGTATAGCGGCTCGGCAGTCAAATATTGTGCACGGATCTTGAGATAATAGGCGGCCTGATTTAACAGACGGGCAGCGCCGGGAAACTCCATCCCATATTTTTCAATCAACCGATGACAAACCAGCGCCTGGGGAATCAGCCGCTCGCATTCCGGCCAGTTCTTGAACTCGATGTACGGGAACGCGGCATTGACGACCCGGACCGCACGCGCCGCCCAACGCTTCCGCTCAGTCGCATCCATCCCTTCGCGCGCCACCTCCTGCACTAGAGGATGAATGCTGAAGCTGCGCGTTTCGGGGCTGCGCCGGATCAACGAATAGCGCGTCAGTGGTTTGAGCAGTTCACCCAGCGCAAGGGAATCGTCCGAGGCCAGCATCTTCTTCAGTGCTTTGCCCATCTCCCCGGCACCTTTCTCCAGTAACTCCAAGGGAATCATGTCGGAGGTGAGGAAGGCACTCAGGCGCAGTAGGTCGGCAGACGCGGGAAATTTACCGACTTCAGCAAAATTCAGAAGCCAGGCGGTCTCCACGGTCCTCTTCTGCTGTTCTTTCGGCGTCCCAATGACCGGGCCTTGCTGCCTGAGCAACTCAAGACCCCGTTTGCGGAAGCTGGTGAGGTAGTTTTGAAAGCTCGCTTCGTTCGCCACGATGTACGCCGCTGCCTGCTCCATAGCGAGGGGCAAATAACCGAGTTTCTTAGCAAGATCATCCACGGCAGGAGTTTCGTTCTGTCCTGTTCGCTTGAGCAGGAATTGGCGGCTGTCTGCCAGCGAGAGGACATCCACTTCACGCGCCTGGATGATGTTGAGGGCCTGAAAAACGTGGGCACGCGAGGTCAGCAGAATATGTCCATGGGCTTGCTCGGGCAGGAAGCGCTTCACTATCTCCATCTCCGGCGTGTCGGCGTTGTCAAAGACCAGCAGCCAGTCATCGTTCTGCTCCAGCCAGCGCTTCACGGCCTCCGTGACCGTCGCCTGCTCTTTGCTCTCCTGCTCCGGGAGGCCTAATTTCTGGGCCATCATGCTGAAGCCGCTGCTGATGGCCTGCTCTGTATCGGCGAAGGTCCACAGCACTGCGCTGTAATCATCACGATGGCGCCAGGCATACTCGACCGCAATCTGGGTCTTGCCGATACCTCCCAGTCCGGAGAGCGCCTGGCGTCCGTTCTTCAGCAGATCGGCTCGCAGGTCTTTGAGGATGGCTTTGCGTCCGGTGAAGACCTTGTTGCGTTCGTGAGGGACGAGCCAAGGTTTTGTTTTCGGTGTCGATTCAGATGGCGCGTCGAAATCCATGGACTGCGGTTTGCGCTTCGGGAGACTTTTCAGCTTGCCCATTA